>ENA-UBDJ01000008-UBDJ01000008.1-human-gut-metagenome-genome-assembly--contig:-NODE-8-length-110421-cov-30.169001_pt1 | contig 110421 bp, 110 predicted proteins | sample MGYA00244279_ERZ654774 | MGnify/ENA primary metagenome ERZ654774 (study PRJEB26926, sample SAMN06164701) | human gut metagenome | biome: ENVO:00009003; feature: ENVO:2100002; material: ENVO:00002003...
GGTGCCGGCGCCATATTCGGAGACGAGTGCCTTCGTGAGGCAATGATTAACATCCATCATCCAGCGGTTCTCTCGTCCCGAAATGCGCTTCAGCGCCCGCTTTGCAGATTTGGTGCCCCTGGACTGCAGTTCGGCCCGTACATCTGCAAAGGATTGCCGATTTTCCATGATCTCCCTGCCGGAGACAAAGGAGGTTTTGCCCTTTTCATCATAGCTGACAGAGAGGAACCTGATGCCGCGGTCGATGCCAACAATATGGGCATAGCTGTCCAGCTCAGCCAGGGTGGCGTCATCCACTTCCCGGGTCGCCGGGATATGGAGGTACCACTCACCCAGGAGGCTCACCAGTTTGCCGGTACCGAAGGTCCAGCTGCCGTCGAAGAAGCCGGCAAAGCACTCAGGCGCGTCATAGGACATGATGGCCCGCTTGCCCAGCGTATTCACGGAGATTTTGTTTCCATTCTGGGCAAAGCTGTAGTCCCGGTTGCGCACCAGGTCGGCCTGCGGCCGGCGGAACTGCACCGGATGCTGGAGCCAGTTCAGGTCGCGGGTGATAGACTGCCGTTCGCCGTTTTCATCTTTGTAGCGGAACGGGCGCTGCCAAAGCTGCTCCCGCACAGCCTTGTAGCGGGCAACGACGGTCCGAAATACGGATGCAGCCAGCTGAGCCTTCAGCCCAAATTGGCTGCGGACAGTTTGGTACAGCGCCTTATGCAGCTTGAGCACGCTCAGGAAGCAGCCGTTGTCGAACGCATATTGGGCGACAAAGTTGCAGGCCTCCATATATGCTTTGGACATGACCCCAAAGGCCAATACATCTTCTTCGCTGGGGCGAAGGTGCAGTTTCATGGTAATTGCGATGGTAGGCATAGGTTTCCCTCCTTTCTGTATGGGGATGGGTTATACTATGCACGCATCGCAGACCCTATTGGCGAAAATACCATCCCCGATTCCTCGGAGGAGGTGATGTTAAACCGCCCCTAAAGGGGCGTCGTTTCAGACCGAATTGTACCTTATAAAGTGCCGGCGCGTGAGGATGGGAGCTGGTACACCGGGTTGGCGGGTCTCGCTGTTTTGTACAACCGGGAAATATCCTGGCTGTTGTTGCAAACAGGCAGTTCTCACGGATCCTGCGTAGGCTCCGAAGGAGCCCGACCTGGGGGAACTAGCCTGGGATGTAGGCAAAAAAAAGGAGCGGGACCGGGAGATATCCTCCTGGGCCCGCTTTTGGCGCGGTATTAGATTCTCTGTGCTCCTGCGATGGCGCCCTGATCAATGACGATGCGTCCATCGCTGATACGGCTGCCGAAGTCACCGAACAATGTGCCGTCCCAGTCTGAGAGAACCATCTCATAGTCGCTGATTTCCTCCAGCCGGCCGGATACGATGCTCTGGCCACCCCAGAGCCTCAGTTGCTCACCAATACGGATCTCGTCCTGATGCTTGGTGTTCAGGGGGACTAGGGCGGGGCGGAACCCGAGGCTCGCGTTTCGATAGCCGGACGAGCGGCTGCCCCAGTAGCGGGCCGAATTGTAGCCACGATACGCACGGTATGACCCTATTTTCCCTGGTTCTTGTACCCAAAAATAGGCGTCTTTCCAATGCCAGATGGAGTCATCCTCTCCGACGGCATCAAGAGCCGCATCCCACTCGTTAGGCTCGTCTTTTTCTGCTCCAACCTGAAGCAATCTCACTGTGAAGCGGAAGCCGCCGATGGATACTTCCTTGCCGAACACTAAGTCGTTGGCCTTCAGGTTGTCCCAGCTAATCTTGGTTAGGATACAGCGGTCGGCGATGAGCATGTTGTTCACCACCACCCAGCTGATCTCTTTGCCAGGAACAGCTTCGCCGATCCTGATGGCTTGGCCGGAGTTGTACACTATTTCTGTGTCTGCCGGGCAGTCGTCCAGATAGAGGCTGCCTAACTTAATGATATTTGCCATATATGTATTATCCCCTTCCTATGCTTGCTCCTAAATTGTTCCGTAATACAGTTGTATGCAAAACTGCCGGAGTTCATTTGAAAGCTGAAATGAAAGGAGAAGTGCCCATTAGGAACATACTGCAGCCGCCTTCAGACTGGTAGGGGAGAGGGGTGTGCGAATCATTGGCACAGACTAGAAAGAGCAGTCCCACGGACCATATACAATGAGTTGGAATCTCAGGAAAGAGAGATTCCAGCAGAGTATTTCTCGGTTAGAAAAGAATTTCATGCGGCAAGCCTCCAGCAAGTGTCACGCCACATTCGCAAAAATATAGGCAGGGTGAATGGCCCGGGGAAAACGGTAACCGATTGAGGCTTGCTAGGGTTCTGTTTTGCTGTAAGGCTAGAAGTGTCAAGACTCCCTGGAAAATCATAAGCGGCCTGTCTGCATATCATTCTCCTTAGAACCATACGATTTGGGATACAACAAAAAGAGGAGGAATACATATGCTGTTGGCACATAATTATCCGGTTTATAAGGCCCTTGAGGAGATGTTGGTAGAACATAGTGAATCTCCCCACGGCTAAAGCCGGGGGCTTCTGGAATACTATATACCTCCCCTCGCGGAGGGGCATATAGCCAGTACAGAAGGTTCGGAGGAGGATTCACCTTTTTCCGATTGAACCTACCGCAACGGTTTGCGCGGACCCGGGGACGGGTCCGCGTCCTTTTTATGGAGGCCGCGGCAGGAAATGCTGGGGTGTTGCTTTCATCCGTCCCCAGGGCAGCCATCCTCCTGGCAACTGCCTTTCGGCCGATGCCCGGGGCAAGCCCACTGGTGACCAACGCTGGGTTCCGGTGCAACTCTTTTTTTGGGGGTGGGGTTATTTGAGCAGCGCCTTCTTCAGGGCCGCGGGAGTCTCGTATTCGTGGTAGTTGATCTTGCGGTAGAACTTGCTGACAGGGACTTTCTTGAGCGCCGTGTACAAGGCCGACCAATGGGCCCAATGATGGCGGCGGACGGCCTTCTCAGGGATCAGGTGGAACATGTCCTTGGGGACCTTGTCCTTGAGGCCCATTGCCCGGCGTCCGATGACATAGGCGGCCGACTCATGGACAGACAGCCCCAGCTGCCGCATATATTTGATCTTCCCGATCTGGGAAGTATAGGCAGGGTTGACCTTCTTCACATTCAGATGGTACTTTTGCCCTTTGCGCTCTGCCAGGTATGTTATCTTGCCATGTGCGAAATCGCTGATCTTGCGATTCGCTTTTTTGTTGCCGTACAGCAGGCACTTGTCCGGGTGCTCGATATCCTCCATGGCAATGGGTTTATTCACCGCAGCTGCATGGCGGAATATCTTTTCCATGCCCTCCGAGATGGCATTGGTGATCTGGTCGCTCGTGTGGCCCTCCATCTGGAAGGGTACCACATAGTGCTCCAGGAGCTCGCCTTCGGAGCCGGTTTCGACTACGGCAAAGTGGTCATAGTTCATATCAAAGGCTACGCAGCCGTTACTGTAGCAGTTGTTGATGTGCGAGTCCGCCGGCAGCGAGATCATGCACTTTACCAGGAAGGCGTCGCCGCAGTCTCGGATCGCCCAGGTGACCGGGCCAGGCTGCCAACCTTCGATCTGCTGGTCAGGCGGCAGCTTTTTGTTCTGCATGGCAATATCATGGGCATTAACGGCTGCATCCACCCACCCCTGGCCGTATGGGAACCTGACATTGGGAATATCGATCTGCCTGCCCTGGATGGAGCGGTAGCGCAGCGTGTGACTGTTTGTATCGTAGCGGGCAATGAAGTTTCCACCAATGGAGTCTCGCCGGCCAACCAACATCATATCCCGATGGCGGCGCCGGTCCCACATACGCTGCCAGTCATGGAGCTGCGTATCGTTCTTCACCGCCTGGCGCTGGCGGAGCAGCTTCTTCCCGCCAAAGCAGATGTGGAGGATACCTTCAGCCTGCTCCCGTTTGAGACGCTCCAGGCGGCGCTTCAGGTTATGCAGGCGGTGTTCCATGAAGTGGATATCCTTCTTCAGCTTTCGAGCGCGGGGATTGAGGTACAGGTGCTCGAACAGGTACTCATTTTCATATTTATCAGGGGGCCGCTTCCCGTGGACGCTGCCCACAGTAAAGGCCAGGCCCTCCTTGGTAACCTTTTTGGTAACGAATTTGCCAAAGGGGCTCTCGAAGGGCGGTACAATGCCGCCATTCTTGCGGGCCCGGTTGCGGGCCGCCAGCGACGCTTTTGCGCTTGCGACCCGGCTCAGCTGGACCTTCTTTCGGTTGATCTTTTCAGCGATCCTGACGGCCTGCTGCTCCTTAGTCTTAATATCGAGAGCCAGCGCTTCTTTGGCCGCATCCACAATACCCTTTGCAGTCCGCTCCAAGCTGGTGACAAAGTAGTCGGTCAGCCCAGCTTGCTTATACTGGCGATGCAGGCTTTCTCTGGCGTTTGGGTGCGGATGTTGTGACTTTCTTCGAAGGTCATGTGGAAGGTCGTACACGGTCGTGCGGAGCAGCGTCTCGAAGGTGAATATATCATTTGCAAGTTCCTGTGCAAAGGCAGGGTGCATGTCTTTCTTCTTAATATATGTACTTGTCAGCGTGAGCATATAGGCACCTCCCTTGCTGAGCTTCTACTCATGTTATATGCAGTTTGAGTGGAAAATATTTTCGCCCCCCCCATGAGGGGGGGGGCGATAGGCCAATATTAGCCTGGGCAATCATACAATCGTCACCGATGCCGCCTTATATCCCCGCAGCTAAAGCAGGGGGCCTTACGGCGGCACATATAAATTAAGACAAAAGCCTCAAGGGACATCCCTTGAGGCTTTTGTCCTTTCGCTGTTGGCAACGACGGATTCTCAACTCAATCCCGCAAGCATCCGATTGGGACCACAAATACTCCATCCGGCCGGCGGTAGGCATAGTCTCCAACCCCGGTAAGCACCATCAGGAAAGATGGTGGCTTCATCCGGCTGGTATCGATCTTTCCGGCAAGGGTATTCAGGCTGGTTGCTCCTTCCTGAATCAGCCGGTCTCCACCAAGTTTGATTTCAACCAATCCATAGGAGCCATTACGAAGGTGAATCACTGCATCGCACTCTAGGCCGTTCTTATCACGGAAGTGGTAGACCTGTCCATTGAGGGCATCTGCAAAGACTCGGAGGTCTCGCACACACATTGCCTCAAATAAGAGTCCAAATGTGTTCAGGTCTTCCAGCAGATCACGGGGGCCGCACCCAAGAGCCGCAGCTGCGATGCTGGGGTCGACGAAATAACGGGTATCGGAAGTTCGGATGGCAGTCTTAGAGCGCAGATTTGGATTCCAAGCTGGCATATCCTCCACCACAAATATCCTTTTTAACGCATTGATATACTGCGTGACTGATTCCTCACATAGAGGGGACTCCTCGTTGGCCCGGATATCCTCAGCAATTGTCGTGACTGGCGCTGGGGTTCCCTGGTGGCGTGCATAGGAGCGCATGAGGCGTCGGACGCGCTCTGGGTTCTTTTGTATCCCGTCTGCCCGGTTAATATCTGATTGGACTACAGCATCATAGTAATCAGTGGGCTGGTCCAACGCGATCTCATCCCGCATCCCTACCGACTGGGGCCAACCGCCCCGGCATACCAAAAACGCGAGCCGATCCATATTGATTTTGGAGGCCCCATCGATTTGTTCAGGGCTAACAAAGAGGGATTTCAGGCTAACATCACCAGAAGAATCTCCAGACTCGAAGAGTGACATCGGCCGCATTGTCAGCCAAGTAAACCGGCCAGTCCCTGAATGCGTTATTTCCCGGGTGTCAGCTGGAACAGCAGACCCGGTCAGAACAAACTGCCCCAGTTCCCGACGATGGTCCACCTCAAATCGGATAGCATCCCACAACTTTGGGGCGAGCTGCCATTCATCGATGAGCCTGGGAGTGGCACCAGCCAGCAACCGTTTTGGATTTAACTCAGCCATGGTCAGGTTCTGCTCTTTGGATTGTGGGTCATCCATGTATAAAATACTTCCGGCGACCTGTTCCGCCGTCGTGGTCTTACCACACCACTTAGGACCTTCGATTAGAACCGCTCCTTTCCCCTCCAGCTTACGGGCAAGGATCTTATCAGCAACTCGTGGGCGATATTCAAGCATGGTACACACTCCTTCCTAATACTATTATAGGTTACTGGAACGAGATATACAAGAAAAACCTGACGATTGGCCGAAATAAAATCTGGTAATTGGCTATGATGGGCCTTTCCTGTGCAGGAACTACTCTCCCGCAGGCGGGCTCCTCGCGGAGCCCATTTCAGGTTCGTTGTTTTGTACTACAGCCCGCATAGGTTTTCTTCGAAAACCTACAATTATATCTGCTGTAGCGGGAAACGGGCAGGCCTTACGGACCCAACATAAGGCTCCGAAACGGAGCCGGCCCATGCCACAGCATCAGGAAAAACAAAATCCCCCACCTCATTTCTTCGTTAAAAAACTGGCAACAAACCTTCCATAAGCAACAAAGCGGCCCCTCTGCCAAGGTCCAGGCAGGAGAGCCGGTTGTTCTGTCTCTGTTTATATTCGCATTTTTAGCGGGGGATGTGTGGATTGGAGGATATTCCGAAAGGAAAGTAAACACACTGTCCTTGATGTCGCGCTTGGGTGTAGGCATATTGATCATCCCCCTTTTATGATTGTATTATACCATGAGCGAGCATGGGAGCGCAATAGGAGGGGGGTGGCTGTTTTGGACGACAGAGAAGTCCTAACATCTGTTTTCTGGCTTAGAATTGCCTCGCAGCAATTTGCATACGATTGATCATTCCTCCAATTTGGGACAAATGACCGATGAGGGACATCTTTTGGGGGAACAAACGCAAGGAGAAAACAAAATCAGAAAAGATAAGAACGACAGGGATACGAGAGATCCCTCATACAGAGCGAATGGCCAGTAGTGCTGCTTTCCTCCCTCCACGCAAAGGAGGAAAGTCGATATGTTTAATCATATTTTGGAACTGCTTGCTATATGTCTGGCGCTGGCCGTTGTGCTGGCAACCTTCCTGAAGTACCTGTTGATCATCTTGGAGAAGTTGGTGGCCGTCGGGCGTGTGCTCAGAAACCTCTGCAACTCTGTTAAGCAGTGGTGGGCCGAGCGCAACCTGAAGGGAATGTCCGATTTCTCCCAGTTGGTGGCAGAATGGGCGAAAACGCTGTCCCCGACCATTTGCGAGATGGCCAAGAACGGCGTTTCCGTCAACTTCGATGTGGCAGCCTTTGCCCGCTCTGTATGGGAGTCACAAACCTACAAGAGGGAAAAACTGCCTAATTCGATTAAGAAGATGCTTTTTGCTTTGCTGAAGGCGGTGTTTACCGCACTGCTGAAGGCTTTGCTCGAAGCGATCTTCTAAGAAAGTATCCACCCAATCGGGAGGATAGCGGCCTGTAAAATACGGGCCATTTGCATCATATGCAAACAGGAAAAATTTTATTGGCGCAACCAAGTGCCGGTATCGACATGCCTTCTTGGCGTTTTACCAAACAGCTTCCGGAGTTCCCGGGGGCTGTTTCCTTTTGTCCAGGTGCGGCAGGTCTTTTCTAACGAAGAAAACTGGCATAGGGATTTCTTTCTTGCCGGAGGGCTTGGGCGTGGGCCGGTTCCTTCGGAACCGATGCGGGGGGGGTCCGTGAGACCTGCCCATTTGTTGCTTCCCAACCGGAAGCTGTGTGGCGGTTTTCGGAACAAAAGTCGTGTGGCTGGGAACAGCAGAGATAGTTGGCTGTAGTACAAAACAAGGAAACCTCACGGACTCGACATCGGTTCCCGTGAGGGAACCGGCCCAAGCGAGCGCTACCGGCAAACAAAACAACCCCTGCCTCTTTTCTTCGTTAAAAAAGAGGCCTATCTGCCCAAAATAATACTGGCCCCTCCAACTGAGGGCCGTTCTTTTTTGTGCTTTTGAGAGGGGAGGGGGCCTCCTGTTTTGCGCAGCAAATATTGCAAACTCACACAACATGTTATATCATAGAGGATGAACAGCTGTTCGTTTCCCAAAATATTATTTTGGGCAAGTGCATATAATATTAGTGAAGAGGCAAGGAATCCAGTTCCCTCAAGAACGGAGAACCCAAATCTATATTTAAGGAGGAACCTCAACATGAAAACAACGAACAACAAAAAGCGCATTTCCCTGTTGCTGGCAGCGGCCATGCTGATCAGCATCTTCGCTGGCATCTTCGCCACGACCAGCAAACCCACCTTTCCCGATGTCCCCACCTCCCACTGGGCCTACGCATCTGTAAATCGGGCCTCGGAAAATGGCTGGATCGCAGGCTACAGCAACGGGAAATTTGGTCCGGCGGACAATGTGACTTATGGTCAATTCGCTCTTATGCTGGGCCGGTCTGTTGACCCCTACCTGATCTCCGCGTACGGAGGGGATCCATCGATGGTTGAATGGTATGTACCCTGCATGGCGGTGATGAGGGGCGACAGTAGTTATTGCGTAGGAACCCCCATCATTGATTCCGATACCCATGAGATCGCCAATGAGCCGGTCAACCGGTATAATATGGCGCAGATCCTCTTCAATATCATGACCATATATAATAAGGTCCCCAGCTATGATGCCGCCGCGGTACAGGCCGGCATTGCCGACTGGAAGAGTATCCCCGACAACTATAAGGATGCTCTGATGGCCGTGGTAAGCGCTGGTATCATCAGCGGTGTGGACGACAAGGGTACTTTCAATGGCAGCGCCCTGATGAACCGTGGTCAGGCTGCTGCGGTACTGTGCCGGATGTATGATGTATTTTCTGGAACAGGAACAACCACCCCTGCGACTCCTGATGAATCTGATACTTCCACCAGCACCGAGCTGGGGCAGAAGCTGTCCAGTGGAGCCACTGCGGCGGCGGGCGTGAAGTCCAGCATTGGCAAGAATGATGCCTATCCTACCTATGGAAACTCCGATGAAGTATCACAGCTGTTCGTTTCCCAAAATATTATTTTGGGCAAGTGCATATAATATTAGTGAAGAGGCAAGGAATCCAGTTCCCTCAAGAACGGAGAACCCAAATCTATATTTAAGGAGGAACCTCAACATGAAAACAACGAACAACAAAAAGCGCATTTCCCTGTTGCTGGCAGCGGCCATGCTGATCAGCATCTTCGCTGGCATCTTCGCCACGACCAGCAAACCCACCTTTCCCGATGTCCCCACCTCCCACTGGGCCTACGCATCTGTAAATCGGGCCTCGGAAAATGGCTGGATCGCAGGCTACAGCAACGGGAAATTTGGTCCGGCGGACAATGTGACTTATGGTCAATTCGCTCTTATGCTGGGCCGGTCTGTTGACCCCTACCTGATCTCCGCGTACGGAGGGGATCCATCGATGGTTGAATGGTATGTACCCTGCATGGCGGTGATGAGGGGCGACAGTAGTTATTGCGTAGGAACCCCCATCATTGATTCCGATACCCATGAGATCGCCAATGAGCCGGTCAACCGGTATAATATGGCGCAGATCCTCTTCAATATCATGACCATATATAATAAGGTCCCCAGCTATGATGCCGCCGCGGTACAGGCCGGCATTGCCGACTGGAAGAGTATCCCCGACAACTATAAGGATGCTCTGATGGCCGTGGTAAGCGCTGGTATCATCAGCGGTGTGGACGACAAGGGTACTTTCAATGGCAGCGCCCTGATGAACCGTGGTCAGGCTGCTGCGGTACTGTGCCGGATGTATGATGTATTTTCTGGAACAGGAACAACCACCCCTGCGACTCCTGATGAATCTGATACTTCCACCAGCACCGAGCTGGGGCAGAAGCTGTCCAGTGGAGCCACTGCGGCGGCGGGCGTGAAGTCCAGCATTGGCAAGAATGATGCCTATCCTACCTATGGAAACTCCGATGAAGTATCTCCCAATGGTTACTTTACTGGGGCAACGGAAGCCGACATTGGTGATGCGCAGCTGGTGTATGAGCTGCTGGATATGGTGAATGAAGCCCGGGCGGAGGCAGGAGTGGCTCCTTTCCAGTGGGCGAATGTTGATGCCGCTGAAGAGATGGTGCTGATTCGAGCCAATGAGCTGACGACCCTGTTTAGTCACGCCAGACCCAATGGGGGGTACGCACCTGGAGAGGCATGTACAAAAGGTCCCACTTCTGCTTCCGCAGCATTCAGTAGTTGGATGAACTCTACTATCCATAGGAATCTTCTTATGTCTCCTGACTACGAATACATTACTGCTGCTAGATGTGGGAACCGTTGGGTTATCAGCGTATTTTCAGCCTTGGATGATATTGTCAGATATCCCGCAAGTAACTACCTCCGCCCTGTCTACTAAAGGTGTGGGTCTCCTGCGCCATGCCAATGAAACGGCAACCTTATGGACTATACATCGGCTCCGCTGAGAACCGGTGCAGCGGGTCCTCCAATCAAAGAAAGATATCCCTGCACCTTTCCTTTTAGAAAGGAATATCATCGCGCTCTTAATCCCCGGAGAGGCCAACCGTCTCTCTGGGGATTTTTGTAGACCAAAACTCCCCGGCATAGCCGGGGAGTTTCTATTTGCGCCAATGAACCAAATCGTGTTTGCATATCATGAAAATATGCAAAGAGCTGTCTCACGGCCCCTTGCCAAATGCTGAATCTCCAATACCCCCCTGTTTGAAAAATACGATCCAGCGCAACTGCATATAATAGTCATGAATTGCCAAGGAGGTGGTGACAAATATGACTGCGTCCAATGAAACACAGCCTTTCCTCTCACACGAGCAAAAATTCGGCTGCGGCAGCTGCCTCAGACGAAATGGAATTCCTCGGTCGCTTTTCTTCGTTAAAGAAGACTCTCCCACTCCAAAAACGACAAAAACAGCCCCTGGAAAACTCCAGAGACTGCTCTATGTTGTTTGTCCTCCAGCATCAGGGTGGAGGGAGCAGTTTTGTATCGATGTAGGATTCCCAGTCTCCGCCGCCGCTTCGATATGCTTTCATGGCGCCATAGGGAATGTACGGATATTTCGCGTCGCCGATGGGCTTTCGATATATGGCGATCACCCGCCATTCAGACAGAACAAACTCATCGGTTCTTCCCAAAAGGGCTGTGACAGGGGAATACAAGGGAGACAGAGTTCCCTGTCTGAACCCCAAAACCCCAACATGGTTTCCAACAACCTGCTCCGCCTTTAGGAACAGTCTGGAGTCTCTGAACTCGCCAGCGGAAACGGCAAATCGCCTGAGGTCCATAGCCTGTTCCAAAACAGGCAGCTTCAGGTGCGCTTCGCCTGCTGGCTGAAACATATTGGGAGAAAGACGCTTTTCCAGGCACAAGTCATAGAATCGAAGTGCGCCTGTTCCTCCTTTCACGCCGCTTGCCGGCAAGAGCCTGCACCCGGTGAGGTGCATGAAGTTCTCTCTTCCAAATGCCACCTCGAAGAACCTGTAGCCAGATGTTTTGTTCTCCTGCGCAACAAACAGGAAAGAATTCTCCGCAAGGTTCTTTTCGTACTTTTCGGCGCAGGAAAACAGTCTGGGAATGAGTCTCTCTTTTTGCCCCATGGGAGGATGCCTCCATTGAATGCAAAAACTTAGAAAGGGCGCCCACCCTCCGAAAGGATGGCCACGCCCTTTCATGTCTAGTTTTATCGCCGCTCGCCGGCCTCTGTCTTTAAGCGAAAGCCCAAAGCAGAAAACTGTTCCTGGTTTTATCGTCCCCAGAGGACCTCTTGCCTTGGTGGAAATCCAAGGAAGAAAACCGTATCGAGTTGAACCCGTGCTAGACCACGGCTCATGGCGTACCATGAGATTTCTTTACTGATGCCAGTATAGCAGAAGCCACAATGGCTGTCAATATAATATGCGAAAAACAAAATGATATTCGTATTTGGTACCTGCGGGGTAGCTGCGATGCAAATCCTGATCTGGACTATCCTATGCGGAGAAAGAGGGGTTCGTGCGTTCACAAACCCATATTGTCGTACTCCCATATATATTCTGAGGGGGAGTGGCGCCCCGTAGGACGGCCTCCTTCCCCTCAATGGTCGATTTTTCCGTTGTCCGCCAACTTCCGGCATCCGAAGTCCGGGAAGAATCTCTGTTTTTTCCGTTGCCAGCCAACTTCCGGCACCCTAAGTCCGGGAAGAATCTCGGATTCTTCTGTGTCGGCCCACGGCTCATGGCGTACCATGAGATTTCTTTACTGATGCCAGTATAGCAGATGCCACAATGGCCGTCAATATCATATGCGAAGAACAAAAATAATATTCGTATGCAATTTTTTGGTACTACTCCGCAGCCTCTGTACTATCCCCGTGCAGTCTTTTTAACGAAGAAAATCCGCTGGGGTCTGCGCTGCTTGCCCGAAACCTCTCGCCTCAGCCGGTTCCCTCACAAGAACCTATGTGGGGTCTGTGATATTCCGCGTTTTGTACTACAGCCAGCTATCTTTACCGTAGCGGCAAACCACATGACTTTCAAGGAAAGTCACAGGCAGGTCTCACGGACCATAGATAGGCTCCGAAAGGAGCCGGCCTGCAGCAAGGGTCCTCGGCAAGAGAGAAATCCATGCGCCACATTTCTTCGTTAGAAAAGACCTTCCTCCGGCCCCAGCAACAAAAAGAAACAGCTTCCAGGAACCCCGGAAGCTGTTTATGACAAGCCATAAAGTTGGACGATATTGGGGCTTTCGCCAATAGAAATTCTCCAATTTGCATACTATGCAAATAGCCTGCTGACAACAGGCTGCCATCCTCCAAATTGGTGGATGGGGACTTAGAAGAGCTTTTCGAGCAGCGCCTTAGAGGCGATGTTCAGCAGTGCCCTCAACAGCGCGGCAAGCGCCATCTTGAGCAGTGCAAGGAGCATCTTCTTAATGGAATGCGACAGTTCTTTCCTCTGGTTGGATTGGGACTCCGTTGCAGAGCGAAAGAGAGCTGCCACATCAAGGTTGATGGAAACGCCGTTCTTGGCCATCTCGCAAATGGCTGGGGACAGCGTTTCTATCATATTTGCCATCATCTGGCAGGTGTTCAAAAACTCCTTCTTCCGGCACTCAGCCCTCCAACGCTTAACAGCGTGCAGAAAACCAAGAATCATCCGGCCGATGGCCACAAACACCTGAGAGAAGATCAGCAATGCCTTCTCGGCAAACGCCAGCATGATAACCAGCGCAAGAATATTGGTTATAACTGCCACAATATTGTTGTCCAACATAGAAATCGTACCTCCTTCATGGTAGAAAGAGGACGGCGGCAGTCACAAGCCATTCGCTCTGCAAAAGGGGCTTGTTTGCACCCTGTTTGTTTTGCTTATATCCTTTTGCAGGATCCCGGAGGACCCTGCGTTTTTGTGTTTCTCCTTATCCTACTTGTTCCCCCTAAGATGTCCCTCATCGGTCTCTCATCCCAAATTGGAGGAATGATCAATCGTATGCAAATTTCCGCCATTCCATTCTGTATACCAAAAGCCCCCAAGTCGCGGAGCCTCTTTTTCTACTAATCGTCATCTAAAACGATAGCATGCCAATTTGCCGGACTTCATTCGACGGCAAAGGAAACCAAACTTTCTTTTTGAGGAGAAGGGCAGGGGGAGTCTTTTTTAACGAAGAAAATTGCCGGCAAGTCGTTTGCCCTTTCTTGTAGCACGCGCTCCCTCTGGGAGCTCGTGTATGGTTTTCAGAATCGCCTTTTTGCGAAACCGTTTCGCAGAGAAAGTGCTCCATTGTTATTTCAGGCGATGAGCTGTCTTCGCTGTTTGCGCAAACGGGCAGATCTCACGAGCACTCTGATCCTCTCAAGAGACAGCGATTTGGTCTGTACGCATAGAGGAAGGCCCCTCCCAAAAATGAGAGGGGCCTTTGCGTTAAATTAGTTCATCGATGGGCATCCTGCTCAGGGAAACTGAGCGATGTGCTTGATTTTCGCCAGCGCTTCCTGAAGCCGCTCAATCTTCCCGATTGGGTCACACCAGTGCTGACTGCTCCCCACCCCTTACGGAGCGGGCTTTCCCGCGGTCCATTTTGTAAACCAAATCCCTTTTTCCATGATTTCATCTCCTCTTAAAAAATAACCTGATTGTAGATCATGATTCTGAACATGGTCGGAAAACTCGCGCTCAAACTTCCTTAGTTTAGATGGGCCAGTGAGCAGTCCAGTGCGTCGAAAATCTGAGATTTCAAGAAACATCTCTCTCAGATCTTCATCAGAAAAGGCTTCGACTCGATTCCCTAACCAGTTATTCATCTGTTTAATAACCTTTTGTTCCATAATGTTCAATCCTTCCTATCTTATACCCCTAATATTATAGTCTTACCATACTTTTCTTTGTTAGAAAGGGGACCGCGGAAAAGCTCGCTCCGTAAGGGGTGGGAGCAGTCAGATCAGGCCTTTAGCTCGACCAGATACTTGATCGTCGTTTGATCCTCCCGATATACGATGACCTCATCGTTCCGCAGCGCCCGTCCCGCATGGGCGTGCAGGCAGCTGCAGCCGGGGGCCCGCTTCTGGAGTTTCTCATAATTCATGTCAGAGAGCCCGGCGTTGTCCGAAACATCGTAGGGCTTGCCGTACACGACCTCATACAGGGCCATAAATCCATAGTTGGAATGGCCGCCGGCCCAATAGGAGCCGCGCAGGGAGGTGTAGCCAACCGACTTCCGGGCCCTAGGTGCAAAGTACAGGCCGTAGCCAAACATCTTCCCGTTAATGACAGAGTTGGTGGGCCGCAGCACCAGACCGGTGCGCAGGATAGACCACCAGTTCTCCGTCCGGCTGCCATGCCAGAATAGTTTTTTGGCAATTCGTCCTTTGCCCTTACAGAAGGTCTTGAAGTTCTTCCGCGTAGCGGAATTTTCCACCCGCCAAGCCTTATAGAAGAGATTCTCACACTCTTTTCCCAGCTGCTTCTTGATGACGGCAATGTCGGCATCTGTAGCCGGAGAGAACTCCAGTCCAAATGCCTCCAACACGGTCTTATTCTCATCGCCGGCCTCCTTCAGCACGACTGTGTTGTCGGAGACCTGGCCGGCCATGACATCCAGCAACTGCTGCTCCCGGCTGATGATCTCGGGGAACTCCTCCGGCTTGACAGCTAGGTGATCCCGCACATTGCCCATGCGCCGGGGGATGACTGTGAACAGTTCGATGAGCTGGTCATTGAAAGACCGGAGCGTCCATGTCCCGGTGGACAGGTTATTCAGGATCGTCTGGGCCTTGTTCACCATCGCCTGGGAGACCTTCTCGGAGCCGACCGTATAGTTCTGGCGCACTGTCTCGCGGGCCTGTTGGCGCAGATAGTCGATGAGGGCCGCGATACTCTTGTCCTCGATGGGCTTGTACTTCTCCTGAGTCTTGACTTCTGTGATGACCGCCAATTCCGTCATATCCTCATAGCCCTTCCTCAGCTTGCTATTGAGGGTGGAGTCCCATTTTGACATCGGATAGTTGATGGTGGTGGCGGTAGCGCCGATGCGGCCGTAGGTGGCGTCAAAGGTGCCGTCGGGCTTCTCCCTCATGTCATAGTACTTGTTGTTGTTTTGTCCTGTTACGCAGACAAGGTGCTTATACTGCATATAGTTTCCCCCTTTTGGTTCGTATTGCATCCAGATTGTGGCGCTGTCTGGATAGTATGCGAACCTGGAGGAAATGATTTTGGGCAAAAGAAACAGCCGCCTCCTTGGTGGGGAAGCGGCTGCTTGGTAGTTGAGCATCAGCCTACAAAGTTCAGAATCTCCGAATTGGACCAATGCTGGTTTTCAAATATCTGCCTGCCGGCATCCGAAACCTCATAAATGAGCTCCGGTGCATCTCCGCTGTTGTCCACAACACGGAGCAGGTCTGCGATTTCTGCAAGGGCCGGCAGATTTGCCAGCGACCGTTGGTAGCGACTGCGGATCTTCTCCTCGGGCACATCATGTCCGCCGGCTGCGGCCCGGGCTCGAACGCGGGAGACATTGATCTCTGGGTCGCGGGTGAGCACGAACAGCGCGGCAATTTGGTACCCGGCGACCTTTGCCTGCTGCAGCAGGTTCAGATAGCGGGCAGTGGAAAGTACCGTCTCGAAGGAGAAATCGGTCCGTTTCCAGAGAGACAGGAGACGGACCTTCTCCACCATCTGAGCGGCCTCCAGGTCGCGGCATCCGAGCATGTGTTTCATGTCGCCGGCGTTGCTGTACAACCCTGGTATGGGCAGCCCTGCACTGATGGTGCTTTTGCCGGAGCCATTGGGGCCGGCCACGACCATCAGTTGAGGAGGCTCGCAGTGGGGAGGGTCGATCTCAGGAGTTTCTGTTCCGTCCATGAACCGCCGTTTCAGCATTCCGGTCTCCGAATCGAAGTACACGGCGCTGAACGGCGGGACATAGTCCCTCCGAGCTGCGACAGCATTCTCGCAGAGCCAAACGAACTGTCTTCGGGTAAGGCAAAACATACTGCACTCTCCTCAGTTATCCAGGCCCAGCTCCTGGACCCTGGCGCAGACCTCATTCAGAGGTACATCGAATCGGACACCCAACGCCGAGAGACGCAGGGCCTTGCCCAGGAATGCCAGTCTTTCGTACTCTGCCTGGAAGAGTTTCGCAGGCAGGAGCATGCGGCGGGCGGCAGTAGACAGATCATCGTCCCGGCATTCAGTCATCAGACAGCTGGCGCGATCCTTCAGCTCCAGGCAGACGGCCAGGATGGAGGCGATGGCCACCCGCTTCTGCTCCTCTGGGAGCCATTTATGCAGGATGATGTGGTAGCCGTCATCCATGTCGGCGCCGGCGCCGGTGATCGGATACTCCAAGTTACGCTCGGTGATGGTGATTCCACACTGGGCACAGAAACCGCGGATGTCGATAGCGACGGTGGTCTTAACATTATTCTTTTCCATGGTTTTGTCTTCTCCTTATAATATATGTATTTCTCCTGAATTGGAGGCTATAGCTGTTATATGCAGACTTGCTGGAGGCAATTCTGAAATGGAAGCTCTTTTGTTGTGGTTTTAAGGGCAGAAATCGGTCTTTTCTAACGAAGAAATGTGGCGGAGGATTTTTTTTTCTCGCCATTGAGCCTTGCCACAGTCGGTCCCCTCGCGGGAACCTATGTCGAGTCCGTGAGGTTCCTTGTTGTGAACAGCAGGGGAGATGGCCGCTATTTCTGGAAGCCGGTGCAAGAACTCCATTGCCAGAATTGTTTTTGCAAGTCTGGCATATCATCGTACAGCTTCTCGCTAGAGGGGACTAAACAAAACAAAAAGGAGTTGCCAACTATGGAACGAATCACTCTCAAGCCCCGCTGGGTGTACGACATTGAGTTTTCCGGTATGGAGGACTGCCGCCGCATCCTCATTACCGACCTCGACGATGAGACCATCACCGGCCTTGCTGCTGACGGCGAGTTCGTCACTTTGGCCAAGGATGCCATTGAGGACATCCGGTTGGCTAAGCTGGATCGTGCCGAAGCGCAGATTTGGCGCGCCATCACTGTTCTGGTGGAGGATCATCAGGCTGCACAGCGCCGGCTGGATGAGGAAACCCGCTACATGGGCCGCCTCGAATCCGCCATCACCACACTGCTGGAGGGCTTGACCGACTGACCCAGCACCCCAAAGACGCCCGTTCCCGGGCGTCTTTCTTTTGCCAAAATATAAATCATAGGAAGTGCATATAATATATGTAGAAGCTCAAGGAGGACAACATGCTGGATTTTCGGGAAGGAGGAAATTGATCGATGTTCTGTGATTATTGTGGCCGAGATACGCCTTGCGCCTCCGTGCTACGGGACCGGGCCGTGACTATCCACGGCGTACGCATCCCAATTCAGTACAAACCGCACATCTGCGGCTGCTGCGGAGAAGAGATATTCGATGAAGCCGTCGAAACCAAAATCATGCAGATTGCCCAGGAGCAGTACCGAAAAAAGAAGAGTATGCTCCCGGCAGAGCGATTACGCAAGTACATGAAGGAGAATGGGCTGTCCCCGGAGGAGATGGCTCAGAAAGCCGAGTGCGCGGTCGGCGAGATTATCGCTGCCAGCACCGGCCGTCTGCTGGATACCAACACTGACGCCAAAATCAAAAAGGCCGTGGGGCAGTGATGTCCCATCAAAGGAGGATTTCTGTATCATGTTCAAAACTATTTCGTTCGGCAAGCGTATTGCCATCGTCGTCGCTATGTTCATGGCTCTCTGCCTATGTATGACCGGCTGCAACTCTCAAGGTGAAGACCCGGCCCATGGCAGTCAGAAGCCGGCTGTGTCTATCCCGCCCGCCGATATTACGGATGCGGCCGAAGATTTCACCAAGGAGCTGGAGCCTTTGAAGTATAAGGACGGTGAGCAGGTCGAGTCGCCTTTCTACCGTGTGATCAGCGAGAATAATGAGCTGTTCTATGAGGTCCAGCCCAAGGGTGAAGACAAGCCAATGCGGCTGCCTATCGATTCGGTCATCTATATCGTTGGCTCTCCTGAGGAATGCAAGGTGGAGAAGGTCAGCTTCGACTACACGCCTGACGGCGGGGAGACCGAGACCATCGAGCAGTACCGGATCTATGCTACCAGCAACACTGGCGGCGTGCTGGATGAGGATGGCAAACCTGTTGTAGGCGATGAAGATCCCGTCGGTGAGGGTGTTGAGGATGTTTCCGCCCAGGGCGAGGTTCGTCCGACAGCCGGCTCTGAAGACTAAATATTAGTTCCATGGCGCCCCCGTTCTGCAGCAACGGGGGCGCTGTTTTTTTTGCTGTTTGTGCAAAGGGAGTCCTTTTCTAACGAAGAGATGGCATGCCCGACTTTAGCCGTGTAGGGTTAGCGTAGCGCCCTATGTGGGGGTAGCTCATGACAACAGTGAAGTCCGTATCGAGACCCCAAGCTGTCTCACGGACCATGTGCGACGAATTCCTGCCAAGGGCAAACCCCCAATTGCCCGCCCATTTTCTTTGTTAAAAAAGACCCGCTTCAAATTGCTTTCCTCTAAAAGACCTAAACAACCATAAACTTCCCGCAACCAACGATGCCATAGCGCCCACGGAACTCAGATTTGCTAAACTAAGCCGTATCCAAACCGAATATTGGAAATCCGCAAATCATTTTCAAACATTGTGCATACTATTTCAATGCGGCAGGGCTAATGACAGTGATGCCCTCAACCGAGGTTCCAAAATCAGATATCTGAACTAAAAACTCAAAAGGAGGAAAAAGCGATGAAGAAGAATGTTTCCCGCATCGGGGCTCTTGCCCTGGCCGCTGTTATGGCTATCCCCATGGCTGTTCCTGGCTTTGCGGCGAGCAACAATACCCACTGGGTCACCGCTACCCTGGACGGCTCTCAGGTCTTCCGTGAGTCATATCCAGCCGGCGGACAGATCAGTGAGATCGACCTGGTGGATGACCTGGGCGTCGGCGTTGACATCTCGGTGTCGGTGAACGGCAATGTCGTTTCTACCACCCGTCCTGTAAATGCCACCGGCACGCTGACCAACGGCACCGTCTACCGGCTGGCCGAGGACAGCGACCGCTCCTTGAAGCTGTCCACTACCAACAACAAGCTGGCGGACGACCTTGACATTGCCATTACACGGACGGCCCGCTCCTACCAGGTGACGGCCAACTCTGGTCCCCAAGGCTTCAAGGACAATATGGGCTCTGACCAGACGCCCACCTGTGACATCTCTGGTACGGGTACCGGGACTGTAAACGGCAATACGGCATGGAGCAGCATCTTTACTCCAAAGTCCGGTCAGGTGATCAAGGCATTCAATATTCGTACTGCTGCGGGCAGTCAGAACATTATCACGGCCGAGAACAAGACGGTGCAGGTGGGCAGCACCCAGGTGACCATCAGCAAGAGTGGCGATGCCTATACGGTGAAGACCAATAACATTGCTGACAACCTGTATGTGACGGCCCTGACTGCGGACCGCTCCAGCCAGTATCAGCTGTCTGTCGTAACTGTCGGCGATGTGACGACTGATGTAGTTTCCAAGCTGCTGACGGCCGGCGAGACCCAGGAGGTGGTTCTGACTCCCGGAACTGGCGTCATCGACACGATCGTCATTGAGGATGGTGGCAAGTCCGGCGCCCTGACAACTGGCGGCACTTCCGTTTCTGTCAACGGTCATACCTATGCAGTCTCCTGGGCATCCAACGGCAAGGCCACAGTCTCTGTGCCTGGAATTTCTGCCAATGTGACCATCACGGCCACCAGTCGCAGCGATAAAGCTGGGTTGACCATCAACGCTTCCTCCGATGTGGAGTGCAATCTGGCCAACCAGACTTATCCAAAGATTGGCGATCCGGTCACTGTTCGCCTGGCCGGCAAGGAATTCACGGAGATCACCTCTGTGACAATCAGCTCGGCCACTGACAGGGTGACCCTCACCGGAAAAGAATACCGCTTTACCCTGGACGGCCGTGCCTACCGTGTTGACTCGCTGTCCAATGGCAGCAAGGTCCTGTACTTCGACTCTTTCCCTGGTAACATCACCATTGATGTGGACAGCAAGGAGACCCGGCATGTCATCACCCTGCAGCATGACGGCGACTCTGACTTTGAGGGTAGCCGCGATGAGATCATCGTCTATGACGGCGACTCTGAAACGATTACCTTCAAGGCCCTGGATTCCAGCGAGGACATTGAGCGTCTGGTCTTCACTGTGAACGGCAAGAAGATCACCGCAGACTATGATGATGACTATGTAGTCATCGACGGCACCCGCCAGTACCTCAACTGGATGAATGGCAAGGTGGAGGTGGAGTTGCGGGACATCCAGAGTTCCATGACTATCAAGTCTTTTACCACCGACTACGATGAGGACTACCGGATCACGGTGGACCATGATGGCGGCGCTACGACCACTAACGACTATGTGTATGTGAACCATGGACAGAGCCGCACCATTACCTTCAAGGAGCGGAGCGGCTATACCATCGAGGCGATCCGTGTGACCGTGGATGGCGAGACTTATGAGGCTGAGCGCGGCGACAGCTATCTGACTGTGGATGGCCGGCGCTGCTCTCTGAGCTGGGGTTCTTCTCAGTCCAGCATTACCCTGAACAATATCCGGGATGATATGGAAGTCTACTGCGAGACTGACTATGATGGCTCCCGGAGTGACTATCGCATCGATGTGGATCATGACGGCGGCGCTACCACCAACAACAGCTATGTGTACGCCGACCGGGGCGATAACAAGACCATCACCTTCACTGAGAAGAGCGGCTATACGATCGAGGCGATCCGCGTGACCGTAGATGGTAAGACCTATGAGGCTGAGCGCGGCGACAGCTATCTGACCGTGGACGGCCGGCGCTGCTCTCTGAGCTGGGGATCCTCCAAGTCCAGCATCACTCTGAACAATATTCGGGATGATATGAAGGTCTACTGCGATACCGATTATGCTGGCACTAGCAATCCTACCTGGGGCGATTACACGGTAACGCTGGAGAATGACCGTGGTTCCTACTACCTGGGCTACGGCGAGATTGGTGTCGACAGCGGCGACGATCAGGAGGTCTCCTTCTATGCTGAGGATGGTAACCGGCTCCAGCGCCTGGAGATCGTTTACAAGGGGACGACCTATAAGGCCAATTACGGCGCCTCCAGCGTGACCATCAATGGCCAGCGTTGCTCCGTGGATTGGGACGGCCGCGACTCGGTGTCCATCGACCTGCGGAACATCAAGGGCAATATGACCGTAAGGGCTGTGTCTGACCGGACTACCGATTCCAAGACTATCACCCGGGATGCCGGGACTGGCGCCAATATTGACCTGAGCACCAGCAGCGCTTCCGTGGATGTGGGCCGGGCTGTGACCGTTACTGTGCGGCCTGACTCCGGCTATACCATCGACACGGTGACCTTCAGCTTTGACAGTCGCAGCGAGCGGGCTGTTCTGAACCGTTTCGACACTGCCTTCACGCTGGGCGGCGTGACCTACACGACCACCCGTGGGAATGATGGTTCTCTGAGCGTCCGGTTCGACAGTGTGCCTGCCAACATGACTGTAAAGGCTACGGCCGTGCAGGGGACTGTTGTGACGCCTCCTGTGGTGAGCGGTACGACCCATGAGGCCTATATTGCCGGCATTGGCAACGGCCTGTTTGCTCCCAACCGCACTGTTACTCGGGGCGAGGCCCTGGTCATGCTCCTGCGGGCCACGCAGAGTCTGAATGCTGACAGCATGACTGGCATGGTCCAGCATCCGTTCATCGATGTTGGACCGACCTCCTGGCTCTATAATTATGTGACAGTTGCCTACAATCGCGGCTACCTGTCCTATCTGAATGGAACTACGCCCACCAACTTCAACCCCAATGCCCCCATCTCCCGCGCTCAGTTCGTTGAGCTGGCCTGCCGCGTCTTCGGCGTCAGCAATAACGGGCCTGTGAACACTCAATATAATGATGTGCTTCCCGGCTACTGGGGCGCCAGCTACATCACCCAGGCTACTGCCGCCGGCTGGATCAACGGCTATGGCGACGGCCGGTTCGGCCCTGATGATACCCTGACTCGCGCTCAGCTGGTTACTATCATCAACCGGGCTACTGGGCGGCGCGCCGATCCAGGCTTCCTGAACGCGAATATTGGGCGGCTCAATACCTTCAGCGATGTTGGCCCCAGCTACTGGGCCTACTATGACATCCTGGAGGCCGCCAATACCCATACCTTTAGTAGCCAGGGTGGCCGCGAGGTTTGGGGTTGATCAATCGTTTTCTCTATGACGGGGCCTGGGCATCTTGCCTGGGCCCCTTTTCTTTTGTTGTTGGGTAGGGGAGAGGGGGAGGCTTCCTTAAAAAAGAAATGTGGCGGGAGGACTTTTTTTTGCCGAGGGCATCACTGCACCGGCTCCTGATGGAGCCGGTGTATGGTCCGTGAGGTTTCATCATGCCCACTTTTCGTTTTGCACTGCAAGGATCTGCCCTATATGGGAAAAAGCGGGTCATGGCAAACACCATGGCTTTGGTTGGACTCTTTTCGATTTTGTTGGGTGCAGCTTGGTTGGAAATGTTGAGCTCTCAGAAGAGGGCCCCCTCATAGCCGGAACTACTTCCAAAATTGCGCCAATAGCTTTTGGAGAGCGTGCATACTATACTTCCAGCAATGAGGACCTCTGCTCTTTTGTGGCGTCATGCGGGTGCCAGTTCGGCTGGCAGGGGAGCCCTGATTGCGAATACGCCTATCCCGTGTTCCGCACGGGACATGGAAGGCGAGCCTGCTATGCGTGGTTGCCAGACCCGAGGACTGTCAGCCAGAATGTGCCTCGTCACCACATACTGGACAGATGCAGAATATTGGAGAAGGCAAACCAACCCTGGGTGCAACGACCTATGGGTAGTACATGGACGGCTCAGAAAGGAGGTCTTTAATTGAGCACGGTATCGAATCGGGCCATCAACGATTACCTGTCTGAGGTAGGTATCTACCATTCCAGCAGGGCTTATGAATTTCTGCTGATTGGTATTAGGGCCATACTGGACGGTGCGGTGGATCGTTACCGCGCGGGCGCGATCTACGACTATGTGGCCAATCAGGCTGGCGTAAAGTCTGACCAGGTCGACCGGGCTATCCGCCAGGCGATCCGCAAGACGGCCAGCCCTATCTCCAATAAGGAGTTCCTGATCCGGGCAGCCGATGAGCTGAAATTTACGGCAGACGCCAATGCCTTCCTCTTCGCTGGGCCGTCCGAATCCAGCGGGTAAGGGCCCGCGCAATAAAATTACCTATCAAAATCCAGCCGGATTTAACTCCGGCAACACACAAGGAGGTTCAAACAAAACCATGAAGAAGCTGTTTTCCAAATGGCTCTCTGGCATGCTCGCCCTCGTTATGGTCATCGGTCTCCTCCCTGCCGCGGGCTTCGCCGCCAGTGGTAATAACTCCGGATCCGGCGACCGTCCCGGAGATAATGGGACTACCTCCATCACCGTGTTTGTTCGTGATTCCTCTGATAACACCAAGGTTCTACCTGAGGCTGGCGTCAAGCTGGAGAGGGTGACTTCTGGACGGTATCATGATTTTGGAATCAAGTATACTGACAAAACTGGCTCTGTGACATGGGACAATCTTGAGTCCGGCCTTTACCGGATTACCCAGACTTCTACGGTCAACGGTTACAAGATGAACACTGTCATGCAGCAGCGTTGGTTCGGCACCGGTGAGGGCAACCATGCTGTGGACATTCTCAACTACCCCCAGGTAACTCTGACTGTACTTCGCTTTGCCAACGGCGATCCCGTTGAGGGCGCCCAGTTCGAGGTGCGGAATACAGACAATGGGGTCGTTTACCAGGGTGCTACAAACAAGAGCGGCGCCATTCTCTTCGGCGCAATTCCTCCTGGCGACTACACCGTTCACAATACCAGCAACCCCGTCAATGTTGACCCGGTCATCGCTGGTATGAACCCCCAGAAGATCCATATCTCCCAAGAGCAGCAAGGCGATGTCCAGCTAATGTTTGAGAGCTCCGCAAAGCCTTCTCTGATCATCCAGTATCTGGAGACTGAGTCTGGCAAGCCGGTGAAGGGTGGCCAGTTCACACTGACCCGTACCACCAGCCCCTCTGAGACCTGGACTGAGATTTTCACGGATGATTCTGGAATTGCCGTGGTTCCTAATCTGGAAGCTGGCAGTTATGTGCTAACTCAGACAAAAGTACCTGACGGCTACATCGGCGAGCTGAAGAGCACCTCTTTCACGGTAAACACCGAGGACGATAGTGCTGTGATGCGTACTTTCTATGCCGACAAGCCTGGTTCCGCCACCTTTACGATTTTGGACTCACAGACGGGCAAGCCTATTCCTGGTGTGGAGGTTACCCTCTATTCTCAAGGCAACCAGGTCGCCGCCGGTCCTCAGACTACCGATAACCAGGGCCGAGTGACCTTTGGTCCTCTGCCTACCGGTAACTATGCCGCCGTTATCACTGGTGTGCCTGACAACTATACCATGGATTTGACCCAGATGCCCATTTTCATCGAGGCCAACAAGACCATTGACCGGAGCTTTACGGCTACCGTCAAGGCCAGCCTGACCATTTATGCTCAGGATGAGCAGGGCAACCCATTGTCTGGCTGCCACTTTGAGATCCGGCATCAGAATGGGCAGAAGGTCGGTGAGGTTGTGACTACTGCCACTGGCAGCGGCATGATTGGCAATCTGGATCCTGGCTACTATGTAGTCGAACAGACCAGCGCTCCTGCTGGTTATGTGATCACGGATGTGGCCAAAACATTCCGGGCTGTGGCTGGCCAGATGGAGGAACTTACCTTTATCAACCGCAGCAAACCCTACATCATCGTCACCGGTACCATCACTGGCGCCAGCATGCCGGTTCCTGGCGCTACCTACCAGCTGATGGACGCTACCAACACCCAAGTTCTTCAGACCAAGAATGCCGGCGCTGATGGAACTGTGATCTTCGATAACTTGGTTCCTGGTTCCTATGTGGTTCAGTGTACTGGCGTACCTGATGGCTATACACTGGCTACCGGTGCTCAATCTGTATCTGTCTCTGCCGTCAAGGCTGGTGTTGCTAACTTTGTATTTGACCGGCACAGCTCCATTATCGTAAAAGCGATTAGCTCTGAAGGGCAGCCCCTGGAGGGCGCTCAGTTCCAGGTCCGCAGCGAGAATGGACAGGTGCGCGAACAGGTCACCACTGACCTGACCGGTACTGCTGTCGTTGGCCCTCTGACCCCCGGCAAGTACATCATTGAGCAGCTGTACGCCCCTTGTGGCTATGTGGCTAACACTGCGTTCCAGACGATCACCGTTGAGAACAACAAGACTTCCATCGCTACATTCACCCAGACCAAAAAGTCGGTTCTGACCATCTATGCGACTGACAGTAAGGCCATGGGCCTGATGGGCGTCCAGTTTGCTGTCTATGATGGCAAGACCGGAAAGGAAGTCGCTCAGGTAACCACTGACACAGCCGGTGTCGCAACCGTGACTGACATGAAGCCTGGCGTCTACATGGTGAAAGAGCTGGCTGCCCCGGAGGGTTATCTGCTCACCACTTCCTACCAGGTGCCTATTGTGATGTGCCGCGATGAAGCCGCCTATGTGCGCTTTGCCCATGCTACCAAGGATTATTTGCTGATCGAGACCATTGACGCCGAGACCCGGCAGCCGATCCCTGGCGCCCAGTACAATGTCACCAAGATGGACGGCGACCTGGTGGGCGAGTATTCCGCCAATGACCATGGTGTGGTCGAGGTTGGCCCTCTGGCCCCCGGATTCTATGTGGTCAAGCAGATCATCGCTCCTGCCGGCTATTCCATCTGCACTGAGACTCAGACAATCGAGGTTATCTCTGGTCGCGTGCTCAACGCCCGGTTTGCCAACTACAAGCTGGAGGGCATCGTCATCGAGTCTGTTGACCAGACCACCCATAAGGGTCTGCCCAATACCACCTTCGAGATCTACAACGAGGACAACATCCAAGTGTTCCATGGTGTGACCGACGCATCCGGTCAGCTCTCCACCGGAGAGCTGCCTGCCGGCCGTTACATCATCCGCCAGATGTCTGCTCCTGACGGCTACACCGCCGTTGAGACCATGAAGACGATCACTCTAGGCAGCAAGCCTGTAACGGTCGTGTTCGAGCAGAAGGCCCATACCAGTCTGGTCATTGAACTGGTGGATGATGCCACAGGCGCTCCTCTGTCTGGCGCCCGCTTCCGTGTCGAGTCCATCGATGGTTCCTATACCACTACTGTGGTGACGGGCTCTGATGGCACCGTGATTATCGGCGGTTTGGCTGCCGGTAGGTACATGGTGGCTCAGGAGACTGCCCCCGATGGCTACCTGCTGGACGCCAGCTACCAGTGGGCTGAAATCAACCAGAATGCTACCACTAACCTGCGGTTTACCAACAAGGCCATCTCTGGTTTGGTCATCCGGGCCCTGGATCGCAACACCCAGGCTCCTCTGGCCGGCGCTACCTTCGAGATCTCCGAGGCTAATGGCAAGCTGCTGCAGACGGTCACCACCGATAAGACGGGCATCGTGACCATCACAAACCTGAAGCCTGGTAAGTACCTGGTCCGCGAGACCAATGGTCCTGACGGCTATCAGATGGACACTGTCTCTCAGAATGTGACTATCACCAACTATGAGAACAGCACCCTTACCTTCTACCATGTGGTCAATGCCAATCTGACCCTGCGGGCCATCGATGCCAAGGCTGGCAATCCTGTTGCTGGGGTCACCTTCCAGGTTCGGACCACTGGCGGCAAGTATGTAGGCGAGTATGTGACTGGCTCCAACGGTCTGGTCCAGATTGCCGCCGCTGCTCCCGACAAGTACACGGTGAGCATCGTGGATGTTCCTGAGGGCTACCTAATCGACCGCACTGCCCGTGAGGTGACTGTGCCTGTCAATCAGGAGGTCCTGGAGACCTTCGTGCTCGACCAGGAGTCTGGCGCCACCATTCGGGTCATTGAGTCTCAGACTGGCCTGGGCGTGGATGATGTGACTCTTCGTATTTCCACAATCGATGGTACTCTGATCGGCAACTATACCACCGACCGTCAGGGCTACATCTTCGTTGACCTGAAGCCTGGTGAGTATATGTACTACATCACCTATGGTCCTGAGGGCTATGTGATGGATCCTCAGCCACACCGCTTCACCGTGAATGCCAATGTGGAGACGGTCATCGAGCTGGACATCGAAAAGGAGTCCCATGTTCGGATCCAGGTCATCGATGCTGCATCTGGCAAGGGCATCTACAATGTCAAGATCGAGATCTCTGACCAGTACAGCAACTACATTGGCACCTACACCACCAATGACGAAGGATACATCTATCTGGATCAGGTCCTGAAGTCTGGCCGGTATAAGGCCACCATGCTGGAGGTCCCTGCCGGTTATGTGAAGGATACGGTGCCCAAGACCATCGAGATCTCCCTCAAGGAGACCACCGATGTAAAGTGGAAGATTGGCGGCCAGCAGGGTCAGGTGACCATCACCACTCTGTCTGATTCCGACAATGTCCTGATGGGCATCCGCAAGGGTTCCCGCCTGCAGGGCGCCGTGTACCAGATCACCGATATGTCTGGTCGCGTGGTTGCCACCCTCTATGGCGACAGCTACGGCGAGGCTCACTCCGGCGCTCTGGGCATCGGTACCTACTATGTGCAGCAGATCCAGGCCCCCGCAGGCTACATGGTCAACAGCCAGCGCGTGACCGTCAATGTGACGAATGAGAACGATGATGTGAAGATCACCGTCTACAACAAGTCTGGCAACTTCAAGACTACTGTGACCGCACACGGCCCCCGAACTGTGGCTCCCAACAATCAGGCCAAGTTCTACTACACCAATGTGAGCAACGCTTCCAGCGTCACGGTGCAGAACTTCTTCCTGAACATCAAGGTACCCACTGACGGCGCCCGCGCCGGCACCTTCTATACAGGTACCTGGTCTGGTACCGCTACCACCTTCCGGGTGGAGTATCGGACCAATATGTCCGACTACCGGGTGTTGGCTGCCAACCTGAACAGTAAGTCCTCCTACAGCTATGACATGAGCTCCATCGCCCTGGGCCTGGCCTCTGGCGAGTATGTGACCGACATCCGCATGGTCTTCGACCGTGCCGTCGCCGGCATGAAGGAGTCTATGGCTCCTGTGCTCTATGTTTCCGTCCTGCCCAATGTGGTGAACGGCTATCAGCTCATCAACCGGGCTGAGAGTGGCTGCCAGGGTGAGGCTTCCAGCTCTGTGAGCTCTGGCAACAGCTGGTCTGCCAACACTGGCATGAATGGCATCGCCGGCGGCTGGACCAGCGCGACTGCTCAGTCTACCACTGTGGTAACTGGCGGTTCCGTTCAGTATCCCTATTATCCGCTGCCCAACACTCTGCCTAAGACTGGTTATTGATACCAAGGTAGGGTAAACATGGAACCCCCTCCGGGAACTCTCCTGGAGGGGGGTTCTTTTTCTAATTCTATTGAGGAAAAAATTAAGCGACGCTGTAGGATAGGAGATGGGCGCCCTCACGGACCATGTGCGATGAAGAACAGCCAATGGGCAGTGAGCAAAAGGGCTACTTGTATTTCTTCGTTAGAAAAGACTCTCCTCTGGGCCTAGCAGAAGCCAATGCAGCCATCAAAAATCGACCTCACCACAGGAGAATAGAATTTGAGCGTTGTGCATACTATCAGCATATCAAATAAGAAAGGAGAGGGGGCAGTAGGAAGCCCCCGAGCAACAACCATGAAAGTCAAGCAGCGTTTCTCATCGCTCCTGTTGGCAGCCATCCTTTGCATTTGTTCCCTCGCCGTGCCCGCATTTGCGGCCGGAAATACCGGCTATGGCACAGCCGTTTTTGGCGGGAACACCCAGACTGAGAACATTCAGCCTGGTTCTGACCAGACACCCAGCAGTAACTCTGGCAGCTCCTTTGAGGATGCCTTTGGCGTCAAAGACCCGAATGTTACAACCGATGATGTGAATAACTGGGTGGACCGCAAGGGCAGCGAACTCATTTCGATCATCACCCGGGGCGTTCGCATCGTCTCTTTGATTGGCTTCTTCATCAGCCTGCTCCTGATCATCATCGGCGCCGTCGGCAACAAGCGGACCATGGTGGGTGGCCTGATTGGTCTCATTATTGCCTGCGTTTGCTTCACCGCCGCTACGATGGGCCCGCAGATCATGAACGCTGTTCAGAGCTGGCTCATGCACTAATTGGAGAGGAGGGTTAAGATATGGATGCCAGGACCCTCCTCATCATATTCATCGTTGTAGTCGCAATTTGTCTGGCTGTATCAATCCTCCTTCGCCTAACTCGCATTGCTCTGGTTTTGGCCGGTCTCTTTATACTGGTCCCGATCCTCTGCACGATCATGTGGGGCGATGGAACTGACTTTGTGTCCAAGTTTGCCAGCATCTTTGCTCCTGAGATCGAGCAGGGTATCAACGATGGATATGGTCAGTATCGAGACCAGAATGCCAAGGATCCAATTGTAGACATCGACCAGTTGGATAAGTACTTCCAGGATGCCCAGCAAGCCGTCAAGGACCAATTCAGCAAGCCTGTGTTCCCGACCCCGGAGGAGACTCCAACACCGACTCCCTGACAACCAAAACAGGGCGCTTGCCACATGGTGGGCGTCCTTCTTTTTGTGCAAAAATGAGTTTCAGACAAATTGCATAAAATAGCGGTATGCAAGCCAATTGGGGATGCAAAATTAAAAATTAGGAGGATACAAACATGTTGGAGAAAACTCTGTATGACAATGCCATCGCCGCCACCAAGGCTGTCTGTAGAGCGCAGGTGGCCGCTGGGACCTGCGAGCCTGACCAATGCGAGTTCTGTCCCGCCCAGCAGTTCCTGGACATGCTGGATGAGATGGACGGTAGCAACAACTAATGTCCTTGTCTGCCAAGGCCTGGAGCATCTTCGCCCCAGGCCTGGCCCATAAAAATCAAGGAGGAACCAGAAATGGCGAAAAGCAAGAAGAAACGCAAGAGTCACAAGGGGCCGCCTAAGCCCTTCCGCCGGCGCTGGGCAGAAATTGAAGAACTGCTTGGGTCGGAGCACATGAAAGAGGTGCGGGAGATCTTCTGCGAGGCAGACTGCCCATTTTTTGGCGAATGTAAGGGATATGAACTGACCAAGTTCTGTCAGCTGAAGGCATGGGGACGCTATGACCGACTGTTCGAGCGGTCTATCCGGCACAATGTCTGCAAGGAGAAAAAGATCGAGTTCCGAACTGCTGACGATATCCTGCTTCGGAGATGGGACGACGAGGATGCAGATGGTGGCTATCAGGCAGTTGTCATCCGAAAGGAATTCCTCGACCGAGTCCGCACTTCGGACGGATTTGGGTGCAATTTTGCTCTGCATATCCTGGCCCAGGCCATGCTCAAAGCCATTAAAGCCATCTTCGGGGAAACGAGATTTATGTTCATCCTGGCGGAAGACCCCAATGGCCTCTGGCGGCTTGCACTGGTAAAGGATCCGTCCGACACATCCACGGATTCGGAGTTTCGTGCGATTAAGGATTTTGCAACCCTCACCGGCGATGAGGTAAGGGCCCTGTTGGAGGAAGCCGGCGCCTGCTATGAGGACCTCACAGACCCCTTCTATGGCAACAAGAAGGTCCTCACAAACGACGACCGGAAGGATAATTTCTGCCGTAATGACTGTATGTTCTCCAGTGTATGCGAAGGCTGGCGCCATGCCAATGTCTGTATGCTGAAGGAGAGCGGCGAATATCCGGAGTTCCTGGATGATTGAACGACGCCCCGCCTTTTCCCGAACAGGGAAGGGTGGGGCGTTCTTTTGTAGGCTTGGGTGTTTGATTCTTTTTTAACGAAGAAAGCGGCCGGGTTCGTTCTGTTTGCCGGAGGCTGTGACCTTCGAAGAAGGTCATGTGGTGACCTTCGAAGAAGGTCATGTGGTGACCTTCGAAGAAGGTCATGTGGTGGCTGCGGGCCGGCTCCGTTCCGGAGCCTATTTGGGGTCCATGAGACCTGACCGTCCGTTGACGCGGAGCGGCAAATCGTTGCTAAAAACAATTTACTGCTCCGCCGTTTTCGGCAACAGCAAACCTGTTCTCTGGAATTGCCTGCAGCAGACCTGCATAAAACAACTCAGATCCCAATGCTGGAGAAATATATTTTAATAGGAGGAAAATAACCATGGGAAAATACTTATTCGGGGCTGCAGGTCCGGCAGCTCCCTACGGAACCGCCAGCTTGCTGGAGGTCTTACCCTTCGAGCAGGGTGCTCCTGGGCGCTATGGGGTCGTCCACTTTCGGGACAAGAATCCTTGTGTCCTGGCTTGCCGGACGAACATTCGGAGCCGGGAGCTGGCGGATGAACTGGGCGAATGGTATTTGCCGGACATGAACATCTCGTACATCGAACAGGGGAACAGCGACTGGCTCGTCTGTTTCCGGGCCGGAAGCATCATTGCCGCGGCCTACATGCGGCTGACCGCGGAGGAGATGCAGAAGCTGCTGGAGAAAGCTGGGATGGCGGTATGAAACTGTACCATGTTAGCTATGACCCGATCTGGTTTTTTAACCCCCGGGCGCCGAAGAGCCGGCTACCGATGGAGGATGCCGAGACGCCCCGTATCTGCTTGTCTGACCGCATCGAGCGGTGCGTGAACGCCAAGCCGTGCCGGGCTCAGGCATTGTACCTGGCCAAGGAGTACGGGCTGCGGATGCCGCTGTATGTGTACGAGTTCGATACTGACGACATCCCGCCGGACCTGTTGGTTGGGCCGAACGAGCTAGTGGGGCAGTACAGCGTCATCGACGCCAAACTGAATCACGAGTATTGGCTGCTGAGTGGCGATGTTCCCTACCAGGAGATTTACTACGAGGTGATTGGAGGCGTCTTCCTGCCGCCTGAGGAGGGCGTTGGAGATGGTTTCTCTTCGGCACTGAGTCTGCGATTGGTCGAGGAGGAGTCGTCTGAGGCAGCCTGGTTGGCGTGGGCCGTCTGTGAGCTGAATAAGCCGGGCAAGGATGGCAAATACATGACCTCCGACTGTGTTGTCGCCAACTGTGTGGAGGACATTGTGGAACTTCTGAAGTCGCATACATGACCAACCCCCGCCTTTCCCACTTTTGGAAGGGCGGGGTATTGTTTTTGCAGGTTTTTTGCTATGTCACGGATCAAAGAAAGGCTCCCGGAAGGGAGCCGGATGTGGCGCGGACACAGCAGGAAAGGAAGAGCTCCTCGTGATATTTCGTCGTTAAAAAAGACTGGTCTCCATCTATGCAAAATCAATCCCGGTCTATTTGCATACTATCAAATTAGTTATCCACTTTAGGAGATAAAAATATACACGAAGGAGAATCTATACATGGAGACAAAAATTATTACTGTGAGTCTAAAGAGTAAGGAGATTCAAGAAGCAACTGCACCGAGGTCCCGCAAGTCCCATCGCCGGGAAGCCGTCCATCTGCGCATGGTGGCTTGTTTGGTTGCTGCTGTGGCGGCTGTCAGCACGATTACTCTTGCCGCCAGCGGAACCGAAACCGAGGTTCGACCCGCCGCGAAGGATGAGCCCGCTACTGAGAAACTCGCTATTGTCGAGCCAATCAGTGGGATTCATTTCTCGCAAAAGACGCCGCAAATCATCACTGTGGCAGAGGCTGAAGCGCTTCCGCTTGAGACTCCTGAGCCGACTCCGGAGCCTGAGTGGGAGACTATCGAAGCTACTGCCTACTGCTCCTGCGCCAAATGCTGTGGCGAGTGGGCCAGCAAGCGTCCTCATGGCATCGTCTATACGGCCAGCGGAGCTGAAGCTGTAGAGGGCGTGACCGTGGCTGCCGACAAGAGTAAGTACCCTTTCGGTACTGTGCTCTACATCGAAGGCCTGGGCGAGCGTATCGTTCAGGATGCCGGTGGCGCCATCAAGGGCAACCGCGTGGATGTTTACTTCAATAACCATGAGGACGCTCTTGCGTTTGGCCGGCAGACGCTCAATGCGTATGTTGTTTCTCCGAGCGAGTAATTAACTGAAAGGAGATACTACTGTGGAGGAGAAATGATTCTTGGTCGATGACCAGCATTACCTGCATGTGCAGGAATGCGATGAAGGTGGGTATGACTACACCTTCTACGATAAGGAGTCCTATGCAGCGGTTGACGGTGGCCGTATGGACGAGCCGGAGGAGTGGGGAATCACCACCATTCTTCAGGCTGCCGAGGCGATCTGCTATAATCACGGGCTCACTCCCGAGATAATCGTGGCGGCGCCGCTGGACATGGTCGAACCTTTGCAGGATGCACAGTGTTAAGAAAGGAGAATAGATATGGAATTCAGTTTGGATATGAACATTAAGCTGGGGGAGAAGAACCACAAGCATGTGGCGATCGTCTCCATCCGCGAGCCCGAGAGTGGCGAACATGCCGAGTTTCACGGCACAGTTAGACCTGGTGGGTCGATGGGTCCCGAGCTCACTCAGTTTGTACTGCGCGAGATCGAGTCCTGGATCAGCCTGAAGCAGGACGAGCAGGAGGAGGCCGAGGCAAAATGAGATATGCTGCGAAGCTGCTCATTCCCAGCCGGCGCCTGGCCGTCATCAACGGCTACCTGAATGCCGAACAGGAAGATGAGTTCCAGGGCGAGGACAACACCATCATCCACACGGTTTCGTTCCCCGATGGCAAATTCATGGACATCAAGTGCTGCGGCTGTCAGGATGAATGTTCATGGAGTGAAGCTGTGCTGTTTGCAAAGGCGAATGGCGGCGGATTCTGTCAGGTGTCCTATACAGAGCCCGGCGAGTCCTATTTGGGCGAGTGGGAACTGGAAGATGAAGGGAATTTCTACTTCGTGGAGGTCGTCGATGGTGGCGATATCGAGAATTTGGAGCTTGCCATAATCTCTCCAGAAGGCGTTATCTCGCGGAACTGGCAGGCTGAAGGCTGGAGCATAGACAAAAACTGAGGAGAGAATTGCTATAAAAAAGCTCAAAGGGGCTCTCGTGTTCGAACTGGCGGCCGGCCAATACGCCGTCATCGTCGAGGAAGCCGAGCCCGGACAGGTGCTCCGCACCTCCAAGGTTGTGGTAATCTGCAGCATTTCCGCAGATTGCAAGACCATCGTGTTCCGCACGGAACATGGAGCTGAGTATGAGCATTCGCTGAAAGCAAAAGAGCCCCCATCTGGGGGCTCTTTCTTTGCGCTCAGGCGGTTTGGTTATAGCTCAAAACAATGTAGCCAGCGTTGTACTCGCTTCGTGGAGAGATATCCGCCACAGCGCTGATATAACCCCAAGGGAAGATGTAGCGGTTTTCGCCATTCGGTTGTTCTGCCGGCCGGCCCAGGCGGACAAACAGCCAACGAGCACATGCGACAAAGCGAAGCTGCTGCCGCTCGCATCGATTCGCCATGGATGCAGGATATTCGATGCAGGGCCGGAGGATGAGCCGCAGCGGACGGCCAGCAAGAAAACTGAATTCGGGGAGGAAATCGGCGCCATCCACAGAGACGGGACTGGTCGCACGAAAATAGTCGCAGGATGAGGCCCGCACTGGCAAACCGGAGGTGAGGAGCTTATCTATGGTCGTCTGCGGAGAAAACGGGAAATCGTCCAAGGAAAGAATGCCATGGGGAAGGTCTGATACCATATTGGGAAACATCTCCTTTGTTTTGCTGGATATATTTCCATCCTATGCACAGATGCTGGTCCCAATTCTGCCAGATGGAGGTTCGGCAGAGTGGCACTGGCGGAGTCCTCACGGACCATATACGCTGGGTCACTGGACAAAAAGGCAAGGGAAGAAATCCAGGCCGCATTTCTTCGCTAAAAAGGCTCTGGCTCACCTCGGCTGCACATCCGCAGAATGAGCCGTGCTTGCCGGGAATAGTTTTCAGAATGTGTGCATACCATGAAGCCAACCAACGCTAAAGGAGGAAACGAATCATGAGGAAGGTAGTGGATCTCTGCAAGCAATCCAAGAAGGCCCAGAAGGCCTTCTACGCTGCACAACGCGGCAGCTGGAACGGGGTCAATCCTGTTTCCCGCGTTGTCCCCAACGGCAAGGTGTACTCCAGGGCAAAGGCCGGCGCCCGGCGGGACGCCCGCCGTTTTTTTTTCAATTTTTGCTCTGAATAGCTCCTGCCCTGGCTGCATAGGATATGCCAGACGCACAATTTGGGGAGGCAAACCAAAGGAGGTATTAAATATATGGGGAGTTATACTATCGAGCGATTTGGCAGCGTCCATCCACGAGTCCAACTTAACTGCGGCTTGGGCAACACAATCCCTGGTCATGAGCTGGAGTGGATCTCTGTAAATGGTCTTCTGGTAGCAAGCCGGCCGGTTAAGTTCAATATCTCCTGGGACAGACTCAACAAAGAGGGGCTGGTCTACGGAAAGGAGATTATCATCGACGGCAATCCCTATATCTGCCGGCTGGTGAAAAACTGCCCAGGGGCGAAGGGTGAATGGGAATGGCATAACATCCTGTCCATGACATCCTCCGATGACGGCCTGTGGCATTGGAAACGGTGCTGGTCATGGTCGCAGGATATGGGGAAGGAGCCAAGGACCGACGGCTACTGCGGCGTATTTGGGTACAGCTGCGCGTTTGGTGAAGGCTGGATGGCGCCCTCTACCAAATCAAAGCAGATTGGCTGGCGGCCATTGCTGGAGCCAATTTCGGCAAGGCCCAACGATATCCAGGCAATGTTCGGCTCAATGATTACCGTGACGCACAACGGTTCTGTGGTGATAGGAATGCTTGCCGGCATTTCCGACTATGACCTAGTACTCCGCCAGGCGCGGTTTCGCAGGATGGGCCTGGATAGCGATGATTTTGCCAAAATTATAAAAGACGGTACGATTGTCGTGAACCGTGCCCTTGTGGACTATATTTCTCAGGTCCAGAACTCGGGGAATTGATCTAAGGAGGTACTGTATGAGAGAATTATTTTTGGGCACTGTTCAGGTGAATGGGCAGACCCGGCAGCCTGGAGATATGGCCGGCAACGGTCCTGGCCCTATTCGGTTGGGCGATTCCACGCACAAATTCGCAGAGCTAATCTGCTGGCTTTGGCATGACGGAAAGCTGGTTGCTGACCGCAATATCCTCAGGGATGTTAGCTTCAGCCGCCTGGATAAGGCAAACCTCTGCTGGGGCGCTGATGTAACCATCGATGGGATGCTGTTCCAGACCAGATTACTTCGTGGCGAGCAGGCCGGCGGCTTCATGGATGACGAGTTCACCGAGTTCTGGAATGCCTATGGAAGTAAGATGATTATTGAGGAGCAGCTGTCTCTAAGCTGGACTCTAACGGCCGTGAGCGATGAGCGAATGGCTCTTTTCAGGGGCGGCTATTCCAGTGGGACTGACATGCCAATGGGCTTATCTGTGCGGGAGCGGAGCAAGGACATGGGCTACCGGCCAGTCCTGATCCCGCAGGGGCTCAACCCTAAGCGGGCGCATACGGTCATTGGCAAGAAGGTCATCCTGTATGGCCCTGAGGGGATCGTTATTGGTAACCTGAAGACTGTTGGCGACTATGAGCTGGAAGTGATCGTTCCCAAAGACACCCGGCTCGAATGGAGCGGCTTCGATAGCTTTGCCTGTGATATCGGCAATCGCAATGTGGTCGTCGACCGTGGGCAGGTACAATGTATCCAAGTCCTCCAGAACAGGCCAGAAACTAAGCTCTGAAAAATTGGGCCTGCGCAGCCGCGCAGGCCCGGTTCTTTTTTTTGCTTAGAATGAGGCTGGTCCAACCTGCATATAACAGGGCAGATCTGCAATTTAGGATACATGTAAAACAGAGGAGCCAAACATAGTGGAGATCAAGAAATTCGGGGTATTCGACAAATCGTGTTGAGGTGGCAAAACATCCCTTAGCAATAAGGGCATTCTGAAAATATTTTAGAAGCAACCGCATATAATAAATATATAACATAGTATGGAGGGAGGTGTTACTCGTGCCACATAACTTTCCAGCCGGAAAGTCACCAAAACACATGGGCTGCAAAGGCCGGCTCTACCCAACTCCGGAGCAAGCTCAACAGATCAATCAGACCATTGGGAGCTGTCGCTTTATTTATAACTACATGCTGGCCCGCCAGCTGAAGATATACAATCGACGGGGTGAGCACCTGAGCTACATCAGCATGCAGAATCTGCTTCCAGGCATGAAAAAGTACATCCCATGGCTGGCCACAGCTGACAGTCAGGCTCTCAAGTATGCCTGCCGGCAGCTAAACGACGCCTACCAACGGTTCTTTAAGGGGTTGGGTGAGAAGCCTCGGTTCAAAAGCAAAAAGAGGTCTGACGGGCAGAGTTACACCACCACAAATGGAGCTTCGATCCATGTGTTGGACAATGCGATCAAACTGCCTCTCCTGGGTGTTGTTCGATGCAAGGGGCTGCGCAAACTGGATGGAAAAGTCTCCAAAGCTACAATCCGGCGGACCCCCTCCGGCAAGTATTTTGTATCCATCCTCTATGTGGTGGAGGCAGATGACCCTGCCCCCATAAATGGGATGATCGGCCTTGATGTGGGTATCAAGGAGTTCGCCGTTGACAGCAACGGCGTCCACTATGAGAATCCCAAGTACCTAGCCAAATCCCTGAAGAAGCTGCGCCGTGAGCAGCGGCGGCTGTCCCGTAAGACCCCTGGTTCCAAGAACCGGGAGAAACAGAGGTCCAAGGTTGCCCGGGTACATGAACGCATCAGCAACCAGAGATCAGACCATCACCATAAGCTGAGCCGGAAGCTCGTTGATGAAAACCAAGTCATCGGAGTGGAGGATCTCAATATTAAGGGTATGGCCCGCAACCAAAAGCTGGCCCGCTGTATATTGGATGCCGCGTGGGGTGATTTTCTGCGGATGCTGGAATATAAGGCTGGCTGGAGTGGCCGGACGCTGGTAAAAGTATCTACCTTCTTCCCCAGCAGCCAAACCTGTTCCTGCTGCGGATACAAAAACGCAGAGGTCAAAGATCTCTCGGTGCGGAAGTGGGTATGTCCGGCGTGTGGGGTAACTCATGACCGAGATGAAAATGCCTCCAAGACTATCTTGGCGGAGACATTGCGTATCCTGGCAGAACAGGCAGCTTGATCGCTCATTTATACGGTACGGCAAGGGTTGTCGGAACCGGCCTTCGAAGGCAAAACGACTGTGGAGTCTGTGTAAGACCCAACCTCGGGGCAGTAGACGATGAAGCAGTAATCGGCAGATTGGTGGGTATATTTACGCAGGCAGTCAGAGGGCTTGTGCAGGTTTAACCACACGATTTGTCGAATACCCGATTTGTCTTCGTTAAAAAAGATGTTAAACCACTACAGGCGCCCAGCAAAAGACAGCGCAAACCAGCATCCTAATCCCTGACAATAGCTTCCGGTGCGTTTGCATAGTATTTAGAAGTGTAAGACCACAGCCCTGTAACCGGTCTTAATCATCCCTTAAACAGCCCCCGGTCATATGGGACGAAACCTGAAGGAGGTGTCACTCACACATGGCGAGAGTATATCGTATCGCCAACGACATGGCCGAAAAAGAAAAGGCGGTAGGAGGCCTTTTGACTTTTGGTCAAGCTGGTTGGATCGCCGCCGGCCTTATCGTAGGAGCAGGTGTATTTGTCGGCATGGCTAAAATCATGCCGCCTGTCCTGGCTCTCATGATCGGGCTTATCCCCGCAGCTGCAATCGGCCTGCCCTTTGCCTTTTACAACAAGGGCGGGCTTACCTTGGTCCAGTATCTGATCTGGAGGTTCAAGTTCCAGAAGAAGAGTAAGCACCTGGTCAATACTCTGACCTACCGTATGGACCGAGCCAGCGACTATGAGCGGGAGCAGAAGGCTAAGGAGAGCGAGAACATTTTCTAAACGAGGAGGTAAGAAGTAACTATGCCTGTACTGATCATTCTGATCATGCTGGTGATCGTCGGAGCCATCGGAGCCGGTCTTTTCCTGATGGTCAAGAAGTTGGACCCGATGCAGAAGGATAAATCCGAAAACAGCGACCTTGAGATCGCCCAGGATTTCCTGCCCTTTGACGACATCCGCAATAACATGATCGTAATGCCCAACCACAGCTACCGGGCCGTCATTGAGTGCTCGGCCCTGAACTATGACCTGAAGACGGAAGGCGAGCGCGATCAAATCGAGATGTCCTTCCAGCAATTCATCAACTCTTTGAGTTTCCCAATTTCGATTTTCCTGCAGACCAAGGAGATTGACAACACCCACCGGGTAGAGTCCTTGCGGACTGAGATCTCCAAGACACTGGTGGAGTTCCCGGGTATGAAGAATTACGCCGACCATTTTATGGCTGACATGGAAAACCTGAATGTCCGCATCGGCAACAACCAGCAGAAGAAGCGCTATATTGTTGTTCCCTACGACGACGCTATCGGCTTGGACGGCCTGACGGACGGCGAAAAAGCTGCCTATGCCAACAAAGAGCTGCTGAACCGGTGCAATGCTGTCCGCAGTGGCCTGGACGCCGTGGGCATCATAACCCGCACCCTGAGCACTGCCGAGCTCATTGAGCTCGTGTACAGCTGCTACAACCGCGAGGGTTTCAGCTATGCCGAGGCTATTGCCAGCAACGATGCGTTCGCCCTGTTCGTGGATGGCGTTGAGGATAAGTTCCGCGACTTGCCTCGTGTGGGCATGCTGGACCTGATCCTGGGCGAAGCCATCAATAAGCTCCGCGCCGGCAATGTGGACAGCGAGAAGAATGGCCAGGGCGCCATGCAGGAGATGCTTCTCCTCCAGAAGGAAGCTCAGCGGCGCATGGAGCAGATCCGGATGAAATATGCCGGGTACTTTACTGATGGAGGTGACCTGTAATGGCTTTTGGAAGGAACAAGAAAGAGAAAAAGTCCAAGAAGAAGGACAAGGCTGCTGGGGTTGCTCAGGAGCCTGAGCTGATCATCGGTGAGGTGCAGACGCCTAAGACGGCCGGCGCTACTATGCTGGAGAAGGGCGTGCCGACCCTGAAAGATATGATGGCTCCACCCAGCTTTGATAGGACTGAGTTCGACCATCTGGGCGTCGGCGACCGTGTCATGCGCAGCTTTCTGCTGTCTGGTTTCCCTAAGCACATCATGGTTGGCTGGGCCGATAAGCTCTACAACTATGATGGTGACCTGGATATGACCATTCACATCAACCCTATGGATGAGCGCGAGGCCATCGATGAGCTGACCGATAAAATCACGCAGTATGAGGCCCAGCTGGATGTGGAGTCTGAGAAAGGTCAAACCCGAAATATGACCCGTCTGGGCAACCAGATCACCGAGCTGGTCCGCGAGCGTGAGAAGATCGAGCAGAACTACATCTCCATGTTCCAGGTCCAGATGATCTGTAATCTGTATGGTAAAACGGTAGACCAGCTGGACAAGGAGACTCAGATGCTGGACAACACGCTGCGGGGCAAAAAGATCAAGCTGATGCCTCTGCACCTGCGACAGGACCAGGGCTACAAGTCTGGTATGCCGTTCGGCAAGACCTGGCTGCCCAAGAACTTCCGCAACTTCTCCTCTGAGGGTCTTACGGCCTGTTTCCCATTCTATAATGCTGAGATCTCTCATCCATCCGGCACTCTGCTTGGCGTCAATCTACAGACGCAGACGCCCATCTATGTGGACTTCTTTGACCGGCGTATCCTGGAAAACGGCAATACCACTGTGCTGGGCCGGGCTGGTTCCGGTAAGACCTTCCTGGTGTCGCTGCTGACGATGCGCTCTGCCCTCCAGGGTGTACGGACAGTCATCATCGACCCTGAAGGCGAGTACAGCACTATCACGGAGGCCCTGGGTGGTAAGGTCATCAAGATCGCCCCTGGCTCTACCACCATCCCCAATCCATTCGATTTGGAGGATGAGGAAGTTCTGGATGAAGATGGGCAGGCCACCGGTCAGCGTATCGTCAATATCAAGGAAAAAGTGGCCGACCTGCTGAACCTAATCGGCGTGATGACCGGCGAGCTTACCCAGGAGCAGCGCTCCCTGGTCTCCTTTGCCTTGGCCAGCATCTATGAGGAGTTTGGCTTCACAGAGGATTATACCTCCTTGTATGACAATGATGTGGTAATGAATGATCGCGGCGAGTTTGTCCACCATGGCCATAAGCGGCCCATGCCTACCTTCTCTGACTTCCATCGGAAGCTGGAGGAGATTGCCCAGACGCCTGGCAATGAGACGCTTGTTTCAGTTGCAAATGCCCTGCGCATGTTCAAGCGGGACGGTGTGTACGGCCTGTTCGACCAGCCAACCTCTGAGGATATGACCAACTACACGGATGCTCCGGTCATCTGCTTTGATATCAAGCAGCTGGAGGAAAATGTACTTCGGCCGATTGGCATGTACAATGCCTTGTCTTGGGCCTGGGAAAAATTCGCCAAAAAGAATCCTAAGCTCCGCAAGCGTATCGTCTGCGACGAGGCGTGGATGCTGACCAACCCCAATATGCCTGGTTTCCAGTTTACGGCACAATTCCTTGAGACCTGCTCCCGCCGGTCCCGTAAGCGGAACTGCTGCCTGCTGGTGGCTTCCCAGAACTTCAAGGAATTCGTGAGCTGTCCCCAGGGCGAGGCTGTTCTCTCCAACGCAGTGGTTAACATCTTCCTGAAGCAGAGCTCTACAGACCTGGACGCTGTCCAGGAAAAGTTCAAGCTCTCTAACGGCGAGCGGGCCTACCTGACCTCGCCGGCCCGCGGCCATTTCCTGCTCAAGATGAACTCGGAGGCAACCATTGGGTACGCATTCCCCATGGACATCGAAAAGTACCTCATTGAAAAGCGGACGATTGCAGGACGCAAGTAACATCAGACTCTGGCCAGCCACGGGGCATATGCTTCTGGGCGTGGCCCAAGAAAGGAGTTGAAAAGATTCATGTCTCAAACGATTACGAGCCTGCCGCGCCGGATCTGGGCGTTCCTGATGGCCATGGTCATTATGCTCATCGTTCTGGTCAGCGGCTTCGTATCGCCGGCCTGGGCGCCTATTCTGCCTGTCCAGCGGTCCTATATCCAGACGGCTGTTGATACCTCTGCCTGGGAAATTGTGGCTGCCGTCGTATCTCATGGTGTTAGTACCAACGGACACCCGATGGAAGCAAAGCGTATTGGAAAAGACTTGATGGAAACACTCATCAAAACAAAGACCCCTTCTGACAGCAATATCACCAGCTTTCTGACAGGCGGAGTATTCGAGAAGCAGGGTGACAATTCAGTCAATAACCTGCCCCTGAGTTTCCCTGGCGCTATCAGTTTTTCTGGCTGGCAGAACGAGTCCAGACAGGCCGATATTGACCGCGCCCAACTGATTCGGAACTCCCTGATCTACGATTTGAATGCGGCTTTCAAATTTGTTTATGGTGATCAGTATGGCATGTATGAGCCGGAGGGGGATACCCTGGATGAGCAGGTAAAACAATATGCGACCGATCTGGGCAACTTTTTCAGTGGCATCAAGGCCGGAGGACAGTGGACCAGGAATGTAAATGGGCAGACTATAAGTTGTTCAGTAGTAACTACCCAGGAACCAAAAAATCCTGTGGATAAGAACTTCCACAGCAACGCTGGTACTGATTATTACATTTCTATTGAACGAACGATTGGCAGCCAAACAGAGACTCGGACTTTCCAGTACCGGATGCTGAAAGGCTATGGCGTTGATGGGTCTGGTCTCGGGAAGGCAAACGGCGACACTCTGGTTGGAGCCAATGATTACTACATCCACTGGGGTACTCTTGCTGTAGAGGCATTTGCCAACTATGTCGCAGACGATGAACTGCGCGTGACGGCGTCCAATGTTAACGACGGCACCCCCGGCATTATTGAACAGGCATTTGCCGAAGCTGTTGCCGGCATCGTAGACTGGATTGCCAACGCACTCGGTCTTTGGAACTTCGATGAATTGATTTTCAACGGCGGCGTTCGCGGATCCTCCTCCTATGTAGGCGGCGTGTTTCCGTCCAGTTGGCAATCTGTGATTTGGACATTCTTTTTTGTGGCTGAAATCGCAGCGGTCATCATGCTGCTCTACGCCATCATCTTCAATGTGGGCAAAAAGGCCATGTCTACCATGGACCCGGTTGCCCGGGCCAGTGCCATCGAGCAGATCAAATACCTGTTCCTGGTAGCATTCCTTCTGGCTGTCATCCCCTATGTGATCCCCATTTTGATTGATACCTGCGCACAGCTGACCGGCATCTTCCATGATGTGCTGGGCGGTAAAACGGCTCAGGAGAGGTTTCAGAAACTGGCAGCCAACTCTGGTGCCGGCCTTGGCGCTATCCTTTCCTATGCTGTATATCTGGGCGCAGTGATCTACTTCAATGTTTTCTATGTATTCCGCGCTCTGTCCTTGGCTCTGATGATCGTGCTGATGCCGGTCTTCATCGCCATGATGGCTATTAGCGAGAATAAGCGCCGGCAGACGCTTGACTTTTTCAGAGAGTTCTGCGCGAACCTGTTCATCCAGCCGTTACAGGCGTTGATGCTCAGCTTCATTCTGTTGGTGCCTGACTCAGGCCGTAATATCGACTCGATTGTGATGGCCTATGTGATGATCCCTTTAACGAACCTGCTGCGTCAGATGTTTTTCGGTAATTCTGGCGGCATGGCTGACCAGGTCGGTCAGAAAGGCCAGCGTGCTGGCCGTGGTCTGATGATGCTTGGCGCCGGCCTCACTGCTGGAGCTATCAACGGTGGCGTCAGAGCTCTTGCCGGCGGTAAGGGTAGCGATGGTAAGGCTGATAGCAAAGAGGGTGGAGACGGCAAGGATGGCGGAGGTGGCGGCGACGGCGCTACCGGAGTGACCACGAAACCCAGCCTCTCGCAGAAGATCAAAAACTCGGATGCAGGCAGGTGGGCTGCACAGAAGACTGAACCTGTTAGGAACCTCGCCAAATCCGCCAAGGATTTTGTGGGTGGATTGGCTCCGGTACAGGGCGTCCGTAGTGCAGCCAGCAAGCTCGCTAACTCCACCGGGGGCAAGCTCCTGGGTTCAGGTGTGAAAGCCTTGGGAGGCGGCTCCAAAGTTGCTGCAGGTCTTGGCCTTGGCGCAATCGCTGGTGCGATTGGCGTAGTCGACCGTCACTTCACCGGCGGAGCTTTTTCCAAGCCTTTGGAGCAGCTCGCTGGTAAGACTATTGGCAGTGGGAAATCCCAGGTTAAAGGCGCCGGCTCTGATGCAGAAGATGCGATCTTCAAGGGCTCCCGTACTGACGATGGCGGCGGAGAGTCTGCTCTCAGCCCCGAAACGGCTGCCTACAAGTCGTCTTTAGAGAACCGCGGCGACTACAAAGAAGGAGACAATGTTTACGCTAAGGGCCTTGCTGAGCGCTCTTATAACAGCAAGACTGGAGCCAGTACCTACACGCTCGATAGAGACAGTCAGAGAGCTGCTGGTGTCAGCGTCGGCAAGCCCAGCATTGGGAGTGCTGGACAGAAACAGTCCGCTGTTAAATACGACATGAGCAAGATGAGTCAGGGTGACCAGACCCGCCTTCGCGAGATGCGGAATACATGGGAGAATGGCTCCGAAGAAGAGCGTGCTGCCATGCGGGCTATGGGTATTACAGGGTTTGAGGCTACGACCAAGATGGTGAACGGCGAGCAGGTTATGACTGGCGCCAATATCACCTATGACAGCGATAAGGCCCGGGACAACCTCGGAATTTCTACGAGGGGCGGCTACTCCGTGACTGCACAGGGCGACCAGGCTCCTGCTCTGGTCCCTGACATGCCTTCGATGCTGAACTCGCCCAAAGCTGCTGCAGCCCTGGGTGCGTCTAAGATGGAGTCGATGGGCTTCCAGACCAGCACAGATGCCAATACTGGCGCCGTTACGATGACTGCCCCAGCTGCCAAGTTCCAGAATACGCCGATGCCCGAATCGATGGCCGCTCAAGTTGCCTCAGCCAAAGTCGGCAAAGACGGCGCCATGTCTATTACGATGTCCCAAGCTGATATGGCCAGCACCTTTGGCCCTGTTGCTGCCAGCAGCAACACCATGGGGTCTCGCGCCATGGCAGCTGGCATCTCGCCTGAGACTTCTATGGGCACTCCCACGACCCAGTCGACGATGCCTACGATGGTGGCTCCCGCCGTTCATACAGGTACGGCAAGTTTGGGCAATCAGGGACTGAGTGTCACACCCAGTGCAGATGGACAGACTTACATGATCAGTGGCGCCGATGTGCAGGCGTTCCAGAAGGTGCAGGCGCCTGCCGGCATGGCCTCGCATTTCACCGCTCCGCAAGTTGCTGAGGATGGCTCGGCGTCGGTCACTGTCCCAGCTGCTGACTTCGCCAATGCCTATACGGCCACGGGAAATGGTGCTTCTCAGGGCAGTATCCCTGTTGCTACACCCGCTGCGCATAACCTAGCTGGTCAGATCAACGCACAGCCTGATGTTCAGGCTGTGGCTGTTGGTGATGTCGTCAATGTGCGGGCTGGCAGCCTCGAAACTTTCCAGGGTATGCAGGCTGCTCAGCCGGTGGTTGAGCACGCCGCTTGGAATGCGACAGTGACGCCCAATGGCGCTGTCAATGTCCAGATTCCGGCTGATATCCATGCTCAGGCAATGAACGCAGCCATGCCTACAGTTCAGGTTGGAACCGTTTTGGATCCCGCGACTATTCCCACGGCTGACCCAGTCAAGATCCAGCCTGTCAGGTTGGAGAGTACGATGCCTGTGCCTCCTCCGCCTGCCGCAGCTCCGGCTGAACAACCGACTCCGACTCTCTCTTCGCTTGGACAGGGCGGAGAGCAGCTGCTCAATGGTGGCGGTGGTGGTCATCCTCCGGCTGAGACTCCTACCCCGGAGCGTATCGATGGGGACGGGTTCCACAAGGAGCCGGAATACAATGGCCCGGCCCGTGGCAAGTCTGACCTGGAAAACAGGCTTCCAAACTAACGCATCTACCCATAGCAAAAGCCCCCGTCCGATGGACGGGGGCTTTCTTTGTCTATTCAGGATACCAGGGCGACCAGTGTCTGCTGCTTCTTATTATAAGTAATCAACAGCTTCTCCTTTGCCCGGGTCACTGCCACATAGAGAAGTCGGTGCTCTTCCTCATTGGCAGGCTTGAACTTCTTGAGGGACAGGAGGACGACAGGCCACTCAAGACCCTTGGCGGAGTGGACAGTGATCAGATTGACGGCGTCTGCGTCCTCGTGGGCGGTAGATTTGGTCTCCTTGATCTTATACTCCTTGTACTTCACACAGTACCGGAAAATTTCACCGGCCGTGTGGAAGCCCTTAGTCATGATATCCTCGGCGAATGCCTTGGCAATGTAATCCTCGCAGGCATCCTGGATCATCCCCGTAAACAGGGCAATCCGCTCTGCCTCGCTGCCAAGTTCATCATATTTCTTACCCAGCTCCTCAGCGTCCTTCTTCAGGGCGTCCGCATCGAATGGGTCGCCGCCCAAGCTCTTGCGGTACAAGGCTAGACTCAGCGTATCCTCGTGGTTGAGCAGGAAGGAAGCCAGCCCAATGATGGCCTTCACATATGGGGCGTCCCCGATGACCTCTGGAACCCGGAGAATGGTGGGAATACCGGCATCTTCCATTTCCTTCTGGACTGCGATCAGTTCAGACTTGGTACGGCAGAGAACTGCGATGTCACGCGGCTTTACGCCGTCCCGAAGCAGCTTTTTGGTCTGTTTCACATACAGCTCCCGCTCGGCATCCGCCTTCTCGATGTCCATGAGGACAGGGGCGATGCCCTCCTCCTTACGGTGGGCCTTGATGACCTTTGCGATCCGGGCCTCGCGGCTGAGGATGCGGTTGGCCATCTCGATGATGGGCGACTGACTGCGGAAGTTGTCCTCCAGCGGAATGTCTACCATGCCAGGGAAATAGTCGCTGAATTTGATCAGATTCTCAGGCGTGGCATCGCGGAAACCATAGATGGCCTGCAGCTCGTCACCGACTACCACGATACTCTCCAGCTCCTTGGCGGCCTTGGCCATCTCCAGGATGAGGGAAATCTGGTTGCCGTTACTGTCTTGGAATTCGTCCACCACAATGTGGTGGTAGGGGAGGTCCTCGAACACGCCGAACGCCTTTAGCTTGAGGATGAGCCGCAGCTGATCCTCATAGTCAATCTTATTCAGCTCTACCAACTTGGCATTATACGCTTCATAAATAGCCAGCAGTTCCTTGGCCCGCGGTTTCATGTCCATGGTCACCATCTTCTCCACCTGATCGACCGTTTCCACATGGTTGGCCTTCAGTGAATCGATGATGCGCCCAATCTGGACAACGGCGCCACAGGCGTTGGGCAGGTCCAGGAAGGGGTTGCGGTAGTCGATGGGCAGTGTGCGGTGGGAATCCAGCAAATTCACAATGATATCCTTCTTCTGGATCTCATCCACCAGCTGCGGCGCCTCCGTGAACCCCAGCTTTGCATAGTGGGTATCCAGGAGCTCCTGCCCGAAGCTGTTGAAGGTCCGGACGACGATCTTATCGGTCTCAATGTTCAGGTCCTTCAGGGTGCTGCCGCATGCGTAGCGGTGCAGGCGGGACTTCATCTCCCCACACGCCTTGTCGGTGAAGGTGATCATCAGGATCTGCTCGGGCTTGCACCCCTCCTCAATGAGGCGCAGGGTGCGCAGGGTGACGATGGTCGTCTTGCCGGAACCGGCAACCGCATTGACCCGGCATTCACCCGATTCAAACTCGACAAACCGGCGTTGGCTGGGCGTCATATGGATGCTGTCCAGCGGTTTTTCCTCCACGGTGGGCTTTTCCTCCAGGCTTCGCTTGACGAACTCCGTGTGGCAGAGGTCCTTATAGATGCAGTCATAGCACTCACGCTCATCGTCAGTGCAGAGGGCCACATCCGGCTTCTGACCGGACAGCTCCTTCGCTAACGCCGTCTCCTCACCAATGGTGAAGTGGTGGTTGATGATGTTGGAGCCCAGCCGGCTCTCGAAGGTCGACTCCAGGCTGCGGGAAGTGTCCAGGGACGACTTCAGGTAGTAGAAGCTGCCGAACACTGGCTTGCCGGTAATACCCAGCTTGGCCGCCTCAGCCTCGCCAGTCCGCTGCAGAGCCAGCAGATCAGGGTTCTTCTCCACCGGCGTCTTGCGGGAACGATAGCTCATCTCCGGCTGCTTATAGAGATACCGGATGCACTCCAGAGCTGTGCCGCGGTCAATGAGCCGATGGGCAGAAACACTGTGGTCGTCGCCCATGACCTTGACCTTGTTCACGAAGTTCTCGGCCAGGATCTTGTTCTTCTGCCGGCGCTCAAACTCCAGATATCTCCAGAGCAGGACCTCCATGCGCTCCCGCTCCGCCTCAGCCTCAAATGGCAGCAGACGGCCGGCCTTGGCGTCGAAGGCGTCACGAATACGCTTCCGGAGCGTTGCCTCTCCAGTGGAGAAAGGAGAGCTCAGAAGGACATCCTTTACAATACCGCGCAGAATGCCGGCCTTGATGATACCAGAGTCGACGGCCGTACGCAAATAGGCCTTGCGAGGGCAGCTACGAATATCCGAGATAGACATAAGTTCATTTCCTCCTTTAGTCTTATATATGTCTCCATAAATTGGGGTGCTGATCAAATAGTATGCCAAACGCATAAAAGTCATTCTGACAGGGGGCGAGTAGCAGCCTTGCAGGGGAGTGGGACCTAGTTGTTTGCATTACGGGTCGTTAGAAGGATCTTTTTTACAGGAGAAACCTCCCGGTGATTTTTTTTTCGCTTACCCACCAGCCTGGCAACCTCGCACATGGTCCGTGAGGCTTGCTGGCTAAAATTGTTGTACGCAACGGCGGAGTAGTTCGCCGTTTACAACAACAGAGAGGCGTGATAGCCGGCCAGAGCGGGGCAAGCGGAGACCCCGGCGGAATCTCTCCTGCGGCTCTGCCTACGAAAACCTGTCCAACAGGTATGTAGGGCAGAAACTATGTGGTAAAAAAGACTGTTACTTCGCCTCCCTTGGGAATGAATCCTGTGCAGTCTGCATAATACATAGGCACGAGCGTCCACAAGAAAGGAAAGGAGTTATATGATGGGCAAACAATATGTAAACGAGCTAAACAAGGCTATCTACAACTCACCCGTCCTGGCCCGATCGGAGATTTTGTCATCTCGCAAGGAGGCCCTGTTCGATACCATCGAGGGATGCTTCGTCCGGGCTGGATTGCTGGATACGCTGGCCCGGGAGATGGAACTGCAGATCCTCAAGGGCGACTTCTCCGCCATGCAGCTGCCGCCCTACCAGGAGCCGGCGCATCGCCCGCTGATGCCCGGAGCCCGGCGGAAGGAGGAAGAACGGCGTGCCCGCTACAAGTGGGCCCAGGATCGACTACTGGCTGCCCAGCAGATGTGCCAGCAGCGGTGGGAGGACGGCTGGTCCATGGCCGAGATCCTCATGATGGAACGGGCTATCTAAGAGCGGCAGCCTCACGGACTATGCATAGGCTCCGAAAGGAGCCGGCTCCGACAAGTGCTCAAGGCAAAAAAAGACCCCCTGCCTGTTTTCTTCACTAGAAAAGATCCGGCGCCTTCAGTAGCAAAAATGAGGGTCCTGAAATCTGCATAGGATAGGGCAGGAATCCAATCCAAGGAGATTGCGCAATTAAAAGGAGGAGTTATTCATGTGTAGGGAGTATATCGAACAGCTCAACCACCTCATCAGCATTGCGCCTCATCTGGCATATGCGGAGATCAAAACCTGCAGGCGGGACACGCTCATTGATGAGATCGAAAGCTCCATCCGTCTGGCAGGGCTTCCGGACTACCGCGCTCGGGACATCGCCATCGGGGTCATCAAGGGCGACCTGATGGCATTACGGCTGCCGCCTTTTGTACCAAAGTCAAGGTTCCCGTTCACGCCGGCGGCCTTTCGGGCTGAGCACGACCGGCGTCTCCGGTATGACCGTGCCAGAAACCAGATGATGCGGACGCAGGACTGGTGTCAGCGCCGGTGGAACGAAGGGTGGCCGCTGGCCGAAATCATGATGCAGTCTAAGGCTATGTGATGGGAGGGAAGAACAAATGGCAAAGCTCAAAAATATCAAGCTGGTCTCACTCGGGAAGTACCTCTCCAAGTACGAACTCTCCTATGAGACCAGGGACGGAGGAGAAAAACAATATGAAATGGTTAGCAACAACCGGGAGCTGACGGCCGGCGCCATCGGACAGGGCCAGACAGGCATTGTCCTGCTGGTCTTCGATGCGGCCCGCGAGCACATGCTCCTGGGTATCGAGTTCCGGATGGGCGTAAACTGCCATGTGGTCAATAACATCTCCGGGTTCATCGATACTGGTGAGACTCCGGAGCAGGCAGCCGCCCGGGAGCTGAAGGAGGAAACGGGACTGGAACTTACCAAGTTCATGGATGTCCTGCCCTTTGCCTTCAGTTGTGCCCCGGTAACCGATATGACCACGGCGCTCATCGTTTGCGAAGCTGCTGGGACCATCGCTCCAAGCGACAATCCTAACGAGGAGATCAGCCCAGTCTGGTTCAGCAAAGAACAGCTGCGGGCGATGCTCAAGGACCCATGCGTCCGGTTTGCCGGCCGTACTCAGGCGCTCGCGTATATGTGGTGCTTCCAGAACAGCTAATGCTGTCAAAAGACAGGCCTGCCGCATGGCAGACCTGTCTTTCTTTGCCCGAAATACAAACGAGGCCACTTGCATAGAATAGTTTTAGATTCCAATTTGGGGTCGGAATACATAGGAAAGATTTCTGGAAGGAGGTATATCTGTTGGAGGAAACACTGACCTGCCAATGGTGCGAGGCAACTGGGAGTCTGGACGATTTTGAGCTGGATGAACACAACGGTGAGGGCTTCTGGTGTCCTGACTGTGATGGGTTCACCTACTACGATAAGACCAGGAACCACCTGCGCCGTATCCTGCTCATTCTGGAGCAGAAGGATGGCGGCAAGGCTGATCCAGTCCCCAAAACACCACTGAAGAAGCGGCTGTCGCCACTGCGGTATCCGGGTGGCAAGTCTAAGCTCATCGACTATCTGGCGGCCCAGTTCCGCAAGGAGTCGCTGAAAACCTTTGTGGAGGTTTTTGCTGGCGGCGCCTCTGTGGGCCTGTCGCTGCTGGACTCAGGACTTACCGAGCATCTGGTGATCAACGACACGGACCCGGGCATATATGCCTTTTGGGTTTCGGTCGTTTATCACCCTGAAAAGCTGCTCAAGCGGCTGTCTGGGCCCGACCCTAACCGGGCTGAGTTCCGAAGCTGTCAGCAGATCCTGGATTCCCCCAAGGGCTGGTCCCAGGACGATCTGGCGTGGGCCACGCTGGTGTGCAACCGGCTTGGCTACTCCGGAATTACCAAGGCCTGTGCGATGGGTGGCAAGACTGGCACCCCAGAGCAGCTGCTCTCTCGCTGGAACGCGAATATACTTCAACGGCGGATCCGGCACATTCATGCACTGGCCAGTCAAATTGAGGTCAGCTGCGTGGACGCCGTCGACCTGCTGGAGAACAGCGCCTACTGGGATGAGCAGTCCACCTGTTTCATCGACCCGCCCTATGTTGCGAAAGGGAAAGATCTTTACCGCCGTTGGTACGAAGAGGATGACCATGAGCAGCTTGCTTTGACCATCCAGATGTTGTATCAGGGTATGCCGGGCGCTGATATTGTCATCACTTACGATGACTGTCCGCTCATCCGGGATATTTATCCATTTGCCGATGTAGTTGTCGTACCAAGAAGCTATTCGATCCGGCAGTGCGCCGGCTAAGAGGAGGAACTAATATGTTGGAGAAAAGAAAGCGCTACCGCTATATCCTGACTGGCAATGTCTACCCGGATGAACCTGTATGCCACTTCCGCTTGGTGGCGGCAACTAATCTCAGGTCTGTATCGGCCCATGAGATGATCCGCATCACCATCCCTGATGATATGGAACTCTCCAAACTGTCCTGTGACGCCTATTCCACCACCGACGATCCGCGCCTCCTGCGCGAGCTGGAGGCCACACCGCTGGTGAAGGTTAACGGTGTCTGGAAGAAATTCAAGGATCTGTGGCCAAAATATCCGCCCTCCGATTGGCATCTGGTGCTATGGAAGCGAGGCTTGTATGCAACATTATCCAGTCGAGGTTACCTGAACAGGGCGCAGTATCAGGCATATCTAAAAGAGAAAGAGCAGGAGACATAATTACTATACTAAGAAGGGAATTATGATTATGAAGTCATAAGTGAATCTCCCCACGGCTACGCGCCCTTCTTTGAGAACCCCACTCCGTAAGGGGTGGGAGCAGTCAGGGCAGCAAAGATAATGCGACCCAAGACCCCTGTCCATTGCCGGCAGGGGTCGTCTTTTTGGACAACCGTCCTGCGGCAGATTTGTCTTCTCGATCTGGCTTAGTCTTTTGGCTAGGCCGATTTGGCTCCTCCGGGGCTGCTTGCGGCTGGTGTAGCAGGAACAGGCTGTAGGTTTTACAAAAAAACTATTTGGTGCGATAGGGCCTTTTTTAACGAGGAAATGTGGCTGGAGGTCTTTCTGGTTGCTGATGGCTGGGACTCCTCGCATATAGTCTATAAGGGTTCCGCATGGCAGTTCTCTGTTTGCAACAACTGTGAAGTCTCACGGACTATACATAGGTTCCAGACTGGAACCGGCTGCGGCAAAGCCTCCATAGCAAAAGGGGATCCCCTCGCGGTTTCTTCGTTAGAAAAGATATCATTCCATGCCTAAAAAGAGAGGACCTGCCCTTGAGGGCAGGTCCTCTTTGCATCCATCATTCGGCGATGAACTGCACGGTTGTATTTCCCCGGAAAACATTCAGCTCCGGATAGCCAACAAATTTTTTCGGGGGCATCTTGCGGGCTTTGGCCTCGTCACCTTTGTTCCACTGGATAACCTGCAGTCCCGACTCATCCTGATACTTGACATGCTGATCCTCAGTGCCCATATACCGGACTCCGGTGATATTGTCGGCGATCAGCCCAAACAGAGGCTGGCGGAACCCCTCGCCAAACGGTTTAAGGATACCCAAATGCCGGACCATATCCTCTGTATAGTCCCGGGCGCCCAGTACGGCGTCAATAGGAATTGCGACCTCAAAGCCTTTGTCTCCAGCGGCCTCCAGGGCCAGCTTGGTGAGCTTCTCCTTGAACTTATCCAGGTCGGCTGCCCTCACTGTCAGGCCAGCTGCCTTCGCATGGCCGCCATAGGAGATCAGGTACTCAGCACACTGATCCAGGGCCTCCTTCAGCATGAACCCATCAGGGCTGCGTGCGGAGCCCTTCCAGTTGCCATCCTTGTCCTTTGCCAGAACCACGGCCGGCAGGGAGAACTCCTCCTTCAGTTGCCCGGCTACAATACCGACAATACCCTCCTGCAGAGACTCATGGTTGAACACGATAGCTCCCACAGGCGCCTCGCCGCCCAGCTTCTTGGCCAGTTCAGTCTCCCGACGCGTCTCTTCCTTTCGGGCTTCATTGATGTCGTCCAGGGCTATAATACCAGCCCTCAGGTCATCGGCATTGGTCTCCGTGAACAGCTCAATGAGCTTGGACGCGTCGCCGCCCATGCGGGACACGGCGTTAATCATAGGTGCGATCCGGAAGGCAACCGTCATGGCGTCGATAGACTCCTTCTCCAGGACCTCCAAGCACATCTGGAAGAAAGGCCGAGCACCCGAGTTGATGCGCTTCAGGCCCTCCTGTACGATAGCCCGGTTGTCCCCGATCAGGGGCACCACATCGGCGATCGTGCCCAGAGCGACAATATCCAGCAGGTCCATGACCGGCGCTACATTGCGGCCGAGACCAATATACAGCTCCAGCATCAGCTTCCACACGACGCCGGCGCCGCAGCAGTTCTTGTCCTGCCCAGCCGGTTCATCTGCCCGCTTGTGGTCGATGACAGCATCCGCGTCGGGCAGCTTATCGCCCGGTTCATGGTGATCGGTGATGATGACCTTCAGCCCCAGCTCCTTGGCCCGGGCCACGCCCTCGATGCCGGCAATACCATTGTCGACGGTGAGCAGCACTTTGGTACCAGGGAACTTGGCCACGATCTCATTTACGCCGGCCGCGTTGATGCCAAACCCGCCTGTGATGCGGTCGTTGCAGTAATGGTTGACTGGCACGCCCAGCTGGGACAGGGCCGACAGCGCCGTAACGCCCGCTGTAACGCCGTCCACATCGTAGTCGTGGTAGATGGTCACCATTTCATTATTGGCAACAACCGCCTTCAGGATAGACACAGCCTTGTCCATGTCCAGCAGAGGCGGATGAGCCCGCAGCTGCTTGGTCAGGGAAGGGAAGAGGAATTCCTCCATTTCAGCAGGCGTCTTGATCCCACGGTTGTACAGGATATCCAGGCAGATCGGGTCGACCGCAGACAGCCGGATTGGAAGCGGGACTGCCGGCCGCTCGATCTTATTATAGACATACTTCATCGATCTTTATGGGCTGCACCGATGCAACCCCACTCCTTTCTTAGATTCCTCCCACAGACTTTGAATTTCCAAATTGGGGCATGTGGGAATAATATGCAAATTATGTTTTAGCGATTTCGCCGGGGGATATCCGCAAATGACTCCTCGAACAAGGCGCCCTCCAGAGCCGCCTCGCAGAACTCTGCATCCAGGCATCCGGCCTCCTGAGCGATGTTCAGCCCGTCCGGGAACCCGGGTCTTTGCTCGTCGCGCCAGACCGTATCGCCAACCTGGAAGGTCCCGTCTTTGCTGTCCCGGCAGCACCGGAAGGGTTTGCCGCAAGGGAAATCCTTCCGGGTTTTGAAGCTGAGTCCGCCCTCGAAGGAGACCTCATCCCTCAAGTACTTGGGGACCTTCTTCTTGCGGCCCAGTTGCTCCAGCTTGATCCGGATGCGTTCCTTCCAAAAGAAGCCGCTATCCAAGAGGAAGTTCTTCTTGGCATAGTCGTAGGCCCGCTTGCTGACAATGCTGTACTCTGACATCTGGCATTTGGACCCACACCGATAGCAGATACCATCGACCCATTCGGATTCAGGGATGCCGCACACATTGACTCGTTCTTTCATCGAAAAATCACCTCTCAGGGCAATGCCCAGTTCACTGGGGCGGCGCCCATCGTTTTTAGAAACCGATTAGCCTGGGAGAAGGGCCGGCTGCCCAGGAAAGCTGGAGTTCCGCCGCTGGCCTTGGTTGCCCCCAGGGGGCTTGGATGGCTACTGCACAGGCTACACTTGTTCTCCGAGCGGGAGTATATCTGCAGGCCAGCGGTGAAGGATCGGGCGTGCCCGCCCCACAGCAGAAAGACGATTGGCTGGGGGAGAGTCACACAGGCTCGGCAGATATCTGAAACAAACATCTGCCAGCCCCAGGCCGCATGGCTGGCCGGCTTGCCCTGTTCCACCGTGAGGGAAGTATTGAGCAGGAGCACACCTCGCTCCGCCCAGGGCGTCAAGTCGCCGGATTTGGGCGCAGGACATCCCAGGTCATCCTGGAGCTCCTTGAAAATATTGCGCAGGGAAGGCGGGATGGCAACGCCGGGAGCCACCGAAAAGGCCAGCCCATTGGCCTGTCCGGGTCCATGGTAGGGGTCCTGCCCAATGATGACTACCTTGACCGCCTCGGGCGGCGTCAGTGTGAGAGCGCGAAAAATCTGATCCTGAGGAGGATAGATGATGTGCCCATTTGCCCCCTCTTTTTTCGCCCGGGCCTGGAGCTGCTTTGCCTTCTCCAGGGCAGCGGGGGAGAGGATATCGCTCCATTTTACCACAAAACTCACTCCTCACGCATGATTTTCTCAAATTCCTGTTCAGAGACCTCGAACATCAGGGATGCACCAGGGCAGGGGCTCCAGTCGATCATGAATACGCCAGCCCTGGCCTTGTAGATGTCGAGATCATTTGCCCCAAAGGCCAGGATAGCCCGCCCTCTGGACCCTTCCATGACCTGAGTCAGCTGTTCTTTGGTGTTGAAGTTTTGCGCACAGATGAGGTAAGTCTCACCTTCCTCGTTTTTCACACTGAAAGAGAGCCGAGGCAAGGCGTTCTGCCATTTTACCTCAAAAATGACGCAGTTTTGGAAAATTTTGTGCATGATTACGCCTCCTCTTCAGGTTTTCCGCAGAGCCATTCTTGGACCAGCTCCGCAGAGGGGACACCTTCTTCGCACAGGCCCAAAATCATCGGCAGCAGGTCCTTGGACATTTCTTCGAGGGTCATGTTTTTGATGACCTCAAACCGGTCCTGAGGCGCCGGCTGCAGGAGCAGCTCGTCGCTGTACCAGGTGTTGCCACCCATTCGGCCGGAAAGGATATACTGCGGCTCAGCCCTGCTGCCGTCGAATCCTTCGACCATGTAGACTTCGTCCGGATGGGCGTTCATGTACCTCCAGTAGTTCTCTCCAGACAGAGTAAACTCTACTCCATCCATGCCCCCCCTTGCCGATTTTGGGGATATTCATTTTCACGCGGTCTCCAATCTCCAGGATGTGACCGCTGGTTTCTTTGATCGCCATAAAAGCACCTCCTTAATGGGGAAGAATGCCGTAGGTCGTAACCATGAAGATGAAGGTCAGGATCTCCGTGCAAATCCACAGGCCGGCGACGCAGACGAAACCCAGGTACAACAGGCTGCGGAAAAATTCCAGGACAACAGCCCTCTTGGTGATTTCAGGGTGCATCATCAGGTAGCCAGGATTACCCCAGCGCTTGAGCAGGCTTGCATTCTCAGTGGGGATCTCAATTGTATTAGTCTCCGCTTCTTTCTTTTTGAACAGCATAATAAACACCTCTTTCAATTCAGGCTGATTTCTAATCTAACATCTGAAGAATGTTGACACGGCTATAGTCGCCGAAGTCCACAGTCGGGGGAGTCGGTTCCTCCCAGGTCCGGCCAGCATTCCGGAAGAACGAGTCGGATACACAGAAATAGTAGTTCATGGGGCCGGCGTCGATGGGGTCATCCCAGGTCACATCCACGCAGTACCAGTTGCCATCGTCCAGCTTGACCTTGTTCCAGTTGTGGTATTTATCGTTGGCCTCTCCCTTGACCACTACACAGTCGATACCCAGCAGTTTCATAAACAGGTCGTAGGTGGCGCTGTATCCTTCGCAGATGGCCTTGCCATTGACCAGAGGACCGTAGGGAATAGAACTGTCCGGGTCGACTTTGGCGCTTGGGTCATTGCTGAGACCGTCCGGGTCATACTCAAGGTTATGGGTCATCCAATCGTGGATGGTCAGGGCCTTTTCCCACTTGGGCATGTCGTAGCTAATCGTCTGGGCGATGATAGATCTGGCCTTGTCATAAATCGCCCAGTCCTTATCAGAGAGGCCAGATGTATCGCCACTCTGATTGCTGGAGAGGATAGCGTCCATATTGTACTGGCCGTCGCCGGGGACTGGTCCGGTTGGCTCGGACGGGCTGACCGGTTCGTTGGGTTCGGTCTGGACGGGCGGCTCCGGCTCAACGCTGGGCGTTACCGGCTTCGGGTCACCGCCAGGGACAGTCGTGGAAGTAGATGTTGGGCCGGCAGCATTGCTGTTATTTTTGGGATCCTTTGAGGGCTTCGGATGTTCGACGGACACGAATGTATAGTCAGTATTCTGCTGTGCCTCCGGGTCAAAACAATCCAGGAAGGCGTTGCGGGCTCCGGTTGGGTTCTCGCAGATGAGCATGACCGCGTAGCTGCCGATCGACTCAACAACTCCGGCTTCGGCCATAGCTGCCTGCTCGGGAGCATAGCCGGTGAAGGAGGCTGCGCGGCCCAGGAGGTACTCAGACAGGCATGCCTGCACCTCGGTCATATGTTCCTCGCTGTCTACAGATAGAATAGCAATTTCGGAGGCTTCGACTCCACCAAGGTAGCAGATGGCGCCGTCTGTGATGTAGCCGTCAGGGACGGCGTAGCTGGCGCCGACGAGCAGCTCGTAAATATCCTGACCGGGCGTAGCAAGGATAAAATCTTGCTCGTAGTCCTGGCTGTTGATGATGGCCGCGGCCATCTGGGCAGGGGAGAGGTCTGTCTCGATTGGTTCTGGTTCGCCACTGCAGGAGCCCAACAGGCATAGGCAGGCAGTGAGATAGACCAAGAGTTTGATATATCGCATGGGAGGTAAATCTCCTTTCTTGGTGGTTAGGTTGATATCTGGTCTCTCACTTATATTATATGCACTTCGCTGTTTTTATATTTTTGGAAGAGTGGAAATGTCTTTATTAACGAAGAAATGTGGCGGAGGTCTGTTTTGTTTGCCGGGAGTTGTGGTTCGGGCCGGTTCCCTCACGGGAACCTATGTCGGGTCCATGATGGCTCCGCAAAATAGTTTCAGCGCAATTAGCATACCATGAACCATTGGTGGTTAGCAACATGGCCACCTGAGAAAGGAGAGTGTTTTTGTTATGAAACCTAAATCCAATACCTTTTTGCTGTTGTCTGGGATTTTCGGGAGTATCGTTTCTGTACTCGTCCTTCTGGGGCTGGCGCTTTTCATGATTGGACTCTCTGCCGTCCCATCCATCATCGATCAATTCCAAGAGTCGTTTATTAGCCCTGTGTACGGGGCGACTGCCGGTTATGGAACAACTGTATTTGGAAGTGACTCTGGTTATATTATCGAGCCTAGCGGCGTCGGCGGTCTGTTCAGTGATGAGCCCATATCAATCGAGGATGCCTTTGGCGTTCAGGATCCGTCTGTCACCACAGACGATATAAATGAATATGTAGATGAACATGCCGGCGGCCTCATCAACATCTCGCTTCGATTCACAATGGTGATCGTCATCATCGGGCTCGCCGTCACGGTACTGCTCATTGTTGGCACGATCCTGATATTCGCTGCCTGGCGGACGAACAGCCGCAAGCAGGCCATTGCCGGCTCTGTGCTGATGACCATATACACGGTGCTCAGCTTCAATTTACTCGCGCTGGTTGCGGTCATCTTTGCCTGGATTGGGACGGCCAAGGTACTGAAGGGAGAGGCGCCCGATGAAGCCTAAGCCGAACTATTTTCTGCTCACCGGCGCTATTCTGAGCCTACTGTCCGTCATCGGCCTTGCCGCCATCATTGTGCTGGCCGCCGCCTTCTGCGGGCAGCTGTAGGAGGATGTGGCTGTCATGCGTAGGTTCTTTTCCGACATCCTCCTCATCCTGGCCCTCTGTGCCGCCCTCACCACAACCGCCTTCGCCATGGCTGTATATCCCAACTCGGAGTTCGGTGACCCCGGCTTTCATCATGAAACTGATTTCAGCGGCGATGATGATTTTGTTGTGTATTTTGACCCGGAGCGGGACGAATTCCATGTTTATAAAAACAAGATGGCTGAGGGATTCACGACGATTCCACTGGATGAGGCGCTTCCCTTCATTGCCAGGCTTGTTGGACGGGCGGCATTAGGGGTCATGGTCGTGGCGCTACTGTTCCGCATCGCCGGCACGATCCTCTTGTTCGTTGCCTTTGCCCGCCGCTCCAAGACCATTGCATGGATCGGCGGCGGGTGCATCCTGGGGACGATGGCCCTCATACCGAGTATTCTTGCTCTGGGGGCTGGGATATTTGGGTTGATGGGTGTGTCCAGAATGCCGGAGCTGCAGACCAGACTGCCGGCCCCTGATGAGACTGCTCAAAATGGCGAATAGCTTTCGGAGAATGTGCATAGTATCATAATGCCATGCAGAGCTAAGCAAAAGTAAGAATAATTTTCAGAGATTTTGCATAGTATTACAAAAATTCTCCAAGCAAGGCTCTGTGAGGCAAATTCAAATCACTTTGCGTTATCGCAGAAAGGAGTAAAAGCTATGAAACTCGCAATCAACCTTCGTACCCGGGCTGCCGCTCTGTTTGCCATGCTCTTTCTGTGCTTTGGCATGATTGGCGGCTTCACCGGGATGGCGAACCAGGAGGGCGCATGGTCTGAGCCTTTCGTTGTGGCAGCCCATGCTAGTGTCAATGACCTGTTTGCTGATGACAAAGATGTTATCAACGACTTGAACAATGACAAGAACGCCAACTTGGACACCGTAGAGGACAAGGCTCGTGATGTAGCACAGACTGTTACCACGATTCTGACCATTATCTCATTTGCATGCCTGCTGTTCTGGATTGCTCGGCTGGCTATGTCTGCCGGAAACCCCATGACCCGCAAGACTGCTCTTACTGGCATCATGTTCTCCGGTGTGGCTCTGGCCCTGTTTGGCGGCGCCTGGATTGTCGTGTCGTTCTTCTGGAATTTCCTGTCCTCCGGTACGCCCTAAACAAATTCACAACTCAAACCCAACGGGGCGGCGGTTTTCCGCCGCCCCATTTCTAATCCCTGACAAGGAGGTGGATTACCAATGCGGAAGCTCTGCGCTCAATTCTATATTTGGCTTATGTCGGTGCCAGCACTGCTTGCTTCGGCCTTTTGCACTGTAGTCCCTGCTTATGCGGCTATTGATATTCAGGTTGATGGCAGCGGAGTTAAGATTCAGCCTGGAGATATGCCAGATATGACGCAGGTCACCGGGGTGAAGGACGCCGTTGACAATCTCGTGATGCCGCAGGTACGGGCTGTCGCCCAGACCATTACGACCATTTGCACCGTCATCTGCCTTGCCGCATTTTTGATCAGCGTTACTAAGCTGGCGACTTCGGCGGGCAATCCTCAGGCCCGGCAGCGGGCCCTCACCGGCATCCTAATTTCCGGCATTGCCTTAGCCCTGTTCGGCGGCGCCTGGATTGTCGTGTCATTCTTTTGGAATTTTCTTGATTAAGAGCCAGCACGGACAGCCTAACCACAAAAGGACCAAGAAGGACGGCGGACATTCCATCGCCTTTTCTCATGCTAAAAATACAATCTTCGCAATCTGCATATAACTATATTAGAAAAAATTCAGGCAGTTTTAGATCCAAGGAGGCGAAAACCTTTATGGGAGCCTATCAAAATGCATCGCAGCTATTGCCAAAGCCGGTGTTGGCCATGGCCCGGGAGGTTAATTACAGCAAGGAAAACTACCTGATCTTGGCCCGCCGGAATAAGCAGCTTCAGAAGGAGTTTCCCCAGATTTGGGAGAATATCCAGAGCTGTGCCTACTGTGCTGATGGACGCGCGCCCATTGAATATGCCCGGGACCTGGTAGCCTCCTGGCTAGTCGAGGATTATTTCCTCCATCTGCTCACCGAAGCTGGCTATGAAGCTGCGTCTGCCGGGGCTGATAAGAAACGAACTATCCTCCAGTACTGCCAGACGGGTGCCGAATGTGATTTTCAGGTCCGGCTGGGCGGACAGGTATTTCATGTGGAATTCTTGTGTGACTATACCGGCTACTGGTGTCGCACTGGCCATGTAGACCTGCGAGACAGCAAGTATAAGAAATTGCGTACCCAGCAGGCGCTGGCACTGGGCGTGGACGCCCAGCAACGGAAGGCCATTCTGCTGGATTTCCGCCAGGAGGTTCCGGGCGTACGGCGGGTGGAGGCTCACAAACCATATGGCGGAAAGCCCGTCTATGTGGTGCCGTGTCAGGAGGATGATTTCTTCCCACTGTCGCCGGACGATCTGGCAAAACATCTCCAGGCCGCGCTGTTGGCAAAGACGGCATAGCTGCCAAGAAAGGCTCCATTCGGGGCCTTTCTTCTTGCGAGCAGGCAGTCTCACGGACCCCGCATAGGTCCCTGAAAGGGATCGGCCCCGGCGGGAGACCTCGGCAAAGGTAAACAGCCCGCCAGGTTTTTCTTCGTTAGAAAAGGCCCTACATAGGTTCCTCTGGAAACCTACAAACAACGCCCCCTGCGAAGGCCTCCCCCTGACAAACCATGTCCGAACAAAGACAACCTGACACCACAACCCCAACAAACACCGGCCATTAGCTCCGCCAATAGAGCGGGGGAGATTTGCATAAAATATAAACTAGCAAGAAAGGAGGGCTTACACTTTGGCAACCAGAGTAGTCAAAAAAGCATTTTCCATTATCACTCAGGAAGACCATAATGCCCTCCATGGTATTTACCGCCACCGTTGCCTCAATGACCGGCAGTTGGCTGAATACTTCTACAAAGATCTGGACGACGGCAAAAACGACTACACGCTCATGCGTATCAATGAGTTGGTAGAAAACTGGCTTATTGACGCTCACGAGTACAAGCCAGGCATCTGGGTCTATTTCCTTACCAAGCGCGGCGTTCAGTATGTCCGGGAGACATCGGGGCGCATCATGTACTCATTCAAGGAGCGGAGTGGGAAGAAACAATATGAGGCATCTGCCGGTTCCTTGTGGATGAAGGACCAGATCCTGGATCACCAGTGCCGGCTCAATGACCTGGCCCTTGAGATACTTCACGCCTGCAGCCTGGACCCATCCTGCTACAAAGACAACCTCTTTGCCACCAACTTCTGCTATGCACAGCCGGATGGGGTTCTGGAACTGCCTGATTTCCACATCTTCCTGGAAATGGACATGGGCAATGAGGAATCCAAGATTCTCCGGGAAAAATGGACTCACTACCGCAATTACTTTCTCTCACGCGACTACCAGCTCCACCGTAAGAAACGCATCATCGTCCTCTTTGCAACTGAGAATGTGAAGAAGCTGGCCGCCAGACGAAAAATTATTGTCCGATCCCTGGCCGAGACATCCATGGACCTGCTGGGTCCCATGTTTGAGTGCTATATTGGCAGCAATGAGGAGATGACCGAGGTCGCCAAAGAGTTGATTGACGGTCAGAGCTGGCATGAAGCCGCCTTCCTGTCCCAGCTCCGACAGGCAGGTATCGCTGTGGCCAATAACCATCCAGAGTTTGTACAAACAGGGGAATGGCTGTGTCGGCTTCCGGGGCGGCAGTTTGTCTTGGCCATTGACGGATATAAACGGCCAGTAACCTTGCTCAAGCGGATTGCCTACTGGGAGCAGTATACGGCCCAGCTGGATATGACGCCCTATGTAAACATGAGAATGCTGGCCTTGGCGCCCAGTGAAAATGAAATATGCCGGGACCTGTTCCATGCAGGGCTGGCAAGAAACTTGAGCACGAACATCATGTTTGCGACCCTGAATCGGCTCCAGGAGAAACCGCTTCATGAGGCAGTATTCGTATTCGACCAGCTTGGTAATCAATATCACTTTACAGGTCCTGATATGCGGGACTTATTTTATGAAAAGCGGCAGTACCGACCGTACGAGAATAAAACAAGGAGGGGTTGAGACCAATGACGCAGAAGATTCTATACGCGGTCCAGTCTAAACAAATTGAAGATGTGATCAGCCGCTCCCTGACTGCTCAGACGAATGGGGCCATTGTGAGTGTCGGCTCGGCCGGCTACCGGGAGCAGGTATTACCGTCCCTAAAGCAAACGGGCGCTGATATCCTGCTGTACCGCGAGGGGCTGAAGGGTGGCACTGACATTTTTGAATTGATGAAGTCAGTCCGGGAGAATTTTCCGGAGGTGCGGATCATCTTTATGGCTAACAAGCAGCCTACCACCAGCAAGCTGCTCTGTTCGCTGGTCTTCCTGGGCATCTATGATATCCTCAATGGAGATGCCATCTCGCCCGCTGAGATTGTAGATCATGTGCTACGGCCCCGCAACTTTGGTGATGTGGCCAAGTATTTCCATGCAGAGTATATGGAAGAATACCTGCCCCACGCCCCTGTCCAGTTGGCTGAGGCTGCTGAGTCGGGCGGTAGCAAAAAGGGCGGTCTGTTCGGAGGGCTGCTGAAGAGCTTTGGACCTCTGAGCACCAAGTCTGCCGGCCATATTGGCCCCATTGATGTAACCCATGAAGCGCCTGCAGCACCCGCCATCAAGGTCGTGGAAACACCCCAGGTGGACAATGAGGCCATGCGCAGCGCCATGCTGGAGGCCGCCCGGCGGGAAGCCCAGGCGGAGATTCCCCAGATTGTGGAACAGCAAGTCATGCTCCAGACGCTAAGTATGAAGGAAGAGATGGAGGGCCTGCGCGAGTCGGTCTCCCGGATGACGGTTGACTTGCGTGATAAGACGGCCTTAGAGGAGTCCCTCAAGACACAGCTGGCTGAAGCCATCAAGCTGCGCCAGAATGCCGAGGAGCAGCTGCTCAAATTCAAGGATACTGCCGAGTTGACCCTCCAGCAGCAGCAGGCTCAGCTGATCCAGCTGCAGACCTCCAAGTCAGCCGGCTGGTATAAGGAACAGACGGCCAAATGGCTGTCCGAACGGGCCCAGTATAAGAATACAATTAGCGGGATGAGACAGCAAATCAATGAACTCACTGCTACCGTAGAATCAGTCCAGGCTGACCGGGCCCGGCTGGGCAAGGAACTGGAGGAGCGGGAGCAGAAGATCGAGAATATGGCTCTGTCCGTGCCCCGCGATGTGACTCATGCTATCGATGCAGTCCTGGAGGACGACTATGTGATCGTCCCCGACGATGAGGTCGAGTGCCGGCAGTTGGCAATGGGCGATGGCCGGGTGATCGCCTTTATGGGTACCAAGCATGGTGTCGGCAATTCTACCGTTGCCCTCAACACGGCTATTTCGTTGGCGAACGCTGGGTTTAAGACTTGCTTCATTGAGATCAACCGCCAGTTCCCGATGGTGGCTGGGTTCTTTGAATTCAACAATATTGCCCTGGGCTTAGATACAGCCCTAGCAGCCTTACAGCAAAATAATACCAACATGGCTGCACGGTGTATCATCAAGCCTCATGGCGTGAAGACGGCCAATAAGAATACGGCCAAGATCTACAAGCGGCTGCCTGGTCCTCTACACTTTCTGCTCTACAGCAATAAGTTTGTCAATGACTGCCGCCGGGGAACTGCGGCCTATCTGTCGGAGGACGACCTGAAGAATCTGACTTACTGGCTTACCGTAAAGGAGCGATACAGCTATGTGATCGTAGATATTCAGCCTGACGACCAGAATGCCCTGGATATATTCCTCACCAGCCCCTACCGGGTCCATCAGTTGGTCATGACCATGACCCAAGATACCCACGGTATCCGCACGGCCGGTATTATGATCACCTCCTTGGCCCGCAGCCGTGGCGCCAATCTGGTGCAGAATATGGAGTTCGTGGTCAACCAGTTTTCGGCCAAAAACCGGATGACTGAAAAGACGATCTGCGATATTCTGCATATCCCCTCCCGGCGGGTCAATAAAATCAGTCTGGACAGTGAAGGATATATGAATGCCAACTTTGCCATGGTGCCCTATGTCCTGTCCAATGGAAAGAATAAGCAAGAGTATATGGACTTGCGAATGCATCTAGGCAGATGATATAGGAGCCGTCCTTCAAGGGCGGCTCTTTTTTGTGCCAGCAGGGGAGAGGTGATACAAGGCTTTTTTACAAAGAAAGCGGCGGAGAGGTCCTGTCTTGCTGGACGCTGTGCCCTTCGAAGAAGGTCATGTGGTGGCCGCGGGCCGGCTCCCGTCGGGAGCCTATGCCGGGTCCGTGAGGCATACTGGCTGTACTTCCAGACTCGGATGGGTTGTTTTTTTTCTAGCGTTGGCAGCAACGATTTTCTGGCCGGCCGTTTTGGAAAACAATTTACTGGGCCGACGCCAATGGAATGGGATGTAGCAGCTTTGCATAGTATTCCTAGCAGAACCTCACTTTCGGGGACATAAATACATATTTGGAGGAAAATAACATGAAGGTTCGCAAGAAAATTTCTGAGGTTATGGTCATCAGCTGCGAAAAGATAATGCCTCTCCCTGCTATCCTGGATAAAGCATATCCCTGCTGCCCGCTGGACGAGCTGGAATTCCAGCTCTCCGACAATGAGCTGTACGATGCGTATAGAGAGCAGCAGAAGATCTTCCTGCTTCAGGACGCGGATCGTCATCTGGAGCTTGTCGTGTTCGGGACTGAGCGCGAGGCTCTGGATGAGGAGGCCGAGGCTGCTGAGCTGTCCTATTTCCAGGAGCAGTATGGGTTCTCCTATGAGGACGCTACCAATCCGGACAGCAACTTTTACATTCTGGAGGAGGCTGTGGACCGGTTCCAGGACGAACAGGACTGCAACCTGCCCGAGAACGAGGTTTGGGAGAATATCATCAGGAATATTCTCTCTGAACTCGCGGCCTAAGCATGACCACAAGACCCGGTGTTTCCCATTTGGGAGGCGCCGGGTTGTTTTTTTTGCTGTTATGGTAGGGAGGCTGTCTTTATTAACGAAGAAATGTGGCGGAGGATTTTGTCTTTTGCCGGATGGCGATGCCCAGGCCGGCTCCGTTCCGGAGCCGATGTAGGGTCCGTGAGGCTTGCTTTGACACTGGCCCCCATTGGGGAGTTATTCGTTTTGCAAAACAGCCATCCACCTCATTGTCTTCCACAGAAGACAGCGATGGAATAGTTTTCTTGCTGTTCGCATAGGATTAGATATTCCATCCACTTTGGGTGTTCATATAGGTCTGCGCCGCCAACAAAAGGCGCCTTCCAGGTTTCTCTCCTGTAAGAGGAGATTTGAATATATAGGGGAAAAGCAAACCAAATACATAGGTGCTATGCACCGGAAGGAGAACAAAAATGAAAAAGGTATTCTCTCTACTCGTCGCTACTGTCATGAGTCTGACCATGATGGTCGCTACCGCCTCCGCCGCCGACATCGATGGCATCTACGGTGCTTCCGCTGGGGAGCCCTCCGTCACCTCCATCTCAGCCCCTGTCGGCTACATTGAGAGTGTCGCCATTGACGCTCCTGCCGGCAACAGCGAAAGCACTGATGCTACCGATGGTTGTGAGGCGATCGGCACTCCGCTTGTGGCGTGGGATTTCAGTTTCCTCGACTATATTGCCCTGGAGAAGGGTTATATGGTTGTGGAGCCGGTGGAGCCGAAGGACATCCTTCGGACCTATACCACGACCGAGGATAACATGCGGTACACAATCACGATTTATTGTGATTTCGTGACTGCATGCGTACATGATCGCACAAGCGATCTCCCCGGTGCCATCATGGGCTACCCCTGCTTTGTCGAAGACGATCTTGTGATCAGCGAGTTCGACTTTGTAACGGACATCTTCGGGACGCTCTAAGCGCACAAAATCCCCCGCAGAAGCGGGGGATTTCATTTTCTCCAGAATGGTTGCGGCGCCGCCTGCATAAAACAATGCAGTATCCAATTTGGAAAGCAACAAATCGAAAGGGGACATCAATATGAGCACAAAGCGAGCGATTCAGTTAGCTTCCAAACTCCAGTACAAGGAGAATGTTCGGCTGCGGCTTCAGGTTTTCGCCTGGGCAGAGGATTCCAAGTGCTGGGCAAAGGACATGATGGCCAAGTACGGGCCGAATGAGGCGCAGAAGGACGGGGCAGGATTCCAGCTGTTGTACATTCTGAACCATTACTGCCCGGCCCTGTATCATTTCCACAGGAAGCCGGATCCATTGCGGTTCAGGGGAGACATGTCTGGCTACAATCGAGCCATGCAGAAGCATTGGCTGGAAAACACCCAGGCCGGATTTCGTGACGAGCGGGGTAACCTCATCCAGGAGGGTGTGGAGTACAGCGCCGAGAGCCTGTCCGCATTCCTGGAGGAAGCTGAAAAATATAAAAATTAGCAAAAGGAGACTTAAAAACGAAGGTAAAAGTTATATTTTGAGAACGACTGACAAGGAAGACCCGAGGCTTTGGCTCCGGGTCTTTTGTTTTACAGACTTCCCGGCATCCACCGAGGGCCGAAGTCCCGGCTTCAGCCGTGGGGTCCATGACCTAACTGATCAGTAACCCACACCTTGCGCACCGTCCCAGTTTTATAGCGCATGGTTCACACAGTCGGTCACAGGGAGTATTGCTGCTGACAATGTGTGTCCCGCAGTGGGAACAAGTCCCTTCCGAAAAGGCTGGCATCACGATACGGTGCTCACAGCGTTTGCAGGTGGTCCGCTGCCGGCGCACCAACGGGCATCCGTTGTCCTTGGTCCTGCGGGAGTACCAATTCTCGAAGCCACGCTTGCAAGTTCCATACCCTGAGCAGTTCTCCTTGCAGGCCTTGCAAGCCTCATACATTTTGCGGATGGGCATTCTGGTTGTTCCCATATTGGCGCCTCCTCTCAGAAAATCAGGCTGGCCGGGTCGTCCCATTGGGAGTACAGCTTGCAATCCGGCTGCAAAATCAGGTACTTGTAGGCATCCTTCTCCGCATCCGGTAACTTGCCCTTGGCCATGCAGTCATCATCCACAACGACTGACATGCCATCCAAGGCGTACTTGGAAGCCCCGTAGGGAAGGATGCCCAGCGGCTTACCAAAGAACCTCACATGATTGGAGATGTTCTGTACAGTCGCCTTGGAGGCCGCATTCTCCTTTATCCACTTGGCCTGAGGTGTGTCGCCACCGTCCGAATACAACACCCGGCAGGTCACTTGGTTGGCGCCCAGCTGCTTGGCCCAACCGAAGAAGTCGGCCTCCCGCCTTTGGAACTGGTCAAAGGACTTGGTGAGGTTCACGCTAAGCCGCAGGGAGAAATCATATTTTTTGATTTCCTGGCAGAGCTCAGGCAGTTTCAGGGGCGCCCAGCCAGGGACGCCAATGATCTCCCGGTTGTTCTCTTCTTCCACAGCCGGCACCGACAGACTGATAAGATTTACTCCCACATGGTTGCGCAGGAACCTCAGATAGTTGGCGTCCAGCAACACGCCGGTAGTCTGCATTTCGATCCACTGGAATGGGTCCCGCATCATCTGCATGAACAGCCCGAAGTAGGTGAGGAACTTCCGGTTTTGCTGCGGCTCCGAATTGCCAGTGAGCATAACCGTATTGCAGCCATTATGCCGGGCGAACTCCAGGCGCTTGAGGTAGTCCTTCAGGTAAAGATCGAAAAAGGGGAGGTTGTCATCCATCTGGTTCTTGTAGCTATCACAGTGCATCTTGGACACACAGAACGCGCAGTTGTTAATGCAGCTCTTGTTGGGCACAACGACACTGAGAGACTGAATATTCATAGCCTTACCCCCGTCCCAGGTCTTTCACGGATTTCTTGAAGTCGGCAAAGCTGAGGTCATCCCCATACTCGTTCTCGATGACGCACTCAGGGTGCTCCTTTTGGAACTGCTCCACATCGTCCAAGCTGCTGAACCCATTGTTGGCGCCCCAGTAGAACTTGGTGCTGGTGGCGATTCCAATCTCCATATCGTCGTCCCAGCTCTGTACATTGGAACTGGTCATGGCCGGGCGAAGAGCAAAGACGATGTCCTCAATGTTGCCCATGGCCAGCGGGTTCTCCTCGCCGAACTTCCCAAGGCGCTGGAACAGCCCCTCGCGCTCTGTCTCAAGCAGCTTCTTCAGCTGTTCCACCTGGGCCTTTTTCTCACGGTTGACAAAATGATAGTTCATACTCATAGTTTTTTCTCCTTTCCCATCTTCAGGTTGCCAAAAATTCTTCCTGGATCCGGAGTGCCAGATGCGAATTCCGGTCCATGGATCCTGCTTGAGCCAGGCTGACATCCAGGGCCTCCCTGTCGCCCACAAGGACTACCCGTTTCTTGGCTCTGGTGATGGCAGTATACATGACATTTTTATCCACATTATACAACAGGGTCCTGCAAATTGGAATAACAACAGCATCAAATTCGCTGCCCTGGGAGCGATGAGCGGTGATTGAGTAGGCCAGGTCCAGTTCCTCAACCTGCTGGGCCGAATACCAGACCTCCCGGGGTCCAGGGAACTCGACCAATACGGCCTTAACGGGGGAGTAGTCAACCTTCTTTACGACCCCAGTCTCCCCATTGAAAACCTCCAGATCATAATCATTGCGCATCTGGATGACCTTATCGCGGGGCCTCAGCTCCCCGCATCGGTCCGATTGATAGGCCATGCAGCCGATGCCGAGTGCCCGCGGGTTCAGTTCTTCCTGGAGGATGGCATTCATAGCGTCAGTTCCTACCGGCGAACCATGGATAGGGGAGATAACGGTGATCTGGTCCAGGGAGAAGCCCTCGTCCAGCATCCGCTTCACAGCCTTGACCAGCATCCGCTGAATCTTGTAATGGTCGTTCGCCTGGATGAAATAGAAGGACCCGCCTTTGCCAGCCGACCAGTTCAGTTCCCTCGGAGCCGCCCCTGGCCTGCTTTTGATAATAGCATGAGCATTGTGGACAATCAGGCTACCGCCGCCCTGCCTGAACACCTGAGTCAGCCGGTTGACGGGCACCATCTCCGACTGGATCATGTCTCGGAGCACTAGCCCCGGCCCCACGCTTGGCAGCTGCTCGTGATCTCCAACAATGAGCAGCCGGGCGCTGGAGTTGAGGGCCCTGAGCAGCCAGGAGCAGAGGTCTGCGTCACACATCGAATACTCATCGGCAATCAGGAAGTCGCAGACCAGCTCATCCTGCCGGAGATTATTGTGCGGATAGCCAAGGGCCCGGTGGATGGTCGAGGCCTTGGCCCCGGTTAGCTCCTGCGCCCGCATAGCCGCTTTGCCGGTAGGGGCGCAGATTCGGATATCTACGCCTGGCCATAGTTTCTTAGCTGCCTGCACCAGCACCTGCAGCGCCTGGGTCTTGCCGGTGCCCGGGCCGCCCGTTAGGATCGACACAGGGGAGACGAACGCCGAGTGTATGGCCCCTTTCTGTTCTGCTGTCAGCCGAAGCGAACCCTGCGCCCATGTTATGGCCGACAGGATATCGGACTTGGGCGCCCAGAGTTTCTTGGGGCTGTCCATCAGCTCAAAAAGCCGCTCGCCAATGGCCCGCTCGGCCTGGAAGTTTCGGTATAGGTAAACAGGCCGGCCCTCGCCCAGTATATGGTCCGTGATGACAGCCCCTCCGGACGCCAGCTCACGGAGGGCTTCCTCCAAAGTGCTGGCGGCCGGCGTTGGAAAACGGGCGCCAAACAGCTTGCGCCTGATATAATCCTCAGCCATCCCCAGTAGGGCGTCCTCCTCAGCATACAGGTTGCCGTTGCCTTCTGAGTCCTCCCGGAGGATCGCCAGCAGCAATGCTTGGTTGCGGTACGACTCTGGGGAAGAGTAGCTGAGACTGTCGTCCAGCCGGGCTGCCGCTGGGAAGTCGATGACCTTATCCAGATAGAGGGCGTAGGGGTTATCCTTGATCTTCTCTACGGCGTGGGACTCGTACATCCGGTAGATTTGGGTGGCGTATTTAGGAGCCAGGCCATGGCCTTGCAGGAAGATAAGCAGTTTCTCAAAGGATTTGTTCTCCACAATGGCCCGATACAGGGCGTCCTTTGCTGGCTGCGGCAGGCCAAGCGTATTTAGACAGGTGGCATCTGTCAGAATGGTGGAAATTACATCTAGTCCAAAGGCGTCGATCAGCCGGCGGCCGATGACTTGTCCGATCCCCTTGATGGATGTCAGGAATTTGAGCATTTCAGCCTCGGTGCCCGGCGTCACCCGCTCAGACAGATAAACCTGCCACTGTGGCCCATAGAGCTCGTGTTCAACCTCCTCAGCTTTTACATGGATGTGATCGTTCTCGATCAGATTGAAAAAATAGCCGGAGCAGGTAACTACCTGGCGGGTCGGCGTCCATTCCTTCTTCCGGGGTCGCCACTCCAGAACCTCGCCATCAAAAACAGTCTGGAGGGTATCGTCCCTGTGGAACTTCACCCGTTTGACCCGTATATCGAAAGTCTGCACATTCGGCAGCATATGTATCACTCCCCCGCCCATTAAAAAATATGTCCTGATGATATGCACGGGCGGTAAAACTACACGCCCCACTCTAATACTATTATATGCACTTCTAATTTTTAATATTTTGCGGCGGCCCGGACTATCTGCTCATACGCTCCGAATTTCCGCCAGAGCAATCCAGGCTATCCTGTGCGTATTCCTTTCGGCCGGGAATTGCCCTTCGGCGATCTGCATAGTATAAAATCAGCTCCCAATTTTGGTTGCAGACGAAAACAAAAAGGGGATGATAAAATATGCGCGGATTGGTGTTGGCTGAAAAGCCGTCACTGATGAGAGCAATCGAGTCCGCCTACAAGAATGGCGGTACTTTCCCATTTACGCTGGATTTTGCAGCGTTTCATGGCCATCTGATGAGGCTGGCCATGCCGGGAGATTACTGCGACGAATGGGGTGGTCCATGGGACGAAAAATACCTGCCGATGGTGCCGGACCAATTCCGGTATTTACCGGATGACGCGGCGTCGGTGGCCAAGATCATGTCAAAGATCAAGGTCGGGAAGTATGATTTTCTCGTGAATGCGTGTGATGCGGAGCGGGAGGGAGAACATATTTTCTGGTCCTTTTATGAGGCCAATGGTCTGAAGCTGCCGGTAAAGCGCCTCTGGTGCTCTACAACTCTGGAGACTGACCTTCAGAAGGCGCTGTATGACCTGAAGGACGCCTCTGTTTTTCAGCATCTGCGGGAAGCGGCTGCGTTCCGAGCCCAGTTTGACTGGCTGACTGGAATGAATTTTAGCCGTGCCGTGTCGCTGAAGGTCCGGGCAAAGTCGAACATTGGGCGCGTGGTCACTCCTACGCTGAAGATGGTGGTCGACCGTGAACTGGAGATTCGAAATTTCGTTCCGCAGAACTTCTATGAGGTTGGCGTGACGATGCAGAAGAGGGAAAAGTTCCCCGGAATTGTACTGGTCCCCCCGGAACTGAAGCAGACCCGGTTTCCCAATGAGAAGTCGGCAAATGATGCCAAGGCTGGGCTGGGCAAAACTGGCACAGTGGAGAATGTTGTGGCTAAGAGAACTGCCACCAAGGCGCCGACCCTCTACTCTACCACTGAGCTGCAGAAGGATGCGAACAAATACTTCAAGTTCCGCGCCAGTAAGACAGACTCGATCGCCCAGGACCTGTATGAGGCTGGGTACATCTCGTACCCTCGCACCAGCTGCCGGTTCCTGCCAACATCCATGGCGCCAGAGATCCCGAATCTGCTCAAGCCTATGGAGGCTTTTCCTGAGCTGGCTACGGCGCTGAAACTGGTAACGCCTGCGGCGATTACGGCCGCTACCTCCGGAAAGGACTACATCGATGACGCCAAACTGACGGACCACCATGCTCTGATTCCTACGGTGAAGAAGGTGGACCCGTCCAAGCTGACTGAGGACCAGAAGAAGATCTATCTGTTGGTGGCCAAGCGGCTACTATCCATTTTTCTGCCGGCCTACACGGTAGATTCAACGACTGTTATGGTCGACAGCAATGGCTGGAAGATTAAGGCATCCGGAAAGGCTGTGGTGGACCCTGGCTTCTCCATCCTTTACACCAGTGAGAAGAAGGATGTAATCCTGCCGCCGCTGAACAAGGGAGACCAGGTGGACATTACTGGGTCATCCATCCGGAAAGGCCAGACAACGCCGCCTGACCGGTACACAGATAAGTCTCTCTTGGACGCCATGGCAAACGCAGGCAAGTTTGTCTCCTCCGCTGAGCAACGAGCTATCCTGCGTGAGGCTGAGGGTATCGGCACTCCTGCCACCCGGTCTGATATCCTGGAGAAGCTGGCGTCCGACAAGACAAACCTCTGCCGGATCGAGAAAGGGCACTATTACCCCACCGATTTCGGCATGGCGCTCGTGGATGCCATCAAGGACCGTGAGATCACCTCTCCCGCCATCACGGCAAAATGGGAAAAGAAACTGCGGGACCTACAGGACAACGGCCATCCGGAGAAGTTCAAGGCAGACATGTTGGAGTTCATCAAAGTTGAAACTGCCGATATTCTGGCAAAGGTCAGCGTTGACCTCAGCGTATATCAATTCGAGCGGCTCGGCGTCTGTCCGATCTGCGGCCACGATGTGGTCTGCAGCAAAAACTACTACCGGTGTGTGAACTACAAAGCCGACAAGGACCCTTGCACCTTCATCGTCAAACGCGCGGAGGTCATGGGTACCAAAATCAGTGTGGCAGAGATGAAGCTCATGCTTAGTGGCCAAAAGACCAAGGAGAAAAAACTGAAGCGGAAGGATGGCAGCGAATATGTTGCCGCTCTGGTCATTGCGGACGGCAAGATCGTTCCGGCGTTTGCTATGGAGAACAAGAAGCCGAAACCTATCAATGAGGAGAACATCGACATCAAAGATGGGTTATGCACCTGCCCCTGCTGTGGAAAGGGTCAAGTGTTCCTCCAGAGGGACTACTACACCTGTACCGGCAGGAACAGCGGGTGCCGCTTCCTGATTCCTAAGGAGTTTTGCAAGGCCCCTATCTCCCCTGAGGATGTAAAGGGTCTTGTGGCTGGCAAAACGGTTGGCCCATTCAACTTCACCTGGAAAAATGGAGGCAAAGGAACCCGGAAACTGAAGGGTGCTCCCGGGATGCGGGATGGCGTGAAAACCTTCAAACTGGAGTTCGTTGACCCTTGATTGCTCAAACGCTGCCCTGCACCAATTGGGTGTGGGGCAGCGTTTTTGTTTGTAGGGGGCAGTTTGTGTGAACCTCACCCTCTAAACAGCCTTACGGCTGATACAAGGAGCTTCTGCCAATCCCCCGGTGATGAGGTATTTTTACTCCGCCTAAGCCTGATGGCTTAGATAAAGGTTCTGACTGCTCCCACCCCTTACGGAGCGGGCTTTCCCGCGGTCCATTTTGTAAAAACGAGTCTAAACTCAATCTTTTCTAACGAAGAAATGCGGCAGAACATTTTGATTTTGCCAAGTCACACACTGCATTAGCTTCCTCCGGAAGCCCCGTGTGGCATGCAGGCCAGCGACTTTAGTGGGGCAATCCCAGCCAGGACCTAAGTTGCAAGTCCACCGTTTTGCGCAACGACGGATATATCTCCCCAGTTGTACACAACAGCAAAAGCCGCCGAGTTCTCACGGACCCCAAATAGGCTCCGGAAGGAGCCGGCTTCGGCAAGGGTCTCTGGAAAGAAAAAAGTCCATGTGCCACATTTTCCGTTAAAAAAGATTACTCCTTCCAGCTTTTGACGCAGGAATGCGCATGAAACGCCACCCTCACAGAATTGTTTTGGCTCTGTTTGCATACGATTAAGACAGCCATCCAATTCGGAGGTTGACTAACCGTACGGGGATAACAAATACATACTTAGGAGGAAAACATATGTCGACAAATGTAAAAATGAGAACCCTCCTTGAGGGCCTCAGCGGGAAGGGGATCGAAATCCGAGTCGGTTCTTTAGCCCGCTATACCGCCGAGAACGGCGTTCTCGTCGGGATCAGCTGCGGTCGGACCCGTGGCCGTTTCACTCTTCCCCCCAAGCTGTTGGGCATTCGTCCCGAGAAGTGGGACAAGGGAGCTCAGACTTTCTTTGGAGATCATGTCTCCATGGGCCGTCTGAACATGGTGCCCAAGGAGCTAGAGGACCGGTTGAATCAGTTGGATACCAGGGCTCGCCGTGTTCTATACTCCCACACGCTCAATGGCAGCTACATGCCGCTGACTGAGTTTGAGGAATTCAAGGGCGAGTTCGAGGAGGTTCGAGAGGAGTACTTCCGCACCATCGACCTCGTGGTCGCACAATGGGATACTATTCGCGCCAACTTCCTTGCTGGCGTGGAGAAGATCATTGAGACCAAGGGAAAACGGGCCATGCTGAAGCGTGACCGGGAAAAGCTGCTCCGCGAGCTCACGGCCAGAATCCCTACGGCCCAGGAGTATCGGGCTCGCGCCAAGATGGAGGTCACTGTTCGGGCGTTCCCCTCTACCGGGGGCACCGCTACCGGCCTGGCTCCTGACCTTCAGGATTTGGTTGACCAGACCTGGAAGGACGATGTGACGGCCAATATCGTCCGATCCATCGAGAGTAATCTCGGTGAGATCTTTGCCAAGGCCTGCACCATTGCCACCGACTACGGCAAAACCGGCAAGGTCAATACCCGTAGCCTCAACACGCTGGTGCGTTCGGCCTCCCGGGTGAAGAAGATGAATGTCTTCGCCAACCCGATGCTGGAGAAGCTGGCCGGTTCCCTGTCCGCCATCACCAACGATGACATGGACAGGGCCGAGTGGCAGGTCGAGGAGGCTATTGTGGACGCCTGGAACTATGCCAGATCCACCGGCATCACCCTGGACATGGCTCTCTGCCCCTTCGATGAGAAGGCCTTAGAGAGTATGCTGGCAGCCCGCAGCGTGGCGCCTGCCATTGGAGCTTGAATTTGGAAAGGGGATAAATAAAGATGAAGAAGATTACGATTTTGGTTGGTTTCGAGGCCACTGAAGAGACTATTAACTCTATGTCTGCCGGCGCTATGGTGGAGCTCAAGCGTGAGCCTACCAACACTGCCGATCCCAATGCCATCCAGGTTTTCCTGGATGGCGCTCTGGTGGGCTATGTAGCTGCCGACCCCAAGAAGACGGTTCTCAAGGGGACCTCTTCCAACGCGGTCGTGGCCAAAAACATGGATAAGCCCTCCGTCGCCGGCTGTTTTGCGAAACTGCTCAACGCCCAGCCCTACGGGGATGACAATAAGCGTATGCGTTGGGAGGCTGAGCTCTACTGGGTTCCTGTCTGGGAGGATAAGCCCAAAGAGAGCGAGGACGGTCCGCTCGTCCTGAAGGTTGGAGGATCCCGCGTCCGTTACGGGAAGATCCGCTCCGTCCTGGAGGATATCAATTCCTACAAGGGCGGCAAGCTGGTCGCCAGGATGTTCGAGACGGGGGAGAAGGGCGTCTACGAGCCCCAGGTTTGGGTTGCCGGCGAGATGTCTGCCCGTGATGCCAGCCCTGCTGGCAAGATTGAGGATGCTCCGTTCGAGTTGATCGCGGCCCTGAATGCCAAGGGGGCCATCCCCGTGGAGCCAACTAATGTTTTAGGTGGCGGCGCCTACGAGATCGCCGTTACTCTGGAGTCCAGCTCCATGGATGAATTTTTCTCTGACATGGAGGAGGTTATCAAGAAGGGGATCATGCAGGCTCGTGACATCAAGGCTCGTGTCGTCTACCTGATGGAGCAGGGAGTGCCCAGCACACTCATTCACGGGGTGCTTCAGTCCATGAAGTGCAACGACACTGGAGCCGTTGTCATCAAACCCAAGCAGCTATTCCTGCAGGGCGCGGAGGATAACTATCTGACGCGCTGCCTGGGCTACCACCTGGCTGGCAAGAACATCCGTCTGGTGGGCGAGAAGGGTGCCGGCAAGAATACTCTTGTCTATACGGTCTGCTGGGTCCTTAATAAGGCCCTCACCCGTATCCAGGGCAACAGTGACATGGACAAGATTGATCTGCTGGGCGGCCAGGCCCTGGACGACCACGGCACCCACTTTGAGCTGAGCTCCTTCATCGAGATGCTGATGAAGGGCGGCGATGTGGTTCTGGATGAGATTAACAGCGTAAAACCTGAGATCGCCATCATCCTCCACTCGCTGGCTGACGACGCCCGCTCTATCGAGGCGCCTGGTTACGGGTTCGTGACTGTCCACCCTGACTCCCGCATCTGGGCAACCATGAACGAGGAGTATGTGGGCACCGGCATGCTGAACAGCGCAACCGCCGACCGTTTTGTCCCCATCTACCTGGAGGATCAGATGGACCTGGTGAAGCTGCTCACCAGCATGGTTCCTGGTGCCGACAAGACTGCCATCAAGACTTGTGCGACCATCTATGAGAAGATTCGCAAGGCGATCAAGGATGGTAAGCTGAGCAATGATGCCCTCACCACCCGCGGGTTCATTGACGCGTTGGAGGCGGCCAAGTGGCTGCCTATGCGCGCCGCCCTGCTGGACAATGTGGGCTGCCGGCCTCAGGATCCCGATGAGCGCCGCACTGTGTGCGATTTCATCCGGGCCGTCTATCCGGCCTAACCACTAAAGAAGCCCCTTTGGGGGCTTCTTTCTTTTTGCCTTTGAATGAGAATTTGCCCATTTGCATATGATTGAACAGTACCCCAATCTTAGGAGAAATACATATTTCATAGGAGGAAACGAGTATGAGTAAAAAGGAAATCCGGGTCTTGGAACTGGCTATGGCCCGCAAGGCCCGCCAGTCTGAGCTGCAGGACTTCATCAACAACAGCAGTTTTCAAGCTGTCATGCGGAAGACGGTTGCTTTCCTCACAGATGACCGGAGCGACCGCATCCAGCTGAAGATTTCGACTGGCGACGCGTCGTTTACGGATGGCCGGGCTATCACGGTCGGCATGGAGGACTACTTCTTCAGTCCTGAGTTCAGTCGCTATGAGTGGGTGAGCATCTTTAAGGCCCTTCTGGCCCACGAGGTGCAGCACATCAACTCCAGTAATTTTAAGGATATCAAGGACATTATGAAGAAGTACACTGCTATGATGACCGGGAAGGGTATCCCTGACCAGTTGCTGGGCAAGATTGCCAAGGACATGCTTAACATCATGGAAGATGGGCGCATTGAGAACATCATCGTTCACAAGCTGCCCGGCTACAAGATGCCCCTGATTCTGATGAACCAGGGCACTGCCGACCTGTCTACTCTGGAGGAGAAGGCCGACACCCCTGGCGAGGAGTTCCTGGACTTCGTCAACTCCAGTCTCTGCTATGTCAAGACTGGACGGCGGCCCTATGGCATCTCCGTCTATGCTGGTACCCGGTTTGAAAAGGAGTATGAAGCTGTGCTGCCTTACTTTGACCTGGCCGTGGATGCCCGCAGCTCCAAGGACTGCAAGGATCTCTGTCTCAAGGTTCTGAAGAGTACTGCCGACTACTTTGCCGAACTTCTCAAGGCTGAAATCGACCAGCAGAAGGCAGCCGGCAACAGCGGCGGTAAGGGTGATCCTGGCGAGGGCGACGGATCTGGCGACTACGAATACACCTCTAACGGTGAGTGCGAGTACAATGACTCGCCCAATGGCTCTGTTTCTGAGCGAGCAGCCAAGGAAGCCGAAGGTGGAAAGTCCGGCAAAAAAGCCGGCAAGAAGGATGAGGACAAAGACGACAAGGGGAAGAAACGAGGTAAAGGTGACAAAGAAGGCAAGGATGGCAATGGCGGCAAGGACGGCAAAGAGGATGGCGATGCCGATGGTAAGGATGGCGAGAATGGAGATTCAGCCAACAAGACTGGCCGCAACGCATTGCGTATGCCACGCGATCCCAGCAGCCGTTCCAACACCGAGAACTGGACGGACGATTTCTCTGGCGACGGCGCCGAGGACTATGATGTCCGGGAGCTGACTGCAGATGAGCTCCAGGCACTGCGTCAGGGCGTCATGGACGAACTGGATGCCGTTGAGAAGGAGAATAAGGTCGAAAAGAGCAAGGAGGAGGTCACCCGGGAGAAGATTGCTGAGCGTTACTCTGGTGAGTACACCCGCTCCTTCCTTGAGCTTTTCCCAGTTATTCCTAACACGGCGCTGCCCAGCGAGGTGGAACGCGCCGGCCGTAAACTGGAGAATGATGTAGAGCGCGTGCTTCGCGTCAAGCGAACAGAGAAGCGCAATATGCGCGTTGGTCAGGTATGTGCCCGCGACCTCTACCGAGTCGGGATGCGCGATCCGCATGTGTTCATGCGCAAGGGTCAGCCTATGAAAGCCGACCTGGCTACCTTTTTGTTGCTGGACAACTCCGGCTCCATGGGAAGCCAAGGTGCCCGGACCAAGGTCAATGGGCGGGATGTCTACCTGGACAAGTCAACCCTCAGCCGCACCGCGGCCGGCATCATCGAGCGTGGCCTTTCCAAGTTTACGGCCATGAAGATCTCGCTGTTCGATGTCTCCGGCAGCCAGATCCGCCATGCAACTCTCAAGAAGTTCGACGAGCGGAGCACTGGTAGCAAGTGCTACAATTCCCAGCCTGGAGTTGGCATCGGCGGTGGCAACAAGGACGGTTACTCGATCCGAGTGGCTACGGCCGACTTGATGGCCCGCCGCGAAGCCAAGAAGGTCCTGGTTGTTCTCTCTGACGGCCTGCCCTCTGACTACAATGGCGGCACACGGGCCGGCCTGAATGATGTCCGCGAAGCGGTCCGCGAGGCCCGCCGCAAGGGTGTCATCGTCATCCCAATTATGTTCGGTCGGGCCAGCGACCGGGAGCAGATGAAGGATAATTTCTCATACATGTACGGGCAATTTATCTCCTGCGACCCAATCGACATCACGGACGAGTTTACGAAACTCTTTACAAAACTCATTCAGACAGCTTGACTGGGCAACCTACACAAAAAACCCGTCTCCTTTTTGGAGGCGGGTTTTCTAACTTTATGCAACATAATCGAACAAGTGTACGATAGTTGTACGAAAATTCGGGGTTTTGCGAGTAGACAATGGGACTTAGAGTTATATATAATTAGCATGGAATAATTCTCCGCCCAATATACATAATAAGGGGAATTTTCGCCTTTTTATCTTCCGGGCGCATTTTCGCAGCAAGTGCCCGAACCCGGAAGTCAACTCCACGCAACAACTCAGGCCTTCCCTTAGCGGGCAGTGGAAAGGCCGCGCCTTATGAAGGAGGGCTCTGTTATGGACAAGGCGAGATTTATGAACGAGGAAGACACCCTGCTGGGGCGAGGAGAAGACATGCTGGATATGCTGGAAGGAGACATGGATCCAGAGGAGATCCAGATGCTGATGCAGGGAGATGAGTATGGTAATTCGCACATTCCGCAGACGGACAAGGAAGTTGCGGAGTTTATTGAGCGCAACAGCCGGCTCATCCATGCTATCCTGCGGCCCTACCGTGGATTGGACGACTATGACGACTTGTTCCAGGAGGCGGCCATTGGATTCTTAAAGGGGATCCGAACCTACAATCCGAAGACGCAGAATAAGATCACTACCTATGCTTTCGCATGTGGCCGGAACGAGGTCAAGATGTACCTGCGCAAGGGCCGTGCAAAAAGCCGGAGTGGCGGGGTCATCGTTTCGATTGAGGCCAGCGTCAATCCCGAGAACGAGCGGGACAATCTGCTCAACAAGGATCTGCAGAGCTATGACCCGCTGTATGAGCCGGAGGATCTGGACGAGAGTATCCACCGCAACATCCTGTACGAGCGGGCCGAGCGGATCATGAAGAGGTACCTCAACAACACGCAGCAGTTTGTGGTGCGGCAGATGATGAATAAGGTGCCGCAGTCCAAGACGGCCAAGGTGCTCAAGACCTCCCAATCGGAGGTATCCAAAATTCTGAAGACCAGCATCTGTATCATCCGCCTCAAAATGCAGGAGGAAGAGGAGTCAGGATGGCTTTCCGACGACGAAGTCTGTGTCTGACACGAAGGGCCTGGGCGGTTTTGCCTGGGTCCTTTTTCTTTGTACAGAACCTCCGGCAATATATCGGCTCCCGAAGGGAATCGGCTTGCGGCGATGCCATTCTGCAAAAATCTCCCGCCACATTTCTTCGTTAAAAAAGACTCAACGCCCCCTCAGACGACCAAGAAAAGCCACCCCTACTGGGATAGTAGGGGTGGCGATTTTCATGTACCGCGTCAAGATACCTCTATGTTGGCCTTGATGCCATTCCCAGAGAGAGATACCTTTGCCTTAAAGGGATTCTTCAAAACCCATGACATCCGATCTTTGAGGGACGGCAGATTAAACCTCCCATCAGTGAGCATTTCATCTACACAATGTTGCGCAGCCTTCAGCTCTTCCTCGGTGGCATTATCCCAGGAGAAACCAGGCTTGGTCTTATCGGGGTTATCATTTTCCCACGCATCGGCGGCGCAGGGGCGGCAGATACGAACAACTATATTGACAGTCATAGTTATCTCCTTTTTGGCAGGCTTGTCGGGACTTTCGGTGATAGGCATGGTCTGATCGGTGACAACAGGGGCAGCCTTGGATTCCTCGACCGGTGCAGGCCTCTCAACTGCCGGCTTTTGCTTGCCAGGATTCAGAAGCGGCTGTATCTGAGGTGTATGGGACTTCTTCTTTACCAGTGCGATCAGCGCCGGGTTGCTGTCGCTCCAGGGCTCTCCAAACCGGTTACTGTTGAAAAAGGCCGGCGAGCGGGCGGCGATACTCTCAAAAAGATTGAGGTCAGTGATAGGCTCTGAATTATCCAAGCCCCGGTTCACAACCTTTTCAATTTCACTCAGCTTATGCTCAACAGCAGTGAATTCCTTCTGGGGCGGGAACCAGCCGGGGACAATTTGATAGTAGAATAGAGCATAAAGGGGGACCCTGTAGGACACGCTGATCCGGGCTAAGTAGTTGAACACATCCAGGTTGGAGCAGCCAGAGGAAAGGAGGAGGGCATCGAACATCTCAGCGTTCTCAGCCCCGGGCGTCCCCTTCCGCAGAGCCCTGATATTTTCTACCAGGTAGCAGGGAGCCTTCTTGGTCATTGGCAGGATGGCCTTGTTCAGCAGCTCCGCAAAGGCGCTCTCAACATTCTTGGCTGCTAACGGCAGTTCTGCAGCAACCGGCCCTTTTGGCGTTTCGGCTTCTGCAGGCTTGTCCTCGGATCTCGGTTCATTGTCCAGTTCATCTGGGAGGTTCTGCTCAGCTTGAACCGGGTCCTTCATATCGGGCATCTCAACAACTGGTCTAGGAACAGGGGAAGGGGCCGAATCATCCAGATATTCCAGTTCAAAAGCATTGAGCATGGGCCCGGAGGCGCCTATCTTTTCCAGGCTGTTTACCTTTCGATGGGCGAAAATACAGAGGGCCTCATAGGGGTCGTAGCCAGCTGACCGGAATACATGGAGAAAATCAGCGTAGGTAGGATATTCCATGCCTTTCAGGATACGGGGAGGGAAGATACCGGAGATTGCCGGGTCAATATGTTTCCCAATCAGCCGGCTCAAGGCTTTCTTATTGTAGAAGTTGGTCAGATCACCAAAGTCCAGCGGACGGGAGTTTTTATCTTCAATAGAGAAAGTACAGCACCAGCGGGAGATGGTTCTCAACTCCTCTGCAGTCAGCCCGTAGAGGATAACGGTCTCAGCCACCGTCCGGTAGGTGACCATCTTCACGGCTCCGCCCTTAAAGAAATTTCGCATGACACCGGGAGAATTATAGATGGAACAGTATTTTTGCTTCTGGTCGATGATGCCCAATGTAGGCAGTTTGAGGAGCTGGCGCATATTGTAGTAGATGATGTGGTTGCATAGCTCAGAACTTTGGACAGCCATCCGCTCAGGATCTGTATCTGGCAGGAACGATAGGATCTCTGGGTTGCCCCTTTCGGTCACCTCGGCCAGTAGTATGTCTTTATCGCAGCCTGGCAGGTCTTTTGTCCGGTGAAATTCTTTATAGTCAGTAATAGGTGTGATTTTCATGTCAGGCATCCTCCTTCAAAGTGTAGGTTCTCGATCTCTCCGGGAATTTGATATTCCGCATATGCGGTTCAATCCAGCGCTGGAGGCCGCTACGGTAGATGCGATTGTGGCCGCGAACCCAATAGGCGTAGTCGCAGGGGTGCTCCTGTTTTTTGTGTTCCCGGCTCCCCTCTTCCGGAGCATATTGCCTGAGTTCGAGCTCCGAGAGAGGCGCAAGGCTGATGATACGGTCTTTTTTGCGGTTTCTTTTCTTTCTTCTCTTCATCCTTTCTTTCGATGGCCATGCCCAGATCCTTTGCTTTTACTTCTTTTTCAGAGACCTGCCGCTTAGGCTTCGGCTGAGCCAGATAGATGCTCAATCGCTGATAGAAACGGATGAACTCGTAGATACTCTCGGGCGGCGCTCCGCGACCGGATACAAAACTCAGGTCTATCTGCCTTGGCCATCTGCCGTTGTTTAATGCTGCGTTTACCGAAGCGAACACAACCGGTTTGCCGTCGGATATCATGGCAAAACACATCGACAAACAGGTGCGACTTTTGCACACGGCAGTGCTGACCTGCAGGCCCATGTCGGCAAAGTAGAAGATACACTCCGCAAAGGGGAGAGGGACGCCCACCCAGGGCATATCCCGGACTGTATCCAAAATCTTATACTGGGAATTGTGGAAAATAAAGCGGTCCATGTGGCCCTCCCTTCTGGCACAGATAGGCCGGTTTTGTGCGGATTTGTGCTGACAAGACCCTGATTTTCATTTTGCATATAATAGAAATAGAAATTCAAACGAAAGGGGCGTTTTGTGATGGGTCGCAATGTCATTCCTTTTCACGAAGCCCAGGCGTCTTCCAGATGCCGGCATCAATATGTGGACGAGCAGGCTCTTTCAGATCAGTACTATGAATCACTGGTACAGCTCAGGGACTCCTTGAAGTTACTGGCGCAGGAATGCGGCATTTCTCTCAAGGAGGCCATGATCGACCTTACCTATATCGCAGTGGGCGATGAAATCGTGAGCCAGTTGACGGACGCCGACGAGGAGTGAGTTAGGTATCCTTCAGCCCGGGCAGCAGCTTCACACAGTCGTAGCCGCTGTGACTTTCTTTGAAAGTCATGTGGATAGAGTTGCCGGAAGCGTAGGCGCCCTTTCGAGCAACCAGAGTCTGGTTGTAGACGAACCGGCTGCAGCCGATCGTTTTGTGGATGAGTTCTTCCTGCTTTGCAGTGGGGCATAGTCGGAACTTATATGCCTTCTCCAAAAGAAACGCCTCCTTCCTGTACATATATTATATGCGGATGTATCTATACAAATTTTCATGGTGCGCCTTATATTCATATGGCTAAAGCCAAGGGTTTTACGGCGCATTCGATAAATCTGGTGGATTTACGGCGCAATTGTTAAATACCCTCATCCAGTACTGGGACAAACCCCAAGTTCTCCCGCCTCTCTGCCGGATGTGCGCTGTCCCAACTGTTGGCATTGAGCCCGGCGATAGGGGATCGCTGCTCCGGCTTCTTTCCCTCGAAGCCGATGAAGGTCTCCTCACCCCAGAAGGAGATGCCTTCTGGCACAGCCTGGTTGGCGGGTGGCTTGACGCCGAGGCGAGGGAGGCGGACCATGAACATCCGTCCATCCATCTGGAATGGCTTGCCACTCACAAAACCAAGGTCCCGCAGCTGCCGCCAGCTAATACAGAGCAGGGCAGGGGCTGCAAGGATGTAGCTGTGCTTATCGATAGGCTTCCAATATAGCTCCAGTCCAGGGGCTATGTCCCCAAAGCCGATGATGTCCTCGGGCTGATACATGGCGCCAGTCTTCGCTGGCGCCCCATTTATGTATAGGCTGCCAATTTTCTCAAACATATAAATTCCTCCCCCTTCTTTTATAGTTATTATATGCAGTTCTCATTTTTTATATTTTGAGCAGGGAGAGGGATATAATCTTTATTAACGAAGAAATGAGGCGGGAAATTTGTCTTTGCCGGATGGAATTGTTGCGTACCGGCTCCCGAAGGAGCCGTCGCATGCTCCGTGAGTCCGCCCTGTTCGCATAGACTATGATATGCAGAGTTTGGCGTTGTTCCACGCCTGTCCGCTATGGATGGGTGGGTTCTTTCTGTGCAGCAATCTGTTGCACAGAACAAGAAGCTAAGCTCCATGTTTGCAGAAACCGCTTGCAGAGTAGGGGAGAGGAGGCGGTCTCGCGGACCATAGATAGGCTCCGCAAGGAGCCGGCTTCAGCAAAAAACCCGGCAGACGAAGAAATCCTTTGGCACATTTGGGAGAAAAAAGACACTAACCACAGGGAGCCAAGAAAAAAAAGAAGCCCCGCCCAGAGAATCTGGGCGGGTGACTTGTACTGGAATCAATGGATCAATTCCAGGTGGTATCGATGGTGAGAACTTCGCCATTAGGACAGCTGACTGCTCCCATCCCTTACCGCCAATAGCAGTATAGGCATCCATGCTCACACTGGGCTTTGTGTTTTAGCAGCTCAGTCTTGCCAGAATAACACATACAGTTCTTCCGCTGCGGCCCAGTGGTGTCTGCGTCTGGCTCGTCCAGTCCCAGCAGTTCCAGGTCATAACTGGAAATGCAACCGCACTTGATAGGGGCCTGCAGCCTAGGCTCGGCACAGCTTTCGATTTGGACCTGCGGAGCTCGATACCAGATTTCCTCCAGCATCCTGTCCACGGCCCTCAGCTGCTCCGCATTGGGCGAGAAGCCATTAGGGCCGTAGGGGAGGGGCAGCCCAGCCTTTAGGAACCGTTCCCGGACATGCGGGTACATATCGATGACGCTCACCCGGAACCGGCGAAACCCTGCTTTCAGGGCCTTGTCGAAGATCTTTTTGGCCCTGGTCAGGCCACGGTCGGTGGGTATGATTGGGTCGATGCGAACAACCACCCGTGCCTTAGGAAATCCATCGTCCACCAGTTTCAGCAGAGCAGCCATCTCCTTGCTGGGGTCCGGCACCTGTGGCTCCAGTTGCGTATTGCCATAGCCGGTAATGGTAGCGTGTAGAATCGCCTTTTCCTTGTTGCGCAGAGCCGCATCATGGAAGCTGGGTGTGATATTCTTTGTCACCAGGACCACGCCATCCAGGTTATCCACATACGGCTCCCAGGATAGGTCCAGCCCGGCATCGCCAGCCTCCGTGATACCGATTTTATATTTAGCCATAACGGTATTACCTCCTTGAGATTTTCTGCTCCAAACATTGAAGCCTACCTCAATGATATGCAGGCAGTCCAGGTATCATTCTGCACCAATAGAATGAGTCTCTGACCAAGGTTGCCGCTCCACATGACTTTCTCCGAAAGTCACAAGTCCCTTGCTTTAGTCTGCTTCTGCTGCACCGGCCGCGAACAGCCCAGGTGAAGCCAAACCGGCCTAGCCAAAGGGCTAAGCCGGCTCGAAAAACAAATATTCCTGCCGGGTACATCCTGGATGGGCAAAAAACGGGTGTTGTCAACCACCTGGCAATGTAGTCATGGGCCTTGCTGTACCGCAGGCGCCGCGTGTAATGGCCCTTAGCAAGCACCGTACCCTTTATGAGTCGGGACAGTTGGTTCGCCGCAACTCAGCCCGGCGCGCCTTTGTCCAATATGGAGAAAAGAACTCAGCCGAGCAGAATGCCGAAGGCGGCGCAAACAGCGCCTGCTTGTCACCACAGAGGACCGGTCCGTCCGGGGAGGCATAGCAGGGCATTCCCATGATGGCTAACTGGATGAATGGCGCCAGATAGCTGTACTCATTACCAGCGCCGCCACTGACAAAAATTGCCTTTTCCTGGTAGTTGTCCCGGAATCGATTCCGGACGACATTTGCCATGGCGATCATGGAGGAGCCATATTCCTTGTTGCAGTTAGCCAGATGGATGGTGATGCCGTCGGCAGCGGCAAGGGCTGCATCCGGGTCAGTTTTGCCGGTGAGATCCATGATGCGCTGTACAAATATCTGATTGATCGTCTCGCCGGCATATTGGGCTGGAGACGGGCTGGCGACGCCAAACTCCACGGCTAGGTGCAATAGGACATTTTGGGTTGAGTCTTCGGCCACGCCGGCTGTGATGGCCCGGTGGGCGCCCATAAACAAAGTTCGGATATCGCCGCCGTAGCGGGCAATAATCTGATCCTGCAGGTCACGGTTCATCGGCTCACTGAGCTGGCTGGCCGACCACAGCAGAAAATCACGCCATAACTGCAGTTTTGGTTCAGTTCGCGGCAGATGCGAAAAATATTCCAATGCGCGGTCCAGCCAGATATACATGATGATTCCTCCAAAATCCCTAATATCTCCAGTTTAGTGTCCTCCAAGGTAAACAAAAACTTTATTTTGTTTACCTAAAAATCCAGATTGAACAAAAATATCATTTTGTTTAGTTTTGCCTTTCCCCTTCCTTCGAACTCAACAAAACTTTTATTTTGTTGAGTCAAAAAGGGTCTTCCCTGTGATTTTTGTTTGTCCATTATACACCTGCCAATCGTCCTGCCGCAATAATGGATTTTGGCGTTCGTGCATAGAATTGCTCAGTAGCCAATTTTGGAGATTACATATCAAGGAGGTATCGAAAATATGGGTTACACATCAACGCCAAACTCCTACCAGAAAATGCAGGAGTTGAGCATGATCCCGTATCCGCAGCAGCTGGCCATCGCAGTCCCAGAGATCCGCTTCTATAAAGATGTCCATGGGCTGTTGGCCCTGTGTCCTTTCCACAACGATAAGTCAGTTGGCAGCTTTGTCTTCAACCCCAAGACTGGCGTATGGAAGTGCTTTGCCTGTGGAGTAAGCGGCCAGGGTGTCATCAGCCTGCTGATGAAATCCCATGGCTGGAACTTTCTGGAGGCTGTTGACTACATGTATGACCACCGCAACGATGTGGTGGTGGAACCCTCTTCCCCGGTGCCAGGATCCCTGCGAACCCGGCGAAAAGTCAAAGTTTCTAAGCAGTCGTCAATCAAAGAAAAAGAGACATCTGACAAGGTTCTATTCACCTATTATGGGACCGTTACGCCTGAGGAACAGCACCTGATCTACAAGGCATTTGCCGAGACCTGTCCGCTCAAGACGGAGGAACGGCGGCAGCTGATGAAGAAACGGGGTCTGTCCTATGGGGACACAGCCCACTTCTTCCGAATGCCGGCGGCCGGTGATGAGCTGTTTTGGGTCGAGTTTGTCGAACACCTCAGGGCCTATGACACCTACAAGGGTGAAGACCGGCTCTACTACCGGCTGCTGGGCACGCCTGGTTTCTACTGGGATGAGGAGGAAAATGCTGTGAGCTTCATCACTCGGCAGAATGCCCTTGGCATCCTGCTCCATTCCCCTGATGGCCTCATCAACGGAATCGAGATGCGGGTGAAGGATGAGTTTGTGGAGCAAGATCAAAATGTGAAGAAGGTTGCCCGGTATATTGGGTTCTCTTCCGGCTCCATCTGTGATCGGGAGCCTGAGCGATGCTCCATGGGCGCCAAGTTGAGCGTACTCGTAGATGTCGTTCAGTGCTTCTACTCGAAGAGATCTAAGAAATTCAAGGGGTATGCCGTGACCGAAGGTAAATTCAAGGCTCTTCATCTAGCCCGGCGCGGCTATACGGTTCTGAGCGTTCGTGGTGTGGGTAACTGGAAAGATGTTCTGCCTACGCTGGAAAGCATGAGGGCGAAGGGCCCGGTGACAATCGTCTTTGATGCGGATGCGGCTGTCAATTCGGCTGTAGCCAGAGCTTCGGCTTCTTTGGGCAAGGCCCTGATGAACTACGGCTACGAAGTCCTGTATATGACCTGGGACATCAATGATGGTAAGGGCATCGACGACTTGTGCAATGCAGGGTTATATGGGAAAGCGAAAGTTCTCCCGGCTGTCCAATACATGGACGAAGTCCTGGGGCTGCCGCCTGTCATTCCTACAGCTCTGTGCGTATGAAGGAACGAGGGTTCCCTATATGGGAACCCTCGCATTTTTTCTGCGCGTAGGTCTTTCTTAACGAAGAAAACTTGCAAGGACTTTTGTTTCGCTCGTCTTGCCGTGGTTCTTCGCACATAGTCCATGAGACCTGCCTGTTTGCTACAACAAAGAACCCTCACGGACCATGCATAGGCTCCTGGAGGGGAGCGGATAGAAAAGACTCTCCTCCCCCTCCCCTATCCAGCGCAAAAACTCCCCCGTCTGACGGACGGGGGAGTTTTTTGTGGTTAGTACCCAAGCATGAGTACAGGCTCGCCAGATGAGATGGATGACTGAACATTCAGTACCCGCTGGTTGGCGGAGCCGCGGAACCGAAGGGTGATATCCTTCTGCTCCATGATGAAGGGCCCATCCACCAGGACATCCAGCTGAGTCAACAGCTCTCGACTGTGCTCGCCGATCTTGCCGGCGGCCAGTTCCTCATAGAGGTACCCGGTCCAGCACCAGATGTCCTTCAGGGGGAACTTCTCCCGCACCTGACGGACAAAGGCCAGGACAGCCGCCTGGTTCTCCGGGGCAAAGGGCTCGCCGCCCAGCAGGGACAGGCCGCGCACATGGCTGGGCTCCAGGAGAGCCATCATCTTGCCGGCTGCCTCCTCATCGAAGGGCTTTCCGTAGTTGAAATCCCAGGATTCAGGATTGAAGCAATCCTTGCAGTGATGGGTGCAGCCGGAGACGAACAGAGATACACGGATCCCAGGGCCGTTGGCCACATCCACATTCTTGATATCAGCATAATACATGTATAACTTCCTCCTTATAGAAGGGGCCCCCTCACGGGGCCCCATTGTTCGGTTTGTTGATCTCCTTACAGGTGGGTGACGCGGGCCTTGATCTCCTTGGTCTTGCCCACATTCCAGAACTTCTCGCCCAGGTAGCCGCAGGTCCGGCGGACGACATTCATCTTCCGCTGGTCCTTATTGTGGCAAACCGGGCATTCCCACTCTCCGTCATCATTGATGATGATCTCGCCATCGAAGCCGCAGATGTGGCAGTAGTCGCTCTTGGTATTGAACTCGGCATACTGGATGTTGTCGTAAATGAACTTCACGACCTCCTCCAGGGCTTCCAGATTCTTGCCCATGTTGGGTATTTCCGCGTAGGAGATGCAACCGCCACTGGAGATGGGCTGGAACTGGTTCTCGAAGGTCAGCTTCGAGAAAGCATCGATGTGCTCACGAACATCTACATGGTAGCTATTCGTATAATAGCCCTTGTCGGTGACATCGGGGATGTCGCCGAACCGCTCGCGGTCGATGCGGGCGAACCGGTAGCAGAGAGATTCGGCCGGGGTTCCATAGAGGGCAAACCCGATGTTGGTCTCAGCTTTCCAGTCGTCGCAGGCCTTCCGCAGCCGTTTTATCACCCGTATGGCAAACTCGGTGCCCACAGGATCTGTGTGGCTGACTCCCTTCATGAGCTTGGTGGTCTCGTAGAGGCCAATGTAGCCCAGAGAGATGGAAGAATAACCGCCATAGAGCAGTGGTTCAATGGACTCCCCTTTGCCCAGCCGGGCGATGGCGCCGTACTGCCAGTGCAGCGGGCTGCAGTCGGAAGTTACCTTCTTCAGAGCATTGTGCCGGCACATCAAAGCCTCGAAGCAAAGCTCCAGGCGCTCGTCCAGCAGGGACCAGAACTTCTCCTCATCTCCTGCGGCAAGGATGCCTATCTGTGGCAGATTGAGGGAGACGACACCTTGGTTGACAATTTCTTGGACTATCTCTTAGCAGAGGCCTCCATCCTGGAGACATGCTCCTTGCGCTTCGGCGGGTGATAAACTCCCACCTAAATACTCACAGCTCAAGAGCTGCTTTTTATAGTCTCTACACCTTCAATGCTAATAATCTCATATTGCTCTTGGAACCACTTGTGCTGTTTACATTTCGAGAGAGCTCCATTTGCAACTTTGTGACCTGTATGTTCAATGAATGCCCGGACACTTGAAAATGAAAGAACTTCATTTGACCGTTTGTCCAAAACCTTTATAGATTTCAGATGACCCTTCCTCGTGCCGTTTTGGATACAATCTCGCATATTCTCTTTTTGAGTCCCGAGATATAAATTCGAGTAGTGGTTGTGGTCCTTGTTGTCGTCCTTGTGGTTAAGCTGGCTCCCAAGAGGGATTTGACCTACCCAAACAAGAAATACCAACTTGTGTACTTTCATGTGCCGGCCGTGAATATCTACCCGATGATATCCGTCAAGGTCTATGTTGTGTTTCAACAGCCCTTTCTTGTAGGTAGAGTAGATATCGCCATCTGCACTCACAAAGTAATGAGGGTCATATTCGCGGAATTCTTTACCTTGAAAAATCATTTCGCAACCTTCCTTTTATGCCATGTCCACAACATGGTATGCAAGGAGCTGTTTGGCGATTATCCAAAGCGAGTTTATTAGCAATGCTTGGCACGGTATTCCCATCTGGCCACCATAGTGGCTTCAGGCTCTCTTCCTCAGCGCATTCCCAAGACTTAGGCAGCCGATGTCGTAAGCCGCTGCTTGGTTATTTTAACTGATACCGTTAGCAATACGGGACTTCTGCCCGCACACACCGCTTTATCACGCGTTCACAAGGTTTACCGACGGCTCAACCTTCACAGTCAACCGTCCTTCAAATTTGTAGTTGCCATTCTCATCCTTCCATGGAGCCAGGAAGGACCTACAGCCCATAGGGCTGAAGACATTGCCTTGGTAGTTCTCCCGCATCTTCTTGGCGGAAATATAGTCCGGATACATCCGCTTGGCAGAGCACTTGACAGCCAGCTTGGTCAGGTAGTCGTACTTCCCGCCCTTCAGGCAGTTATGCTCATCCAGGACATAGACCAGCTTGGGGAAGGCGGGGGTGATATACACACCAGCCTCATTCTTGATGCCCTCCAGCCGCTGCCGGAGAACCTCTTCGATGATCATCGCATTTTCCTCGATGTAAGGGTCATCGGCCCTCAGATAGAGGAACAGAGTCACGAAAGGCGATTGCACTTTGGCACATATGTTTCCATACGCAGGGGACCATCTCTTCTATTTCAGTTGCGCGCTTGGGCACGGCATCCATCTCCGCACCTACGGGGCTACACTCATCACCCCTGGCCTCTACACTTTCTATCTGCTTTTAATTGAAGCCATAACAAATCCGCATGCCGGCAAGCTGCGCGAATTTGTTTTTGTGGAATGGCTTATATGGGATGCCCATAGCTCCATCCTCCATGAGCTTATGGAAGGTTCTGCGATCAGGCGCATAACCATACTCGCTGGTCAAAAACTCCCGAAGCTCCTTCACTGAATCAAAATGCTTCACCATCCCGTTAAGCGAAAAGGAGCAAGGTTTATGGAGGTAGGACTGATCTTTCTTGTGCGATGAATAATAGGTCTTCAGTCGCTCACTCTGCTGCTCCCTAAGTTCGGCATCTGACCATGCCTCCTGAACTACTTTAGATTGAAGCTCCCGAGCCGCAGCATCCTGATAACGAATCTGCATATTCTTGGCCTGATTAGCCTTGAACGCAGGAGAGGAGCAACGCTGACGGTTAATTTCAGTCATCGTCTTGATGAACCTTTCCATCATTTCGGGTGGAGCATATGCATAGACATTTCCGCCATCACCGCCCACCGCGAAATTGACGCATTTGTCAGGGAAGGCACTGTGGATTTTTGCAATCCATTCCTTCTCTAATTCATTTAACTCATCTTTGGAGTTTGCGATAGCAAGCATCTCGTTGCAAAAAGCTGATGGACCATATTGTTCCAGCTCCTTACAAATACAGGCTCCGCTCCCCAAATAACGAGGATCGTATTTTGGCGCCTTATGTTTGCCGGCATAAAGCGAACCTGTGATCTTGTTTGTGGTCATGTAAATGTACCCGTACATTCCGCGATCTCCTTTGCTGATGAAATATGTTTATTGATATGCAAAAGGAGATAAATGTATTGGCTTTCATAACTTGCATGTCCACATATAGCAGATAGCTCAGCACGGTATCTTGCAGCTATCCAGGGAATTCCCTGGACCTTAGCGTCTCTTACGAAGCGTATTCGCGCCGTTTGGAGTAGTGCGCTGACTGGACGCACCCGGCCTTATTTAACTTCTACCGTTAGCCCCGGCGGTGGATTACACCAGGACACCCCTCGGAATCAAGGGTTCACGCAATTTTACAACGGCCAATTTGTTTTCAAAAACCGTTAGTCGTCATCAGAGTGTTGATCTGATATTGGACAGTCTGAATACCGGCCTTCAGCTCCTCACGAAGCTGCATTTTGACAATCTTCTCCTGCTCTTCGGCACTCAGCTCCGGGCACTCGCTCGCAATCCGGCGGGCAAACTTGTCCCGACTCTTGCGTAGGTACTTGCCCAAATGAACCAGGTCAACGCTTTGCCCACCATACTGGTTGGAAGCGATACAGGCAATGATCTGGGTCGTAACCGTGCAGGCTACCTGGAAGCTCTTGGGGCTCTCGATGAGCTTGTCATTCATCACAGTGCCATTGTCCAGCATGTCACCAATATTGATGAGACAGCAGTTGAATATGGGCTGGATAAAATAGTCGGCATCATGGAAGTGCAGGATGCCTTCATCATGGGCCTTGGAGATCTTCTCGGGCAGCAGAATACGCCGGGTCAGGTCCCGGCTTACCTCGCCGGCGATGTAGTCACGCTGAGTAGAGGCGATACGGGTGCTCTTATTGGAATTCTCCTCTGCCAGTTCCTTGTTCTCATTCCGGAGCAGGGACAGGATGGACTCATCGGTGGTGTTGGACTTCCGGGCCAGTTCTCGCTTGTAGCGGTACACCGTGTAGGCGGTTGCCACATCGTAGTAGCCAGCCTCCTGGATGGTCCGGACCACCAGATCCTGCACACCCTCCACCGTCGCACCGCGGGACGGGACCTTCTTCACCACCTGCTCAGTCAGGTAATTCACCGTGATCGGGTCGGCGGCGCCAACCTCAGCCTTAAATGCCTTGGCAATGGCGGATGCAATCTTGTCCTTGTTGAACTCCACAACAGAACCGTTTCTCTTCTTGATTTTCATGGATTTACCTCCTCGTAATTTAATGCAGCCAGCCGTGTGCATGGCCGTCTGCCCTATATCTTGTATTTCATAATTTTTATCATACAAGATATATAACTTGATAGTATGCACACAGCAAAATTTTAATTCCTCCAAATTGAAGGTCTGTGTTATCCTATGCAGAACCAGAGAGAACCATTCCTCACAGCTGGCAACCATTGCGGCCCACAGAATTGTCGCTATTTTGCCGAAAAAGTCGCCGGGGAAGTCTGCTCAGAGACCTGGATTCCTCCGTAAAATTTACCGCCAATTCTCCGTTTTGCACAACTGGATATCCACCATATCGCAGGAAGCAACAGGTAGAATTCTGGCTCTCTCTGGAGTGAGAACCAGGTGGGGCAAAACAGCAGCCCTCATGGACCCTACATAGGCTCCGCGAGGAGCCAGCTCCGGCAAGAGCCCCCGGCAGCCAAAACAAATCCGGGATGATTTTCTTCGTTAAAAAAGACTCTCCCCTATTCCTCTCCAGAATTGTTTGAGCACTGTCCGCATACTATTCAGCAGTACCCAATCTTTGGAGAAATACAAGAAATACAAGGAGGCAAAACAAAATGTTGATAATCACGAATTGGAAGGCCCTCAACATCAACATTGACAACGATTTGACGCATGAGGTCAAGAATGGGCGGTTGGAGGATCTGTTCAATGTGGAGGATCTTGGACTCGACAAGGAGGACCTGAAGCAGCTGAAGGACGGCATCGTTCCACAGTCTGTGTACCGCTAGATCCTGGACGCGCTCAGTTCTGGGTTTAACGACTGCGCCTCTGATCCGGAAAGCTATCTCTACACCAGCGACTTCGATGTCGATCAGTTCACCCTGGGCTTCAAAGACTCGGACAAGCTGATCGCCGAGGTAGACCGGATTCTGCCGGGCATCAAGCGCGGACTTGTGAACAGCCTGTCCAAGGTCTATATCCCTGGCATGGATCCCGCCGGGATCAAGGAAGACACACCGGACACCTACGACCTGCAGAAGGCTGCCCGCGCCCTGGACAATAGCTGGCATAGCTACTCTGAGTGGGGCGCCTATCTGGAGAATGGCTGTGGGTATGCCTACTTCTCTGTATTCCCGGACCCCGGCCAGATGCGAGATATCCATGAGCGCCCGGAGGATTATCTCCTTGTGGAAATCTATGTTAAGTAAGAAAGGAGGAAATTAACATGAAGGCTGTAAACATCATTTGGGATGCGGATGATCCTGAAGACCTGGAGGGTCTGCCTACCGAAATCGACATCCCGGAAGGGATGACCGATAAGGACACCATTTCCGACTATCTGTCGGAAATGACCGGTTTCTGCCACAAGGGCTTCGCCCTGGACCCTGAGCTTGGCGAGCGAACCTACATCGTTACCGAGCTCTGCCCTCACTGCGAGGCCGAGGTTGAGATCCACGGCTGGGATACGGACCACAATGGATTCAAGGCTTTCTGCCCATACTGCGGGAAACGGCTGATGCTCTGCGACGAGTGCCAGCATAGCGGCTGCGGCCCCTGCGACTATGACAGTGAGACCGACACCTGCCGCCATAACCCTGGGACCAAGGAGGGTTGAGCCATGAAGAAGGACATCCTCAAATTGGCTCGGGATGAGCTGTTGAAGCTGGATCAGACGGTTCGAGATTGCAGCGACCGATTCATGGAGTTGACGCCGCTTGACCTGGAGACTGCCCGGCTGCGGGCAGCCATTATGGAGGCCAACGCCAAGATTCGGGCAGTGCTCGATGCCAAGTAACACATCAAAAGAAGGAGCTCGGGAAAATCCCCGTGCTCCTTCTCTGTTTATACAAACTACTTGAAAGCTGGGCGTGCCGCATTCTCGTGACTTCAGTCGTGAGTTAGGCGCGCTCCTACTTGGCTTTTACAATGGAGGGCATATCCGACCATAGCCTGTACTGCTACGGCATGGACGGTCGGCATCGTCCTATAAGACCGGTTAAACAGGAAAATAGAGGGAGCCGGTCGGGACATTCGTCCCTCCCGCCTCCCGAAGCCCGCGACTTTAGTCGTGTGGTAGTTCACTGACAAAGGACCAGCACAAGGCCGGTCCATTTTGTGTCAGGCGATGAACTCCCGAATCACCGCGAGTGTGCGCTCGTTCAGTACTGTTCCAGCATCCTCGCCGTGGGAAACCTTTTGCGTCTCTTCCATGCCATGCAGCCGCTCTATCAGCTCTGTCACTGTTTTGCAGGAAGCCACAGCCGAGTTCACGGCGTCAGCCTGGGCGCCCTGCAGATAGTAGCGAGGCGACATGTTGAAACGCAGTGACTCCATGATAGACCTGGAACTCACCACTGCACAACGCGGGCTGCCGTTGAGCGGCGTCACTCCGTCCAGCGGAGGTGTCTCGTTGATCTCCCCGGAAATGAGGGCCTTCAGGTCAGACAGCAGATTGGCAAGCGCCTGCTCCGTTTCCATGGCAGTTAATAATCTGGCATTCATGTCTTATCTCTCCTTTTTATCTGTGCCGCTGTAAGACCCTCTGCTTTAGCTGCATGGATATGACCTCCATTGTAAAAGCCAAGTAGGAGTGCGCCTAACTCACGACTGAAGTCACGAGAATGCGGCGCGCTCAGCTTTCAAATACCCTGTTGTTGTATTGTTATTATATGCAATTTCTCAGATTTATATTTTGCCACATCATTTTGTGTGTGAAGTCCTGCGCCTTATATCCCTCACGGATAAATCCGGGGGATTTGCGGCACAATTGTTAACATCAGAAGATGCGGAATGATTTATTTGGATACCTGGCCCGCAGCAACTTCCATTTGAGCTGGAACGCTTCAGTCGTCCGGATTTTGCCTGTGTACCGGTCGATCCCCTTCACATCCTCCACCACTTCTCTGTCATCCTGGATGTAGGTAAAGTCGGCATTGTAGTAGATAGGCCTGACCTTTTTGCCGTCCCCATCCGTAAACCCTTCCTGTAGCAGCAGCCGCACCTGCCACTTTAGATCAGAAATAGCGCCGCCCCGCTCCAACAGTTCAAGCTCCTTGTGCCGGGCATATTCCTTCTTGCTGTCGTATTTGCGTACGATGGCGCCGTGGCCGGTCAGGTCCTTCTGTTCGGATGCCAGCCCATCCTCATAGACATAGATATACCGACTGCGGTACTTGGAGATCTTTTTCTTCTTTGAATTCATGTTTCTATATTCTTCAGCAGACATGTGAGTCATAAAACATCCCTCCTCGCATATATTATATGCAGGGTGGATGGAGCGTATTTTCTTGGGAGCATGAGAAAAGAGCCCGCGCTTTCGCACGAGCTCTTTTCTTTTCTCCATATATCCCCAACAGCGTTTACGCCCGCTGCATTGTATGGCGGCGCAGGTGAGCATCCCGCGACTTTTTCATGTATCTCACAGATCTGCCAGGGCAGCAGAAAATCTGGAGCGTCGATAAGAGATATCCCCTTTGCCGGCTTCGTAGGCCGACTTATATGTATTAACCTGCCGATTCTTGCTCCTAAATCGATGGATGTCTTATCCTATGCAAGTCTGCTGAAAACTATTCCAAAGAAAAAGAACTTCCGCCCCAAAAAGAGCGGAAGTTTTGGGTTTCCGGTCAATCCTCTGTCTTCCAAAGGTCGGCATATTGCTGTTCGACCGTGATCTTCCCGACCTCGCCCATCTCATCCTCCAGCATCGCCTTAATGGCATCGGTAGTCTGGTTCTGGACGACATCCTTCAGCGTTTCAAACGGCAGCAGGCCGGGCATATCTTCCTTGACTTCATAATCGATAGTGACTTGCGCCACATAGCGACCTTTGATCATCTTAGGTTTGGATCGGAGGCGTTAGCCACGCCTCCGCATCCGTCCTCCTTCCCTGGTTTCTTCCTCCCGCTTGGGCGGGGCGAACTTTTCCATGAACGAACAGACAAAATCGGCATAGTCGTCATAGTCCTTGAACCTGACCGTTTTGCCGGTCCGCACATTCACAGCCTCGGCGTCCTTCACCAGCTCGTAAGAGTTGCAGGCACAGATGATGTAGGCGGTGTCTCCTGCATCCTTGGCCACCAAGTCGAAGAGGCTACGAATCTCCCTCATCCGGTCGATGGACGAGCCAGAGTCCAGGGCATCCAGCAGGATGAAGAGTTCCTTCTTCTGCTGCTTGGCCTCCCTCACGGCGGCGCCCAGGCGGGATACAGCTTGGCCAAAGTTCATGGCGATCCGCTCGCCTTCAGAGCTAGTGGCCGAGATGGCCAGCAGCTCCATATTGCCGCTCCATAGATACTTGTCCATGGCGTTGCCGCCGCCGTGTACAAGGTTCGAGTAGTCGAACACCATAATATCATGGCCATTGGCGTACTCGCGCAACTGCCGAAGCAGCGTTGTCTTGCCGGCGCCGTTGGGACCAACCAGAGGTGTGTAGCCGGGCTTGAGGTTCAGGAAAAAGCCGGAGTGGATGCCAAAATCGTCATTGATCTTAATTCGCATCCATCTCCACCTCCGCCCTGATCAGCTCGTACACGCCGTTGACGATCTCGCTGGGGACCTCCCTGGCCCAATTCCGGAAATATTCCCGGATGGCCTGGAGTTTCTCCTGGCGGCGCTTCTCCTCCAGGTAAGTCTCCTCATTGGGATAGAGGATCCAGGAGGAGTTGCAGTCATCGCCGGCATACTGGAAAGTCTCGATTTCGAATTTCGCCTCTCCCCAGGCAGAATCAATGTCCACATAGAAATGCTTGCGGGCAATCTTGGTAATGACACCCGGCCGAGGCTTCTTGCCCATGCGGGTGTAGTTGCCGGCAGGACACAGGAATACCTCCTGCCCAACCTTAATGGGGAATTTTTTGACTCCCATTTGTTCGTTTCTCCTTTCTCAATGGCTTTTGTAGCGATGGCTGTACCCGCACTTTCGGCACCGGTAGAACTTGCAGCTGTAGGAACTGCCGTCGTCTACCGAGACTTGAGGAATGTATTGGATTAGCCAGCGCATCAGCCCCGCCTCCGTTTCCGGTTGTTGTGAGTGACCATGACCGGCCGATTGGCGTTCAGGGAGGACTTACAGCCGCAACGGTCCTTAGGCTTGCCGCAGGCCGGGCACAGGCCAGCACGGAGCCGGCGTTCGACATTTGACGGGCGAAGGAAGGGATCGCAGAAGGGTGCGTAGCAGCAAGTGCAGAAGTCAAAGGACTTATCACCGTTGAGCTTCGTACCCCGCGGCTTCCTGGGTTTCACAAACCTCATGTCTCTCACCTGATCCTTTCCAGTTGCAGCCGCTTGGCCATTTCCAGTCCAACCTTGGACCGCTTGCCGTCCGATTCACAGACGAAGACGACACTGTCGCTTTTCTCAAACCAGCGCCCGCCACTCGGAGTACGGACTTCATCGCCCTTCTTGGGCAGAGATTCCACAACGAAGATGTCGCCGTTCACCAGGCCGCGGAACCGGTCTCCGATGTTGAAAGTTTCGTTCTTGATCTCGCTCATTGTCTCGTTCCCTCCTATATGTATTTTCTGCTCCAGAATTGGGGGTGCTGTATAGATATTATGCAGAGCCACCAGTTCTCATTCTGGAGTTTAGGTTAGACAATCTTTATTAGCGAAGAAATGCAACGGAAGTTTTATCCTTTTGCCGACAGCACGGCAGGAGTCTGTGTTAGGTCCGTGAGGATTCGTCGGGTATGGCTGCCCGCACAAGTCGTTGATATACCAGCAAAAGAAGACCCGCCACCCCAATATGTTTGGGTGACGGGCACAGCGTATTAGAACTTGGTCTTGGGAGGTTTCTTCTTGGGGGTGTCGTCTTTCTCACCGTCCTCAGCAGAAGCACCCTCTCTCTCATGTTCGGGGCCGGCGGCGGGCTCAGGGACGGTCGCAGGCTCGGGAGCAGGAGTCTCCTGAGGACCGGCCGCAGGCTCCTCCTTCAGATCCTTGCCGGCGACAGAAGGGGGCTCGGTATCCTCTTCCTCAGCGGTCAGCTCAGCAGAAGCTGGGGTCTCCGCAGCGGCTGCCGCAGACCGCTTCGCAGGGCCAGCCGGACCAGGCGTATAGGGATGGGCTGCGTACATGTCGTAGTACATCTCGTTTTCCTCCTGCATCTCATCCAGCTTCTTCTTGGCAAAATAGTAAGCAGCGCCTACACCGGCGCCAATACCCAGCGCCAACAGGATTTTCTTCATGTTCATGGGAAATCTTGACACTCCCCATGGCTAAAGCCAGGGGATTCTTGTGACTTTCGAAGAAAGTCATGTGGGTTCATCGAGGACAGCCTAAGCACCCTGCAGTTACCCGCAGAACACCGAGGTCTTACACCCTCTCCTCAAGCGTTTGGGTAGGTTCCGGTGTGCCCCACCGTACCTTGAATACTTTTTTAGGCGCTGGCCTGTGGCTTTCTTTGAAAGTCATGTGGTAGCAGCCGCAGACCCTCTATCAACAGATTCTGGGCCGCGTTTTGATCCCTGTCATGGTGTGCCCCACACTTGGGGCACACCCAATCTCGGACTGAGAGATCCTTGACTTCCGGGTTTTTGTGACCACAACTGCTACACAGCTGGCTGCTGGGGAAGAAAGCCCCAACCTCTACTAGCATTTTGTGCTGCCAGGCAGCCTTGTACTTGAGCTGGCGGGCCAGCTCACCCCACGATGCGTCAGTAATGGCCTTGGCCAACTTGTGATTTTTGAGCATGCCCCCTACATTGAGACTCTCCACGCAGATGATATCGTAGTCCCTGACCATCTGTGTGGTGAGCTTATGCAGGTAGTCCTGCCGGCAGTTGGCGATGTACTCATGCTGGTGGGCCAGGCGGAGGCGGGCCTTCTTCCGGTTACGGCTGCCCTTTGGCTTTCGGGACAGCCGCCGCTGGAGGGTGGCGAGCTTCTTCTCTGCTTTCTGCAGGTGCTTGGGGTTATCGTACCTTTGACCATCAGAGGTGATGACCAGATCCTTGATGCCCACATCAAGGCCGGCAGCGGCGCCAGTGCTGAGCAGCTGGGGGATATCTACCTCCGTGCAGCACAGGTTCACGAAAAACTTTCCGCTGCGGCTCATACTGACGGTGGCGTTGAGGATCCGTCCCTGCACTGGAGTAGAGGCCCTGGCCTTTACCCATCCCAGCTTGGGCAGCTTAACTGCCTTATCGGCCGCCTGAATGTTTTTCCCCACGACCTTGCTGGTGTAGCTGGCCTTGCTGTGGTGTTTGGCCTTAAACTTGGGGAAGCCGGCCTTCCTCCGGCCTTTGCGGCCAGCAAAGAAGTTCTTGTATGCCTGGTCCATGTGAAGGACAGAGGCCTGGAGGGCTGTGGAATCTACTTTCCGTAACCATGGGTAGATATCCTTCAGCCCGGGCAGCAGCTTGACGCAATCGTAGCCACTGTGACTTTCTTTGAAAGTCATGTGGATTGAGCTGCCAGCAGAATAGGCGTCCTTTCGGGCGGCCAGGGTCTTATTGTAGACGAACCGGCTGCAGCCGATGGTCTTGCGAATGAGTTCTTCCTGTTTTGCTGTGGGGTACAGTCGGAACTTGTAGGCTTTTTCCATGGTGGGCGCCTCCTTCCCCAGTGCGGATAGATGGATATCCGGATAGGCCACCTCCCCTGCTGAGCTTCTACTTATATTATATGCAGTTGCGTAGAAAATATTTTCACCCTCTCCGCAGGGGGTAGGCCAATGTTTGCTCGGGTATTCGCACACGGGCACGGATGCCGCCTTATATCCCTACAGCTAAAGCAGAGGGTTTTACGGCGGCATAGATAAGTAGTCATGGCAAGAAATATATTGTCCTTTTTCTTGTTTTGGCAGTTTTGTATATCGTTCATTAAACTGGGTCTTTGCCATTCTAAGAAGAGTTCCAATAAAAATGTCAATATTCCACAATTCGCTGTAGACCTAACAAAGCGGTCTGTGTGGAAGGAGCGCGCCACATTCTCGTGACTTCAGTCGTGAGTTAGGCGCGCTTTTTCGAAAATATTAACAGCAGGAAATGCATATAATATATATATCAAGCAAAAGAAAGGGTAAACTCCATGAGAAAAATCCCAACTTTGTTTGTCCGGGAATTCCTTCCGAACCACAAAATCATCATCACCGACCAGGTGGCCCCTGGTTGCGAATGGGTGCTGGCCGGTGAAGGCGTAGCCACCCGCAAGCTGGACGGCGCCTGCACCCTGGTCCAGGACGGTTATCTGTACAAACGGTACGATGCTAAGAATGGCAAGCCGAATCCTCCCAATGCAATCCCCTGCCAGCCGGAAGCCGACCCCATCACGGGCCATCTGCCCTGCTGGATGCCGGTCTCTGAGACTGATCCCGGCGACAAATGGTTTGTGGCAACATTTAAGTCTGTCGGACCCCTGGCGGACGGTACCTATGAGCTGTGCGGGCCGCACTTCAACTCCAACCGGGAGAAACTGGACCACGATGCCTTCTTCCGCCACGGCGACATCGTCCTGGAGGGCGTGCCCCGCGACTTCAATGGCATCCGTGCCTATCTGGAGATGCATAATATCGAAGGTATCGTCTTCCATCGCGGGAATGGTGAGATGTGCAAGATCAAACGGAGCGACTTCGGCTTCCGCTGGGGTTAACGGGAAAGGAGTACAACATGAAGATTTTGATTGGCGACGAACTCATCTCCCCTAAGAACAACCCTGAGGCGGCCGTTGCCCTTTGGGGTACCGCTCGGCATTTGGGACTCGATGTCACGGTTAGCGATGATCCCGGAATTTTCGTCAAGGCCAAGGCTATCGATCTGTACCTGCTGACGGCTACCATCGCACAGCGTCTCGCTGCCGAAAGGCCTACTACGACAAGCTGTGCCGGGAGATCCGGCGGGACTACGGAGAATAGTCCCGCACAGCTTCCTTCCGAGGGAGCCGAAATCCGCCCAGGTGGCGCAATGGAAGATTCTGCCGGTCCAAACCCGGCTGCCGCAATGCTTGTGGGTTCGAGTCCCACCCTGGGCGCCATATGTCCCTTGCAGTACGCAACAACCAACTCGATACGAAGGAGGAAAAAAATATGGAACTTAATACAAATAGGGCCAACCTGTTGGATCCCAGCACGGTCGTGGATGAAGACACCTGCTTGACGGCCGGCGAGGTGAACGATGTCATGCGGGAGATCTTCCAGGAGACGCTGCATGAGCGATGGCGGAGGCGGACGAAGGCGAAGGCCTATGCGGGTCTCGTACTGCTCACAGCCTCCACGGGACTGCTGCTCCTGGCGAAGGTTTCTCTGGCTGGGTATCCGCAGGTTGGCGCCCACTGCCTGTCCGGGCTGATGTCTATGCTGGCCTTATGGCTGCTGCTCAGTCCCTGGAAGACTGGCTACAACCAGAAACCGTTCGTGATCATGGGCGCCGTCGCCTGCCTTTTCGGCAGTCTGTCCTCCGCTCTCGGACTCGCCGGAGTCGTTCCGGAGGGGCCGGCGGCGACCGTGATGGGCTTCAGCTACATCCTACAGCTTTTGTGCGTTTGGACCGCTATTTTCCTTGCCGTCACCTCGGCCATCCGGGCTATTCGGGCGTCCGGCATCAGTGCCCAGCAGCTGCTAGATGATGAGGGTCCCTGGGAGGACTGGTGGCGCTAAACCACCAGTTCTGGAGGGACGCCATGGGAAAGGCCAAGATCAACTATCGGCTGTACGCCTCGCTGCTGGTGATGGGCCTGCTCTTGGCCCTCAGCTCATGGCCGAGATTGGCGATGTACGCCGGTTTCATTCCAAGAAAGCCTTAGTTGCCTTTGCGGGCATTGATGCCCCGCCATACCAATCTGGCCAAATGAACATACACAGCCGCAGCATCTCCAAACGGGGTTCCGCCGCTCTGCGCAGAACACTTTTTCTGGTGATGGCAGTTATTCTCCAATGCGCACCAGCCGATGAACCCGTCTACCAATTCATGGACAAAAAGCGTTCCGAAGGAAAGCCTTACAAGGTCTACATGATGGCTTCTGCCAACAAGTTTCTGCGTATCTACTACGCCTCGGTAACTGCTTATCTAAACACACTGGCGCGGATCTGATCTCATACTGAACACCTCTCTGGCCGACCGCCGTTTCAATTTTGGAGCGCTCAGCGGTCTGGCTTCGTGTGGCCTTTTTTCTAACTTGAAATCTTGAAATTCCTACTTGACTTTTGTTAGCAGGTCTTTCTTTTTAATTTTCTCCTGGTTTTGGTTCTCTCCAAAATTGGATGTCTAAGGCTATCCTATGCGAACAGGGAGGATATCATTCTCTGCAGGCGGACAGGATGGCTCTTTTCCGGACAAGCAATTCCAGAGAAGAGTCTTTTTTAACGAAGAAAAGCTGCCAGGGTTTGTCTTGTTTGCCCCTGGCCACAGCCGCGAGCCGGTTCCCGCGGCTGGAACCTATGTCGGGTCCGTGAGAGCGCCCCTACCGCGAACCGCCACCGGCAAATTGTTTCTGGCAGCAAGGGAAAGCTCCCTGTTGCACAAAACAGGGAGCTCATATTGCGGACAAGGTCTCATAGAGAATTGGGTAGCTGGCAACCAGAAGGCCATCCACCAGCACCCAGCGCATTTCCTTCCCTCCCATCATATCGCCGACGCTGATGGCCGGCCGGTGGCAGGGATATACGCACTGGGCAATCTCCGGAGTCTTTCCCAGGTACAGGCTTCCAAATTGGATCGTATTAGCCTTGGGGCGCCTCCTGTTCCGGCGCCATGCGGGCGACTACCAGGGACGACCGGTCCAGGATGAGATGTCCGTCGCCGGAGCTGGCGACGAACGCATCTTCGGTCGCTATATTGTCGTCGCCATCCACATCCAGGATCAGGTCGTAGTCGGTGACATCGTGCAGCAGGGCGTGGAACAGGCTGTTCCCGCCGCCGGCGATGACCATGCCGCCCTTGCGCAGCCGGGAGAAATTCAGCAAGAATGGCTCCAGTACCGGCCGCCAGGCATATCTGCCTTCTGGGTCTCCGTGCCCGCCCCGAACCTCCATGCCATGCGGACTCACCGTCCAAAATGGCTCGTTGTCGTACAGGTTCCAGAGTTTCCGGTTCGCGCCGGTAGCGATCAGCGCCTGGTCCCACTCATCGGCGTCATTCTCATCATTGTCCGTCCGGAGCAGCCGGCGCCGGTAGTTGCTACCATCGATGACGACAGCCCGTGCCCGAACCAGATGGCTGGCGCGGAGGACCTCAAATGGGACATCCAGCATCACGCTGTTGTTGGCAACAAGAACTCCGTTGACCAGCACGAAGCTAAGTTCCTTGCCGGGGACCGTATCGCCAAGCCGGATGTCCTGGATGTCCTCCGGGCAGGCAGTTTGTGCGCCCACAGGACGGCCGTTTAAGTACAGCGTGCCCATCGAAATGATATTCTCCATGTTGTTTGTTCTCTCCTTTCCGCTGCCATCTGGGACGGCAGCAAAATGTTGCGACCCTAGCGAAGCGGGTCGTGTGGTCCGAAACAATTTGCTTATGGGGGGAGGTACGCCAGAGCAACCTCACGGACCCGGCATCGGTTCCGGAACGGAACCGGCCCGTAGCAGAGCATCTGGAGGAAGAAAAATCCTCCGCACACTTTCTTCGTTAAAAAAGATGCTCCGAATCCTGCTGTCGCCCAGAGCTCGAATTCTCCGCGGCGAACTTCCATGCACACTCCACCAGCGAAACGAGCGCCAAAGTTCGCTCTCTCACTGTTATTATATGCACTTGCCGAATTTCGCATATCAGCAAAAGGCAGGGGGCCCGAGCAAAACTGCCCAGACCCCATAGTGCGATCAAAGCGCCGCCAGGCGGACAATGGCCGCCCTGTCCACGGTGATGACACCAGGGGCGGCGCCCGCAGCCTGCCACCAATGGAGCCGCTTATCCGGGAACATATCCACCCGCAGGAACAGATCATAGTCAGTGGCATAGACCAGAGTTCCCTCCACGGCTACCTCCAGGCCCATGAAATCCTTACCGATGACCTTCAGCTGGAAACCTGCAGGGATGTCGTCTATGGGCGGAAGGATCGGCTCCAGTACAGGGCGCCAGCCTACCAATGGCAGGCGGGCCTCCTGGCTGAACCGGGTCCAGTTGGCCATGCCGCATCCTCTGCGGGCAGCCGCCAGGCCGCCCTCCAGAGAGTCGAGTCCCCAGGAATAGCAGCCGTCCATGCTCCGGGTGAGATCATCGCCGAGGCCGGCAAAGAACTCCTCCCACTCGTTGCGCTGCTTGGCGCTGCTGCCAACAGCGAGCAGCCGGCATTGGTACTCCAGTCCATCGATCAGAAAGTCCAGGGGCTTGCCATGCACCAGACCGCACTCATCCAGATCGTCATAGCAGACACCCAGCAGGACATTGTCCATGGCCACAAACCTAAAACCGCGCTGCAGCCACCGAATCGTTTTCTCGCCATTTGGACATTTGTCCGTGAGCCCAATGCGGGCATGCCCGGCCATCATGGTCGTTCTGGCATCCAGGCTGATACCATCCACGATTGGCGCTAGGAATTCTCGAATTGCTATAACCATCTTGGTTCTCCTCTCCTCTTAGATATATGACATATAGCCTAATTGGCTCCTATCCAGGGCCCAGATACCTGGGTCGATCTCCTTGCCCCAATCGAGGCTTGGCCAAACAAATCCATCCACCTCGATGATCAGGTCGTAGTCGGTAAAATGGAGCAGCTTGCCGCATACCACGATATTGCTGCCGAGCTTGCGGACTTCGATGTCCTGGCCAATGGACGCATCGTTCAAGACTAGCATGATTGGTTCCAGAATGGGCCGCCAGCCGCAAGCGCCGCTTCGGTTGTCGTATGGCAACGAACACCAGTTCTTACAGCCGGATCCGCCCCGGGCGGCAGCCATCTTTTCCCCTGTCTGCTCCCTGCCCCAGGACAGTGAATTGGTCCTTGCGTGGTCGAGCGCCACAAAGGCAAGTAACCGCTCATATTCGCAGTAGCGGTCCGCCGTCTCGCCGACCTCCATGAGCCGGCAGAGATAGGCCCGGCCATCCAACTCCAGCTCCCTGCCCAATACCCAGCCGTTCACATACAAATCAGTCCAGCTGACGCCGGATACGATGTTGCGTGCGGCGACATAGACGCCGCCGTTCTTGATCCAGAAGATCTCTTTGCCGGGTTCTTCCTGGACCAAGTCCAGGTGGGGCGCTTCATCAGGCCCTCCATAAATGCACCCAGGTTCCACCGTGGCGCCGTTCAGGGACAATGAAAATGCCTTGCGGATCTCAGTTTCTCCTACCATGTTTGTTCCCTCCTATTCACCGCGGTCGTACCGCAGATACTGAATACTGCTGCGGTCGATGATGACTGTCTTGCGGTCGATGAAGCTGCCGGCCGGGTCATACTGACTGATTGAGTACAGCTCCTCTAGGACGATATCATATAGGGTGACATCACCCAGTTTTCCATAGGCGCTCGTGTGGCTGCCAAAGAAAACGCGCAGAGGCGTGCCGGGCGCCAACTGTTCCGGATCCAGGGAGATGCACTCCAGCATCGGACGCCAGCCAATGTTCGCCGCCCGAATGTCCTTGCTGCCAACTCTCCTGATCTCAGGACACCGCCGGTCGCGGCGGCCCAGAGTGAACAGTACTACATTCCGACAGTGAAATGGGTCCTCCTCAGGCTCCTGCTCAGCCCAGATCTTCATGCCCTCCATGAGCCAGACATCCTCCACATCAGCCTTCACCGCTTCGAACCAACGGTCGTCCGGGGATGGCTTCTTGGGATAGCCGAGGGTGGGCAGGCGCATCTCATAGAGATCATGGTCAATGCTGACACGGATGCCGTCCTTGCCACTCATGTACCAGAGATCCTGATAGGAGACATGGCTGCACAGTGGCATACGAGGGATATAGATGCCGTGGTTTTCCACCCATTCGATCTCGAAGCCGGGGACCGTATCCCCGATCTCGACCTTCCGCCCATCCAGTTCGGTGGGAACAATGATATCTGAGGTCTGGTACGGCTTGTCATCGATGAAGAGGGCGCCGAATTTTTTCAACTTAGTCTCCATATGTGTTTTCTCCTTCTTGATATATTTTCCCTTAAATTGTTGCTGTTAAACTATCCTATGCGGATACTGCGGATGCTATTCTTCATGGCAAAGACGGGAAAAGAACAATCTTTTTTAGCGAAGAAAGTGGGTGGGGGTTGTTTTGTTTGCCGGGAGCGGTGACCAGCGCAGGTTCCCCAACGGGAACCTGTGTAGGGTCCGTGATGGCTCCGCCGAGCAAATTGTTGTTCCCTACAATGGAGGGACGGACACGGCATGTCCAGCCGGACAGCAGATGCGGCAGGCAACGCAGGCTGCCCACACCGGCGTCGGCAGATGATGGTCCCAACGCCGGAAGGCAACCTCACGGACCTGGCATAGGCTCCGTTCCGGAGCCGACCCGCGGCGATGGACACCTGGCAAAAAGAAAATCTCCCAGCCACTTTTCTTCGTTAAAAAAGACTGGAGAGACCTTGGCTAACAGCATCCCACATAGGTTTTCTGCGAAAACCCACAAGACATGCCTTCCCCAATATAGGGAAAGGACCTAGGCAAAGATGCCCAGGCCCTTTGTGCGGTAGGTTTCCAGAGAAACCCTATGCGGCATCAGCCGCGATTCCGCCGCAGCTGATGGATCGAAGCCCGCTCGATCACGAGCTTCTTCTCCCCGATGAGTTTTGCGCCCTCCCCATCCTTCGCCGTGGAGTACCCAAACATGTTGTCCAAAACAATATCGTACTTGGACACTTCCACCAGATTGCCAAAAACCTCTGACAGTACACCATATCGGACGCGAACCGCCGTTCCTGGCTTCAGCTTCTCCGGGTCCAGGAATACTGGTTCCAGGATCGGCCTCCAACAGATATCGAACATCTGGATACCGGCGAGGTCGCTGAGAGGCATCCACTGCGGGCTGTCCATGTAGGCGAAGTGGGAGGCAAACACCAGATCGTCCTCCGAAGGAACCGAATATTTATTCCGGATCCCCAGGCACAGGGCGCTGGCCTTGTCGCCCAGAGAGAAGACCGGCTGCCCCAGCCGGAACCAGCGGCCGTCCAGACTCGGCACATTTGCAGTCCCGGCAATCGGGAGCCGGATCTCATAGCGCACATCCTCCAGGCAGACCTCCTGGCCGCCAGCCAGATGGTTCTTCAGCAGTGCCGGATGAAAGGCAAAGCGCAGGAGTGGGCTTTTTGACACCAGCTGGTCGTCGTATTCCAACCATTCGAGAGACATCCCCCGCACCGTATCCTGAATCGAAATGCTCCCGCTTGGCATATCCATCAGTCCGTTTGGATCAACGATATACGGCTGGTCGTTCAGGAACAAAGTCCCAAATTTTCTGATTTTCGTCGGCATCTCTCATTCATCCTCCCGTGGCAGGATTGAACCGGACATTTTTTGCAGGCCGGAGCAGCCGCCGTCACCATATCTCCTCATCCGCCGAAGTTCCCGGATGGTATTACGATCGATGCACAGAACATGGTCACCGATATGCCTGCAGGAACCCTCCTTCCCATATCCATTGCTGTTGGAGAGAACGATATCATAGTTGTTCACCTCCTGCAGGTTGCCGGTCACGAGCTCTCCGCTCGAAAAGCGGATGGAGACTTCAGTGCCTGGCAGAAGCAGCTTCGGATCCTCGAAAACTGGTTCCAGCACTGGCCGCCAGCCGATCGTCTCAGAGCGCGTATCGGTTGGCAGGACTGCCGTCCAGATAGGACTGTCTGAGTCGGTAAGGGCCGTGAGAACACCATCGAAAGAACATGAGCCTGGCGCCGGGGAGCGGTATCCCCAACAGCGCAAATCCTCATGCTTCCAGATGTGCTCCGCGGCTTTCCAGACCTCGCGTACCCACAGGTCGTCAGGGCTTGGAAAATCCCGAAGTCCGCCACGCAGCAGCCGGAGCTCATAGTGGACGCCATCAATCTGAACCTGCTTGCCTTGGATGAGTCCGGCAAACTTCAGATCATCGAATGATATCTTGCAGAGAACCGGATACTGGGCCATCAGCAGGCCGTCGTATTCCACCCATGTGATTTCCAGGTTTGGAACCGTATCTCGGATGTTGATGTCTCTTGAATGGTCGCCCGTGAACTACCACACGACTAAAGTCGCGGGCTTCGGGAGGCGGGAGGGACGAATGT
>ENA-UBDJ01000024-UBDJ01000024.1-human-gut-metagenome-genome-assembly--contig:-NODE-24-length-86761-cov-10.045960_pt1 | contig 86761 bp, 61 predicted proteins | sample MGYA00244279_ERZ654774 | MGnify/ENA primary metagenome ERZ654774 (study PRJEB26926, sample SAMN06164701) | human gut metagenome | biome: ENVO:00009003; feature: ENVO:2100002; material: ENVO:00002003...
CACTTGGCTCTTTTTATATAGATTTGTAATTTACACCATTATATAGACATTATCATTTATAGTGATTTCAGCTACTTTTTGCCAGGTCTTTGCCGGCTTTTCTCCAGCTTTTGGGCTGGGTTTGGGAGCTGTTTTGGGGATTTCTGCAGTTTCAGCTACTTTTTCTCGGCTTTTTTCCGGCTTTTTGGCTGGGTTTAGGGAGCTGTTTTGGGGATTTCTGCAGTTTCAGCTACTTTTTACCGGTTTTTCTCCGGCTTTTTGGCTGAGTTTGAGGAGCTGTTTTGGGGATTTCTGCAGTTCCAGCTACTTTTTACCGGTTTTTCTCCGGCTTTTTGGCTGAGTTTGGGTTGTTTCTTCTCCACCTCGTCGGTACGAAGTCTGAACTGCCTCTTTTAGCATTCTGGCCTGCGCATCTTCTGTGATTCGCTCATGTTTCTCGAGTCCAATAATTCGATCCAACAGGTAATACCAATATTGACTGGACATAATTCCTGAATAGGAGGAGTGTTACCTCATTTCTTTGTAAAATGTTCTTCGACTGTTTTGTCTAGGGCTTTCTGCTTCTTTCTGCAATCTGGCAAGCTTCTCCGACATCGTTTCTGCCTTGTCCATTGAAGTATCTGTGTCGCCATATTCCCAGTGACAAGAAAGATATATCTTATAAAATTTCCGAACCGGATGATGAAAATAGAGTTTAAAGCACGACCGTTTTACCTTTCAAAGTTTCGATTTTGGAGCTCATTTCCTTATTCCACCAGCATCTCATAAGTAACCCCATACTTCTGCGCAATCTCGCTTGCATAAGATTTTCCTTCCGGAGCCGCCACTTCAATCTGATAGGAGCGCTCTGTCCCCTTCATGTGCACGATCATGGAAAACGCTTTCCCATCTGTGTGCTCTACTTTCTGCTGCTCTTCATTCATTTCCTCCACATCAAATGCCAGCTTATGCATATGTGTATTATAAATAGTCCTCATCCCCTTATGTAAAATTGCCCTGACACTGTCCTTGGCAATGTAGTATCCCTCTTCAAACGAAGTGGTAGAAAATGATTCATTCATCAAGAGCAGACTCCTGCTGTCAGCCTCCTCATAGATTGCCTTAAAACGCTTACATTCTTCCCCAAGCCTTCCTAAATCCAATGTCTTGTCCTCATCTGCCGGGAAATGGGTGTAAATACCTGTAACAGGGGAAAATGTAAATGCTTTTCCCGGAATATATATGCCACCCTGCGCCAACACAAACAACTGCCCAACAGCCTGTGTAATTGTCGTCTTTCCACCTCGGTTGGCACCTGTTAAGATATACACTCTCCTATTCCGGTCGAAATCCATATCATTCGGTACAATATTCCCGGACTCCTCTGTCTCAAAAACAGCAAGCTTTAAATTGTAAATTCCACGTGCCTGCATCATATACGGATCAGATTCATTTTCTCCCGCTTTATATACAGAAGCTTTAGCAAAGGTAAAGCCCTGTTCCTGCAATTTTTGGATGTACTCCGCCCATTTGATATAGTAGAGCAGCTCCGGAATCAAGTCTGTCATGTCGGTAATGGTAATAGAAACATATTTGTTCAGTACTTCTCTGACTCTTTTCACCATATGGGAAATCATATGGTTGACGATTCGGTCTGTATAACGAGTCACATCCTTTGCCTGATCTCCCTCAGGAAGCTTCACAATGCCACCCCGGCTTTCCGACCGCATAACAGCTGTATCCATCACCTTCTGCATAGGAGTGCTAATCACCGCATCTGCATTCACATCAAATGGCTGAAATTTGAAATTCTTTTTCCATATGGTATCCTCATTGATCCGATCCTTTGACGCAATATGGTCATAAAAATTGCCCAGGATTCCGGACTTGGTAAAATATTTGCTGTTTACAGATATCAGACCGATTCCGTCCGCTTCAAAGCGGTCATTCAAGTTAATACCTACCGTAATGCTCTTAAGCTGTGAAGTGTCCATTTTCAGTTCTGAGATATCTTTTTTCAGTTCCGCAAATCCGTTGTCCGCATAGATTTTCTCCACATAAGCTTTTAAACCCAGAAAGCCTGCGGAATGAATGTCCGAAGCTGCCAGACATGTATGAAGCGCATCCACACACTTGATATAATCATTAAGCTCGTCCAGCCGATGCAACAGATCCCAGATGCAGGCACTCTCATCATATTCCCGGTTAAAGCTACCGTACTCCCTCAGAAAGCTGATGCGCTCGAGTATTTCCATAAGATCATCACGCATTTTTTTCTGTTGAAGGACATCCTCGAAAATATCGCAGCGGTACTGTGTCACCGCCGGATCTGCATACATACGCGCCATCACATTTTGGATGTAGTTCTGCTCCCGCTCCTTTGCTGACAGCTTTTTGCAGATTTGATCCATCCCCAGATCATGCATAGTCACATCACTCAAGGTCCGGTATTGTGCATTTGTATCCGGGTATAATAAACTGTATTTTTGCTGACTCATAAGATTGACCTCTCTTTCTGATCTAATATGTATGCCATCTTGAATCCTGGAGCGCCTGCCCTACACCAACTGTAGCCATGCGGAAGATGGGTTGCAAGACGTCCAGGGGACGTCTGTTCTGCAACGACCGAAGCGGAGCGGAGACCTTGGACCCATGGGGACAAGGTTCGCTTCCGCTTCTAAAATTAAAAAAGGCTAAGCCCTAAGGCTTAACCCTTTTTAATTTTATAATGCGGAAGATGGGACTTGAACCCACACGATTGCAATAATCACAAGATCCTTAGTCTTGCTCGTCTGCCAGTTCCGACACTTCCGCATATATTTGATTTTCTGTCGCTTGTCTCACGCGACTTTGATATAATATCAAATGAAATCAAATATGTCAACACTTATTTTTATTTTTACATATATTTTATGAGCCGCAGTTGAGCTTTTACTCTGGCAATGAGTTCAAGAGGACGAAAAGGTTTGGTCACATAATCATCCGCTCCCAAGGTCAAGTTCTTCTTGCTCAATACAAGTCAGAGCGTCCTTTGCAGAGTTAAATTTATATACGATGTAATTCTCGTTTTGCAGATAGACTTCAAGAAGATCTGCAATATCGTGTTCATCGTCAACAACAAGAATTTTTTCGTTCATCCTGTTCTCTCCATTCTTTTTATATTTATCAATTAAGTATAACAAATTCCGTATTCGAACTCACAAAGAATTTTCAAAAAATATATTAAAATTCTCCTAATATGTTTCATTCTATTCTTGTTTATCTCATCGCATAATAAGGCATTCCATAATCTCCATTATAACGCAAGCAACCATTCCCTCGGTTTCTTACACAGCAGACAGATTCAAAAGTGAGAACTAAAGACGACTGCTTAGACCAATCGGTCTAAACAGTCGTCTTTTTCTAACAATATTCAATAATGTGAAATCTTTGCTGATTTCCTTATCAAAATCAGTCGGAACGGCTTACTTAGAATACTTTTTCTTCTTGGAATATGCACTTGTTCCGATCAGTATTCCACCGGATATGAACAGCACTGCAAACCACAGCCACAGATTACTGTTATCGCCTGTCTGGGGACTGTTGGTATTTTCATTCCCATCTCCGTTAGGATTGGTCGGCTTATCGCTATCCGGATTTGCAGGATTTGTTGGGTTGTCATCACCCGGATTTGTCGGCTCTGTAGGCTTTGTTGTTCCTGTAGCCGGGATTTTCTCTCCCTTTACCTCATAACCGCAAACCTTGCACATCTTATCGCCCGTATATCCTGACTCAGTGGCTGTGGCATCCTTTGCATTTTCCACCTTCCAGTCATGTTCAGCCCTATCACTGACAGCCCCGCAGCTACATTCGTGCCAGTGTCCATTTTCGTCTGACTTCCACTCACTGCCATAGCTGTGCTGGTGCGTATCATCTACCGTTACAGTGATATTCAGCCGTTCGCTGTAATCCATGCCATCCTTATATGCTGCAATACGGAATTTTGTATTTTCCGTAATTGGTATCGGGTTGGTATAGATTTTCCGGCTTGAGCTGTTCTGGCAAGGACAGGTATCGTCCGTCGTGTAATAAATGGTTACGCCATCCTCAGCCGATATTACAAGCTGTTCTCCGCCTTTTACCGTAATATAGTTTTCCTTCGGAGAATTTTCTCCAAATTGAGTTTCCCCAATCGCCGCCGTCGGACGCTTCGGACGTCTTTCCTCCAAGGCAGCACAGAACGTAAGCGTTTTTTCAAGGCTGGTACCCGCTGCCCGGAACGTAATATCTGTATATCCCGGCAGCAAAGCGTTTGCCGTAAAAACAGTTTTTCCCTCCGCATCCGTGACTTCTGAACCGGAATACAGCGCAACAATCAAGGTATTTCCAAACTCCGCCTCTACGGTAACACCTTCCATGTAATTTCCTTCCGAATCCTTTACCCGTACCGTAATCTCTTTTTCTGTACCGGCTTTTGCAAAAATAACACTCTCATAATCCAGGATAAGTTCCGCCGGACGTGCGGAAACGGTTAATTCTCCGCTATTGTAAAAAGCAAGCGCTTTTCCGGTATAATTCTGTGCGCCGTCAAGGGTAAAGGAAACCTTACTGCCTTTTTGGAAGCCGCCCGCCTTTGTAATGTGCAATACCTTTGAATATCCGCTGTCCACGGACTGCCACATACCGGTCATGCCTGCTGGAAGTATGATTTCTTTTTCAGTATCCATATACTGGCTAAAGATTACTTCTATATAATCCGGATACGCTCCTACCGACGAAACCACTGGATTTTCCGTTGATTTCATGGGAACTTTCAATCCCATCCTCGGCGGCGGAACCTGCATCCATTCGGTCTGCGCTGCCTCATACCCATCCTTTTCAAAGCGAACCTGCCACCAGCCGTTCGGCACATCCCATGCAAATACTCCGCTGTTGTCCGTAATCTGCGGATTTATCTGCTCATAATTCTCCGCATCCCAGACAACTGCATTGGTTCCATCAGAGTTGTCCGCATAGTAAACGGTTGCCGTCACACCAGAAAGAGTATTGGATTTCACTGCCTCGTAAACAATACCGGACGGATCCATGACCGGCTGAATCTTTTGGGTCTTCTTCATAATGCGTTCCATATCCGTATCGTCACACTTCTGCTTCCGTTCCCTCGTCAGCCTGTCCAGTTCAGCGGAAAGCCTTGTAATCTCCGCAGCGCGGCGGACACCCGTAGCGTTGGAGCATCCGTCCCACATGGCGCTCAACCCGGTAGTTATCGGCGTTTTATCGGCTGCGCCGGCAACTGTAAAGATTGAACCTACCCAGGAATTGGCATAGTAGCGATCCTTTTCCAGACCCATGTACAGTCTAAGATCCATTGCCACAAAGCGTTCTCTCATAATCGCATTGGAGCAAAGCGGTTTATCCTTGTAGCGTTCCTCAAACATCTTCAGTTCGTCAATGTATCCCTGCATATCCGCCTCGCGTACTGTATAGTCCACATAGGCTTCCGTATCCTGCATTGCGCCTTCGATACCTGTTGCTGCCCCAACAAGTCCTACGGTTGTGGACATTCCCTCTGTCAGATTCAGTGCAAGCTGACTGTCCGTCACGCCCGGCAGATGCATTACCTGATTCAGTGCCTCCGTCGCATTTCCAAAACAACCGATAAATGCATTACGGACTCCCTGATCAAAATTACCGGCAGCTTCTCCGTTATAATCAATTTCATTTCCGTCGGCGTCAATAAAGGCGAATCCTCCGGTAATGCCGCTTACGCCGCCTTCCCGAGCCAGAGAAGTGTTCGTTGTTTTCATAAGCGCATTTGCCACCGCCCGAAGCGCCACAGGCTTGAATTCCTCCTGCACTTCTGCCGATTCTTCCGCATAATCCTTAAATGCGATAAATGTCCCGTCTGCGTTTTCGCACACCTCATAACCATCCGCCCGGAGTTCCTCTGCTGTGCGTGTATTCTCCTTCATCGTAATGCCCATATCCGCATAGACTTCCTCCCATGAGCTGTATTCTGTGATGTTCTTTTTCAATCCCATCATCTCTGAGAAACTTTCCATCGCTTCATCAATTGCTTTCTCCGCATTGTAGAACGCCGCCTGAACCTCCGGCGTTTGTTTTGCGAACCACTCCGGCATGGTTTCCGACGCACGGTACTTTGCACCAAAAATATATTCGGACACATCGAAATTCGGGTCCTCCGTATAGGTAAGGTTGTTCGTTTTCGCATATTCTTCCATATACCGATTCTTAGTTTCCGCAATAGTCTCTGCTAATTTCTCACTCTTTTTATTTCTCTCATTCGTAATCTCCGCCGCCTTTTTCTGGCTCTTTTCGGCTGTTTCTGCGTCATAAGTGAATGCCTCTCCCTGATCTACCCAGTCGATGGAAAACTCTTCCGGGAGCTGCGCCTCTGTAACAACTCCGCTTTCGTCAGATGGAAGCATAATCTCTCCCGCAAAGTTAAACCGATAGCCTGCGCCTTCTGTCAGTTCTTCTGTTTTGAAGAGCTGCATTGATATCGTATGTACCGTTCCGTCCAGCGTCTTCATATAAGTGATTACATTCTCCGGCGCTGATCTGCCTACAAATGCAGCGCATACGGTCCATGCATTGTCTGCTTCCTCATTAAATAAATACCAATAAAATGTCCGAGGATAAAAGGACTGTGACGCTGAATACAGGTATTCTCCATTATAAGGGCTACCCAGACGGTTTGTCTGATAAAAATTCCATGATTCTAACGCCGCAACTGTTTTGGCATAGGTAACATTTGCAGAAACCCGTTCGTTACCGATGATTGCCGTCAGTTCAAATGTCTGTGCCGGAAGAGCATCGTCCGGAAGATTATAGGTAAATGTCACATTTCCAAGACCATTGGTTTTTCCTTTTCCAACCGGTTCCCTGTCCAGTAGTAGCGTGACATCACTGTTTGGCGCTGCACAGACAGTCACTTTATTCCCCGTCAGACTGTTCAAGTCTCCCGCCGCCGGGCGAATCTCATAATCATAGACAGTAAACGAGGTGCTTCCGATTGGTGCCGTCGTCTTTCCCACCGTTGCACCTGCAGAAAGACTGTATGTCCCTGCCTTGCTGCAGGAAAACCCCAAATAGAACACGCCCGTCTGCTTTGTTTTATTTATCGTAACCGTATTGCCAGAAGCCGTATAATCATCTTTTCCCAACTGTTCTGTCTCTGAACAGACATATTTCAGCGTCATATTCTCAGGAAGCAGAATCGATACCGTTCCCTTCTTACCCTCTGCAAAACCATAATAAACTCTTACCGCAAAAGTCTGTCCTCTAATCACATAACTCGCCTCGGAAACAACCGAGCATTTCTCTTTATTTAGGATACCGGACACGTCTGTTTTCAGCAGGGGAACCGTAATTTCCACCGGATTCGTCTCTCCATCGGAAACCTCCGCAGTTACCTTCGCATAATCGTTTCCTTCTGTCAGCCCCATACTCTCCAGAACATCTAAGGATGCTACCACCGAGAAGTTATCGTTGGCGTTATATGCGACCACGGTATAAGTTCCGGCCTTCAGTCCGTTTGTCAGATAAAAGCCATCCTTTGCGATTTTGCTCTTGCCGACCAGCTTCCCTGCCTTATCAAACACAAGAATGTGATTGTCTCCGGCGAATTTACCGCTTGCGGTAAGTTCCAGTTTACCCCATGCGGTCAGCGGAAGTTCAAACACTCCTGTTTCGCGGTCTGCGGTTACGCTTCCGCCTGTAAATCCAAGGGCGTCTGCATCTACGGTCAATGTCAGATTTTCTTCGATAACAGTATCCTCCAGCACCACACTTGGATATTGCAGGATATAATCCGTTCCTTCTTTCAGTTCCCGTTCTCCTGCCTTCAGGCTGATTTCCAGATTACGGAAACTATTTACCGCCGCCTCGCCAAAGTCCACCTCCATCACACGATTCATCGGTAATTTGTCTCCGTCTGAAAATGCAATTTCTCCCAAATCCCAGTCTCCGTCAAGCGACGCCCGGATAAAATGCTTGCTGTAATATCCGTCTTTAGAAACTTCCGCCGTCACTTTTGATCCGGCATCTGCTTTTACAGAAAACTGATTATCCGTAAGCGTCACGGTCTTTTCTTGATTATCCTGATACAGTACTATCTTCGCGCCGGAAGGAATCGTTCCGGACACGGTAAATGTCTGTTCCGTCCCGTCCAGAGCTACGAAGGTATATCTCTTCTGGGCTCCATCCATGACGTCCTTCTGCGTCTCGTAAAACTGTTTCAGCATGGACGGATTCCCATCTGAATCCGTCTCATATGCCCGGATTGTCGCTATACCGGCAAAGGGGTCTTCATAATCCAAATCTCCGATAGTTACCCTGTCATAACTCGTCATTTCCGAATCATATGGCGTTAGTTTAAAATCCTGATTCGCAAACTCTACAATAATTCCTGTGTAGGTAAAGTCTTCCTCGCCTTCCGCCGAGTCATACTGCTTCGTACAGTCTGCAAAAGCACCGCCGTAAATTTTCGTTACCGTGGCAGGCACGACTACCTTCTGCTCTGCCAGTCCGCAGCATCCCTTGAACGCATGCGGACCAATCGTTTCCACACCCGGCAGAATGGTAAGTGACGCCATATATATACATCCGTAAAAGGCACTGTCTCCTATAGTTTTAATATTCGATGGAATCGCCACATTCTGGAAAAAACACCCGTCAAACGCATAATATCCTAATTCCGTAACGCTATCTACCGACAATGCCTTTTCCAGTTCCGCGTCAGAAAGCGCCTTACAATTATCAAACCCTGTCAGAATCGTAAAATTTTCATTTTGCGGCCAGTCGATACTGGTCAGAGATTTACAGAAGGAAAACGCACCCATCCCGATCTCTGAAAGCGTATCCGGCATGTTCAGCGATGTAATCCCCGTATATTCAAATGCTTGTACTCCGATACTCTCCACACTGCCCAGATTCAGAGACGTCAGATCTGCACAACTCCCAAATGCACCGTTTTCAATGCTCTTCACGCAGTCGGGAATGGTCAGTTCGGTAATTCCCGTGCCCGCAAATGCGCTAAGTCCTCCGATGGAAGTTAGTTCCGTACAGTTAGAAAAATCTACGGACGTAAGGAACTCATCCTGAAAAAACGCATATGACTCTATCGAAGCCAGCTTCTCCGGGAATGTAACTGACTGAACTGACGTCCCAGCAAACGCCCACTCTCCAATCGTAAGAGACTGCGTACACTTAGAAAAATCTATGTTCGTTAATCCGGGAACATCATGAAAAGCATACCCGCCAATACTGGTAAGGTTCGCTGGAAATATCACAGACGTTAGCGTCTCATTGTGTCCTCCCGAATTTCCAAATGCGCTTACTTCAATTCTTGTAACCGGCTTTCCGTCAATTTCATCTGGAAAAACGATTTCCGATACGGTATCATCACCTCCGGTAATCACAATCTCCTCGCCGTCTATCCGGTAATTCACATTTCCGCCGGTAGCAGCAAAAGTACCTTCTTCTATTGCCTTACCCGCAATGTCAGTTTCCGCCGCCAGCGCACTTATCGGCAACAGACTAAGCGACATGCACAAAGCTAAAACCAAAGCCGTAATTCTATACTTTTCCCTCGTAAGCCTTTTTAACCTTTTCACAGTGAGTCCTCTCCTTTCTGCTGTCATCGCTTATTCAGCTTTCTGCGCCTACTGTAAACGGTAACGCCTATCACACCGCCGCAGGAAATGAACAGTATGGCAAACCACAAGGCAAGATTGCTGTTATCGCCAGTTTGCGGACTTATGGTATCCTTGCCGTCCGCCGGCGTTGTAGTATCAGATTTATCTCCTTCGGTTGGCTTTGTCTGCTCCGAAGCTACCTGCTTAACTTCAAAATTCGTGTTGCACTCGCCGTCAGTATAGACAACCGTTAATTTGTGTGTGCCGACAGAAAGTGTTTTGAGGTAATCGGCTTTTAATGTAATAACAGTAGAGCCGGAAACTGCCGTATAATTCTTCGCATCAATCAACGTCCCGTCAACCTTAACGCCTGTGAATTTATCGAAATCGCCGTTTGCACGGAAAACAAGCGTTCCATCGCTGTTCTGCGTCCATGTGCCGTTTGCTCCCTCGATAATTTTGTAATCCGAAGCACCTGCCGCAGTAGGCGTCATGGTAAGGTCGGTTTCGACCCAGAAGCTCTGGGTTTCATTCTCATCGCCTATGCGAGTGTACTTCACTTCCTGACCATTGATTTTCAGCTTGGCATCGGGTGAGAAGTTTCCGTAATATGCAGTCACATATACCCCGTAATGATAGGTCTTTCCAGCTTCAAAAGTAGTGATTTTGTTTTTATAAATCTCGCCGCCCCACTCCGGCTCTGTGGAAACAATGCCGGTATTCTCATCTAAGCTCCACCACTCGCAACGGAATGCATACTGATCGTTTTCAGGCACCGTTCCGGTAAAGACAGGTTTATCGCCGTCCTTAAAGGTCAAGGTTGCATTATTGATTTCTATAACTTCAATTTCCTTTGGCTCAACCGGCTTGGTCGGTGTAATTGTTGCAATACCAGTAACATACACAGATTGTCCGTCCAGATTCACACTAATATTTTGCTGCTCAACCGTCCAACCATTTACAGTTACTGTCAGTCCCGAATCTGTTGCTGCGAAAGTCCGTCCGTTTTTCGCTTTCAGCATAAGGAAATATACATATTTTTCCCCGCTTTCAAATTCCGTGATGGTCGGAAGAGAACCGTGTGCACCGTTGTCGGAATACCAGGCGGCAACGGGTTCGTTGCCTTTGAACTGCTGCCAGCATTCATAAGCGATTTCATATTTATCGGCATCGGCATTATATACCTCGGCGGTTGCCTGTGGGGCATCACCCGGCTGATAGTTGAATTTCATATTCTGGACAGCGGCAGAGGTGATGGTGCTTGCCGGCTGGCTGTTTTCCTGCACGGTCAGGTCATAGGTGTAATTATATTTATGATATTCGTGCATATCCAGAAGTTTAGTGAAAGTACCGGTTGCATCCGGGTGCTCATTGAAATACTTCTTTGCTGCATCTAAGTCCATGCCAAACTCGACCGGAGCACCGGACGTGGGAATGAACGTATAAAGCTCTGCACTCTCAAAATGGTCAAGAATCGACTGCCCGCTCTCGTTTTCACGTGCAAGGGTTCCCTTGTCTTGATACGGTGTTTCGATCTCGGTCTGAAGCCTTGCAATATTGCTCTGCAACATGCCTACGCCTCCTTTGAGAAACTCCTCGGTACTTTTACTTACTTGTGTGGTTTCGACCACCGTACCATCGGAATCCTTGACGGAAACATTGGCGGTTACATTGACCTGCGTGTGGTATGTGTGATCGTAGTCATTAGAGTACGTTACGCCTTCAGGAAGATAATCCGGCTTGGGTAGCTCGCCGGCATACGCCGTAATCGGCACAATCGACAGCACCATGCACAGAGTCAGCAGGACTGTCAGCAATTTTGTTTTAAGTAATCTGTTTTTCATAGTTTAAAAATCCTTTCTTAAAGTTTTTGTCCGCATTCGGAGCAGAAGGCACTGCCCTGTGTAATATCTGCACCGCAATTCGGGCATTTAGTGATGAGCTTTGTTCCGCAGTGGTTGCAGAACTTGGAACCGGCGGAGAGCTGTGCTTTGCAGCTCGGACACACGATCATTCCCGCAGCCACCGTCTGACCTGCGCCTGTCACAACCACAGGCTGCCCACCGGTCATAATGGTAGTTTCGATGACCTGAAACACCTCGCCCGGTAGCTTTTTCTGTTTGAATGCACCCATTCCGGCGGTGATCGCCAGCGGCCATGCAACAAACAGACCGATTGCTCCGGCGCCGATTTTATCCGACCACTGCCCTTCGCCGATGTTTACATTCAGCTGATTTCCCATAACCGTCATCTGCACGGTAACGGCAAGCCGCATTCCGGTCAGCGTTTTCCATCCGTCCTTCGGCTGGCTCGCCTGCATAACATAGCCCTCCGTAGTCTCGGAACTTTGCACCTCCATACCCTTCTCGGTGCGAAAGAACCCCTCTAAACGGGTAACGATCTTTTGCACATCCGTGCCGTTTAACATAAATACTCGTGACTCATTCATTTGGTTGCCTCCATTTTTCTGTTATTTATAATTTGAAAACCGTTCTTGCCTTCTTATTGCTTTTCAATATAGCCGCTTATCGGCTCAGCATACATATTGTCGTCGGTCACTGCCTTGTACCGCTTGCCGTCATAGACATCGGTAAAGCCGTTGGTTGCTTTGTAAATTTCGCCCGTTTCGGTGTCGTATACACGCTCGTAACCGAGGGTAGCATCGCTCTGTTTTTGGCTCATAATGTCCTGACTTTTATTTCGGCTTTCCCATGAGGACATAATGCCGTCCATTGTCTGATTAAAGTTCTGACTGATCTGCTTTGCAAGTGCAACTTTTTCGTTGCTTGCCTGATTGGTGGCACTCACAAAGCTGTCGGAATACTGAAGGGTCTTAAAGCAGTCGGCAAGCACGCTTTCCCACTCGATGAAGGTATCCTTTGCGGCGGTGATCGCCACGATGTTATAGGCCATATAGTATCCGCCGTCTGCCGTCTGCAACTGGTAGCCTATCACATTACCGTCGGAAATCGTAAAGCTTCCGAAATCCACAACAGACGCGGAAAACATTCCTTCACCTTCCTTGCCGTTATCGCTAAAGGTGGCTCGCAGAAGCTCATCACCCATAGCAACCGATTTCATACTGCTTGTAGAGGCGTATCGGTCCGTTACCGTAAAGTCGCCGAATTGCGGGAAGATATATCCGGAATAATCGGGCTCAACCTCCGATGCAAACGCCGTATACTGCGAAAAAATTTTGAAAAAGCCTTCGGTTGAGGGATTTTCAAGTACAGGCGCTTTTGAAAAAAGTGCCGCCTGTGTATTACCCATACTGTAGTTTTGCTGCCATGCGTTTTTGCCCGCCTGACTGTGCAGAAGAACATCTGCCTTGAGCAACACAAACATCTGATTGAGCGGCTCATTCGGGTCGCTCACACGGATACTGTGATAGATGTTTGTTCCTCCGGTCGTGACCGTCCAGCCTTTCGGAATGGTCATGCTGAAATCGGCACTTTCGTATTTTTCGGTCTGCACAGCTTTTGCCGCCGTTTGCGTTACTTTGACTCCGCTCTCTTTCTGTTGCGTTACTTTGACTCCGCTCTCTTTCTGTTCTGTTTTGGTACCGTCGTCGTTTATAACGGTTTTACTGCCGCAGGCGGTAAAAAGCAAGGTCATAACCGCTGCAAGAATGAGTGCTGCAATTCTTTTTGTATTCATGGTGTTCCTCCTCATCTTTACTGCTTGTAGTCCCAATAGAAGCTGCAAGGATTGTATTGTTGATATTTGTTATATCCCTCCGTGATGACCTCGGAAACGGGAAGCATCGTATAATTCTCGGTGATTACATGACTTGTACTGATGTTACGCACGTCCTTATAATACGCGGTGAGCAGATCAAGCTTTCTTAATTTCAGATTGCAGTTGAGGTGCTGTGCTGCCGGATAATAGGGTGATACCGAGCCGTCCGGTGCAAGCTGCGCTTGTTCATCATTGTCATCAAGCGGTTTTGAGGCATATACGATCTCGTAAAACGCACAGTTGGTTACAAGAATATTACTGTTAAATAATCTTGTAGGAGTTTCGTTTCCGATGGCGGACAAATCAAGGTCGAATGCGATGTATTCTCGCCACCCCATGTCCCGATACCGGTTCCAGCCGGTTGTTCCTTTATCGAGAGCTTTTCCCGAAAAGAGCAGACTGACCTTGCCGTCCTTAAAGACGATCATAGGAATGCCGTTATCGTAAACTCTGTCGGCATTTAAGTACTCAGCCGTGTGATCCTCTAATGTTTTCCCATCCGCTGCATAGCGGTATACCTTCTTAAAAAGCGGATACTTCGCATTGTCAAGCGGTGCGGTCGAGAACGGTACGGCGCTTATTTTATATCCCGAACCGTCTTTTAAGTACATACTGCCCATTTCACCGTCATAGGTCAGCTGCCAATACCGCACATCTTTTCCGGGCAGAGTGCCGATCTCCTGAATATTCTTTCCGTTTGCAAGCAACGAGTTAAAATTTGCCTGATACAGCTTCCCGTCGGATACGACAAGATCATTTACGCTCTTACTGTAGCCGTGATCCAGATTGCAGTCAAACTCGGCGTATTCGTGAATGATGTTTTCTCCGCCGAGAAACTTCTTATAATCCGATTGATCATACGGTATTCCGCGTTCCTTCAAAAGCGCCTGTTCCAGCGTTACCGGCTCTGCCTGCGTTGAAGCGTTTTGTGAAGATTTAGTGTTTGCTGCGGAGCTATCTGTCTCCGGAGTCTTTTTTGCACAACCGCACAACGTCAAACTCACAAGCAGAAAGACCGCAAATATCCGGGTGAGAAAACGTTTGTTATACCTTTTAATCTGATATAAGCGCTTGTGTTGCAATTCATATCCCTCCTAACTGTCTTTGTTTATAATTATACTTACAGAGTGCCGATTTTGATATAAGGGAAGTCCGCCATTCTGCTGAAAATAGGGTGGCGGAAGTCCGCCATTCTTAAAATTTGGGGCAAAAAGCTGTTTTTCACTCTGAAAAAGGCATAAAAAATCCGCCCTCCGTTTCCGGAAGGCGGCAGAGCAAATGCCAGGATGAAAAATTATTTATTATAAAGATTAAGCAGTCCGACACGGGATTTTACACCGGTCTTTTCGTAGATAGCGGAAATATACCGTTCCAAAGTTCGTCTGGAAACATACAGACTTTCAGCGATTGCCTGAACGCTGTCCTCTGTATTGACAAGACAGCCGAACACCTCAGTTTCTCTTTCCGTGAAAGAAAACACTTCCGAGAATTTTCGCAGCTTTTCTTTCTCGCTGACAGCATCAGATGCATCTATAATAAGCTGTTCCATAAATGCTTCCTTTTGAAAGGTATATGCTACCGCCACGATACTGACTGCTACAAATAAAAACAGCACAAAAACAATGACGGCAATACTGCTGTCGGAGGACAGCAGGGTTAAAACGAGATTGGCAATGACAGCGGCGGTGATATTATTAACCGCACGTCCCATGCCTGCCCACAGCTCAGGTATTTTCATATGACTGGAAAGCTCCATAAAGCTGGAGGTAAAGAATACGGCAAAAAAGCCCGCCGACAGGTAGAAAACAATCAGGCCTACCAAAAACGGTCCGGCAAGTTTAAGTACGACGATACATATGGTTGACAGCACCATCACACAGTACATAACAAGCCCCATATATTTGCGATTCTTTATGTCAAACACAAATCCCGCCGCCAGACCGCTTAGCGCAAGCAGGATTCTCGGCCATTGTCCTATGTCAACTGTTCCGTTTGCATGTACAAGCGTTACCGCACTGTCAAGCGTACTGAAAATAAATGTCATCAGCACTACAAGCAGAATAATAAGAATACCGACTATTGATCCCTTTGTGTGTTCTCCAGTATTGCTTTCGCTCTTTTCTTCATCCGATGACGCTTCTGACTTCTGACCATTGCTTTTACAATAAACACGGTCGTTCTTTATCAGCATCCAAACAAGCAGCATCAAAAATACCGATAAAATGATTGCTTCCGCCGTTTCCGAACGAACAAGATTGTTGTTTGCAAACTGGAGCAGGATACCCAGCGCATAGGAAATACCCACAGTCCTTGCCAAATACCTGTCTGTTTTCATCATACGCATGGAAACATAAAAAACCGCGCTGCCGGCCAAACCAAGAAGCAGAAACAAAACAAGTCCCGCTATGAATGTCGCTGTATAAGCAGTCCCCATACAGATGAGGGCTATGCACATAACGGATGCCAGGCTGATCATAACGAAGCATACTTCTTTGAGACGGTTTTTACAAAAGCGGTTCAATAACGGATACAGCAGAAAGCCTGCCGTACTTACTCCGAGTGCATAATTCTGTGCCAGGACGGTTTTATCCTCTGATACCATGCGGGAAAGCACATCTACATATAGATATTCCGCACCTAAAAACAGAAAGGTGAACAGTCCCATCAGAACAACAGCATTTATGTAAGGGATTCTATCTTTCTTTTTCATATCCTTGTCAATGAGCAGCTTCCAAAATTTCTTATAACTCACAGTCATACAGATTCCCCTCGTTTCTGAAATTCTTTTTTGTAATAGCAACGGTAACTGGCAGAGAAAACAGCCCGTGCATTTAAATTTAATTCAGCATATCATGTTTCAGCTAGTCCAGCCCATCCTTTATCCGATCCTGTATATTGACCAGACAATGTAGGAGAACAGGAATATCATCAATCCAGTGTTTCTTCTATCTGCTTCATTGTATACGTCAGATATATTTCTCCTCAAAGCTTTCTATGCACATTGGCTTATCGAAGAAATACCCTTGTATGTAATATATTCCCATCTTCTTAATAATAGCATATTGCCTGTCAGTCTCAACTCCCTCCATGCAGACATGTACTCCTATTGTGTTGGCAAGCTCTGTAACCATCTTGACAAATGCATCAGAAAAATCATCCTCCCCAAGATGCTCAATGAAGCATTTATCTATTTTAATGATATCAAGAGGCATCTCCCTGATATGGTTGAGTGATGAATATCCTGTACCAAAATCATCCAGTGCAACCTTAACACCAAGCGCCTTTATCTCACTGAGTATCCGCTTCATGCGCACCATGTCATTGATTGCCAGACTCTCTGTCACCTCAAGACACAGATTTCCCGGTTCTATGCCCACCTCATCAATTATGCCTTTGATTTTCTTAACTATGTCATTCTGCAGCAGCTGCACCACAGACAGATTTACGTTGACCTTGTAGTCCGGATGTCCCATGTCATTCCAGTACCTGCAGTGCTTCGCCGCCTCTCTTAATACATGCTCCCCGATTGGGTTTATAAGCCCAAGATACTCAGCAAGCGGTATAAAGTCAACCGGATTTATAAAGCCCATGGTTGCTGAATTCCATCTGACAAGAGCCTCTGCACCTGCACAGACATCCTCCCCCTTCACGTTTATAATCGGCTGAAAATACACGGTGAACTCATCGCACTCATTCATCGTGGCTTTTCTCATGTGCTTTTCCAGGTCAAGACGCTTTGTGCTTGTGCCATCAATACCCTCGTTGTAGAACTCTATACGGTTTTTTCCTTCTTTCTTAGCATTGAAAAGAGCTATATCAGCTCTTCTTATGACATCCTCCACAGTTCTTGCATCTGTCGGGAAAAATGCCACTCCGGCACTTATTGTACAGTAATAGTCCTCTCCCTTCAAGAACCACGGTCTGACAAATATCTGCTGTATATCATTAATGATACTCTCCAGCCTGTCAACAGAGCTGCCTGTCACTATGACGATAAACTCATCGCCACCCATCCTGTAGCAGTGGTTCTCAATTCCCTTCACCTGTGTCAGGCTATGCGATATAGCTTTTAAAAGCACATCTCCGTACTGATGGCCAAGCCCGTCATTTATATGCTTGAAATCATCCAGATCTATATAAATCATCGCACCTCTGGTGTCGTTTTTCACTGAATCATCTATAAACTTAGCCAGATCCTGCTCACATCTCATCCTGTTATATAGCCCTGTCAGGAAATCATTATTGGCCTGGTTCTCAATGCGCTGCTGATAACGCTTCTTCTGTGTGATGTCATACATTGTAACAAGCTGCACCTTGCGGCCATCCACCCACGCTATGCCTGTGCGATGAATATCAAACCACTTGTCCTCCTCCGTCACGTAGACCTCTGTAAAGCTCCGGCTCTCTGCAGTATGGGAAAAAATATATTTTTCCAGCTTGTTCTGTTCGATAATATTTGAAAGCAGCTGCTTACAGTAATTATTCATGTAAAGTATCTCTGACTTAGACATATCAGCCACGTATATACCGCAGCCGGAGTTTTCCAGTATCGCTTCGAGCGAAGCATAGGAGCCTGCAAGCGAGTTGGTTGTTATCTTTTTTGTGAGAATACTTTGAATGACGCGCTTCGTATCATTTAAAAACTTCACATCATATTTTTCCCAGCTTCTGTCATCCTTCTCATCAAAAAAGCACACATACATCTGAGTCCTGTTATCTATATTTACAGGCTGGAATATAGCTGCCCTCATAGCCTGCTTCTCCATGAAAAGGCGGAATTTCTCCGGCATCACAGAGTCTGATGATATAATGTAAGGCTTTCCGGTGAAAAAAGGCACCTCGGTAATTGATATTGTATCAAACGGCTTTCTGCCATAGCTTACAATCACATCCAAATGCATGCCGTCCACGTTTTTGCGGATGATAAAAGCACCGGTAAGCTTTATGGTAGTAACTGCACTCTCCAGTGCTTTTTGAGCCATATCAGTAAAGCTTCCATCCATCTCAAGCAGTTTTATAACAGAATTGATAGCCTCAAGCATATGAAACTGTTTCTTGATTTCCTCATCTGACTTCCTGATAAGCGAAAGTGCCTCATTCGCAGCATCCTCATCTCTCTTTGTGATCAAAAGCTGTCTGGTCATAGTTTCCAGGAACTCAATTGTTCTGTTAAGACGCGCTTCACTGGTAATAATTATGCCATCAGGAAGCAGGTTTCTCTCATCATTAGACATCTGCTCATCAATTACCGCAGCTATAATCCAATATATATCGTGGGTATTGTCCACTCTTACAATCAGACCATACAGCCTGATATAGTCCTTATCCAGAGGTTCATCTATGAGATTCTCAACCCTGCAGTCCGACAGTCTCAAAAGAAGGTTTTCGTATTTTTCCTCACCAATAAAGGTAAGCATACTCTTCCATTTATCGTTACATTGACACACCTCTGTCATGACTCCATCCTTTTTTGTCAGACACGACAAATATATTCCGTTGACCATGCAGAAATAATCCTGTATTTTTTGAAAAAGCTTGGAATCTGACATATTTTCCTCCTAAAAACTCACGCAAATCAATCCTCATATCTGATAACAAACAAATAAAAGTCATTCTTATCGAGAATACATGTCTCCTGAAGCAGACGGTATTCGACACGCAGCCTGATTTGTTTCTTCACAAACCCAATCTCATTTGAATACATGACTATGATTCCGCCGGATACCAGATGCTCTGCGGCCTTGTCGAAAAACCTCTCGTAAAAAAGCTCCATCTCCGCCTTGGTCTGTCGGTTACGAACCGGCATATCCGTAATCAGCTCATCAAATTTGTAGTCATGCCTGAAATCAAAGAAATCCCTGTGTATAAAATTAATTCTTGTTTTGGCAAACGCAGCATTCTCTCTGCCCATAGTGATTGCATCTCCATAGGTATCTGTAGCATATATCTCGCGTGCCGGAACTAAATGTGCGCGCTCTATAAGCAGTGTACCAACTCCGCAGAACGGATCCATGATTTGTGCCGTTTCCTTAAGATACGGCTTTGCAAGTGAAACAATAAGTGCCGCTTGTGACGGATGCATCGACGTAGGAAGCACATTCTTTCTGTATGCAAATCTATTATCCTGTATAGAACATAATCTCATGCAGACAAAATAATTGTCATTTTTTGTCGGTATGAGCTTAATCACCACGTCGTAATCATTTGGCGAATTGATCATCCTGCCCGCAAAATGCATATCGATAGCTTTCGCAAGCCTGCTCTGGTACGCCGCATCTGCCGTGCTCTCAATACGATAGTAAAACGGACCACCCTCTAGGTGCATGCGTCTTAATATATCATACATATCTGACTCTGCAAGAAGTCCGGCTGCTTTCTGTGCATCCTTTGGCAGAAGCGATGCTGCATGTATGGTAAAGTACATTTTTCTGAATGTGCGCACCTGCATGATAAGAGGTATATTGTCAGTCTTTACAAGCACTCCAAGCGGATGCAGCTTTGTATCCTTAACCGGTATCTGACGTCGTACCACCTCTCTGTGAAGGCGGTTTGTCATCAGAAGCAGCTCAGCCTTTACTCCCTCGAGCACAGGTGTATGGTGCTTTATCCCATTATATTTAATCAGGATTTTATTTATCTCGTTTAATTCTTCCTCAATATGCTTCCTATTTTCAGCTGTGACCGTCATATGCTCAAGCTCTTTTGCACGTTCCATAAGCTGTGGCAAGAGCTCTTTGCAGTCCAGCTGTGACAGCGCCGCCAGATATGAGCCCTTTACAAAGCGCATCTGTTCAGCCTCGTATGCTTTAAAAACCTCATCAGAAAGCTGTGACATATGAAGATCTCCTATCAGAAGCGCTGCGTTCTTTCTGGTTTTTGCATCTTCTGCTCCCATAAACGACACAAGCAGCTCATCTTCTCCTGCAAGCAGCTTTCGAGCCTCTGCTAATGCATTTTCATCTTTAATCTCCTGTCTGAGGCTGCTCAGATTCTGACGTACATTCTCTTTTTTTAACAGATTTCCGATAATTTCCTTCATTTTTTAAATCATCCTTTAATTTATTGTATATTGTCAGTTTTGGCTTGCCTCTTCCTTTGGCACACCATTTTCTTCGATGTATGTATCCAGATCCTTGTGAAACTGCTCCCACGCATCCTCATGCTCCACGAAATATAGCGGACACTTCTTGCCTGTCACATCGTAGTGCCTTATTACATCATCAGCACTCAGATCATACCGCCCCATAAGCCATGTGGTGAGCTCTATGAGCGACTGGTATGTGCTGTCGTTGAACTTTCCTGTCTCATCCTCTATACAGCACTCTATCGATATTGTGTCACTGTTTCTGTTATTAGATGCATACGATATCTCATTGCAAGGTATGCACTGCACTATCTCACCCTCTAATCCTATAACAAAGTGTGAGCTTGCTTTGGTCTTTTTGGTCTCTGCCAGGCCATTGAAATAGTCTCTGTTTTGTCTGGCTGACGTACCCGGATTTGCTGTATAATGGACAACTATGCCGTTTACCTTCTCAAGTGCCTTCTGTGGTCTGGAATACGGATTGGGTGTCAGCAACTGTACATCAAGCTTTGGCTGTATAGGATTGTAAAGAGTACTGGTCACCTCTGCCTTTACTTCTTCCTGCTTTGCCTTTTTGCCCCTTAAAGCTCCCACAATGATTATCGTTGCAATTATAAGTATTATCATGCCTATAACAATGCCATTGCCAATAAGCTGCTTTCTTCTAACCTGGGCGCGGTGTCTCTTTCTATATTCTTCGCGCTTTCTCTGTCTTATCTTTTCATACTCGTCCATTTAATTATCCCCGGTTATCTCTTTTGTTTGCTTTTATATATCTATTCCAAGCTTTTATAAACATTTGCATACATATAAGAGTATATTAGCACAAATCGTCTTGTTATGCCACATAAAATAATACAAAAGCACCAGATATTACGACGTAACATAATACCCGGTGCTTTATTATAAATGTATATTCTTATTATTAATCACACTTAATCTCGTGAACCCATCCATCCGGTCCATCAATATGGCCCATCTGAATGCCTGTAAGTGTGTCACGAAGCTTCTTTGTGACAGGTCCCATCTCATCCATACCGCTTGGGAAGCAGATTTCCTTGCCGTGGTCTACAATCTTTCCTACCGGTGAGATTACTGCTGCTGTTCCGCAAAGTCCACACTCAGCAAAATCCTTTACCTCATCAAAGAGCACCTCTCTGTGCTCAACCTTGAGTCCTAAGTACTTCTCTGCAACTACCATCAGTGAACGGCGTGTGATTGATGGCAGGATGCTGTCTGATTTAGGTGTAACAAATGTGCCATCCTTTGTGATAAAGATGAAGTTTGCACCACCTGTCTCCTCTACCTTTGTACGTGTTGCAGGATCGAGGTACATATTCTCTGCAAAGCCCTGTGCATGTGCATCTACAATGGCATGAAGACTCATTGCATAGTTGAGTCCTGCCTTGATATGTCCTGTTCCGTGAGGTGCTGCTCTATCAAAGTCTGATACACGGATTGTGATTGGCTTTGCGCCACCCTTGAAGTATGGTCCTACAGGTGTTACAAGGATTCTGAACTGATACTCATCAGCCGGCTTAACACCGATTACTGCATTTGTTCCCATAATGTATGGTCTGATATAGAGTGTAGCACCTGAGCCGTATGGTGGAACCCATGCAGCATTTGCCTTTACTACTTCCTCAACTGCCTTTACAAATCTATCCTCCGGGAATACAGGCATCTCAAGTCTCTCACATGAATCCTTAAGACGCTGTGCGTTTAAGTCAGGTCTGAAGCAGACAATTCTGCCATCCTCTGTTGTGTATGCCTTAAGTCCCTCGAAGCATGTCTGTGCATACTGGAATACTCCCGCACACTCATTAAGTGTCACTGTATGATCCTTTGTGAGCTGTCCATCGTCCCACTTTCCATCTTTATAATTAGAAACATAGCTGTAATCTGTTTCCTGGTAGCCAAAACTAAGGTTTGACCAATCGATATCCTTCTTTTCCATCTTTATATCCTCCGTTTCTTTACGGATCCGATATAACCTAGCGTTATCATATATCGGGTCTACTATCATTTATGCTCATTCTAGTACAATAGAAAAAAAATGTCTAGTACTATTTTTTTATAATAACTATAACTTAAGTTTCTATATAGCTTTTTTTACTATTATAAGATAAGGCCTGACTTTTTCTTACTTTTTTCAATAGCTGTATTAAACCTTCCAAACGGACGCCCAAGCAGCAGTCCGATCACAAGCGATATTGCTATAAATATAAGAAGAATCGCAAGATCCTTGCAATAATCAAAGCGGTACATGCCTCCCACGCACTCTCTTAGGGCATTCATGGCATAGTTAAACGGCATGAACTTATACAGTGCTCTGTACACCTGCGGCAGCACCTCAACCGGGAATGTGCCGCCTGCGCCTGCCACCTGAATGACCATAATGACTACTGCTACAGCCTGTCCCACATTGCCCAAGGCTGCTGTGAGTGAGTACATAAGAAGCGTGAATACAAGGCTTGTCAGCGCGCTTGCGCACCAGAAAAGGAACGGATGCCTGCACTGTATTCCGACAAAGAACAAATCACCGAGCACTGTCACAAGTGTCTGAATCTGGCCTATCACAAAAAATGTGATATATCTGCCAAAAAACTTATGTACGCTGTTTACTTTGCCAAGTGATTTTATATCGTCAGTGTCCTTTACCTTTGTTTTCACAAGTGCAACAGTTATAAGACCTCCCACCCACAGAGCCAGCACTGTGTAAAACGGTGCCATGGCTGAGCCATATGTGGATATCTCATATATCTTCTGCTCATCCATAGACAGCGGTGATGTCACAAACTGCGCAATGAGTGTCGGATCTGTCCGAAGCAGCTTTACAATCTCATTAAACTGCTCATCGTTTGACAAATTATCAAATCCTGATATAACATTCTGCAAACCATCTCTGATCTGCTGTACATACTGTCTGGTATTTACAATATCTGCATTTCCTGATTTAAGAACTGCCGAATAGTCATCGAGTGCTTTTTGTATATCCGGGAAGCTGTTGTCCAGAGAACCAAGCATGGACTGTGTCTCAATAAGTGCATATTCTATATCATATACCGCTCCTGTGAGATTCGGTGACACGCTGTGATCAAATGTATTTTTAAGTGTATCTATTGCAGACTTGGCACTTGACACATCCGCTTTTATCGACTCCTTAAGAATCTTTAGCTTATCTGCCGTCAATTCAGTATCAGACTTAAGGTCTTTTATCTGTGTTTTAATGCTTTGGATATTATTTCTGACAGCCTCTATCTGCGAGCTATCAACTCCCTTTAAGCCTTGAATGGCGACAAGAGTATTCTCAGCAAGCTGCTCTACCGTATCAAAGCTAGCCACGGAAACAGATATATCCGCAGTATCGGCATCAGCTAATCCCGACGCATTTAAGAGCTGTATGGAGTTTTCCAGCACATCGAGCTGACTGTTTATGTTTGATAAGCTTATGTCGACCATCTGTGTGATGGTTTGTGCTGTCTGCGCCCCCGAAAGCACCGATGACTGCATGCCGCTTACCGATGATTGTCCCCCGTCAATCAGCCCCTGCACACTCGGAAGCAGTGACTGTGTCGAGCCTATCAGGCTGTCTGCTGAATCCGTGAGCATGGCAAATGTATCGAGCATGCCTGCATATGTAGAAAGAGTCGTATCCATATCCTTTAGCTTATCAACAACTGTTCCGGCCAGGTTATCGCCTGATTTGCCGTCTCCCACTATGAGCTCTCCCGACTTTGACGCTATCTTTGTAATCGTGCTCACCATTGAAGAGTTTACAGACTGCTGCACCGTGGTCTTGACCTTTGAGGTTATCTTTGTGGCTATGGCATTTTTCTTGCTGTTTTCATAGTATTCTATCTGCGGATTGACCGGCTCACCGCTTAGGAAGCTAAGCATATCATCTGAAAAATCCTTCGGCACAATAAAGGCTGCATAGCACTTTCCACTATAAACATACTCCAGTGCCTCTTTACTGCTATCTGTGAAAATCCAGCCAATTGCATCGTTTTCCTTCAGTCCCTTTATGACGCTGTCTCCCATACATAGCTTTAAATCACCGACGCTCATCCCCTCATCCTCAGAATATACTGCTATGTGCATCTGTGATGTAGCTTCCTCTCCGTAAGGATCCCAGTTGGACATAATATTAAACCATGCGTACAAAGCCGGGATAATGCCAAGTCCCATAATAATGACTATGGCAACCACATTTGTAGATATGCGTTTCAGGTCAGCCAGATATATTTGAAATATTTTTTTCATTGCTCGGCATCCTCCCCTGTACTTTGCTGCATCGTATCAAATCTCTGCTCCACTCTTTCGGCTATTTCCTGCACCCTGTCCTCAATCTGCACGACAGGACTCACACTCTGTGCATCACAGCCGCTTATCTCATTCATCTTCTCCTGCAGCTTATAGTCCACATACTCGACTCCGATTAAATACACTGCGATAGCAAACAGACTCACTATCCACAGTACAAGAAAAATGATTTTTGAGCTATCCGGCACAATCATCAGCAGAACAAGAAAAAAGAGCGGAATGATGTATATGCACCTTAATCCTATTTTTATCCGTTTTTGATTCTGCTCGTGAATGGTCTTTTCATATCCGACCAGCTTATCATACATCTCGCGCAGTCTCTTATCATCGGATAGCGGCTGCTCATTCACATTATTATTTGCATTATTATTCATATCATTATCCATATTGGAATCTTTATTACTGTTTCTACCTGTATCCTGCATACTTTCCTTCCCGCTTTATAGCTTACGGCACATCAGAAGTACCATATTAATATGCCAATTATCAAGTTATTAATTGTACATTTAACTATAACATCTCAGTATCTTCCATACGCTTCTCTATAAAATGATTGAGTCTGATAAACGGCTTTCGTATCACAAGTCCTATCACCAAAGAGGCTGCGCCAAAAAGTAAAAGCGTGATATAACATTTGCCGAGTGTATTTTCGTACATACCTCCTATACACTCCCTCATCGCATTTATCGCATATGGGAATGGGAAGAAAATATACACTGCCCTGAAAAATGACGGCAGCGCCTCTATCGGATATGTGCCGCCGCTTCCTGCAATCTGAAGTACCATGACAACCACCGCCAGTGCCTTTCCTATATCACCAAAGGATATGGTCAGAGAATATATGAGCAGTGAAAATGTAAGGCTTGTCACTGCGCCTGTCACAATAAATGAAACCGGATGCACACACTGTATTTTAAGCAGGTATAAATTACCTAGCACAATGATAAAAGTCTGTACCTGTGACAGTAAAAAGAATGTCAGATATCTGCCAAAATAAAGCTGTGAAGGCTTTAGTTTCCCAAGCCCCTTGGCATCCGCGTGAACCTTTACCAGCGAAACAAGTATAGTCATGCCCACCCATATGGCAAGTGTCGTATAAAAAGGTGCTACTCCGGAGCCATAATTGGCTATCTCGTAGATATAATTATCTGATACCTGCACCGGCTCTGAAAAGAAGCTGCCAAGCTTTTCAGGATTCCCCGAAAGCAGATTCACTATGATATCAGCTTTTTCATCCTCAGAGGCTGCTTCAAGCTTGTCGAGTGTCGTATTTATCTTGTCAGATGCTGATTCTATAACTCCCTTAAGCTGTGTCATGCTCATATTGAGTGTATCAAGCGTACTGTCTACTCCGTCAAACACCTGCGCCATGGAGCCTGATGTCTGACTTAGATTGCCAAGTGTGGTCTGCATTGAATCAAGAACAGACGACATACTGCTTATCATGCCGTCCACCTGTGGCACTATCTGTGAGGTATATGTATCATTCACTGCTGACGCGGTCGATGAAAGAGCCGACATTACACTCTTAAGTGTTTCTGCAGAATTCTGTGTTTTTCCCGATAAATCCACAGACTGTGTGCTTTCTATCATGCTCTTTGTCTGTTCCTTGACAAGCTCTATATTGGAAATAAGTGTGCCGACATGGGTATCGTCCATATCCGGCTTTATTTTGTTGATTTTGTCCTCAAGAGTGTCAATATTACCTTTCAAAGCATCCGCTGACTGTTTAATATTTTGCACATCACTTTGAATAGTATTTACATCCTGCGACAGATTTGCATCTGAAATCTGCTTTGATATATCATCAATCGAGCTCTTCACCTTTGCTAATGCCGACGTGATATCTGCGCTAAAGCTGTCGAAGGATTGTCTGGTGGACTGCAGATCATTTTTACTCTCTTCAAGCCTGTCTGTGCCCTTTGCAAGCTTATCCTGTCCATCTTTGAGTGCTTCGCCCGTTTCTTTAGACACCTGTGATAATGCCTTATTTCCGTCAATAAACGTATCTATCATGGCATCGTACTGCGCAAGACTCTCAGATACCGCTTCAAGCTTACCGGTCATCTGCCCCACAGCATCCTTTTCCTTCATGTCATCGGATATTACGTTGGTCTCCTTAAATACCTGCTCTGCAAGCACCTTTATAAACTGCTTATTAATACTTGATTTAACAGCACTTGCTGCACTGTCCGTTATCTTTGTCGCAACAGCATTTTTCTTGTCATTGAGATAGTAGATAATCCTTGGATTTTCAATATTGTCAGCTACACCATGATACATGCTGTAGGTAAACTGCTCATCTATGACAAGTGCAGAATAATATCTGCCGGACTTAACACCCTCAACAGCCTTTTCCTCTGATTTAACAAATTTCCAGCCTATAGTATCCTTTTGCTTTAATGACTCTACCACACCATCGCCCATATTGACATTTTCGCTGTCATTCTTCGTCCAGCCCTTGTCCAGATTGACTACTGCAATTGCTATATTTCCGGTGTTGCCATACGGATCCCAGTTGGCATAGATATTAAACCATGCATACAGCGCCGGCAGCACGCACAGTCCAATAACTATAATGAGTACAAGCACATTTCGGAATATGCCGCACATATCTCTTTTAAAAATTCTTAAAATATCAGCCATGAATCATCCTCTTATATCCGGTGCTGTTTAAGCTCCCCAATAAAATACAATGAGCCAAATGCAACATTTTTCGTATCTCTTTTCAGGTGCTTTCTTATCTCATCAACTCCTGAAAGCTCTGTTGCCTCAACTCCCTCTTTTCTGATAAAATCAGCAAGGTGCGATGCCTGCAGTGCCCTGTCTGAATCCGGTGTCACTGTATAAAACTCCTCAGCAAGCGGCAAAATCTCACGTATCATCACATCATAGTCCTTATCAGCCATGACTCCCATGAAAAAGCAAAATTTCTCACCCGGATACATCTGCACGAGGCTTTCCTTGAGCGCATCAACTCCATTGCTGTTGTGTGCTCCGTCCACTAGCAGAAACGGCTCCTTTGATACTATCTCCATGCGTCCCGGCCACACAGCTTCTTCAAGAGCGCTTTTTATCCTTTTATTCAGGTCTGTTTTCTCGCTCTTTGGCCCTGTCTTATCATATTGAATTTCGTATTCCGGCCCGCCATAGTGCTTTCCCAGCACATACCGCGCCGCAAGCTCTGCCGCTGCTGCATTCTCCCACTGAAATGTGCCACAAAGCCTCAGTGCGTAGCCGCTGCAGCGTGCTATATCGCTTTGCTCCACAGTGATTATCCGTGCATGCTTTTTTTGCGCTTCCTGCTCAATTACCTGCATGGCACGTTTATCCTGCTGTTCCACCACCACTGTACCGTTTTCCTTTATGATACCGGCCTTCTCAGCCGCTATATCCGCTATATCACTGCCAAGGATAGCCATATGGTCATAGCCTATCTTTGTAATAATGGCACATTGCGGTGTGCCGATTGCATTTGTTGAGTCAAGCCTGCCTCCGAGCCCTGTCTCAATGACCATATAATCGCACTGCTGCTCCTCAAAGTACAAAAGAGCCATGGCAAGGCAGTAGTCAAACATCGTAAGCCCTATACCAAAATCTATATCAAGCAGATAGTTTCCAAGCCGTGTGACATCCTCCTTAGGTATCATACGCCCATCAACCGTGATGCGCTCCTCAAAATCTACCAGATGCGGTGATACAAACGTGCCTACCCTCATATGCTCTTTTTTTAATATACTAGAAAAAAAAGCGCACACCGAGCCCTTTCCATTGGTGCCTGCCACATGGATATACGGTATTATGCGCTTTTGCTTTCCTTTTTCTCTCAGCACCTTTATGACCTGTGCTGTCACCACCACTCCCGGCTCATTGCCGAAACGGCGTGTGTTTTCTATTTTGTTTAAAACCTGTGTGTAATCTAAATTTCCCATGCCATCATTATAATATATCCGGCCGATAAAATAAAGACCATATCCTTATACTGCTATAATAATGCCCCCGTCATTTGCATACATGCTTGAGATGCCGGCAGTATCCACAATGACAATCTTCTTAAATCTGGCAAGCTTCTCAAGGCATGCCTTCACATACTGTGCACGCTCCGGGCAGTTGCAGTGTGAGATTGCAAGAATCCTGTGCTCACAGTCCTTTGTGGCAGCCACAACATCCTCTACCATCTTGGCAAGTGCCCTCTTCATGCCTCTGGCCTGGCCAAGCTGCTGGATTGAGCCCTCATCGGTTGAGCCCATGACAGGCTTTATGTTTAAAGTGCTGGCCACAAGAGCCTTCAGGTTGCTTAATCGTCCTGCCTTTCTTAATGTATCAAGTGTCTCAAGCACAAAGAAGGTATTCATTGAAGCTATATACTCCTCTGTCTGCTTTACAACCTCATCAAATGAAAGTCCACTCTCTTCAAACTCCTGTACCTTCATGCCGATTAGTGTCTCGCCTATAGATGCTGAGCGGGAATTGAATACATAGATTTGTTTGCCACAGTCCTCATGCTCCTCGTTGTACAGATTGACTGCTAAAACAGCGCTGTTGTATGAGCCGCTGAGCTTGCCCGAAAGTGTGACAACATAGATATGGTCAGCCTCTCCCTCAAAAGCCTGCATGAACTCCTCAGGAGACGGGCATGACGACTTTGGCCCCTTTACGCTCTCCTTTACTCTTCTTAAGAAATCATGCTGGTCAAAGCTCTCATCATCGCGGATTCTGTATCCGTCAACATCAAGTTCGAGTGCCACATTGCAAAAATGTCCATCCTTCTTAAGGCTATCTGTGAGCTCACCACAGCTATCTATTATAATCTTATACACATCTATTCCTCCTGCACTATATGATAATAAAAGTTTAAATTACTTTTTTAAAAGTTATTTTATTCCGTAACAAGTAGTTTTCATTACTACGTCATATTAACACGAAAACTAAACTTATGCAAGAGGTTTCTGTATTTATTTTCCCATAATGGTTATCTGCCCTTTAATGGTACCCGAAAAAGGCCGTCACACAGTCGCTTAAGGCTTTCATGTCGCGTACTCCCATAAGCTCACAGGCTGAGTGCATGGCAAGAATAGGTATACCTATATCCACAGTCTTTACCGGCAAAAGCGTACCTGCAATCGAGCCCAGTGTGCTGCCGCCACGGCTGTCCGAACGGTTCACAAAACGCTGGTAAGGTATGCCCTTTTCATCACACATCTGACATAGAATAGCAATAGCCTGCGCATCCGTAGCATACGACTGCGAGCATGCCTGCTTGATACAAAAACCTTTTCCCATGACAGGCATATTTGTGATATCCATCTTTTCCTTTTTATTAGGATGAAGCGCATGAGCCACATCGACAGACAAAAGCATGGCATCATATATGCTCTCATCTATTTCATTTTCTGAAAGGTCCATATTTCTTAAAATACGTCTGAGCATATCGTGAAGCATTATAGAGGCCGCGCCCTGCTTACTGTTACTTCCAATCTCCTCATGATCGAAAAGCGCTATGATGTTTATTCCATCAGCTCTGTTTCCATCCTCTATCGCATCAAGAAGTGCCCTGCAGGATGACTGGTTGTCGATTCTAGGCGATGAAATCATGGTGTCATTCACACCGACAAAACAAGGCTCCTCCATACAAAATGTATTGAGCTCAAAGTCTATGATATCGCTCTTTTCCACAGACAGCTCTCTAGCCAGAAAGCTAAGGAAATAATCCGTGGTTCTTTCATCCTCAGGTATTGAATCAAGCACTGGCATCAGATCCACCTGATTATTTATCCCTACACCCTTATTCACATCCCTGTTCATATGAATGGCAAGATTTGGAATAATCATGACAGGCTTTTTAGACCTATATAACACCATACGCGGATTGAACACATCCTCACTCTTTATAGCCACGCGCCCTGCCACTCCGAGAGGTCTGTCAAACCATGTGTTTAAAATCGGTCCTCCATACACCTCTACATTAACCTGTGCATATGAGTTTGTCATAAAATCCGGATTTGGCTTTATGCGAAGATATGGATAGTCTGTGTGAGCTGCCGCTATTCGCACCATATCCTTTTTGTTGTAGCCGCTTCCTACAGTAAACGCAAACATGGTCGTATCATGGTGATTTAAGACATACCTGCCACCGCGCACAAGCTTCCAGTCACCTGTATAATCTATCTCCTCAAATCCGTTTTCCAAAAGCTCCTGCTTTGCAGCCTTCACACACTCGCATGGTGAAACAGCCGCTTTTAGTAAATCAAATAATTTTTCCTGTTTCATGGATTGCCTCCTGTTTTCATTGCATAACGCATTTATTCTACCACGGACTTTACAATTATTCCAGTTGAACAGACTTTATTTTTAAGGCTATTTTTATATCTATTTTTATGGCATAATCCGCGAATCTGATGTATGATATAATAATCGATAACTATTCAAAACCACTTAAAACAATCATTCGCTGTCACATACAATGTGGAAAATGAGGAGAAATTATGATATCAATTGAACTGACAGACACAAAGGACTTTATGAACAAGCTGCTTCGTACGGAAATCTTTGACAACTTCCTGCTCCAGGAGGCCGTTATCACAAAGGCAGCCTCATACGTCATAGACGGTCACCTGCAAAAGGGCTTTTACAGCTCCACAGAGCTTGAGGAAAATGGTATAGCTGGCTATAGCATACTCCCCTTTAGGATGCTTCGCACAAACTGCTTTGACCTGATAAAGGGCAGACAGACTCCATCGTCATTCAAGTTTGTCTTTCTGCTTTCACCTGAAAACATGGAGCACACCCTAAGCAGTCTGCACTCTGCTTTCACCGTGTCCGATATCAGCGGTTTTTTCATAAATATCAGGTATCAAAGCCAGCTTCTGACTCTGACAACCGGAATATCCTACAATATTTTTTCAGCGGATAAGACCTTAGACAGTGAATGGGATAAGCTTGTAATGAAATTTTTAGCAAATAATGACATAAACTTTAAAGAACTTTGACTTTATTGCTTTACATATTAAACCTGTTATGCTATTCTAACGTTAGTTGCGTAAGCAGCATTATTATTATTTGGAGGTACTTTCGATGAGCAAAGGTACAGTAAAATGGTTCAATAACCAAAAAGGTTACGGATTCATCACAGCCGAGGACGGAAAGGATGTATTCGTACATTTCTCAGGACTTAACATGGAGGGCTTCAAAACTCTCGAGGAAGGTGCAGCAGTAGAGTTCGATATCACTGATGGCGCTAAAGGTCCACAGGCAGTTAACGTTGAGGTAGTTAAATAATTTTGACCACTCAGGCAATCTAGTTTCTATGTACCTTTTTCTTTATTATATATTTAGGTAAAATTATAGTTACAAAAATGTTAATTGGGGAATAAGATATAAGAATCATGATTAAAAAAGAAGAGTTCATTTTGAACTCTTCTTTTTTGTGCTTTTTTATTTGAATGATTTTAGTTGTTTACACGATGATGAGACATCGGTGAGCTTGTGGTGAGTGGTAAAAATGTATAACCATTCGCCTGTCCCCACTGGATGATCTGCTCGACCGCATTGACACTGAAATCCTTTATGTCGTGCTGCAATACAACTGATACGTTGTGGCTCTGCACTCCTGAAATGACATTCTGCACTACCTGTTCCGTGCTGATTGGCTTACTGTTTGCATCTCCGCTCGATACATTCCAGTCACAATATAAAAGGCCTCTTGCTGTCACATCATTTACGAGCTGTGTCATAATGCCCGGACAGTAATCCTTGCTCACAGTATTTGATGAGCCTCCCGGGAATCTGATGATTGACGCATCATTTCCTGTCTGTGCCTTTATGATACTGTTCATCTGCTCAAGGTCATCAAAAAATGCCTGCTCACTTGTATATATCTGTTTGTATTTGTGGCTGGCAGAGTGGATAGCCACTGTATGTCCTCTCTTTGCCTCCTCTGCTATCATGTTCTGATAGTCAGGATGTGTATTTGTAACAAAGAAGGTGGCCTTTACATTGTATTTATCAAGCACATCTAATAGCCCCTGTGTATACTTTCCGGGACCATCGTCAAAGGTCAGATAAATAATCTTGTTGCCCGGATTTACTGTGTCTGCCGTGGCAGCCGGATCATACACACTGACCACTCTTGTAGCTGTAGCCTTATTGCCTGATGAATCTGAGACCTCATATGTCACAGTATACTTTCCTGCCTTATCCTTATCTACCTTATCTCCTGATACCTTGACACTGTCTGTGATGTCTCCGTCACAATTGTCTGTTGCCGTGTATCCCGGATCACTGTACTTATCACCCTTTTTAACTGACATAAAATCATCACCCGAAAGCTTTATCTGCGGTGCAGTGCTATCTGTGACATGCACAGTCCTTTTGACCTCGCTCTCATTCTTTGACGAGTCAGCGACACTGTACTTTATCTCATAGTCTCCCGGCTTTGAAGTATCGACAGCTCCTGTGACAGATACCTTGTCTGTCAGATCCCCATCATAGTTGTCTGTTGCCGTATATCCCGGGTCACTGAACTCGCTGCCTGCCTCTACAGTCATCTCTGCATCGCCATTTAATGTAATCTCCGGAGCCTTCTTATCCCTCACTTCAACCTTGATTGTCTGTGTCGCAGTTTTTTTACCGTATTGAGCAGTTACCTTTATCTCGTATGAACCTGTCTTTGTCGCATCGACATTACTGTCTATAGTACATTTTATCTCTTTTCCCTTCCGATTTATAAGCCTGCCTCTGACATACGCCTTGATTTTTGGTGCCTCAAACTTTTTGCCATACTCAACAGTAATACCGTTTTTGAACTTGCTGCTGAACTCAATGTGTGAGTCAAAGCATGTGATATATACTATAAACGCCACCACCAGAACTATTGCAGCCGTAAGTATGCCGATAATCATCTTTTTATTTTTGTCCATTTTTCCAATCCTCTTTAGCATTTTATAATTATTCTCTCTATATTATTACTCAAACCTGATAATATTATTTCAAGCAATATCTATTATAGCGTTAAACAATCTTTTTTGCTACTGCAAATTCCTTGAGAATTTCTTAATGTTGGCTTCATATATTTCAGTTGTGTTACAATTGTTTCTTTATCATGAATGCCTCCGGTGCAGTCTTAATAAGTAATTAATTTATTTAATATCTTTGTTACTATTCAGTTCTCAATATGACTAACCACATATCTTTTTGCAGATATTCGCAATCACAAAAATCCCCCGAACAAGTCGGGGGATTTAAAAAGCTTATGCTGTAACAATCATTTTATTACTGCTCCTTACGGTGCATCTCAAATGTCTCCATATGGTAGTTGGCGATGTTGTCACGAATCTTTCTGTCATCTGCTCTGCTTAAGAGATCATCACGGAACTTCTTGGTAGTCACCATGTCATTGTATGAGCTTGGTCCGCCTACGCAGCCGCCCTCACATGCCATTCCCTCAATGAAGTTCTCAGGAAGCTTGCCTGCCTTCATGAGGAGAAGTGCCTTCTTACACTCTGCTGCTCCGTTTGCCTTGCAAACCTTACAATCAACATCCTCGCCTTTTTCCTTCATGCTCTCGATTACGGCTGCTGTAACTCCGCCTGAGTTTGCGAAACGCTTACCGAATACTGAGCCCTCCTGATATGAGGTATCATCAGCCTCAAGCTGTACTCCCTTTGCCTTCATAATAGCACGAATCTCGCTGAAGGTAAGTACATAATCTGCATTGCCCTCTATCTTCTGATCATGTACCTCTGACTTCTTGGCAACACATGGTCCGATGAATACTGTAACTGCATCAGGGTCCTTTGCCTTTATCATTCTTGAAACTGCACACATAGGTGAAACAGTTGTAGAAATCTTGTCAGCAAGCTCAGGATAGTGCTTTCTAACCATATTTACAAATCCAGGACAGCATGATGTAACCTTCTTCTCTCCTGCCTCGTATGCCTCAAGCCACTCGTCAGCCTCGTATGCTGCTGTCATATCTCCTCCGAGCGCTACCTCAACAAAACCGTTGAAGCCAACTGCCTGCATAGCTTTCTTCCAGCTGTTCATAGTGATATTTGCGCCAAACTGTCCCTCTGCTGCAGGTGCAACCATAGCGTATACATGCTTGTTCTCTGACTTGATTGCATCGATTACATCTACGATGTATGTCTTTGATCCGATAGCTCCGAATGGACAGCTGTGGATACACTTACCACATCTGATACATTTGCTCTCATCAATCACTGAAATGCCGTACTCATTGTATGTAATGGCATTTACAGGGCATGAGAACTTACATGGTCTCTTTAAATGAGCGATAGCGTTGTAAGGACATGCCTGTGCACAGCGTCCACACTCCTTACACTTCTGTGGATCGATATGTGAGCGGAGACGTCCTGCCTCAATTGCTCCGAACTTACATGCATTGATACAAGCCTTGCCAAGACAGTTCTGACAGTTCTCAGTAACTGTGTAGCTCGAAATCGGACAATCCTCACATGCTGAGCTGATTACCTGGATGATATTGCCGTCATCGTTTGCGCTTGGTGCTTTACCCTCTGCAAGTCTGACACGTTGACGGATGATTTCTCTCTCCTTGTAGATACAGCAACGGAACTGAGGTGTCGGTCCCGGAATAAGTGTAAATGGGATGTCATCTCTGATCTCATCGAGGTTACCTGCAAATGCAGCCTTTGCGACCTCAAGCAAAACTGCATGTTTGATTTTGATTACGTTTTCGTCAGCGTACATATTATCTCCTTTTCCTTAAAATAATGTATATTTTGTTACCTAATTAATTACATACTTAGAAGAATCATTATACCATGTGACACTTCCCATATCACATGACCTGATTCCTCTAAAAAAATGCTCCTAGTATTTATCTACTAGGAACATTCTACAAAATTTTTTAAACTTTTTCTACCCTTGTATTCATCAAAATACAAAGAATTGTTATTTTTTTCACAATAACGGCAATTTTAATAAAAATTACTCATGGCGCAGTGCGTCAATAGGGTTCAGGTTCGCTGCCTTGTATGAAGGAAGCATACCGAATATGATTCCGATTGCCATGGAAAAAAGCACCGCAAGTATAGCTGCTGCCGGACTTATCGCTGTCGGCGTGCCGTTTAGCATTGAGATGACCTTAGAGAGTATCACTCCGACCAGCACTCCGACCAAACCTCCAAGACTTGTGAGAACAACTGCCTCTGTGAGGAACTGTCCAAGTATTGCTCCCTTTCCTGCTCCGATTGCTTTTTTAAGTCCTATCTCTGAGGTACGCTCTGTGACTGACACAAGCATGATATTCATGACGCCGATACCACCGACGAGCAGTGATATTCCGGCTATCCATATAAGCATCATATTGGTTGACTGGCTGAGCTGCTGTATCTGCTTTGCCTGCTCCTGTAAATCCTGTGCCTTGTAGGTCACATCAGAGCCGTCTGTAACATTTAAATTGCTGTTAAGTATCTCCTCAGCAGCCTTTCCCACTGTAGCCATGGTATCCGTGCTGTCTGCCTTAAGCAAAAGGTTCTGCGGCTCATCATAACCAAATATAACCGGCCATGTTCCGCTTGGCACAAATACATTGCCCTGGCTGTCATCATGGGCATACATATAGTAATCATCCATTGAGTTTATTACCAGGTCATAGCTGTCCTTTTCCGTGACTACACCGACTACTGTAAACGGATATCCCTGTATCTCTACTGTCTTGCCGAGCGCGCTCTCTCCTGAAAACAGGCTGCTCTCCACGCTCTCATCAATAAGAGCCACCCTGCGTGCATTTGCATAGTCATTCTTTGAGAAGCCTCTGCCCTTCATGACTACATAGCTTGCAGTATCGAAATATCCGTCATCGACACCTGTTATATTGCCGCCCGAAAGCGCCGTGTTCAGATAATAGACTGCATTGGAAGCCTGTCTTGTACGGTAAAGAGCTGCATTTTTCACATGGTCGAGCTCCTTTATGCTGTCAAGTGTGGCAGCCGATACCTCAGTCACTCCCGCCGGCGCCGTTTCATATGATAAATCCATATCATAGCCATCCTTCTGCAGTGTGACCTTTACGTTATTACTTCCCGAACCTATGAGGTTCTTTTCTATCTGTTCGTTTGTGCCCTGAATTGTGGAAACAATCGCAATAATTGCTGCAATTCCGATGATGATTCCAAGCATGGTCAGAAACGAACGCATCTTATGTGACCAGATTCCCCTAAAGGACAATCTAATATTTTCAAGCATCTTTAATCCTCCCTGCTAAACTAATACATACCATCTTCCGACACCTTGGTTTTCTCGCCCTCCCTGACTCCATACGGGAATGCAATATAGTCATCATTTGTCAGACCTGACTTTATCTCCACATATGAGCCCCAGAGCGACTTGCCTGTTTTGACAGACTGTTTTTTGAGCTTTCCGTTGTCATCCTTGTATATATATGACTGTCCGTTCTCGGTTCTGACATATGACTTGTCGATATATAGTCCACTGTCAGAGCCCTCCGATGATGTATCTATGGTCAACTCAAGTGAATCGCCCTTTTTGAGATTCTGCGGATTCTCAATGTACGCGGTGTACTCATAGAATGAGGAGTTTGGATTGCTGTCTCCATAATAGTTTACGCTGTCTGACGGCACATTGCTTATCTCGGATATCGTGCCCTCATAGGTATCACCTGTCATGTAGTTGACTGCTGATACGCTCTGTCCTATTTTTACCGTATCCAGATCCAGCTCACCGATTGTTCCGCTGATATACAGTCCTGATGCTCCCGAAAGCTGCAGGAAAGGTGTACCGTCCTGCGGTGGATTGGCAGGATCACCGACTGTTGTCACAATTCCATCCTTCTTTGCATATACCACGCCATCCTCAAGCTCGCTCTGCAGTTCCTTTAAATCGGCCTGTGCAATTCTCTTTTGTAAATCAACATCGGCAACACTTCTGGTCTGCTCCTTTATAGCATCCTTAAGCTCATCTGCTGTGTATGTCTTTTCTTCTGCCGCGGTATCAGCTTCTGTCTGTGCGGTCTGTTCTGTGGCACTGTCTGTTTTGGTATCCGACGGCTCACTTCCTTCTGTATCATCAGAAGCATCTCCTGCTGTAGTTGTACCTGCAAGGAAAAGCTTTATCTCATCGCTTTCATCATAGCCGCCAAGCCTATCTCCTCTTACGATAAGCTCCATATCAGGTGCAGACGCATCTCCTATTACAAACCGCGCTACCGCGCTCTTTTCTGAGAGTGTATTCAAAAGCTCCCCTGATACATATGAAGCTTCTGTACATGTAAATACATAAGGATCGTCCTCTGTACCGCTTCCTTTGGCCTCTGACAAATCAGATATCACATCATGCTGTTCATCAGGCGCAGACGGCTGTGTGTCAGGCTGTGGCTCAGGTATAACAGGAGTCTCGGGCTGCTTTTCAACCGGTTTAGTGTTCTTTAGCTTGTCAAGCTTCTGCTTTTCCGATGCAAGCTGGTTATCAAGACTCTGTATCTCAAGCTGCTTCATCTCAACCGAGAGCGAAAGACTCGTCACATCATATGCAAGGAGCTTATCTCCGGCCTTTACCTGCTGATCCTTTGTGACATAAACCTCTGTCACCTTCTGTCCATCCTTTAAATTGATTGTCTGACATGCATCATCACACACCATTCCCTCACTGGTCATGGATGTGTAGTCGTTTGTCGTGCTGATCATTGAAACACTCATGACGGAAGCAAGCCCCTTGGAGTTCCTGTAATAAACAACTCCTGTGATGCTTCCTGCTGCAACTGCAACTACAAGGACAGCTATTATAATGATCTTAATTCTCTTTTTCTTTTTCATTACCTGCCTCCTGTCCTTCCTCTGTTATCTCGCCGTCTATGATGTGGACGATGCGCTTTGCCTGCTCGGCTACCTTTCTGTCATGTGTAATCACGACAACCGTCACACCGGACTCATTAAGGCTCTCAAAGAGCTCAAGCACCTGCTTGCCTGACTTTGAATCAAGTGCTCCCGTAGGCTCATCCGCAAGCAGAAGCTTTGGATGATTGACCATAGCTCTCGCTATCGCCACTCTCTGCTTCTGTCCTCCTGAAAGCTGTGTTGGCCTGAAATCAGCCCTGTCTGAAAGCCCTACACGCTCTAATGCCTCCATGCCCATCTGCCTTCTGTCCTTTTTGCTCACACCGGCATATATGAGTGGCAGGCATACATTGTCCAGTGCACACTCTCTCGGCATGAGTTGGAAATTCTGGAATACAAATCCAATTGTATCCCGTCTGACTCTCGTAAGCTCCTTTTCCTTAAGCTCACTGACAGGTCTGCCGTCAAGTATATATGTACCCGATGTTGGCAGATCAAGACAGCCCACTATATTCATGAGAGTGGTCTTGCCGGAGCCCGACGGTCCCATGATTGCCACGTACTCTCCCTCCTCAATCTGGAGTGAAACATCCTTTAAAACCGGCACCACGAGCTTATCCTGGTCATAGTTTTTATAAATATGCTGGAGTTCTAGAATCATCTACTGTACCTCCGCGTCACCTGAACCGGTGGCATCCGCAGCACCTTCGTCCATTGTGCCATCGTCCATTGTGCCATCATCAACAGGACCGCCCTCAGTGCCCTCAAGCATCTGGTCATCAAGAGCTTCTGTACCCATATCGTCATAGACTGAATCTTCACCGCCGCCATTTTCAACGTACTCTTCCCATGTCTGTGCCGGCTCACCCTCATAAAGATCATCAGATGCCCATACTATATAGTCATCCTTTGTAAGCCCTGACTTGATTTCATACATCATGAGATTCTCGTCATAGTCTCCAAGCTCAACCTTTGTCTTCTCAAGCTTATCCTTTTTATTAAGTGTCCATACATATGCATCATCGCCATCCTTTACGACATAGCTCTCATCAATCCATATACCATCCTTCACCTCTGTCTGTCCGAAATCCGGCTCCACATATACATGCTGTCCTAAAAGCATGTCGCCTGTGCCTGTAAGCTGCACATAGAAGTTGTACTTTGATGCCTTCTGCTCGCTGCTTCCATCATCATACATGCCGGAATTGCTGTTATCAGTCTGCGTATTCTCAGTATCAACCTTGCTGATGGTACCCTGCCATGTCTTTGACTCATCAACTCTCGAGCGCACTATAACCGCCTGTCCCTCTGCGAGTCCACTGTTTAAAAAGCTCTGCTCATCAATTGTGCCCTTTACCCTGTAATCACCGGTGGCAACGATTGTCATAAATGCAGTATCTGCTGTGTCTGCACTCTGATTCTCATTGATTTTCTTTACAACACCAATCATTGTGCTGTTTACAGTGGCATTTTTGATGCTCTCATCATACTTTTCTATCTCTGCCTTCTTCGTGGCAATATCGTACTGAGTCTGCTTCTGCTGTGTCTGCGCCTGCTGAATCTGCAGTGTATAGTCAAGCTGCTGATCCTTTGGCGCTTCCTTCTTTTCCTTGGTGAGCTGCTCTATCTGTGCATCATAGCCGGAAAGCGTATTGTTTAAGCTCTCAAGCTCAAGCGTGGCGCTTTCCTTTTTCGCAGCAAGCTCCTTTGTATCATAGGTAAAAAGAGGTGTACCCACCTGTACCTCATCCCCCTCTGACACAAGAATATCCTTTACCGTTTTTTCACTGTCAGCCTTGATATCCATGGTATCGGCTGCTTCCACGACACCGCTGTACTTGTCAGTACTTCCCGCCTGATACATGACATCAGCGACCTTGTTTGCATAGACTCCCGATGCCTTTGCTGCATTCTTTCCCTTTGTCATTGCAATGACAACAGCTGACACAATCACTGCTATGATAAGCACAACTGCAATCACTGAAATGATTATCTTTTTCTTTTTACTCATTTCGACCTCCCGGTTTCTTATAATTAATTGATTATAAGTAACTATTCAGAACCACTGAGAACAAAAAAGCTGATGCGTCATGCTTGCATGTAAGCAGCAGGTTTTCTTGTTCTCAAGGTGGCTCGAATAGAGCCACCCCCACACATATGAGTAAAATTAGCTGCGTAGCAGCGGGAAAGCACGAGTATCGTGCGATTTTGCGAATGTGCGTGGGGTGATTCTGAATAGTTACTATTATGACATAATCATACCAAATATATATTGCATCTGTCTTTTAAGATTTTTTTAATATTTTACTAATAAAAAATGGAGGTTAGTATGGAAATAGCATTTAGTGAGAAAATTTCTCCACAGCTGTCCGCCGCCCTGTTGTCCACCCCTTATGAACTTGGAAAAGAGGGAGGGCTTTCAAGCGGCTATCTGCCGGAGAGTGATAGCTGGGAAGTGATAGTAAAATATGTCGGTGACATCGAAAAAATAAAAGAAAAATATCCTTCTGTACTCATCACGAGGCTGCTCGGAAACTATGCGGTGCTCGTAATTGAGAAATCACTTGTAAATACCGTTGCCCTGTGCGATGAAATCATATATATGGAAAAGCCAAAGCAGTTTAACTACGATGTGTACGAGGGCTCGCAGGCCTCATGCATCACTCCCGTACACACCAATCCATATAATCTAACCGGAAAAGGTGTGCTCGTAGGCATTATCGACTCCGGAATTTACTATGCCCATCCGGCTTTTATACAGGATGGTGTAAGCAGAATCGCCTATCTGTGGGACCAGACTGTTTCCGATGATACCTCACACAGTGATATCATCCCTTTCGGCACCTTATATGACCGAGATACAATCACCAAAGCCATAAATGCAGAAAACAGCTTAGAAATGCAGCGCATCTGTCCAAGCATCGACATATCCGGGCACGGCACTCATGTAGCAGGAATCGCTGCCGGAAACGGAAATGGTAATGATAATGAACAAAACACAAAATACCGCGGTGTTGCTTATGAAAGCACTCTTATAATCGTAAAACTCAAAACTTCAGGCGGTGCCAGCTTTCCCACAACCACGCAGATTATGCTGGCAGTAGACTTTTGCATAAGAAAATCAATCGATATGAACATGCCTATCGTCATAAACCTAAGCTTTGGCACAAGCAACGGCTCGCACAGCGGCACCTCACTGCTTGAAGCATACCTGGACTATATAGCAGGAAACTACCGCTGCGCTGTCTCAGTCGGCTCAGGTAACGATGGAGCCGGCTTTGGCCATGCAAACGGCAGCTCGTACCCTGCCGATGCAGAGCTTGCGATAGGCTATCCTGAGCCGTCTCTTTCCATTGATTTATGGAAAAAATACTGGGATGAGATACAGCTGCGCATTAGTGCACCAAATAATGATATGCTGGAGATTCCCGATACAATTACCAATCAGGCAAAGGGCTTTACATACAGATACAGGCTCGATGGGACAGACATATATATAACAGGCGGCGGTCCCTCTCCCTACTCTCCTTTTCAGGAAATATTCATTGAACTCATGGGATCGGAATATATCTCACCCGGCATCTGGAAAATATCACTTGAACCCATATCTGTAAAGGACGGCTCATGGGATATATGGCTGCCGTCAGGTGCCCTGCGCAATGCACAGACCTCATTTATCCATGCATCGCCTGATATCACCCTGACCATCCCCTCAACCGCTCAAAATGTCATATCTGTCGGAGCCTATGACAGCCAAACAAACCGCACAGCCGCCTTTTCCGGCCGAGGCTATACCTGGGCCTTTGACAACATAAAGCCTGATATCATTGCGCCCGGTGTAGACATTATTTCATGCTCAAACACAGGAGGCTACACTTCAAAAACAGGGACATCTATGGCTGCACCGTTTGTAACCGGTGCGGCTGCGCTTCTGATGGAATGGGGAATTGTGCGCGGAAATGACCTCTATATGTATGGCGACAAGCTTAAAGCCTCTCTCATAAAAGGTGCCGGTGAAAATGTATTTACAGCTGCCTCACGGGCTGTCTCTGAAAACACTTCCAAAAACACAAAATACCCCAACCCTGTTACGGGCTGGGGTACATTGTGCTTACTGGATAGTATTCCTTAGTGGAAGCGCTATTCGTATACATGCTTCTGATGCTTCTTTGCATCTGCCTTATTCTTTTTCTTCAATGGATGCTTTGGGTTTTTATCCATTATAATCGCTTCCTTCCGTTCGTTCTGACTACGTTATACACCTGCAATCAGCACTTGTCAAGCAAGAGTGCTATTTTTAATTAATTATTTATATTTAGTGTGAAATCTCAATCATTTTGATATTAAAACAGCGATTTGTATGCACAATTATTGACAGTTTGCTAAATTAAATTATTATCTCTTAATCACACTCTTTTTAAACACAGTCATCGCAATTCAAAAAATACATCATTACATAGCTGCCAGATATACAAAATATGCCGCATAGCAAAGCAGCATCACCACTCCACATGGCTTTCTAAGCTCTTTATATCTTATCGTACCGCCCCACAGGAGCACACCGCACAGGATTGCCACAACTGTATCAATCACAAACCTGCTCTCAAACGGTACCGGACAAATGAGAGCTACTGTTCCGATTACAAAGAGTATATTGAAAATATTGCTGCCGACTATATTTCCAATCGCTATACCGGCATTTCCCTTGCGTGCTGCTGAAACAGATGTAACAAGCTCCGGAAGAGATGTGCCGAATGCAACGATTGTCAGTCCGATAAAGCGCTCACTCATGCCGCAGGCTCTTGCTATTGTCGTGGCACCGTTTACGACAAGCTGGCTTCCAATTACGACGCACACACCGCCCAGCACAATAAAGAGCAGACATTTCCATACCGGATATAGCTTTACCGACTGCTCATCACCGCTGTCATTGCCCTTTTTTGCCAGAATATACAAATAAAGCAGATATGCAATAAATAAAATCCACAGTATAACACCCTCAATGAATGTGATTTCATTGCCTGTCATTCCCATCACGAGAAGCACCGCTGTGATAAGAAGCATGTACGGTATCTCGTATTTGAAGGTGGTTTTTTGTATGGCTACATTTGTGATGAGTGCCGTCACTCCCAGGATTATAAGAATATTTAGTATATTGCTGCCGACAATATTGCCGACTGTAATCCCCGCATTACCCTTTATTCCTGCAGTGATGCTGACTGCCGCCTCCGGCAGCGACGTACCCATCGCCACAATCGTCAGTCCAATCACAAGCTGCGGAATACCAAATTTCCCGGCGAGCGCCGCCGCTCCATCCACAAACACATCCGCGCCCTTCACCAGTGCTACAAAGCCTGCTATAAGCAGTAAAATTGCTACAAAAATCATAATTTTCCTCCTTCTGCTGTCCTTTTTAAGGATGCCTGATTAATTGATAGTTACAGCTATGTCCTATCAGCAGAAGGTTTTTGTATACAAAAAAGGCGACACTTCTGCTGTATAAAACAACAAAAGTCTCGCCATTTAATCACTCTCCGGATTGCTGTCATATATGTATGATATGTATGAGCAATCGTACTGACGGATAAGTAAGCACTCTCGTGCCGGCTACTCCCTTTCACTTATATACTATGATATGTCAACGCAATGGATTCGTCAAGAGAAAGTTTTTCTTGCCTTTATCACGCTAACGTGGTAGCATGGTTACTAAATAAACTATTAAAGAGGTACTACAAATGAAAACATCCGAAATTATTGTATTTATCGTCTATCTGCTGTGCATGCTGGGTATCGGTATCTTCTTCTTCGTGAAAAACAGAAACGGCGGAGAAAAGACCTACTTCCTCGGCGGACGTGAGATGGGACCATGGGTTGCGGCGCTGTCAGCCGGAGCCTCAGACATGAGTGCATGGGTACTCATGGGACTTCCTACTTCTATCTATGCACTGGGCTTAGGTCAGGTATGGATTCCTGTAGGACTTGCAATCGGCTACACTATAAGCTGGCTGCTTGAAGCACCGAGACTGAGAAAATTCTCGATTGTAGCAAACGACTCAATCACCATTCCGCAGTATCTGACCAACAGATTCCTGTCCAAATCACTTGCACTGCAGGTGATATGTGCAATTGTGTTTTTGGTTGCATACACTATTTATGCGGCATCAAGCGTAAAGGCATGCGGTACTCTTTTCCACACTGTAATAGGAATGGATCCACAGATTGCCATGTATCTTGCAGCAGTTGTCATCGTAGGCTATACTTTCCTCGGAGGCTTCTCGGCTGTATGCTGGACCGATTTTTTCCAGGGCATGCTCGTGCTTGGTTCTATGTTTATAGCACCGATTTTTGCAGCATTTATGCTTGATACATCATCTATGTCATCACTCCCGGGCGGTTACTTAAATCCATTCTCAAGCTGGCAGGATATCGTGTCAGGACTGGCATGGGGACTTGGTTACTTTGGTATGCCACATATCATTATCAGATTCATGTCCATCAAATCTCAGAAGGATTTGAAAAAATCAGCAAAAATAGGAATCACATGGACTCTGCTTATTGTATTTTTTGCAACCTTAATCGGAGTAATCGGAAGACTTTTCCTTGGCTTTGACGAATCAATCAATGAAAACTCTCTTGTTTTCATACAGATTGTAAGAAAGATTTTCCCAGGTGTTATCTCAGGTATACTCCTCTCAGCAGTGCTTGCCGCTTCCATGAGTACCGCAGACAGCCAGCTGCTTGCTGCTTCATCTGCTTTCTCGAGTGATGTGTACAAGCCTGTCATCAGAAAAGGCAAGGCAAGTGACAAAGAGATGATGTGGACCGGCCGTATTGTCGTTCTTGGAATCTCTGTTGCAGCACTCATCATCGCATCAAACCCTAATGCCGGCTCTATCATGGCACTTGTTTCCAATGCATGGGGTATCTTTGGAGCTGCCTTTGGACCTGCAATCATGCTCAGCCTCTTCTGGAAGCGCTTTAACTTCAAGGGTGCTGTTGCCGGAATCATAACAGGTGCTGCCGTTGATATATTGTGGTATGCATTCCTCACATCAACCGGAATCTACGAGCTGCTGCCGGGATTTGTTTTAGGACTTATCGCAGCCGTTGTTGTGACACTTTGCACAAATGAGCCTTCAAAAGAGGTTTATGAGCTCTTCGATAAAGCCGAAAAGTTTGATGAATAATTAAAGTAATTAATCAGTAAAGCACATAAGTAAAACCGTCGTACCCTGCCATTTAAGACCCCGGTACGACGGTTTTATTTTTCTTATGCTTTTATGTTGTGCTTTTAGAAGAGCTGCTTTAGTACCTGCATTGGTATTTACCTTTACAAAGGCAAATGTGCTGAAATGGTCTGTCTCAAATACAATTCCTTTAACTTCTACAGATGAAGCACTCGCTCTTTAATCTCCTGGGTTCTTCCCTGATTCCAGAACTGTGTGCCGATATAGCCGCATGTACGGCGGGCTACACTCATCTTGTTCTGGTCGCGGTTGCCACAGTGTGGGCACTCCCAGATAAGCTTGCCTGAGCCCTCTTCCTCCACGATTTTGATTTCTCCGTCGTAGCCGCATACCTGGCAATAGTCGCTCTTTGTATTCAGCTCTGCGTACATGATATTGTCGTAAATGTACTGCATTACTGAAAGCACTGCAGGGATATTGTCCTGCATGTTTGGTACCTCCACGTAGCTGATAGCGCCACCCGGAGACAGCTTCTGGAACTGAGACTCAAACTTTAGCTTGTCAAATGCATTAATCTTCTCTGTTACATGCACATGGTAGCTGTTTGTAATATAGTTCTTGTCGGTAACACCCTTGATGATACCAAAGCGCTTCTGTAAGCACTTAGCAAACTTATAGGTGGTAGACTCAAGCGGTGTGCCATATATACTGAAATCGATGTTTGACTCCTTTTTCCACTGCTCACATGCATCGTTTAAGCGCTGCATTACCTTAAGTGCAAACGGTGTGCCTTCCTTTGGCTCTGTGTGTGATACTCCCTTCATATAGCGCACACACTCACAAAGTCCTGCATAGCCGAGTGAGATTGTTGAGTATCCGTTAAATAATAATGGGTCTATAACCTCTCCCTTTTTCAGACGTGCAAGTGCTCCGTTCTGCCAGAGAATCGGTGCTACATCGGATTTGGTACCAAGAAGCCTCTTATGTCTGCACATAAGTGCTCTGTGACACAGCTCAAGTCTCTCATCAAGTATCTTCCAGAATTTTTCCTCATCCTTTTCTGATGAGCATGCCACATCAACGAGATTTAAGGTGACAACACCCTGGTTGAAACGTCCATAGTATTTACGCTTGTTTGGATCAAAGTTCTTGGCATGTGCCACATTGCCTGCTGTCTGTGAGCATCTGTCCACTGTGAGGAATGAACGGCAGCCCATGCATGTATACACATCTCCGTCCTTAAGCTCCTTCATGACCTTCTCTGAAATATAGTCAGGCACCATTCTCTTTGCAGAGCACTGTGCCGCAAGCACTGTGAGATTCCAGTACTTTGAATCCTCTGTGATATTATCATCCTCAAGCACATATATGAGCTTAGGGAATGCCGGTGTGATATATACACCCTTTTCGTTCTTTACACCCTTTATTCTCTGGTGCAGCATCTCCTCAATGATTGCGGCAAGATCTGCCTTTGTCTGCGGATCGGATACCTCATTCAGGTACATGAATACTGTGATAAACGGTGCCTGTCCGTTTGTAGTCATGAGTGTGATGACCTGATACTGAATCATCTGCACACCACGGTTGATTTCCTCCTTGACACGGAGCTCTGCTACCTCGTTGATTTTTTCTTCATCTAAATCAAGGCCTACGCTCTCGAATTCCTTTTGCACCTGCTTTCTGAACTTCTCACGACTGACCTGTACAAATGGTGCCAGATGTGCAAGCGAGATACTCTGTCCACCATACTGTGAGCTGGCAATCTGTGCGATAGCCTGTGTAGCGATGTTGCAGGCTGTTGAAAAGCTCTTTGGTGTGTCAATCATAGTCTCACTGATTACTGTGCCGTTCTGAAGCATGTCCTCAAGGTTTACAAGACAGCAGTTGTGCATATGCTGTGCAAAATAATCTGCATCGTGGAAATGGATAAGCCCCTTCTCATGAGCCTCCACTATATCCTCAGGAAGCAGGAAACGGCGTGTGATATCCTTGCTCACCTCACCTGCCATGTAGTCACGCTGCACGCTGTTTACAGTAGGATTCTTGTTGGAGTTTTCCTGCTTTACCTCCTCGTTATTGCACTCAAGAAGGCTAAGAATCTGCTGGTCCGTAGAGTTTGACTTACGGACGATGGCTCTCTTATATCTGTAAGTAATGTAGTTTCTGGCTACGGTAAAGGCACGCTTGTTCATGAGCTGGTTCTCCACCATATCCTGTATCTCCTCAACGCTTGGAGAGCGCTTCATGTTCTCACATGCAGTCTCCACGTTGCTTGCAATTTCCTCAATCTGATCAGCAGTAAGCTTCTCATAGTCTAGCACTGAATCGTTTGCCTTTCTAATGGCAGCTACAATTTTGGCTGCATCAAATATATCCTCACTGCCGCTTCGCTTGATGATTTTCATGTAAATTTCTCCTCTCTGTATACTATATTCCATATAATGTAGTGTACTATATATAGTATTGTCATTCAATGCACATACTATATATATACATTTTATCATGTGTAATGGCACAAAATATGCAGCTATAAATGAGATGTAATCATTAATTCATGTCACTGCCCTGCAATGTAAAGCGGGCTTTTCACCAAACAATTACGATATAGCTACATATAAAATGCCATATTATTTAATACAAATCTGTGCATCTGTCTTTTGATGACAATCTAAATTATACAAGATATTGTTGCTATGTCAATACGCTCAACAATATTTTGTAGCATTTTGACTTATTGCACAAAAAAATCCACAATATTTATGCTACTTTTTCAACTCTGTAATTATTTTGTTACTTGTTAAGCTTTTCCATATTGTCAATCACTCTGTCCAAAAAGCCAAGCATCATGTTAAACTCCTCCTTAGAAAAGCCTTCGTGCATGGCTTCCTCTATTACCATTATATTTTCCCTTACCCTGTTTTCGTGGTCCAGTGCTTTTTGCGTCAGCTCAATCCTCTTAAGCCTTGCATCATTTTCCATAGGTGTGCGCACGATATAGCCGTTTTTTTCAAGACTTTTAAGCATATTTGTCACTGTGGCTCCTGACAGATGAAACTTTGCTTCGATATCCTTTTGAAATATATTTTGGCCCTGATTATCCATTATATATCCAATCATCATCCCCTGGCTTCGCGGTATACATTCTGTTTTACTGCACCTTTTTCTGTCAAAATATCTGTCTATACTCCTGCTGATGCGGTTTATCTTGTGTCCTAAGTATTTATCCGGTGTAAACTCCTTCATATCTGAAATCCTTTCATAGATTTTTCTTGACAATAAAAAAAGTATATCTATAATATAGTTAGCACACTAACTAATTAAATGCAAGTATTTTTTTAGTTAACCACATTACCATAAATGTGGGAAGTTTGTTTTAATCAAATATGAAATATAAGAAGAAAGGACAAAACATATGTTAAAAACACTAGGTGCCCAAATAAAGGAATACAAATGGGCTTCGATTGCGACACCTGTTTTCATGCTGCTTGAGGTGGCTGTGGATACCATAATCCCTCTTCTCATGGCATCAATCATCGACAACGGTGTCAATATGGGCGACACAAGGCATATCTATATCATGGGTGTGTGGATGATTGTCGCAGCACTGTTTGGTCTTTTGACAGGATGTCTCGGTGCAAAATATGGTGCAAAGGCCGCCATGGGCTTTGGAAAAAATCTGCGTGCTGCAATGTTTCGCAACATCCAGACCTTTTCCTTTGCAAATATCGACAGATTCTCATCCGCTAGCCTTGTCACACGTATGACAACCGATGTGACCAACATCCAGAATGCTTACATGATGCTGCTTCGCATGGCTATGAGAGCCCCTGCATCCATAATATGTGCGATGGCTATGTCATTTTTCATCAGCCCTCGCCTTGCGACAATATACTTAATCGCTGTCATTGTGCTTGGAGCTTTACTGCTTTTCATCAGTAAGGCGGCCATGAAATACTTCGACAGAGCCTTCAAGCGCTATGATGACCTGAATGAAAGCGTACAGGAAAACGTATCCGCTATCCGCGTTGTAAAGGCATACGTCCGTGAGGATTATGAGAAGAAACGTTTTTCAAAGGCAGCACAGAATATCTACGACGTATTTGTGAAGGCAGAAAGCCTTGTGGTATACAACTCTCCTCTCATGCAGTTTACAGTGTATGCCTGCATCCTGTTAATAAGCTGGCTCGGAGCTCATATGGTGGTAAGCAGCACTCTCACTACAGGTGATCTGATGGCTCTTCTCACCTATTGCATGAATATTCTGATGAACCTCATGATGCTCTCGATGGTGTTTGTAATGATTTCACTCTCACTCGCATCCGCAAGACGAATCAGCGAGGTATTAAATGAACAGAGCACACTGCACAATCCTAAGGAGCCGCTTTACGATGTACCTGACGGAAGCATAAGCTTTAAGCATGTAACCTTCAGATATTCAGACACCGCTGAAACTCCGGTTCTGTCAGATATAAATCTAGACATAAAATCCGGTGAGACCATCGGCATCATAGGAGGAACCGGAAGCTCGAAATCTTCCCTTGTAAACCTGATAAGCCGTCTCTACGACACAGACACCGGCTCTGTAATCGTCGGAGGCCACGATGTGCGTGAGTACGACATGGACACTCTCAGAAACAAGGTAGCTGTCGTGCTCCAGCAGAACGTGCTTTTCTCGGGCACCATACTCGAAAATCTGCGCTGGGGTGACAAAAACGCTACCACAGATGAGTGTATTGAGGCCTGCAAAATGGCATGCGCCGATGACTTTATCGAGTCCTTCCCTGACAAGTACAACACCTACATAGAACAGGGCGGAACCAACGTATCCGGTGGCCAGAAGCAGCGTCTGTGTATCGCAAGGGCTCTGCTTAAAAAGCCAAGGATACTCATACTCGATGACAGCACCTCGGCTGTAGATACAGCAACAGATTCAAAAATCCGTGCTGCCCTCGCAAAAACAATACCGGGAACCACTAAGCTCATCATCGCACAGCGTATCTCATCAGTCATGGATGCTGACCGTATCATCGTGATGAATGACGGAAAAGTGGACGGCTTTGACACTCACGAAAATCTGCTTAAAAATAATGAAATCTACCGCGATGTTTACGATTCCCAGACAAACGGCGGAGGAGACTTTGATGAAGGAGGTGCTGCCTGATGCCAGGACCAAGAGGACCACGAGGTCCAAAACCCAAAATTAAAAATCCCGGTAAGCTTTTTGCGCGCCTCATGGGATTTATTTTCAAGAAATATTTACCTGCCTGCATAATTGTTGTGATATGTATCTTTGTCAGTGTACTTGCAAATGTGCAGGGAACCATGTTTACCAAAAATTTGATTGATGACTATATAGTACCACTGCTTAAGACAGGAAATCCCGACTACGGACCACTCCTTGCAGCAATGGGAAGGGTCGCCGTATTCTACGGTATCGGCGTCATTAGTACGTTTGCATACAGCAAAATAATGATCTACGTATCACAGGGCACCATTAAGAACCTGCGTGTTGAGCTCTTTTCCCATATGCAGGATCTGCCAATCCGATACTTTGACTCACATGCGCACGGCGATATCATGTCAATTTATACAAACGATATCGATACACTCCGCCAGCTCATCAGCCAGAGTCTTCCGCAGATACTTAACAGTGCTATCACTGTTGTGAGCGTTTTTGTTTCAATGGTCATATTAAATATTCCGCTCACCATACTAACTATCGTGATGGTAATCGTAACAACAGTCGTGACAAAGAAATTTGCAGGCTTCTCCAGCCGCTATTTCCTTGCACAGCAGCGCGACCTCGGCAAGGTTAACGGCTTCATCGAGGAAATGCTCAACGGCCAGAAGGTAGTCAAGGTATTTACCCACGAGCAGGAAAATATTGAAGCCTTCGACAAAATAAATGATGAACTCTTTGAAAGCGCCTACAATGCCAACATGTACTCCAACATGCTCGGTCCTGTAAACGCACAGATTGGAAATCTAAGCTACGTGCTCTGCGCTCTTGCAGGCGGTGTTATGGCTCTTTCAGGCTTTGGCGGTCTGACCCTTGGTAAGCTTGCGAGCTTTCTGACCTTTAACAAGAGCTTTAACATGCCTATCTCGCAGGTCAGCCAGCAGTTCAACAGTATCATCATGGCACTTGCCGGATGCGACCGTATCTTCTCACTGCTCGATGAAGCGCCTGAGACTGACGAGGGCTATGTCACACTGGTAAATGCTAAGGAAGAAAACGGAAAACTCACTGAAACACCTGAGCACACCGGCTTATGGGCATGGAAGCATACTCATCAGGCTGACGGCTCTGTGGACTACAAAAAACTCGAGGGCGATGTGGTATTTGACGATGTGGATTTCGGATATGTGCCTGAGAAAATTGTACTGCACGATGTGGATCTTTTTGCAACACCCGGTCAGAAGATTGCCTTTGTTGGCACCACCGGAGCTGGAAAGACTACCATCACTAACCTTATCAACCGCTTCTACGATATAGCAGACGGCAAGATAAGATATGACGGCATCAATATAAACAAGATTAAAAAGGCTGATCTGCGCCACTCTCTTGGCATTGTTTTGCAGGATACCCACCTTTTCACAGCTACTGTCATGGAAAACATCCGCTACGGCAAGCTTGATGCCACAGATGATGAAGTATACGCAGCTGCCCGCCTGGCAAACGCCGATACGTTTATCCGCCAGCTTCCTGACGGCTACAATACTGTACTGACAGGTGACGGTGCAAACCTAAGCCAGGGCCAGCGCCAGCTTCTAGCCATTGCGCGTGCCGCTATCGCCGATCCGCCTGTGCTCATCCTCGATGAGGCTACAAGCTCAATTGATACACGTACCGAGCGTATTGTTCAGGACGGCATGGATAAGCTCATGCATGGCCGTACTACATTTGTTATCGCACACAGGCTTTCTACTGTCAGAAACAGCGACTGCATTATGGTTTTGGAGCAGGGACGCATTATTGAAAGGGGAAGTCATGATGAGCTGATTTCAAAGAAGGGAAAGTATTATCAGCTTTATACAGGAAAGACTGCGTAATTCAGTGTCATGGCATGACTACGAAAACCGGGAGACCGGGAATACGGCAGAGGGCACACCCTCATGTGCGCTAACATGAGGGTGTGCCCTTAATGCCTACCTGGATCATCTTCATTGCTTCTATTGCTGTCTTATGACTTTCAGGCGTTACGCAGGCGCAGGCATTTTCTATTACGAACACCTCTGCGTCTTTACAGAACGTCTTTGCAATCGCCACGTTGCTTATTACGCATATTCCTGTGCAGAATCCGCAGAAATAAATCTCTGTATCGCTGTTGTCATATTCTGCAAGCAGTTCACCAAGCTCTTTGCTGCCAAAAGTCGGCTTGTCAATATAAGTAATATCGTCACAATTAACTCCACGCTCCTTCATTGCATCTTTAAGACGAACGTCTACTTCCCATCCGTTTGTCCCTTTAATACAGTGCGTTACCGGAAGCTTCTTTCCTTCCTGAGTATTCAGATAGTTTTCATCATGCGTATCCCTTGTGAATATCACATCATCATATTTTCCTGACCTGATTTCCTCTGCAATAACATTTGTTGCCACGTCACACTCTTTGTTTCCAAGAGCTCCTGTAATAAAATCATTCTGTGCGTCCACTACTACTAAAATTTTCTTTGCCATAATTATTTTCTCCTACATCATAATTTCTTCGAAGTTACGCTTTATCCGGTTCACTATCTCCATTATATCCTTCTACAAGCACTTTACATCTTTTTCTGCAAAATGTAATTCCATAATACATGATATTCTGTCGATCATCATTTAACAGATATTCCTGATATCTTCTATCCTTTATCTGTTTCAGAGCCTTTTCACAGGATTTTTCCATAGCTTTAAAATCTTTTGTGTATTTAAGCTCTGCAATAATTCCTTCATCCGGATCATCTGTCTCCACAATAATATCTGCAAAGCCCTCTCCTGCCTCAACATTTGACTTTACCAGCCAGTCCTCATTGCCGCTCAAAATACCAATAAGCAGATTATGATAGGAGCTTTCCTTTTCATCATTTCGCGCTCTTGTGTCAAAAACGCTCACCGAATTACTCAGCACCTTGTTTAAATACATTTCCATTATCTGTGTATTTCCATCTTTGAAAGCCTTCCAAAAGTCCTGCAACTGCTCGGTATTGGAAAATATTTTATTCCTGAACCACTCCTGTATCTGCAGCTTAAATACTTCTTTAATCTCCTTGTTCGGAATTACAAGGCTATATTTTTTGTCCTCACTGATCTTTGTATATGTCAGATAACCTGTTGTAAACAGAACACTCCATAGATTATCAATATTATTGTCTATTTCGTCATAGGTCATATCCAGACGGATTTGCTTGTCTATAGCTTCTCCCGCGATTAAACGCTCAATTTCATCTCTGGTTGTCTTACCAGCCTTATCTATAAACCTCTTAACAAGCTCATTTCCGCTTGTATTAATCCAATACGCTTCCGGTCCTGCCATTGGATCATCTTTTATTCGGTCAACATGATTGATTACATCCCACGGACAGTATACATCGACATTTCCGAAATGATAACCATCATACCATTCCTTTGTCTCCGCAAACCTGTTTTCCACATGATAAAATGCCAGCAAACGCTCTACTTCATCATCCGTAAATCCAAAGTGTTCATCAAATCTTGTATCAGTAATAGATAAAATCTTGAAATTATTCAATCCTGTAAAAATACTTTCTTTTGAAACACGAAGACAACCTGTTAAGACAGCAAAATCCAATGCCTCATTTGTCTTTAATGCTTTTCCGAATATGGCACGTATCAAAGAAACCATCTCTTTATAATAGCCATTTTGAAATGCCTTATCCAGTGGAACATCATATTCATCTATTAAAATAACCGTTTTTCTGCCATGATGCTTATATAACAGCTCAGATAAAGTTTGAAGCGAAGCATACAGTGCCTCATCTCTCATTTCATATCTGCCATCCTCTAATCGAATTAAAGAAGCATACGTCGACTTATCGTCAATGTCCAGCCTGTCACTCTGCTTCAAATATGCAAATCTCTTAGCTTCCTTTGCAATTATCTCTATCATCTGATACTTTGCAGCTTGAAAATCGAGTCCTTCCACATTCTTTAAAGATAGAAATATCACAGGATACTTGCCCATATTATCATCACACAGTTTTTTGTTGTGCGATATATAAAGACCATCAAATAATTCAGAAGCTGCTCCAATTTCAAAGAAAGATTTGAGCATACTCATGTTTAGAGTCTTGCCAAAACGACGCGGTCTGGTAAAAAGGTTGACTTTTCCCCGGCTGTCAACCAACTGTTCAATCAGCTTTGTCTTATCGACATAGTAATATCCATCTGAACGGATTTCCTCAAAGCTCTCTATTCCCACCGGTAGTTTAATTGATTCTGTCATGCTTGCTCATCTCCTTTCGAAATACCAATATCCTTCTCAAATTTTTTGATATAGCACTACCCCCTCTCTTTTTATTGATTCCAACAATTCTTTTCTTACAGGCTTATCCAAGTCCACTATATCAAATTCCAACAACGTCGAAGTTGTTTCGTCTACATCCAAAATAAAATGACTACTGCTACCACCGCAAAATGCCAAATCAATATCGCTTCGCTCTTTAAAATCACCTCGAGCTCTTGAACCAAAAAGAATTACTTTTTCAACACAATTCTTCTTCGCCAGCTGGATAATTTCCTGTAATACTTTACATTTTATTCCTGTTTTTTCAAAGGTACTATTTACATCCATAAATGCTCCTATATTACTTCATTTATTCTTCCTCTTTAATCACCTTTAGGAAGCGCTTGACCTCCGCCCATGCACGCTTAGACTCCGGGAAATTGAGGTATCCCATCTGGAACACATGAAACATCCCCTCATACACTGACAGTCGCACCTTAACGCCCTGGTTTCTTGCCTTTGCAGCGGCATCGACCGAGTCAGATAAGAGCATCTCTATCGAGCCCGCCTGTATGAGCATTGGAGGAAAGCCTCTGAAATCGCCAAACAGCGGCGATATGTATGGATCCATTTTATCGTGGTCACCGGGATAGTCATTCACGTAGATTAGACTGTCCCTTGTGTTCCCAAACAGAGGGTCCTTTTCGTAGTTTGTCTCATATGACTCTCCGCCTGCTGTGAGGTCTGTCCACGGTGACATGGCTACTATCCCTGCCGGAAGCGGCATGTCGTGGTCACGAAGATACATGGTGAGGCACATTGCAAGACCTCCTCCCGCTGAGTCTCCTGCCAGCACAATCTGCGAACCAAACCAGCCCTGTGACAAGAGCCATTTATAGCAGGCTATGGCATCCTCAAGTGCTGCCGGATACGGGTGCTCCGGCGCCACGCGATAGTCAGGCGTGAGCACTGAGCAGCCTTCACTTACCTCATTATAAAGGCCTGCAAATACATAGTATGCATTGCGCACTGCCCCCATATATCCACCACCATGCAACTGCAGTATCACACGCTCTGTATTTGGGTTTTCCTTTGAGGATAAAAGCTTCATAGTGAAACCGCCCATATCTATATCCTCTGTTACAAAGCAGTCCGGAACAAGCCATGCAGGTTCCTTCATGCGCTTCCTGAGCTCTCCGGATTTTATTTTTTTGCCGATTGCAAGGTCATTTGTGATATGTCCCATCAGATTAGCAAGTATTTTTCCCTGCATACTGACTTCTTCATCTGCCACAGCTGCATTGCTATGGACTTTTTCCACATGCTCACTTTTCATGGCAGATAATGAGTTCTTAAATGTCTTTTCAAGCTTATTACCCAAAGCTCCTATTATTCCAGTTTCATTATCACCATTACTATCGCCGTTTTCAATTTCCGGATGGTAGTTTCCCATCTCCTCATCCTCAAACATATGCGAATTTCCTATTCCATGAAAGCCTATCATATATGAAATCTCCGTTTCAGCTCTGTTCTGGCTCTTTTGTCACCGATAATCAGTGTTCCGAGGAACAAAAACAAAGATGCTCCCATCGCTCCCATTGCCAGATATGGGAACCATATGACCTTGACTGCCACAAGTATCATCGCAATCACGCTCATCAGCACAAGAAAAAGCTGCATCATCATGTAGCTCTGCCAGTTTCTTATGTTTACTATCATAAGTATAATTGTTGCAAGAACCATCGCCAGTATGGCACTTGGGAAAACAAATGTAAGTGCCCAGCCACTGGCTCCTGTGAGCAGGTCTATGCCCTCGAGAAACAGCACCGTGAACACAAATGTGCTTACAATTTTAAATATATATCCGTTTCTTCCGACTATTGCCAGACGCAGCGTCACATTCGCATAGATTACAACAAGAAGCACTATAAAGCTCCAGTTTATCTCATTGTCTGTCATGTAATCAACAGTTGTCAGCACAATCTGTCCTACTATAGACAGAAACAATATGATATTTTCCAGTAATCTGTATTTTCTTGATGCGCCCTTGACGTCAGGATATCTCGTACCGTTGTCATGGCTTGCTGTACTATCTGCCCTCTTTGCTGCACTATCTGTATCGTTTACGCACTTATCCGGCACATCATTATGCTGTTCAAAAACCCCTTCAGTGCCCTGATGATTGTCCGATGACAGTTCAACCGGTGCCACAACCTGCTGGCAGAGCGGGCATTTATCTGTATTGTCTGCAATATACACACCGCATTTCATGCATTTAGTCATAATACTCTCCATTTGTCTCAATTGTCACTTCCACTCCGTCATTTACAAGCTTCTTAAAAAAGCTTCTCTGAATCATCGTATCGGCCAGAATAGATGAAAAAGTAAACACCAGCGTGTCCTTGTAGGAGCATATGGTGCCCTTCATAGGCTGTCCCTTGGACATTGGAATAAAGGAATAAAAGCCTGTTATATACGGCTCGTATTCCGGCTCCACCTTTATATTTCCAATATTGGTGATAGTGGTGGTGTTTGCCAGTGCCGACTGCGTATAGACCGCCTTCATTGCCAGATTTTTTATAAAAAGAGGCACCGGTCTCATCAGGATATTTTTCTGATTTGACACACTGTATGAGAAAAGATCCTCCAGATGCTCCTTCGAAATCTGTGAATTGATGGAATCCGTCACTATTTTAAGCACCTCCTCAAATGTGTAGGAGCTGTTTTGCGGTCTGAACTCTGCAGATATCATGACAAAAAAGTTCTTTGTGGTCACGGAGTCAAAATAAGGACGAAGATTCACAGGAACTGCAACCCTGACAGGCATATCGTTTGGCATGCCGTGAAAACACTCCTGATACACACTCCACACAAAGCATGCTACCAGATAATCATTTATGGAAACTCCATAGCGGTGGCAGACCTGCTTCAGCTGTGATACAGGCATCATGCCATGTATCAGCCCAAACTCTCCATCAGGTACCTTTTCCAGCTTTAAAAGATACGCCTTCTGCCTGTTAAAGCCACTTGGCTTACTTGATTTGTAGTTTTTTACAAAGCTGTCCTCTCTATTTAAGGATGTGCCCTGCGTCAATGAATTGCCCTTTAGCTTTGCAATCTCCGGATGCGTGAGACGCAGATACTGGTAGGTGAGCTCCCTAAGGAAATTGATGCCGCCCATGCCATCTGTCAACACATGAAATACCTCAAGATTTATTCTGTTCTTATAATATGTCACCCTGAAAAGATAGCTGTGATTCTTGTTCGGTCTTATAAATCTGCACGGAAATGTATTTTCCTCATGCACTTTTGGTGCCTTTTTGCCATTTTCCTCAAAATAGTTCCAGAATACTCCCATCCTGAGTCTCACATTAAACAGACCAAACTTCGGAAGCACTATATCCAGTGCCTCCTGCAGCTTTTCACTGTCAATCTCATCAGTTAAGGTGACTGAGATCCTATATACATTTGTCATGCTCTCCCCCGCTATACTAGGGAACAGATTTGCTGTGTTGTCCAGCTTGTCCCAGCGGATTGAACGCGTTTTCGACATTTTAAATTCCTCGCTTATTATAATGATATAGCGAAGCAGCACCCTAATCGAGCCTGCCGTACACCTCCATCGGCACATATGCCTTTATCTGTATCCCATCAGCCACATATTCCTCCGACACAAGCTCGCCCTGTTTTCTGATGAGCTGTATCACGCCAGCCTTATCATATGGGATAATTCTCTCGATATATACCTTATTCTCTCTTAATATCTCCTCTAAAAGAGATTTTACCTCATCTAATCCCAGATCCTTTGCCGCTGAAATGTTAAGAGTATAATCTGCCCTGAAATCATGCAGCGGTTCGTTGTCTGTGCGGGCATCCTGCTTATTAAAAAGTGTGACAAATTTCTTGTCTTTTACACCAAGATCATCCAATGTCTGGTAGGTTATGAACATCTGCTTTTCCCGCTGCATATTTGATGCGTCCACCACATGGAAAATAATGTCAGCGTACTTTGCCTCCTCAAGGGTGCTCTTGAATGCCTCTATCAGATGATGCGGCAGCTTTCTGATAAACCCGACCGTATCAGTTAAAAGCACCTGCTGCTTGCCATCAAGCGCAAGAATACGCGTTGTAGGATCAAGCGTTGCAAAGAGCTTATCCTCCTCAAGCACATCTGCCTCTGTCAGGTGATTTAACAGCGTGGACTTACCTGCGTTAGTATATCCTACTATCGCAACAACCGGTACTTTATTTTTTTCACGCTTTGCCCTTGTGATATCTCTGTGCTTCTGCACCTCTTTCAGCTCTCTTCGAAGCTGTGCTATCCTGTCATTTATAAGACGGCGGTCCACCTCAAGCTTTTTCTCTCCGGGACCTCTTGTTCCTATTCCACCGCCAAGCCTTGACATGGACTTTCCCAGTCCCGACAAACGGCTTAATCTGTACTTGAGCTGAGCAAGCTCAACCTGTATCTTACCCTCACTTGTTGTGGCTCTTGATGCAAAAATATCAAGAATAACAAGTGTCCTGTCCATAACCTTTGTGTCAAGGTACGTCTCCAGATTTTTCTGCTGTGCCGGACTCAGCTCATCATCGCACACAATGCCTGTTGCCCCTGTACTCTCCACAAGCTCTGCAATCTCTGCCACCTTGCCGGTGCCGACATACGTGCCCGGATGAATTTTTTCTCTTCTTTGGATAAGTGTGCCTACAACTGTCGCACCTGCTGTCTTTACCAGCTCCGCAAGCTCTGAAAGTGAATCATCTGCATCATCACCGTCCTGCTCACTTACTCCGACTAGCACTACTCTCTCCTCAATATCCTCTATCTTAATAGTATCTGCCATAATCTATCTGGTCTCCAAAAACTGATATTCTCTTGCTGCATCCTCGTCATCGGGATAATCCTTCATGTATTCCTCCATTTTGCTCTTTGCTGTGGCAAAATCGCCGGAATACTCATATGCTATAATCATAGCCTTTGTTATCTGCTGCTTGTTCGGCACACTTTCAAGTTCAAGTGCGTTCTGAAAATAAGTAATCGCAGTGTCATAGTTACCATTGTCCATCTGCGACTGTCCCATATTCATCAGCTCATACGAATCCGCCTCACCGCTGTCTAAGTATTTCTTAAAATACTTCTGCGAGCTGTCATTGTCGCCCTTCTTCTGATATACCTCACCCATATAGTAGTTTGCCTTGACAAGCTTCTCATCAATAGCCTTTTTCAGACTCTTTATTGCTGAATCATAATCTCCGAGCAGGGTGTATATACGGCCTCTCTGCATATAGTCATCAGCAGTTTTTGCCTTAAGCTTTAAGGCATTATCCAGGTATTCCTTTCCCTGATCATTCATGCCATACTTTGACAAGGTCTCATAAACGCCAAGATATAGCTCATAATTATCATTATTCTCACTGAGCGCCGTCTTAAAATCCTTCAAGCCCTTGTCTGAATCATTCTTGGCAAAATATATACAGCCTCTCAGATAGTATGCGTCAGAATCCTTATTATAGTCGATAATAGCCGTATATGTATCAATCGCGCCATCCACGTCACCGCTTAAATACTGTGCCTTTGCCTTATAATAACATATGTCAAGCTCCTCTGCGCCTACTGATCCCACCGACTGGTCCAGTGCCTTCTGAAAAGCATCGACCGCATCATCATAGCTGCCGTTTTCTATACAGTTGATGCCATACTGTCTGTACGCATCCTTGTCCTTTGCCTTATCGCCGGAGCCACAGCCGGTAAGCATGCCTGCCGTGAGCACTACGGTAAGCGTGAGTGCCATAAATTTATTCTTTATCATAATAGTTCTCCATGTGTATATTCTTCCCCTTATTATATATGTATTTGCCAAACTTGTAAATCCCGCCCTTACATTTCTGCTAGGGGCCCGCAGTTCACGGTGAGGCAGGATTATGAGATTGTAAGCTGCAATAGTACGGTTTATATGCGTGGTGTGGGATACACAGTCTCGTGAGTGCTACGCTGCGCTGCCAAGATACTGTAAGAATTATGCCTTGCAGGCTTTCTATGCTCGACGAAACCGTCGAAACTCGCCTTCCATGGCTCGATTTCTCCTTGTCCCGGCATCCCTGCCGGGCCATTTCTGTGTTACACGAGCATAATTCAACAGTATCTAGACAGCTTCGCTATTCGCTCTCACGAGACTGTGTATCCCCCACCACGCCCACAAACCTCACTTTTCCATAAAAAAAATAAGTATCGGTAAGTAGTGCAACACATCATCTCACATCTTTCCACAACATAGTAAGACGTAAGCACCGGCCACCGGTGCGCACACGTCACCACAATCTCACCACAGCGTAGCAAGACGTAAGCACCGGCCACCGGTGCGCACACGTCACCCCACACATTTTGCCACAGCGTAAGGGATGTAAGCGCAGGGGACGGCGTGCACACGTACTCTTGCGAGAGCGCATAGCGAAGCTGCCTAGTGTCTGTAGGATTATGCTTAGAACCACAGAAATGCACCGCCATGGACGGCGGGGCAAGGCGTTATGCGCCACGGACGGCGCATAAAAGCCGGTTTCGTCAGCCTGCGAAACACTCCGGGCATAATCCGTACAGACACTTGGCAGCGTAGCGTAGCGAACGCAAGAGTATGTATGCACGCCGTCCCCTGCGCTTACGTCCCGTACTCTATCAAAAAAAAGAACCCCCGCGGGATGCACCCGCAGGAGTTCTTAAGCCCAATTTGTATTTAAAGGAGGAAGAAAAATTCTAAGCCTCTAAATGCCAGATTTCATCATTGTACTGCTTGATTGTTCTGTCAGAAGAGAAGAAACCAGCCTTGCTGATGTTGACAAGCATCTTCTTAGCCCAAGCCTTCTTATCCTCATAATCAGCGTAAGCCTTCTCTTTTGTCTTGCAGTAATCCTCAAAGTCTGGGAATGTCATGAACCAGTCTTTGTTGAGGAGCTCGTTGTAAAGTCTCTCTAAGTTCTCCTTAGAACCAACCTTCATCATCTCATCACTTACAAGGAAGTCAACAGCCTTCTTTAAGTCTGCATCCTTGTCATAGTAATCCTTAGAGCAGTAGTCGCCTCTCTCATATCTGTCGATAACAGTCTGTGAATCCTCACCGAATACATAGATGTTCTCATCGCCGACAAGCTCAGCTATCTCTACGTTTGCTCCGTCACTTGTTCCAAGTGTAATAGCACCGTTAAGCATGAACTTCATGTTTCCTGTTCCTGATGCCTCCTTAGAAGCAAGAGAAATCTGCTCTGAAATATTTGCAGCCGGGAATAATTTCTCAGCTAATGTTACGTTGTAGTTCTCAACCATGAATACCTTAAGGTATGGACTTACCTCAGGATCATTGTTGATAATCTGCTGTAAGCAGAGGATTGCATGGATGATATCCTTTGCAATGATATATGCAGGAGCTGCCTTTGCACCGAAGAAGCATGTGATTGGTGTAGATGGCTTCTTGCCTGCCTTGATCTCAAAGTACTTACGGATGATGTAAAGCACGTTGAGCTGCTGTCTCTTGTACTCGTGAAGTCTCTTAACCTGGATATCAAAGATTGAATTGTCAGGTACGTCGAGATTCTGAGTCTTCTTTAAGTAAGAAGCAAGCTCTGTCTTCTTTGCGTTCTTGATGTCAACAAGCTTTGTGAGAACGGCGTCATCATTGATGAAATTGCCAAGCTTCTCTAACTCGTTTGCATCCTTCTTCCAGCCGTCACCGATAAGCTCTGTGATGTATGCTGAAAGCTCCGGGTTACAAGACATTAACCAACGACGGAATGTGATACCGTTTGTCTTGTTGTTGAACTTCTCAGGATATAACTTGTAGAAGTTGTTGAGCTCTGTATTCTTTAAAATCTCTGTGTGGAGGTATGCAACACCATTTACAGAATATCCGAAATGAATATCCATGTGTGCCATGTGTACAAGACCATCCTTGATGATGTATGTGCTCTCATCAGCTACCTTTGCGCGAACCTTGTTGTCAAGCTCACGGATGATTGGCATAAGCTGTGGAACTGCCTTCTCCAAGAAGCTGATTGGCCATTTCTCAAGAGCCTCTGCAAGGATTGTGTGGTTAGTGTATGCACAAACCTTTGATACAATCTCAATAGCCTCATCCATCAGGATGCCCTTCTCCTGAAGGAGACGGATAAGCTCTGGAATAACCATTGATGGATGTGTATCGTTAATCTGAACTGCTGCATAATCAGCAAGGTCATGTAAATTAGAGCCCTTTGCCTCTGCCTCTGCAAGGATAAGTCTTGCTGCGTTTGATACCATGAAATACTGCTGGTATACACGAAGGAGACGTCCCTTATCATCTGAATCATCAGGATATAAGAATAATGTAAGGTTCTTCTTGATATCATCCTTGTCGAAATCAATTGTGTCGCCTACGATTGACTCATCAACTGACTCGATGTCGAATAAGTGAAGCTTTGTTGTACGGTTGTTGTATCCAACTACGTCGATATCGTAAAGTCTTGACTGTACTGTGAATCCGCCAAAGCTTACAGGATATGTGATATCTGTCTTTGTAAGCCAGCTCTCCTTTGTAATCCATGGATTTGGAGTCTCCTTCTGGAGATTGTTCTCAAATACCTGCTTGAATAATCCGTAGTGGTAGTTGAGGCCTACACCGTCTCCGTTGAGCCCGAGTGTTGCGATTGAATCTATGAAGCATGCTGCAAGACGTCCAAGTCCGCCATTTCCAAGTGAAGGCTCAAGCTCGATTTCCTCGATTTCAGCAAGTGACTTTCCGTTCTTCTCAAGAGTCTCTTTAACTTCATCGTAGATGCCTAAGTTGATAAGGTTGTTTGATAAAAGCTTTCCGATAAGGAACTCTGCTGAGATGTAGTAGAGCTTTTTCTTTCCTTTGTTTGAAACCTTTTTCTCTGCCTTGTCTTTTACAAGCTCAAGTAATGCGTAGTATACTTCCTCGTCTGTACTAACGCTGATTCCCTTCTGAAGCTTTGTTTCGATTTCCTGCATGATTGCCATTTTGATTTCCTCCCAAATCTGTTATCATGTGTACACGCCAATGTGTCAAATTAACTAATTTTCATTTAGCGTGCTTAACTTCCTTGTGTCATTTGATGAATCAAGTATAATCCATTACACTGCACAATTCTTGCAGTATACAGTCGAAAACTTGCACAATCCTATCATTTTTCGGTATTTTTAGTGGCTTTTCAAGAAATAATATGCTAAAATATCATCATGAATATATTAGAATATGAAAATTATCACGAAGCCAAAACACATGTGGAGCTTACGTTCCCATACAATACCTACCTGTGCTCTATTCCTCTTGATTTTTCCGGAGTTCCGCTGCACTGGCATGATGACATGGAGCTTATCTATATAAAGAAGGGCTGCGGTCATATATCTGTGGATTTTAAGGAGTACCATGTCACAGCGCCAAGCCTTGTGCTGATTCTGCCGGGACAGCTTCACTCTATAGACCAATATATGGATGAATCGATGGAGTACGAAAATATCATATTTTCCCTGTCGATGCTGCTTCCCGGAAAGTACGATTACACCAAGGAGGATTTTCTTACACCTCTCTTAGCCGGCAGATTCACAGTTCCGACGGTTTTTACACCGGTGTATCCATACTACGAGGATGTCGTGGCTCCAATAGATGCATGCGATGAGATTTGCAAGACGATGCCGCAGGGCTATCAGCTTTATATAAAGAGCAAGCTCTACGAATTCTTTTTTGTGCTTGATAACCGCTGCCGTAATCTGACAAAGCCACTAAAAAGCAAAAAAACTCTTGATAAGATGAAGGTTGTGCTCAAATATGTGGAAAATAATTATGCCGACAAAATCTCCATTGCCGATATCGCTGATGTAGCCGGGTTTTCCGAGTCTCATTTTATGAGGTATTTTAAAGAAACCATGGGCACATCGTTCGTTGACTATTTAAAGGACTACCGCCTGACCATGGCTGCGAGACTTTTGCAAAGCTCAGACAGCTCGGTGCTTTCTATTTCCGGTGAAGTGGGGTTTGAAAGCCTGTCATATTTTAACAGAGCCTTCAAAAAGCACTATGGCATGACACCTCTGCAGTACCGCAAGGGCAGTTGACACCACTCTAGGTAGTTGCAATACAATATTTCTTAAATAAACGATGGTAAATAAACATGAAAAAAAATACATACATAAAAATGACTGCCCCATTCCGTGAAAATAACAGGGCAGCCCGAAAGCTTGAATTAATCAATAAAATATGCACTTATTTAGTTTTTATCACATACCCTGTATACGTGCTGTATCTGTGCTTTACAGCCGGTCATATGCTTGCACTCTCAATCATTGCTCCGCTTGTCGGCTTTATTGCAGTATCGGTTTTCAGATATATCGTAAACAGACCACGTCCATACGAAAAATTTGATATGACGCCTGTCATTCCAAAGGATACCCTCGGCAGGTCCTTTCCTAGCAGGCATGTTTTTTCTGCATTTATAATTGCATTTACTGTTTTAATATGCTCACCTGCTGCTTCGCCTTTATGGTTCATCGGCATTGTGCTTACAGTCCTTGCAGCTATCATTGCCTGTGTCCGCGTGATATCAGGTGTGCATTTTATCAGCGACGTTGTCGGTGCTTTTGTTTTTGCAGCCATTGAAGCATATATAGTGACTGTTTTCTTTTTATAAATAGCTGTTAGTTGTTGTTTCCACCATCAACACTCTTTTTTACAGCGTTTCCGGCATCATCTACGGCATCCTTTGCGCCGTCTATTACATCCTTGCCGGCATCGCCTGCTCCGTCTATCACATCTTTTCCGGCATTGCCCGCTCCGTCTATCACATCTTTTCCGGCATCGCCTGCTCCGTCTATCACATCCTTGCCGGCATTTCCGGCGCCATCTATGATATCCTTGCCGGCTTTACCGGCATCGTCGGCGGCAGAGCCACCTCTTTGTGTATTTTCAACCATTGAGGTGTCTGCCACATTACTATTGTTTCCACAGGCTGCAAAAGCGCTTGCAGCAGCGAGTATCAGGCAAAGTGCCAATAAATATTTCATTTTCTTCATTGTATCAGTCTCCTTTTCGTTTTGGAGATAGTATGGGCAATTTTTCGTAATTTATACATCATTCGTAACTATTCTGAACCACTGAGAACAAAACATGCACGCATGTAAGCGGCAGTTTTTCTTGTTCTCAGCTTTTTAACTTGGGTTTTGTGATGAGTGCCGCGATATACGAAAAGATAAGTGCTGCCGATACTCCGACGGCACAAGCCTTAAAGCCGCCCTTAAACAGGCCTATAAAGCCCTCGCTGTCCACTGCCTCCTTCACACCCTTCCACAGTACATTGCCAAAGCCCAAAAGCGGTACGTTGGCACCGGCACCTGCCCACTTTGAAAATGGCCCGTATATGCCGACAGCGCCAAGCAGCGCTCCCGTGCACACGAGCATTACCATAATTCTGCCCGGCATGAGCTTTGTTTTTTCCATTAAAATCTGTACTATGGCGCAGATTATACCGCCCACGACAAATGCTTTTACATAATCCATTATATCCTTACGCCTTTCTTCTATTTTTTGAACGTGCGCCGTCCTCAAAAACGGCTCGTTCACCCTATTATATATGTGAAGCCATCAGCTTCAAATTGAAGCTTCAAGCACCACACCGTGTGCAATTCCCGGTACTGACTCGCCCTCGTTGAAGCTGACCGGCGAAAGAAGTGCTCCTGTCGGCACAAATAGTATACGCTTCAATTCACCGCTTCTAAGCTTTGGCAGGTAATATGCCGACAAAACAGTTGCCGAGCACGCACAGCCCGAACCACCTGAGCCCGTGTTCTGGTTCGTTGCATCAAACATCTTCATACCACAGTCCTCGTGATTTTTGCTTATGTCCACGCCTTTTTGCCTGCACAGGTCAATCAGTATCTTCTGTCCGACGCTTCCAAGATCTCCTGTCACTATCCTGTCGTAATAGGAAGCCTTTCTGCCAAAATCACTCAGATGATTTACTATCAGCTCACAGGCCGCAGGGGCCATTGCAGCGCCCATGTTCATGGCGTCCTTTATGCCATAATCCACCACAACTCCTGTTGTGATTCCCTCAATCTGCACCTTCTTTGATATACTATCTGCATTGTCACCCCCAGTCCATTCATTGCCACACCCGGTCTGTGCCTCATTACCACCTGCTCCACTGCCCACAATAAATGCTGCACTTCCTGTCACTGTCCACGTCGCTGACACCGGTCTTTGATTGGCATACTGGTTAGGGAAGCGAAACTGCTTTTCGGCACTGCCAAAGTGGCTCGATGTCACTGCCACCGCATGCCTTGCATACCCTGCTGCCACAAATGCCGCGGCAAGTGAGAGCGACTCCCCACATGTGGAGCATGCTCCATACACTCCAAACCAAGGAATACGGAAGTTTTCCACACCAAAGGTTGTGGCCATAGACTGTCCGAGCAGATCTCCTGCAAATACATAGTCCATGTCGGTTGCATCCAGATGTGCTTTTCCAAGGGCCATTGTGAGTGCATCGCGCTGCATGGAGCTTTCCGCCTTTTCCCACGTATTCTGCCCAAACCTGTCATCTTTGCCTACAATATCAAACAGACCACCAAGCGGTCCGTCCGCCTCCTTTGTGCCTACAACCGAACTGCTTTCCAATATAAAAGGAGCCTCCGTAAAACGGAGACTCCACTTTCCCAATTTTTGCTGCATACCGACTCTCCTTACTCTTAATCTCATCAAATCATAGATTTAATTAATGTCAGTATGCACAAACATATAAAATATATTCATTCAGATATAACAGCTCTACTTGCCATCATATGACACAACTGCATCCACATCATACTTGCTAAGAAGCTTTCTGCCATTAAGACCTGCAAGCTCAATAAGGAAAAGCATCTTCACAACCTCTCCTCCAAGCTCCTCAACAAGCTCTGCTGCTGCCTGCATTGTGCCTCCTGTAGCGATAAGATCATCCACAAGAACCACCTTCTGACCGGGCTTTACTGAGTCCTTGTGCATCTCAATTGTTGCTGTGCCATACTCAAGGTCATATGTCTTTGATACAGTCTCACATGGCAGCTTGCCTGCTTTTCTCACCATGACAAACGGTTTATGAAGCGCATATGCTATCGGCATGCCAAAAACAAAGCCCCTTGATTCTGCTCCTGCTATCACATCAAAATCAAGTCCGTCAAGCCTCTTTATCATCTCATCAATTGCAAGCTTTAATCCATCTGCATCCTGGATAACACTTGTCACATCGCGGAACATGATGCCCTTCTCCGGGAAATCCGGGATAGTTCTGATATAGTCCTTTACTGTTTTCATTGTATGTACCTTCCTTATATGTATTTAATATGTATTTACAAATATATTCGTGACGCATTTGTCCTTTTTGTATGCATTACCATTTTACTCTCTTGTGGCGCCATATGCAAATCAAAATCACTTCACCTTATGATACCCGTCTATGCACTCCACGACATCCGCTATCTCTATCGTGCCGGCATGTGAATCAGCCACAAAGCGTATATCAAATTTGCCGTATCTCATGCCATAGATATAATCCCTGGCCTTGTTGTATGCAGCTCTTGGATCCTGTGCCAGAATATGCTCCACAGTAATGCGGGTACCTTCATCCATACAGCTTTTGAGTGCCTCATCCCTCCATATAACATGCACCGTATCCCATCTGTGCTCTGCGGCAAAGCCCTCTGATGCCTCAGGATGTGAGTCTGAATATGCCAGATACGGCTTTATATCATAGATTGGTGTGCCGTCAAGCATATCTACACCTGACACATGAATTATGGGTCCCTTGCTGCTTTTGTACTCAATCTTATCAAGCCTTACAGAGGATAATCCCATGCCGTTTGGGCGAAACGGCGAACGTGTGGCAAAAACACCTCTCTTTTCCCGGCCTCCAAGCCTGGGTGGTGTGACGAGCGGTGTGAATTTCTCCACCTTGTTTTCAGAAAAGCCCCATATAATCCACAAATGTGTGAACTCCTCTATTCCACGAAGCGCATCGGGATTTTGGTATTTGGGTTCAAATATTATCTGCCCTGCCGCCTCAGGTACGAGGCCACTCTGCCTCGGAATGCCAAATTTCTCTCCAAATCCGGTGTGCATAATCGCAACCGGCTCTATAGTCTTCTCATACATATTTCTATACCAGTATTTTATTCAGTATATCATCCTCCAGCACAAGCTTCTTTGCCGCGTCGCGGTACTCCTTCTCATGCAGATATGTGTGCCTGAACGGCTTCATGGATGGCGCCATATCTATCGCATCCAGAAAATCCTGCTTTCTCATGCCAAGAGTAGCCGCATAATCGAAAAAGCCTGTCCTTTTGAGCACTGTGCACACCCTTACATACCTGTGGTTCTGCACTACACTCATGATATAGGTTGCTATGCCGACCTGTATGCCATGAAGCTGTGGATGCTCAAGAATTTTGTCAAGCGCATGTGATATAAGATGCTCACTGCCGCTGGTCGGCGCACTGCTTCCCGCTATCTCGTTTGCTATGCCGCTCATGGCAAGCGAATCCACAAGCTCCTTTAGGAAAAGCTCATCCTTTATGCTCTCATAAGGTGTACGCACAAAGCTGTTGACCGCCTTTTTAGCAACCATCACGGCAAAGTCATTGACCACGCCTGCACCATGTGCTTCCTCAAAAATCCAGTCATAGAGTGCTGTAATCTTTGACACCATATCCCCGATGCCTGAATATATAAACTTCTCCGGTGCTGTGCGGATGACCTGTGTGTCAACTATGATACCATGCGCAAGCTTTGCAGGAACCGACGTACGCTTGCCGTGCACCAAAAGTGATGCACTGGCGCTAGAAAAACCATCGCTTGAGCTTGAGGTCGGCACACTGATAAATGGTAGATTTCTTAGAAAAGCTGCATATTTTCCTGCATCTATTACCTTTCCGCCGCCCACTGACACAACTGCCTTTGCCTTGTTTGGTATATCAAAAGCAAGGGTGATGATATCGTCTATCTCAACCGTATCAAGCTCGCTGTACTCTAGCACTGTGATACCGGCATCAGTAAGCGACTTCATTATAGTATCTCCAAACATATCTATGAGACCGTTTCCCATAAAAATGACTACGCTCGTCAGCTCCTCACTCTTTAAATACTCTCCGATTTTGTTTAATGTTCCATTTCCCACCTTGAGGATTGATGGAATGGATATTGCTTTTCCTGTCTGCATTTTCATTCTCCTCTTTTTATTTAATATGCCGGACTATCATTGCTTTGCATCATAAATTGTCGCACTGTAGCCCTGTTTTTTCTTGCTGTCATACATGGCGGTGTCTGCCCTTCTGTAGAGCTGGTCAAACGTGATACAATCCATTCCGTCATAAAAGCATGCGCCAAGACTGAGCAATATATGCTTTCCATTCATCTCTGCTATATCAATATGCTCTATGTTTGAAAAAAGCCTGTCAAAAAAAGCTTCTGCCCGCTCTTTATCAAGCATCCCCGGTATAAATACCGCAAACTCATCCCCGCCCAGGCGAAGCACGACATCATCATCACGACATGATTTGCGCAGAGTATCAGCAATTGCTATTATCACCTTGTCGCCCACTGCATGTCCATAGGTATCGTTTATTGACTTAAACTTGTCACAATCCAAAAGACAGAGCAGACCGCACTGTTTGCGGACGAGATACTCTGTTATCTTATTCTCTCCACTTCCGCGGTTGCGTATACCTGTCATCAAATCAATCTGTGCCAGATACATAAGCCTGTCTTCACGTCGCTTTTCCTCGTCAATATTCTCCACGCAGTAAAGCACATGCCACAGCCTGCCATCTGCATCATAGTCTACAGGAATAAACCTTTCACGGCACCAGCCTGATACCTTTCCGATAAACTCGTGCACTATGGTATTTTTTCCACGAAGTCTGTCCTCTACAGTACTGATATCCACAAAATCAAGTGTCTCTTTGCGCTGTGCCTTAGTACAGAACTCATTCATCACACTGTTTATAAGCCCCGGGAAATCCTCATCTATCCTATATTCCCCCTCACTTTGCGGTTTTACCCCCAGGAAGTGTACAACCTCATCCAAAGTCTTTACTATATGGTATCTGTGTGTCTGCACATTTACCAGTGCCATGGATATATAGATACTTGAAAGTGATGAATAGCTGCTAAGCATCGCTTCCTTATTCGACTTTGTGAAGGAATTGCGCAGCTTAAGCAATGATATAAGCAAGGTTCCTATCATATCCAGGAACGTGGTCAGTCCGAGAGTATCACTTTCCGGTGGATTATCCACACCGAAAAAGCCCTTTATCTCATCCTTGTAGCGGATTGGACATACCACCAGGTTCTTTACATTTTGCGCCTTTAACAGATTATAGGAGACCTTGTGCTCATCCTTTATCTGCTCTATATCTGTGATAATTACATTCCTGTCCTTGTCAAAGGTCTGATACCACCAGCCTATTATGTCCATATCGACATTCTGTAATTCATGTATCTCCGGCACTATTCCATCCGCACACCACTCATATGTATTTTTGGTGACATGCTTCTCATCACAATCCTCAAATATATATATGCGGTCAGAACCGATATGTTTTCCGAAAAATCTGATAAACTCATTAATCTGCTCATCCGGTGTATCATAGTTGAGTGCAGATCTGAGTGCCTCATTTATAACAAGCTCGTATTTTATAATTGTCTTCATACCTTCTGCATCCTCGTATTGTTACTTGTATATTACTCGTATTATTCAAAACCACCACACACATTCGCAAAACTGCACGATGTCCGCGCTTAACAACATTATACCAAATTTTTTCAAAAATGCACATAAATCATGGTATTCTTACCATTATTTTTTTCTCTTTATTTTCAATCATCGTAAGCACAGGAATGTGCTTCTTTCTGAGTGCACGTATAACCGGATATGTCTCAAATGCGTTTCCTTCCACATACACAGCCTCCGGTCTGTACTTTACAATCTGCTTCACCTGCTCCTTTACATATGCCTTCCACTGCGGCTTCTCCATCAGCACCTCTGCATATGCTGTCTCACTGTCAAGCTCTGTTAATTCAAGCTGCGGAACAGGCATTGCATCAACATGACAGATATGCACGCCCTTTATGCCTCGTGCTTTTGCAACATTCATAAGCAGCTCGTCTGTCTGACTGTCACATGCCTTCGCTGCAGTATCTCCTTTACTGCCATACCATACTATCACAGAGCTGTCTTTATGAAGAGAAAGCGCCTTTTCGCATGCCTTTACAGCTTCATCCTGCTCCTTAACAGTCATGATAAAGCCTCCCTTATGACAGAATATCGCACCGGGAATTCCTGTAGCATTTACCAGCTCCTCACCTTCAAGTCCAAGCCACTCTGCCGGAAAAGAACACTTGTAATTCATCGAATACTCTCTTTTCTGTGGCTGTATACAAAAGCCGCCTCTGTTTGACGGAAAAATAACAAACGCGATATCCGTCTCACTCAGCGCCTTCTGACACGGTATAAACTCAGGAAGCACCAGTATTCTGCTTGCCGGATCGTGCTTTGCAAGCACCTCCTCCACTCTCTTATCGGCTCTCTCATTGCCACGGTATCTCTCAAATTTGTTTTCCAGTATCATGCCTGCCACGCTTACCGCCTGAAAGAAAGCCTCATCGCTGCCACCCTCATAATCCCATGACGGATTGAAATTGCCTATAAGTGTTGCAAGCTCGTTTTTCTCACCTGTATTGTCATTGTTGTCGAGAGGCTGGACAAATGACTCATCAAATTTCACCGCAAGCTCCTTACCTAGAATATCCGCTCCAACAGCCTCCCACAACAGGCCAAATGCCGCATACGGCACACCGTTTTCCCTGATTCTGCTGTCCTTTTGATGATGGTCAAACTCACCACGCCCTATATCAAAAACTATTCCTGTGAAATCATCAGGCACACTGTTGCCCCTTGTTATGCTGATCTCAGGGTTTATATACAAAAGCAGGGCTGATGAGAACACATCATCTGCGTGAAATTTGCCGCCATGTGTAAAGGCACAGGCATCCTTTTGTTTTATCTGCTCTATTAATCTGCTCATTTTTTAACCTCATATGTATTCTTTTACGTCCGTTTCTGCAACGACTACTTTCTTTTCCGCTGATAAATGTCCCCCCGTATAGTGGTACATTTCGATATTTTCAACTTCTCCAACTGAGGTGTTACCGATTATTGAATTTTACTCCATAAAAGCATTGTACTCTCCATAATATCATTATAGCTGATATCAGCCGCATACGGATATTTCTTCTGATATGATTTCCAAAGTGTATGTAACTGCGCATCATCACTCACGGCGGCCATAATTTTCGGTGCTTCCTCTTTCAAATTTTCGGTACTTCTTTTCTTACAGGTTGCATCAAATGCTTTTTTCAACACATCAGCATCGATGTCCTGCTCGTAAATAGAAAGCAAGGTCTTGATATCGTAAAAATCTCTCATTCTGGTATTCAAAAGACCTCTTGCAAGTACAGTCTGAAGTTTTTCTGCCAGAATTGTTTCCAGATTATACGACCAGAGATTGATGGAACGGTCATCCAAGAGCAATTTATAGTTAAACTCGATTGCCCTTGGTGTAATTACATCTCCTGTAGAAATATCAATCTTCATCGGTGTCACAAGTTTTCCCATCATGGCATTCATGGTAAACCGAATACCCGGATACTCCATCTCATCCATGATATTGGAAACTTCCTTAACCACAAAGGTCACACCATCATCAAGGTCGATATCCTTGATTTCATCCACAATCCGCCTAGCATCTTCTGCCGACAGATTCTGATTTTTAATGCTCGTATCAATATCCATCGTGGACCGCAATGCAACGCCAACCATTGCCGTCACCAGCATTCCACCTTTGATGATAAAATTATCTTTGTACTGCGAACTTGCAACTCTCTCAAGGAAACGCTCCATCATATAGATCCGCATGAGCGTTCTGGCATCTGCCTTGTTTTCCTTTGCCACATTCTTAATTCTTCCCTTAACCTGTTCTGGTGTCAACTGCATTTTACAATAATACCCCCATATATCTGCGGATCACATTATCAACTCGAAAAAGCTTTGCATATTCCATAAGTCGATTCAGATCCTTGTCTTTTCTGGAAACATATGTCTTCAGAACAGAATTGAAATCCTGTACTTCAATACTGCTCCGGCTCCTCATCAGATCACAAATCGTTCGTTCCAGATCATACATCGGAATCATATTACCATCATTGTCCTTCACAATGATTTTTCCGACATACAGTAATTCCCGTTTCACCGTATATACCTTACAGTTTCCATCCGCCGTAAGCCTATGTGCATTGTAGCCGCTGTATATAGTAAGTGTATGCACAAACGGTTCTCTGTCCGTCAGACCATGATAATAAAAAGCCTCGTCGTGTGAAAAAACAGCATTCGGACATCTCTGATGAAGTACATACAGATCATCTACCCAATCCGCTCCTGTAGAATAAACGCCACGGCTGACCTTTTCTAATCCTTCCTCTCGGACATATTTGTAAAACTTGAATTTTGAAATTCCAGATTTTTCCGCAATTCTCGGTGTAAGGTAATCATGATTTTGAACCAATCTTGTCATCTCATTCATGGAATCACCATCCTTCCGTGCTTATATTGTAATCGAAATAAGCACAGTAGTCAAACAAAATCAAACGAACGTGCCTACTTTATTTTTAAGATATGCACGTTCGTCGAGTTTTATTCTATTCCTTTTAAATTACTCATTCTCTGGCTCCTTATCAAACTTTTGGCTGTATATGAAAAATGTAATTTCCATGCACAACCGGAACCATCTAACACTATGCTTTCTATTCACAGATTCGTTCTTAAAGTATATCAATCCCACAGTCTTCCATTTCGCGATTTTGCACAGAAGAGGGGGCGCCGGTCTCCACGATGAGGCTTGATATGATCCACGACTGTCATTAAAAAAGACAGCACCAATCATGGCACTGTCTCTTTTATTACTTCTTTATTATTTCAGATATTTATTCTTCCTCTGAACCACTCTTTTTCTTTACATAGAGCACTGCACCAAATACAATCAGTATAATACATATACCTATAATTATGATTATCGTATTATTCCATGCATATTTTGAAATGCTGTCATCTGTCTTAGGTGATGGAATGGTTTCATCAGCATTGTTGGCTGCCTGACTATTATCACTCATAATATTGGCTGCTACAACGATTGTGTAATCAGATGCGTGTGTAAAAGCAAGTTCAACATTTCCATCTGAATCAATCTGTCCGGCGCTGATGAACTCCAGCTTTCCTGTCTGCTCGTTGTAGTAGAACAGGTTTGCATACATATCTGAGTTCTTTGGTTCCATATTGACTGTGAGCGTTGCTGTAAAACCAAACTTTCCGTCATAATCAAGTGACAGATTCATAGAATATTTCTCACCTGCAACCTTGTTTATGACATCTACAGGAATGGACTTTCCTGCGTCTGCCCCGATAGTCACACCGAAATCAATATCTCCGGCTGCATCAGTAACTTCCTTTCCATTGATCTTCCAAGACAGACCATTTCCCATGTCTAGGACAAATGTTGTATCTTTGCCCTTGATGCTGTCAATCACAGTCTTCGGTACTACCGAAGTTCCATTCATGGCAACTGTTACAGTTTCGCCTGATTCAGCCTTTTCAAGCTGTGGTTTGATAACATCCCAGCCTTCCTTACCGCTGTCGTCCTTGATATATGGCTTTATTGAAGTACTATTATTATTTCCATTATCTTCGTTGCCATCATCTATCTTAATCTTAGCGATAGGCTGTGTGTAACTGTGTCCGCACTTTGAGCAGGTGTAGGTCATGATGCCTTCCTCTGTTATTGTTGCAGCCTTAGTTACCTTTGATGTATAGCTGTGTCCCAATGCTGCCAGTTCTTTTCCCATTCCCAGGAGTTTGTCACAATCCGTACAATAGGTATCTCCGGTGTAGCCGGTCTGTGTGCAGGTTGCTTTCTTTTGGTTCTTCACGGTTGTATGCACATGGTTGCTGGCATCCACTTCACCAAAAGTTTCGCCACAAACACTGCACACAGCTTTAGATACACATGTAGCAGACATTCCTACCGTGTGCGGTTTTTTCTCGATTGTTGTACCGCTGGCAAGCGTTTCACCACAATCCTTACATAAGGTATCGCCTGTATAGCCTTCAACGCTGCAGGTTGCATCTTTTTTGTTTATGATTTCTGTATTCTTGTGCTCACATTCGCTTCTTGTGATCGTAATGCTTACACTTTCTGTCTCGTAGTTGCCCTTGTCAGTTCCTGTATAAATTGCATTCGCTGTCACTGCCACACCATCTGCAAGTGCCGTGTCCTTATCATCCTCCTGCCAGCTCCATCCATCCGGAAGCGTAATATCGCCAACCTTCTTTGTGCTGTGTGCCGGAACCATTGCGGCTTGCGGCATGTTCGGTGCCTGAGCTGCCTTATTTACAGTAAGTGTAAGCTTCGTATCAACAGCATTATAATTATCCTTATATGATGGTGTAAATGTTACATCATACTCTGTCTTTTGGCTGTCGGCTGCTGTAGGCTTGATACTGCTGTTCTTCCATGCAAATGTTCCTGTGATTTCAGTTCCATCTGCTGTCTGATAAGCTGCTTTTCCTCCGGTCAGCGTACTGTCTGAAAGTTTCTGTCCGTAGGTAAGTGCTCCTGCTGTCGGCTTTTCTGTAATTACCGGTGTTGCTTTAGTTACTTTAACTGTTATTGTTTTAGTTACTGTCTTATAGTTGTCTGTGTCATCAGGTGTGAATACTGCCTGATAGCCTTTGTTATTTACAGTCGGAATGATAATCGTTCCTGTAAAACTCCATGTTCCAGCAAGTGAATTGCCATCTGCCCCGGTCACGCTGCCGCCTGTCATATCAGAATCAGCAAGTGCAACAGCAGGATTGTATTCACGCTCTGCTACAGTTGGAACTGTTACTACTGCCGGTGTTGCCTTGGCTACTGTAATAGCCGCTGTTCCGGTGAGTTCCTCGTAATGTTTGCTGTCAGCAGGCTTGAATACCCAGCCTGCCTGTGTCATTCCTGCAGTCGGTATGCAATCCGGATCAGCCCATTCGAGTGTTCCCTTTACTTTAGTGTCTGTATCTGCTTCCACAAAGGTAACTTTGCTAAATCCAAGCTTAGAAAGCTTGTCTCCATATGTAAGTGCATTGCTTCCATTTACAGATACCGTATTTCCGCTCTTTAATGTAACAAGCTTCTTATCCGTAATCTTGATTGTCAGTACATAACGAGCCACATTATAGTTCTCCATTGAAGCAAATACTGTTATTGTAGTTGTATCTCCAACATGAGATTTATCTGCCTCGTTCACTTTATAGGTCAGGTTTCCGTCCTGATCTACTGCTACATCACTCAAAAGCTGCTCGTTATACGTATTTGTTAATGCGTATGCTGTAGTTCCCCTATCTGTCGGGAGCTTTCCAGCAATATCCACACTAATTGCCTTGCCATCTGAACCGGCTGCATACGTATAACTCTTTTCCTCATCACCAATGTTCGGTGAAGCTGCTTTTTTTACTGTCAGAATACCACTCTTACCATCTGAACCGTTTCCGATAAAGGATACTTCATAATTGGCACTATCTGATGTGCCTGTAATTGCATAGGTTCCAACATCTGAATTGTCTTTCGCAGTAGTTGATAAGCTGATGCCAAGTGCTTCTTCGGTATCATCTGCTACCAAAACATTGTCCGGGTAGGCATCACCTGAGGCAAGACTCCATGCAAGTGCAAGTTTTGTCTCTCCATAGAATTTTTCTTTATCAGCAATCACTAAGGTAATCTGCTTCTTAGAAACTTCCGGTGTCACTTCACAGGTTACAGAATCATAAGTATCTGCATCACTTCCTGTCGGTGTAAAGACAAGCGTGTATTTCTCACTTGTACCGACTGTCGGAAGCTTATCTGCATCCTCAGGTGCCAGAGTCCATGTACCCCCAACCTTCGTGTCACTGTTTCGTCCTGCTGTCACAACTGCCTTTGTCTTATCTGCTTTTTTAAGCATGGCAGATACTGTATTACCATAAGTACCGGAAAGAACCGGTGCAGTCTTTACATACGGAGTCGTCTTTGCAGTGGTAAATGATACTGATACTACCCCGGAGTATCCATCTTCCCCTGCGGACTCTGCCACGCTTGCATTGCCCGCTGCATCTGTCGCTGCAAGATATAATACATAGCCTGTATTAGCCTTCAGTCCGGTAAGTTTAATTGTATTAGCTTCGTCTGCTGTCAAGGTTCCTGTTGACACACCATCTTTCGCTGTCCATGTGTCAACCTTATCCCCAGCCGTCTTTGCTGCAAAATCACTCATTACGGTTGGAGCTGGTTTCCCATTCTCTTTCAGAATATAATAATATGTTCCTGCTTCACTTCCGGTAAATGTAATTGTTGCAGAAGTATCTGAAAGAGTCTCGTTACTTTTCGCAGGTACACTCACATTTGTCAGTTTCGGTGCGGTGTTATCCAATACCACACCATCGGAGCTTATGTATGTACTCCTGTTGCCAGCCGCATCTACTGCGTAGGCATAAATGACATAATCGTTGTCTGATTTTATCTCTGTAAGTTTTGTTGTAACATTTTTGCCGGCATCAACCTTATTAAAGGTCTTAGTGTCAAGTTCCTCTGCTGTTAATGTTGTTGTACTGCCGGAATTATCTATATAATAGTAATACTCTGCGACACCACTCTGGCTGTCATTTGCCTTCGCATAGACATCTAAGCTGCCGCCCTTATACAGTCCAAATGTTACAGATGATAATAGTTTATTCCACCATGTTGACTTAATCCGGATACCTGATTCGTTCCCACTCCAATCTGGTGCAGCCTTATCATATTTTACGGTAATTGTCTTCTCGGCAATTGCCTTGTCCGATATTCTCTGCAAATAGTAAGTAACTGTATCTTCTTCATTGCCAGATGTTGATGTATACTCGACTTTTCCTGCAGTTGTGTTTTCTGGTGTCAGACTGATATAATACCCATCTGGTGCCTTTAATGTAATTGTCTTATACTCATTCCATTCCTCAATTATTGCATCTGGAATATTTTTTCCATCAAGATACCCTACCTTCAAGGTCAGAATATCACTCTCTGCCGCTGTGTAATTATCGGTTGCTTCAATTCTTGCTTTCACCTTATAGGTACTACCAACCTCTTCCGGAAATCTGTCTGGAAGTCCATCTGATAATTCATCGTTACCACTTATATTATTATCTGATATCCTGCTGTAAGAATACATAACTGTACCTTTGTATTCTTCGTCCTTCTGCAATCCAACGATTATCGCAGGTAAGTTGTCTGCTGTTATGGCATTTCCAGTATATATGATGGTCTTTTCTGTTGCATTATCTGCCCAGTTGAGTGTCGGTGTTGCTTTTTCAATCGTAAAACTAATCTCAATAGAAACTATGTTATTTCCTGTGCCTAATGTAAGCTTTGCTTTGTATGTACCAGCATTTTTCGGTGCTTTTGCGCTGTAAGTAGATGGCGTGCCATTTGTTACCGTAGCATAGGTAATGACATTTTCAGGAATTGTTTCTATACCTGTGTTGCCAGAGTCTATTGCTGTTCCGGCTTTCTTTTCTGTTCCATCATAGACAATTTTCTCATCTGATGTTGCTGCCGGCTGTGTAAGTTTTACGGTGTAGGTTGCACCACACTCGCTACAAGTTGCCTTAATAGCATTACCATTTTCTACAAACTCATAAGCAAAAGAATGTTCTTCTGTACCATTACAGATACTACATTTATGCTTCGTAGAGTCTGTGGCATCCGCCTCATATTTGTGTTCTTCATATATTGACTTACTCTGGTTAGAATATACCTTTGTTGAACTGCCCGGTTTTCCTTTACAGCCGTAATATTTATCTACCTGATAAACTCTTTTTGTACTATCAAGGACAGGATATGTATCACCATTTTCGCCAAGTGCCTGTCCCCATACAGAGCCACTGTAAGTTACGGCATCTTCACCTTCACCTACTGTACAACCTTATGAGAGGAGATACGCAACTTCACCGCTTACAAATTGTGCGGTGGTTTTGCCGCCATTTTCATCTTCTGTGTCTGCGAGGTAATAGCAATTTTTGATTGGCCCAAAATTGTATCCACATATACCGCTTATATCAGCATCTGAGCTAGCAGCAGTAACAGTTCCTATGTTATAACAGTTTAAAATTAGTTCAGTACTACAACCACACACACCACCCACAGAAGCTACTGTGCCGGTAGCAGTAACAGTTCCTGTGTTATAACAGTTTGCGATTGTGCCACCATTATTATATCCACATATACCGCCTATAGTAGCAGATGACTCAATAGCGGTAAGATTCCCTGCATTATAACAGTTTGTGATTGTGCCAGCATTGTTTCCGCACACACCGCCCACATGATCATTCCCTTTGAAATAGGAATCAACGACTCCAACATTTTTTATGTTGCCATCGGATTCTGAACTTCCGAATAATCCAATACATGTTGAATCACCATTAAAGTACAAACCACTTACGGTTTTATTATTTCCGTCAAACGTTCCTGAATACTGTGTTGTACGATTTCCCATCCAATCTGCAATCGGTGTCCAGGTTATAAAATCACTTCCGTTGGAAACGTTGCCCTCTGTATCGTATTGTAAGGAATCAAGAAGATTTTCATTTACTGTGATGTTGGCTGTCAGAACTGCATTGGCTAATGTGTTTTGTTCAACTCCATCAAGAGTACCGTTTACAAGTCCTGCAAACCAGTACAGCTGACCTGCATTGCTGATTTCGTAAACAGTCTCTTTCTCGCCGTCATCGTCAATGTCATATTTGTCAGTTGTTTCAACAGCTGGCTGATATACGATTGCATTGCATTTCGGGCAGTTTCCGAAACCGTTGCTGTTGAAAGTTATTTCAACACCCTCATGCTTACACTCTTCCTCTTCCGTGGATTGCTGTTCAGTCTTTCCAGCACTATCATTTGCCTGCACTGCAATTTCTGAATCATTTTCCTCTGCTCCTGCCTGAATCGGTGCCACACCGAATACCATGCAGACAGATAGCATTACTGCCAGACCTCTTTTTATCCGGCGTATCTTTTTTCTCATAGACTGCCTCCTTTCTTATATCTGTGGATTAAACTGCTTTTGGCTCGCAGCCGTATGGCAGTTCGTGTATCCTATCATCTGCGTCTATCTTATATGTCATTGATAGAAAATTCTCTATCATATATTCAGAAATATTTTACCATACCCCCCATTTTATTCAACGTTCATGTGGCAATTTGTTCAATTTCGCATAAAATTCCTCATAAAAAATGCCATCTCACCTCTTTTTTTGATGAAATGACATTTTTCAGTTTATTTATGCAGTTCGTCACAGCATTTATTCCTGCTTTAACAGGTAATTCTTCCATATCTGTGACAGCTCATCTTGTTTTTGTGCACAGTGTATCTCATCCAACGGGAATAACATACATCCGCAGTGTCCCGAAAATGTCGGGAAACAGATAATCTAAGTTCGGTATCTATCTCCGGACTATACGCCATAATCTCAAGCCGTTCTCCATACAGCGTTGCCCGTTCATAGGTACACAGCCATTTATCATCCATATTGGAGAAGATATTGCCGAAGCTGTTACCGATGAGTCCACTTAGAGGTACTCTCTCCACCTCTGCCAGCTTCTCGTTACCATAGCGGAATATCCAGTCCACAGCATGCCTGTCCTCATTGAATATCATCTCGATATCTGTAAAGGCAAACGGCATCTGGTCAAAGCTCTAGTAAAATGCATGATACTCTTCCGGTGTCTTAGGAGTGTTCGGCAGGGCAAAAGTTGCTATAAGCTTTCTCTGCTTCTCCTGCAGCTGTGCAAGGATTTCCTTTCTCCTGCGTGTTGCATAGTTGAGTTCTTCTCCATTGATAAGTGTCAGCGTATCTTCTAATGCATGGATTGCCATGATACATACCAGATAAGTGCGGTGCACTTTCAGAAAATATTCCCCGACCTGTGCTTCCATTGCCTCTAAGGTGCTTCTGGTCTTATATACGCTTCCGCTTGTCACATGGATGTAACAGTCATTCACCGATGCCTTGATATATAGTATATCTGTGACATTGATTACAACCTGTTTATGATTTGCCTTTATTTCCAGTGTTTTCTTAAACTGCATGATAACTGTTACTCCTTGTGTCTTACGGATTTGTTATTATTTTACTGTATTTTGAGGGTTATGACAATGGGGAGTTTAGCTTCTTCTGCCTTATCCTCTTTCTCTTATCTCTTTATATCTATATATTCCTGCAAGTAAAAGCACAGGTGCAACAATTCCCGCAAGTATTCCAAGCCTCATATCTCCTGCCGCACCTGAGCACACCATCATCAGCATCAGAACCCAAAATATTTTTTCCCTGAAAAGCTCCTTTATGCTCATTCCCTTATCCCCCTCATCCGTGAGGCTGTATATCGGAACCTTTGTGAAAAGTATCATGTTTCCTATTGGAATAATTGTCCAAAAAAGCGTAAGCACCTTCCAGTGCCCTATCCCAAATATCGTAAAAAAGAGCGTAGATATAAGCACAACTCCCGTACATCCCCAGCAATAAAACGAATGTAAAAGGCTCATCGCTGCCTCCTTGTTGTCTGTGGGACAAGGCCTCTATTATCGGACTGATGAGCACCTCTATAAGCCCACCTCCGACAGCATAAATGCATACCGCAATAAGTATTCCCACAAAATGATTTGCACACAGCTCCGGTAGAACTGTAAGAAGCGCCAGTCCAAGTGCTGCACAGATATGTGCTATTATCACAGAGGCTCTGTATCCTATCCTGTCAATAAAGCCTGCGGAAAGCATATCAATCAATAGCTGTATCATAAAATTTACAGTAATAAGCAGTGTAATCTGCTCAATCGGAATATGGTAGCTTTTCTGAACTGTCACAAACAAAAGCGGTACAAAGCTATTTACTATTGCCTGGACTATGTAGCCTGTGAAGCAGGCGTATGTCGTCTTTTTGTAATCAAATGTCATGAATTTATACTCCTGTCGTATTTTTCTTTTATGTTGTGATACGTTATAACTCTTTAATCATAATTGGAATATTCCAAATGTCAATATAATTGATGCTAAAACATCCGTTAACAGAATGCTTTCTCTGTATTACTATATATAATACAAATAATACATTTATATCACTTACAAATTTTGTCAGATTACAGCCTGCTAATAAATATCGATACATTTCAAGCAGGCTATGACATATAAACAGTAAGATACAGGAGGTTCACATGATAATAGAACTTGACATGTCAAGCAGTACACCGATATACGTACAGCTCAGAAACCAGATTGTAAAGGGAATAGGCAAAGGTGAGCTAAAGACCGGCGAAAAGCTTCCGACTGTGCGCCAGCTTGCAAGCGATGCCGGTGTAAACACAATGACTGTCAATAAAGCCTATCAGATTTTAAAAAATGAAGGATTTATCCGCACAGACAGACGGCTCGGCGCTTTTGTGTCCGAATCCATCGCAGATGATACAGATTTCACTGAAAAGCTGGAATCAGAGCTTGAGCTTTTAAGTGCTGAGGCCTGTCTCACCGGAATGAGCCGTGAGGAATTTTTATCAATGTGTGATAAAATATATTCACAAATGAAACCATGTACCGCTTAGCAGAGGAGGCAGACTATGGAAATTATGATGTTTATTATCTTTATAGTTACAAACCTTATTATCATACTATGTATGCAATTTGCGTACACACACGCCTATAAATATGAAAACGGCATGTATCTCAATGTACATATTCCATCATCTCACAAAGAAGATGCCGAAGTAACCGAAATCGTCACCACCGGAAAATGCAAAATGAAACACTTTCAGATTGCCAATGTGATTATCTCCATTGCGATATGCTTTATTGTTTTTATTAACATTGCCGTTTTTGTTCTGGTATATATTGTCTGGATGTTTGCATATATATTTGGAATCATTCATATTCCAAACAACTCCCACCGGAAAATGTATGCTCTGAAAAAACAAAACGGATGGATAATAGAAGCCCAACGCAAAAAGGTTTATATCGACACCCGCGTTTCAGCAGAAGCCGGTGCCACGACAGTCAGCTATAAATGGCACGCACTCTTTTTAATTACTGAGCTTGCAGCATATATACCATACTTTATGCTTGGTGACACCCATTACAATATCCTTATTATTTCGCTGTTTTTGTGCTCTGTTTTAATATCCACACTTTCGCTGGTATTTCATGCTTTTATAAACAAAAGCGAGCGCCACGTATACAGCATGGATTCAAAGCTCAACCTTATTGTCAACAATACTATGAAAAAATATAAAAGCATCGCAATGCTTCTCCTAAGCGGACTAAACGCTGTCGCATGGATTTATGTAGCCTTATACACAGGTATCACCGGAATACTTCCGGCATCATCCTATTATGTGTATATTTTCATTCAGTTAATAGCCGTTTTGGGATTTATTGTTACAATTTATATGGGCTTAAACAGAAAGAAGGAACTGCTGTCTGCCAACACCTCACCAATAGATGTGGACGATGATGAATACTGGAAAACCGGCTACTACTATAATCCCGCCGACAAACATATTCTCATTGAAAACCGCATGCAGTCCGGCAACTACACGTTTAATTATGCTAAAAAAGGCGCGTGGATTTTCACAGGAATCACCTGTGCAATAATAGCCGGCTGTATCATCCTGGTGTTTGTCTGCATGCTTCCTTTGATTAATATACAGGAAAAAATCACTCTGACAAACAATAACCTTACTATTTCTGCCGGTGGCTATACAAGCGAGATTGATGTAAATGACATCACAGAGCTTAAGCTTCTGGACGAGCTGCCGGATGACAGTTTCCTGCGTACAAACGGAGCCTCTACAAACAGCTATGATATCGGCAGGTATGAAGGACGCACCCTTGGAAAATGCAGCCTGTATGTATTCGACGGATACTCTCCTATTCTCATGATAAAATCGGATGATACACTGGTGTTTGTTAATTCTAAGGAAGATGGTGAGATAGAGGGGTTGTATGAAGAATTAAGTCAATAAATTTGTTCTTTTTATGTTATACTGTAATCGTATAATTAAAAAGAAAGCAGGCAAAATCTATGAAAACACGACAAGAAGCATTAGACTACGGCTTATCATTTCCAAATACATATCAGGAAGCACCATTCCACGACCCAAACTGGCAGCTCATCCGCGTAAAGGACAGTAAAAAGGTTTTCCTGTGGACCTACGAGCGCAATGGTTTTATCAACTTAAATGTCAAGGTATCTCCTGCATGGCGAGACTTCTGGAGAGATGCCTTCCCATCGGTCATCCCCGGCTGGCACCAGAACAAGGACAACTGGAATACTATCATTCTCGATGGCAGCATACCGGATGATGCTATAAAAAACATGATTGCAGACAGCTATGACCTTGTCACCTATAATCCGACCCGGCTCATATATGAGGCTGTAAAAAGGATTCCAAAGGGTTGTGTTGCCACATATGCACAGGTTGCTGAGCTTGCAGGCAATAAAAAAATGTGCCGGGCTGTCGGCAATGCCCTACACAAGAATCCCAATCCTGATGAAATTCCATGCTACAGAGTGGTAAATGCAAAGGGTGAGCTGTCAGGGGCATTTGCCTTCGGCGGAGCCGATGAACAGGCTAAGCGTCTAAGAGCAGATGGCATTGAAGTCATAGACGGCAGGGTTGACCTTGATAAATATGGAATACGGATTGCAGATGATGTTATATATGCAAAAACAACAGTGAAACCATTTACTTAAATAATGGTTCCACTGTTATTTTTACGCATTGCATCTTAATAAAAGCCATTACGAAAAACCCAATCCATATGTTAATGCCTCTCATACCATATAAATCTACTTGAATTATCACGATACGCAAAACGAACCGGAAAACGCCTTGTTGCCCCAGCGCAAGAAAAGGTTAAAATATTTTATTTTTGCTTCTATAATCTTACCCAGTTTCCACTGTTGCATGTAACCGTATAATCAGTTTCCCCTGAAACCGTTTTTTGTTTTGTTCCAATGCCCTCTCCGCAAATCCAGTATGAACCATCATTTTTATTCTTTAGCATAATATTCCCCACACTAAATTAGCACAATGTACAATAGCCATAGGTTGATAGCAGGCAGGCCTTGGGTAGCTGTAATCCATAAAACTTCTAAAACAGCACCCCAATCCAGCCAAAAAGCTGGAAAAATTCTTGAAAAAAGTAGCTGAAACCGCTGAAATCCACAAAACAGCTCCCCAACCACAGCGAAACAGCCGGAAAAATTCTTGAAAAAAGTAGCTGAAACTGCTGAAATCCACAAAACAGCTCCCCAAAAAACCCAGTCAAGTCCAAATTTGTGTGTAAATTCATCTTCCAGCTATATTAGTCCGTCTAT
>ENA-UBDJ01000042-UBDJ01000042.1-human-gut-metagenome-genome-assembly--contig:-NODE-42-length-64683-cov-11.191450_pt1 | contig 64683 bp, 72 predicted proteins | sample MGYA00244279_ERZ654774 | MGnify/ENA primary metagenome ERZ654774 (study PRJEB26926, sample SAMN06164701) | human gut metagenome | biome: ENVO:00009003; feature: ENVO:2100002; material: ENVO:00002003...
ATTTCTGCCTGTCTCGTGGGCTCGGAGATGTGTATAAGAGACAGGTATTATATTTTTTATATATAGGTTATAAAATTGCAACAAATATTATTTTTGTTCAATTTTATTTTGCGGTATCTCTTAATATCATATATAAAGGGCACCGCCAGCCGGATACCCCCGGGGGATAGGCCAGAGCCGCCACCTCCTACCTCAGTCTCTCTACCACCGAAAAATTAAAAAAGTCTCTTGACTATTCTGAATATTCAGGGTATACTAAATATATAGAATAAAATCCTAAATGGAGTGAGTTTGAATGGAATTTAAGAAAGCCATGAATGTTTTAATGGCGCAAGAGGGTATATCGCAAAAGAAGTGGGCAGAGGAAGCTGGATATAAGACAGTGAGTGCGATTTCAACTCCTATGAGCAAGGGAGATATTATGCTTTCTACTCTTTGCAGGCTAGCCAAGTCTGTTGGGTATTCTGTATGTCTTGTAAAAGATGGACCGAATGAAGAGGGGTATCTTCCCATTCCTGTTGATGCAAAGTCAGTTAAAGGGGCCGAAAAGAAGGGTTCCTAAAAATCCGCGCAAAACAAAAAGGGAGATGATGCTCCTTGGAAGTAAGGAAGGATTTAAGAGGGCAACGGTTTGGCCGATTGGTCGCTATCCGACCCGTCAGAAAGCGGGTGAATGATGACCGGCATACAATGTGGTTCTGCAAGTGCGATTGTGGTAGTGTAGCGGTTATTTCTACAAATAATTTAATACAGCAGACGGTTTCTTGCGGATGTGTGTCAAGAGGGCCAAAGATAGACGATACGGTTAGGGCGGTTTGCTCTGGATGTGGGGAAAAGTTTGATATTGAATTGAACGGACAAAAAACTCCACAATTCTGTCCCGATTGCTCAAAAATATATACAGGTAATAGCTGGAAGGTGTGTCCAGTTTGCAGAAAACTATTCAAATCGTTTCCGAGCGCAAAAAAGACGACGTGTTCGGAAGAGTGCAGCAAAAAATGGGGGAATTATATAAGAACCGGGAGAAGGTTCAAGTGGAGTGAAAAATCAAAGAAAGCGGCGCGAGAAAGCGGGCTTTGGGACGATATGGACGAGGCTGCGGCGCGGGCGAGGGCACGGAAAGTTGGAGACCCCAGGTTTGAGCGGACAGAAGAAAACATAACATCAAAAATATGGGTTCTTGTAGATCCATCTGGGAATGAACATATAGTTCGGAATTTGAAGCTATGGGCAAGCGAAAATTATGAAAAGTTTGGGAAGGATGACTCTGAAAGGTCTATCAAACAAATAGCGCAAGGGTTTTATATGATTGCATTATCGTTAAGAGGGAAGAAAGCACCTCCAAGACTAACATACTTTGGTTGGACATTGAAGGATTTGCCAAGAGAACTGGAGGATGATAAAGATGGACTGGATCAAATGCACTGATAGGATGCCGCCGGATATGAAAATAGTTCGCGTCAAAATAAACAACATATTCGGGTTGCCCTATGAAAAAGAGGCTCGATGGAATAGTAGAAATCAATGCTTTGAATGTTTTGCGCTACGAACGTGGGAACCCGTTTATGGAGAAGTGATTTGCTGGATGCTCATGCCAGAACCGGCGGAGGATTGATGATATGCACAAACTGACGAACAAGCAGTACGAGGAATACATGAAGATGATCCGGGATAAGGAAGAAGGGCGACTGCTCACCCCGGATGGCTTACGGATGATATGTTCGGCAAACAAGTATGACCCGGAGAAGATAGGGCTTCACATGCTGGCGGTGTTGGCGAATTGGAATAAGGTGGATGTATAGGAGGTAAAATGAGAGAAGTTGCAGGGGAATATAATACCGCTAAGATTTTTACAGATGTTGTTGACGATGCTTCCATTGCACAGGTTAAGGAATTGTGCGATCAAGAGTTTTGCACTGGAAGTAGAATTAGACTGATGCCTGATATTCATGCTGGAGCTGGATGTACTGTTGGGACTACAATGACAATCAAGGATAAGGTTGTGCCAAACCTTGTCGGGGTTGACATTGGCTGCGGAATGGAAACCGCTAAAATCAAAGAATCCAATCTTGATATGGAACGGCTTGACAATGTTATTCGAGAGAAAATACCGGCAGGGTTTGAAATAAGGTACAATGCACACAGGTATTTTGACCGAGTAGATTTATCGGCTTTGCGCTGTGCGGATAAAGTTGACTTAGAAAGAGCGAAAAAAAGCGTCGGGACATTGGGCGGCGGCAACCACTTCATCGAAGTTGACCGGGATGAACAAGGGCGACTCTACATCGTAGTTCATTCTGGCAGTAGGCACTTGGGATTGGAAGTTGCAAAGTATTATCAAGAGGCTGGATACAAAAAATTATCCGACAAAAACGATGGCCTTGAAAAACTAATAGAAGAATTAAAAGCTGCTGGTAGACAGAGAGAAATCCAACAGGAAATCAAAAGATACAAGTCTGAATATAAATGCGATATTCCTAAGACGCTTGCCTATGTTGACGGGGCTTTATTTGATGACTACATTCACGACATGAAAATAGTCCAAAGGTTTGCTGAAATTAACAGGCAGGCTATGATAGACGGGATCGTGTCTGGAATGGGAGTTCATGTTGAAGATCAGTTTACGACAATTCACAATTACATTGACACTGACAGCATGATACTTCGTAAGGGTGCTGTATCTGCCAAAAGCGGTGAGGTTTTGCTTATACCTATTAACATGAGGGACGGAAGCATTATCGGAATTGGCAAAGGAGATGAAGATTGGAATTGTTCCGCTCCGCATGGTGCTGGACGCTTAATGAGCCGGGCGAAGGCTAAAGAGAGGTTTACCGTTGCAGAATTTGAGAAGCAGATGAGTGGAATTTATACCACATCAGTCAATCAGGAAACGCTTGATGAATGCCCGATGGCTTACAAGAGTATGGAAGCAATCACGGAGAATATAGAGCCAACAGTTAAAATTTTGAAAATCATCAAGCCAGTATATAATTTTAAGGCTGGTGGAGATTAAATATTGCACCCCGCCACAGGGCGGGCGTATATAGTGCCAAGTGCCTCTCCAAATGGAGCGAACAGTGCCAAGTGCCTTTTATCTTAAGGGATAGGAGGCACTTTTTTCATGGAAATTCGGGAGTTGGTAGAGAGGGCATTTCAGAGGGATTTGTCCGACCCGTCTGCGCTATTTGATGCATTTGATTCGATCAGATTGTTGGAGCCAGAGGATTTTAAGCTGGCTCATGAGAAAAACAAAGAGGTATGTCGGCTGTCTGCAAAATTCGCCGCAGAACAAAAAAGCCTCCGTATGTTCGAGTTGAACAAGCGGAGTCTGCTGTTTGATGCGCCGTATGATTTTGATGCGGCGATAAGATATGCTGAGTGGGATAGAGAACCGAAGAAAAAGTTCTATATGCCACGCAGAAAGCAGTTGCTTCCGGTTGTTCAAGCTATGCAGCGGCTATCTGAACGGAAGATACGCATTTTGGGTGTTATGGCTCCCCCAGGCGTCGGGAAGACCACCATTGAATTGATGTTCATGGTGATGGAGGGGTTAAAGAATCCAGATTTAAGCATTCTGATGGGTTCGCACTCAAACTCATTCCTACGTGGGGCTTATGAAGAAGTTGGGCGGATGTTAGACCTCAAAGGGGAGTATTTGTGGAAAGATATTTTTCCATCTGTTCAAGTTTGCAAAACAAACGCCCAAGACATGCGAATTGATCTTGGAAAACGAAAGCGGTTTGAGACCTTTGAGTTTTCGTCTATAGGCTCTGGTAACGCGGGCAAAGTACGTGCCTCGAATCTTCTGGTAGCAGATGACCTTGTACCTGATATCGAGTCCGCAATGAGCAAAGAGCGCATGGACAAGCTCTGGCAGCAGTATTATACAGACCTCATGCAGCGTATGATCGGAGATTGTGTCCAGCTTCTTGTCCAAACACCTTGGACGTTGCATGACCCCATTGACCGACTTGAACTAGCCCATGCAGAAGACCCGCTGGCAGAGTTTATCCACCTACCCGCTTTGGATGAAAATGATGAGAGTAATTTTGATTATCCGTATGGGCTTGGGTTTACCACGGCATTCTATCACAATCAAAGAGATGTTATGGACGATGCTTCCTGGAGGGCACTATACATGACTCAGCCCATTGAGCGTGAAGGACAGCTCTACAATGAGGATGAGCTGCGCAGGTATTTTGAACTTCCTGACGGTAAGCCCGATGCCATCCTGTTTGTATGCGATACGAAGGACAAAGGCACTGATTACTGCGTCATGCCGATTTGTTACCAGTACGGAAATGACTTTTATTGTGAAGACGTAGTATGCGACAACAGCAATCCAGAGGTTGTAGAGGCGCGGCTGGTGTCAAAGCTCGTTCAGCACAAGGCTCAGATGGGCCAGTTTGAAAGCAATAGTGCTGGCGGTAAAGTGGCAGAAAAAGTTCAAAAAGAAGTGAAAGAAGCTGGGGGAATTGCAAAAATAACAACAAAATATACTACATCGAACAAAGAGACGCGGATCATAGTCAATAGTCCATTCATCAAAGACCGTGTTTTGTTTAAGGATAACTCTGTTATCAAAAAAGATAAAGAATACAGACGAATGTTGAATTTCCTTTGTGGGTACACGATGGTCGGTAAGAATCGAAATGATGATGTCCCAGATGCGTGGAGCCTATTTGCCGAATATGTCCAACAACTTGAGGGAAACAAGGTTGAAGTATTTAAGCGACCATTTTAAAATCTCGAATAAGCCATTAGACACATATAGATATATAGGTTGTTATCTTAACAACGATTGATGTATAATATATTTGGGTAAACATAATTATCCAATTTTCCTCCCCTTTCGGGCTGTGACCAACCACGGCCCAAAGGATAACCCACTCCCCCGGCAGGGTATCTAGTGAGCAGATATTAAACGGAAAGGAGAGCCTCTCTTGTACGTTTCCTGCCGGGGGACTCCCTTCACGTTAACCTGCTCCAGAGTTTCGCAATCGAAGCCGACATGCGGAGAAGATAACGATATACCCCTCCAATGCGTTGACGCCTACGTCCCTACGCGGGTATTAGTATTGGCGGGGACATATGCCGCAGCACGATGCAGCCCACAATCAGGGCCGGAGGGTCGCGCCCTCCATGCGGCAGAGCCGACAGTCATAGTGTCGGGTAAAAAAGCGGTGGCAGCTATGACCTGTCCCGGCGCTATCCCGCTGAAAACTACCTGTACCGGATCGGGTAAAGTACCATATGGCATATCCATATGACGCAGGTGTGACAATCTAAGCGGGAAGCGCACATACGCCGCCTCGCAGTTGCGAGAGACGGGAGCGGTGCCAAAGACCGAAAGGAGTCGTCCATTGAATGAAGATTGACGTTTATTGTCCTGTTTGCGCTGCCGCCGGTATCAATCATGGAAAAGGGCGGCTTTTGATGCAGGTGGATAGTAAGGCAGTTGGTATTGTTTACCCATACTGTAAGGCTTGCAAGAAGAACATTAAAATCGAATTGAAAGGCGAAAAGAGCGCCTGAAAATATATAGTTTAGTGCCAAGTGCCTCCGGGCAATGCCTGGACGAAGCGTGCCGAGTGCCGAGAGTGGACCTTTACGGGTCTGTTCTTGGCACTTTTTTTGTTGTTCTGGAGGTGACAAGGTGACTGAAAACGATACTGTTCGGGCTATATCCGAATGGCCGGTTGATGGCCTGACTGGTCGGCGCAAAATCTACACCGCAAAAAAGAAAGTCACCCCGGAAAACGTGGTGGAGGTGCTGGGTAAGGCGCTGGCCGTACATCGCATGAACAGGGCAGAAATGTCCTATTTGTTTGACTATTACAAAGGAAAACAGGACATCCGCTTAAAAGATAAAATCGTCCGCCCGGAGATCAACAACAAGGTGATGATTAACCGGGCGAACGAAATCGTGGTCTTCAAGTCTGCTTACCTCCTGGATGGCCCAATCCGCTATGTGTCCAACGGTGGAGAAGATGATATTTCCGCCAGTGTGAACACGCTCAACGAGTATATGCGATCTGAGAGTAAAGACACACTGGACAAGGAATTAGCGGACTGGATGCACATTTGCGGCATAGCGGTACGCATGGTACTCCCTGACGAAGCTGGTGAGGAGGACGGTTCCCCGGCATCCATCTACACACTCGACCCGCGAGCGGCGTTCTGCATTTACCATAGCGGCGTAGGGCAGAAAAAGGTCGCTGGTGTTCTGGAACAGGTAGACGAGGAGGGCCAGCCATACTTCTGCGTTTACACTCCTAAATGGTATTTCGAGGTGCAGAATGGCCAGATCACAAAGCAGGAAGCCCGCACCATCCCCTATATCCCCATTGTGGAGTATGTAAACAATGACGCCCGCATGGGTGCGTTTGAGCCGGTCATTCCCATTCTGAATGCCATCAATATGATTGAGTCCAATAGATTGGACAGTATTCAAGATTTCGTCAACGCTTTTGACGTGTTCCAAAACTGCGAGTTGGAGAACGGACAGTATAAGGAGCTGGCAAAGGGCGGCATGGCAATCACCATCAAGAGCGTTCAGCCCGGCATGGAGGCCAAAGTATACCGCATTGCGTCTGAACTGAACCAGACCAATACGCAGACCATTGTGGACGATTTGGAGGACGCATATCTGACCATCTGCGGGATGCCAAACCGGAATGGAGGTTCCTCTACCAGTGATACCGGGCAGGCGGTCATTTACCGTGATGGGTGGTCTTCCGCTGAGAGCCGGGCCAAGGACACGGAAAAGACCTGGGAGCGGTCGGAACGGGAGTTCCTGCGGCTGGTGCTGTATATTTGCCGGGAAACTGGCGATTTAGGTTTGCAGCTATCCGACATTAAGCCGGAGTTCACCCGCAAGAACCTGTCCAATATCCAGTCCAAGGCGCAAGTTCTAGCGGAGATGCTGAACAATAGCAAAATTCATCCGAAGTTGGCGTTCCAGTACAGCGGGCTATTCAGCGACCCAGAGGAGGCTTACCGTATAAGTTCCCAATATGCCGAGGAACAGCAACGCAAGATGGAGCGGAGTTTGAGAGATGAACTGAATACCAACAGGGACACAAATATAACTGTGGAGGAAAGAAACAATGATGTCTCCGTTTCGGAATGACCCGTTCAGCATGGTATATCAAGCATTTCAGAACCTTTATCCTGGAAAAGAGTGCGAGTGCTACTTTGAGCCTGACTTGAAAGCAGACGATGGAGACAAGGCGTATGGTCTCACAAATTTCTGCGATGATGGAGAAATTCAAATTTTAGTAGACCCGAATGTGGACATTGAAAACGCAACAGAAATTTTTGCACACGAACTTGCACATGTAGCCGTTGGATATGACGCTAAACATGGCCCGGAATGGGATGCCGCTTTTGATGCAATTCTCGATGAATACAACCGCATAGGGGATGAACTGTTTGGAAAACAAAAACCCTTATGACCTCACCGATAAAGCCATCGACCTTTTGAATAGGAGGGCGGTCAAGCGGTTTGAGGACGCCAAAGACGAAGCGGCGCTGGCGAAATTTGATGAACTCAATGTGCTGGAAGTCACCCGAACACTGTATCAAGACCTCGCCCATGATAATCAGGAAATCTTTCTTGAACTGGCGCAAGAGCGGTATCAGGAGACCGAACCGCACGGAAAGGAACCACCTGATTTAGCGTGGTTACTGGCATTGCTGGCGGCGTACAACGCTGTGACGAAATACCAGTATTCCCACGAATGGGAGCGCAAGCGTGACCGCACAGCGGAGGCTATTAACTCGACCACCGCAAAGGTCACAGAGTTTCGACGGGGCCTTTCCTACTGGGCGCAGATGACGGAATGGTATGCGGTGGAAGTCACAGACCAATCCACACTGAAAGCATTTCAAGACAGCGGTGTGCGCTATGTGAAATGGAACACCATGAATGACGGGCGTGAGTGCTCCGCTTGTAAGGAACGAGACGGGAAAATTTATCCCATCCGGAGCATACCAAGCAAGCCCCACCCTGGTTGCCGGTGCTGGTATACCCCGGCGGAGAAAAAGTGAATTTAAGCGGCCCAGCCGTTTGAATATGGCCCCAGAGAAGGGGCGGTACAAATCTCCCAACAGCGAGAGAACGCTTAATAACCCAAAAACATAGTGAGAGAACACTTACAAAACCCAAAAGGAGAATTTACATGAAGATTTCCACCGACAGCATCCAGGGCTTCGCGGAAATGAGCGACGCCGACAAGGTTACTGCCCTGCTGGGGCTTGATGTGCCTGACCCGGTTGATCTGAGCGGCTATGTGAAGAAAGAAGTTTTCGATGCCAAGGCTACCGAGGCGGCCAACCTGTCCAAGCAGCTCAAATCCAAGATGACCGATGACGAGGCCGCAAAGGCGCAGGCTGACGCTGACCGCAAGGCGCTGGAGGACAAGTACACCGAACTTCTGCGCAAGTCCACTATTGCCGAGCACACCGCCCGCTATATCGCCATGCCGGGCTATGACGAGAAGCTGGCCCGCGAGACAGCAGAGGCGCTGTTTGACGGCAAGATGGATGTGGTCTTTGCCAATCAGCAGAAAGCCAACGCTGCCTATGAGAAGAAGTTGCGGGCTGATCTGGTGAAGCAGGACCCGAAGCCTGACGGTGCTGGTGGTGGAGAGGGCGGCAAGGATGAGGCCGTGGAGTTTGCCAAGAAACTGGGCAAGCAGCGGGCCGATGCCCTCAAAAATGCAAACGAAGGTTTGAAACATTACTTTTGATTGAAAAGGAGAGAAACAGATGAAGTTTACCAAGACTTCTGTTGGCGGCACCGTTGAGATTCTGGCCGCTGACGATTTTGTGGCGATTCCCATTTGTGTCACAGAAGCCGCTGCTGTCCCTGCCGGTATGCCCATGACCGCTGCAGGCAAGAAGGTGGCCGCTACCTCTTATGCTACCGCTGTTGGTATGCTGCTGTATGATGTGGACCCGACTGAGAATCCCAATGGTGCTCTGCTGGTACAGGGAGTTGTGGACAAGAAAAAGATCGAGGACCATGCAAGTATTACGCTGGACGCCACTTTCGACGTGCCCGGCATTATCCTGCGGGACAACATTGGCGTGAACGAGTAAGGAGGGATACATAATGGATTTGAGAGAAGTTTTTACTCCCGCTGCGATTGCGGCAAACTGGACTGAGGTTGCCTCAAACCAGATTCCCTACCTGGGTGCTACGCTGTTCCCCGCCCGCAAGAAGGCTGGTCTTGACTTGTCCTGGCTGAAAGGCTCCCGTGGGCTGCCTGTCTCTCTGATGCCCTCCGCATTCGACACGAAGGCCACCTTCCGTGATCGGATTGGATTTGAGAAACTGGAGACCGAGATGCCTTTCTTCCGCGAGGGCTATAAAATCAAAGAGAAGGACCGCCAAGAGATGCTGCGGGTACAGGAGTCTAGCGACCCCTATGCTGCCGAGGTGATTGCCCGTGTATTTGACGATACCCGTGACCTTATTGACGGCGCGAACGTTGTTCCTGAGCGCATGATTATGCAGCTGCTGTTCCCTGAGGGTGGCGATGTGGGTATTGCGATCAAGGCAAATGGCGTGAACTATACCTACAAGTATGATACGGACGGCTCCTGGAAGACCTCTAACTACACCGCACTGACTGATACAGCCACTTGGGACAAGCCCTCTACGGCTGATCCCTTTGCGGCATTCAAGACGGTCAAGGACGCTATCCGTTCTAAGACTGGCACTGAACTGACGGTCTCGATTATGAACTCCTATACCTTCAATCTACTTGCTAAAACGGACGCCGTAAAGAACCGCTACTTGACCACCAACGGCCTGTCTCTTGGCTATCTGACCGACGCCGAAGTAAAGGCGGTTGTAGAGTCCACGTCCGGTCTGCGGATTGCAATTTACGACAAGCAGTTCCGGGACGAGGACAAGGTTGCCCATGCATTTGTGCCCAATGGCTATGTTTGTTTGATTCCTGACGGTGCTCTTGGTAGTACTTGGTATGGCACCACTCCCGAGGAGGCAGACCTTCAAGGAGCCTCCGGCGCCGAAGTTTCCATTGTGAATACAGGCGTTGCGATTACCCGTATTCTTCAGGAGCATCCTGTAAATATCAACACCTTTGCGTCTGAAATCGTCCTGCCCTCCTTCGAGCGCATGGACGAGGTGGCGGTGCTCAACGTCCTGGGGGAATAATCGGGTCTGACACTCTAACCATTTTCCCCGGCAGTCAGACCCTATTGGGGAAGCAGGTGTCCGAACTGGTAGGAGATGACCTGAAGGTATATGCTGACGGGTTTGTCACGGGTACATTCCATCATGTGACTGGTTACTCTGAGTTCAGTTCTATCCCTGGAGAAGACAGTGGGTACTATTTCCCGTTTCACCTGACGAAAACTGGAAGCAAGATGACCTTTAAGAAAAATGGGGTTCCAACCAAACAGGGCATCGCATTTGACCCGGACATTATTTTCCGGGTAACAAAGGATGACACCTTTGAAGTCCTTGTGGATGACAGCAGTGTTGTGAAGTTCAATTTTGCTGGGGCCACATTTGAGAGCTAAAAAAGCGGGAGGCAGCATGAAGTTTATTCCAAATTACCGCGTGTGCTATGGCGACCAGTTTTATGAGGCTGGGACTCCGTTCCCCATTAAGGCCGACGACGCGGATATGATGAAGCGGCACGGGACGGTGTTGGATGAACCGACGCCGCCTCCCGCGACTGAACGAAGGGCCGGGAGATCGAGGAGGGGGAATAATGGACAACTTAGCGAGACTGAAACTCCGAACCGAAGAGGTTGACGAAACTGTCCTGCAAGATTGCCTAGAGAGCGCAAAGTCAGCGATTATGGCCCGACGTTACCCTTTTCAAGAGTGGCCGGAGGAACTGGAGCGCCGGTATCTGGATTTGCAGTTCAGGTGTGCGCTTGACCTCTACAACAGAATTGGAGCAGAAGGCCAGCTCGGGCACACAGAAAACTCTATCAGTCGAACTTGGGAGTCCGCTTGGATTTCCGAATCGCTTTTGCAGGAAGTGACGCCGCTGGCCGGGAGGGTGACGTAATGACAGTCCATGTGCTGGGCGAAACATACACCCTGAATTTCATTCCGGAGGAAAACGACGAGGGCCTGAAAGACTGCGACGGCTACTGTGACGAGACCATCAAAACACTGGTGGTAAAGCAGTACAAGCGAGGAGAGCCGGGGAGCAAGAAGGCCCTCGACCTGCAAGAGAAGAAAAACTTCCGGCATGAGATTATTCATGCATTTCTCTACGAAAGTGGCCTTGCGGAAAACTCTGCCTGGGCGCAGGAGGAAGAAATGGTGGACTGGTTCGCCAAGCAGTTTCCTAAGCTGGCGGTAGCGTTTCGGGAGGTGGATGCCCTGTGAGAAGCCTCCTGCGCAACCAGCAGCCAGTATTCTACAAGCTTTACGAGGGCCAAGAGGAAATTGTGGATGAGTGGGGAAACCCTACCGGCAGCTATGTCCCCATTTACAGCGAATTGAAATCCACTATGCTCTGCGTCTCCCCTAACAAGGGGAATTCTGAGGTGGAACAGTTTGGCTCTCTGGAGGATTACGACCGGACGGCTACCACTGCCGACCCGCATTGCCCCATCGATGAGAACTCCGTGCTGTGGGTGGACGGGGCCGATACAGATGGCCCGTATAACTACATCGTAAAGCGGAAAGCCCCGTGGAAAAATTCTACGCAGTACGCCATAAAGAGGGTCACTGTGTCGGAGTACGAAGCAGAAAAGAGCCTGTTCGATCAGAAAGTAAAAGCGGAGGCCGCCTATGCTAACCATCAAACTGAAACTGAATACGGACTCCATCAATCAGGCGTTGAAGGAAGTCAAGGCGTACCAGAAGAAAGTTGAGCAGGCACCGCAAAAGCTGATTGAATACCTGACAGCGCAAGGCGTTGAGATTGCCAAAATGAACGTGTCTGACATGAACGCCTACGATAGCGGGGAGTTGTACAACAGCATCCACGCCGAGCAAAAGTCTGGTGTTGGGTATGTCATAGCGGACGCTGCCCATGCCGCTTTCGTGTGCTTTGGCACCGGCATCGTGGGAAAGAACAATCAACACCCGAATATCGCAATCGCCGGGTGGAAGTATGACGTGAACGACCACGGGGAACTGGGGTGGTGGTACATTGGACGTGATGGGCGGGCGCACTGGACCAAAGGTATGCCGTCCAGACCATATATGTACAACACGGCACAGCAACTCAGACAAATGGTTATCCCAGCGGCAAAGGAGGCGTTGAAGTGATTGACGTGGAGAGCCTGATATTCAGTCAGGTCGCAGAAGCCCTCCGGGTGGCTTTTCCAGGAATATTCGTTAGTGGCGAATATGTAGATACCCCCGCCAAGTTTCCCGCTGTTACTATTGTGGAGAGCGATAATACGATAGTACAGCGAATGCGAACGGCCAACATTGAAAATGCCGCAACGCTGATGTATGAGGTAAATGTTTACACCAACACCGTCGGCTACAAGAAGTCCGAGGCAAAAGACATTATGGAAGCCGTTGATGGCGAATTTTCCAAACTGGGATTTGCGCGGACAATGTGCAATCCTATTTCAAACCTGAGCGACGCCACGATCTACAGAATGGTGGCAAGATACACAGCCACGGTAGACAAGGATTTGTGGGTTTACCGTGCAGACTAATTCAGAAAAGAGGTAATTTACTATGGCAAGTCCCAGACTTTCTACTGCTGGAATGACACTTCAGTATGCCGTTGAGACTTCTGCGGGTACTCGCCCCACTACCGGCTATACCAAAATCCCGGAAGTAAAGTCCATGCCCAGCTTCAATCCCAGCCCCAACACCATTGACTCCACCACCCTGGAGGAGACCGAGTACATGACCTACGTCCAGGGCCTCAAGGACCTGGGCGGCGCTCTGGAGTATGGCGCTAACCTGACCGAGGACCTGATTGATGCGTGGGATACTCTGATGGGTGCTTACGATACAGCCGTTGAGGGCGGAAAGCAGGTGTGGTTTGCGGTGGTTCATCCGCAGCTGGCAGATGCTACTTACTTCGTTGGCACCCCGGCCCCCCTTGGCCTGAACGAGGCAAGCGTCGGCTCCATGCTGGAAACCACGCTTTATATCACCCCAAACAGCGCCCCTGTGATGGCGGCAAAACCCACCGAGGGACCCTGATTAACAATCTTGAGGAGGCATACAAATGAGCGAAAAGACCATTGATATTCAGGACATCGTAAAGCCTGCCCGCCTGACTGATGATAAGACCGGGCAAGTTTATGTCCTGGATTTTTCTCGTGAGAGTATTGTATTTGCTGAACGTAACAAATTCAAGCTGGAAGATGCCATTGAGTATCCTGTTACTGGCATGAGGGACCTGTTCTACTATGCGTTCCGCAAGAACCACCGGAATATCTCTAGGGAAAAGACAGACAAGTTGATCGAAAAGTGGGGCGGCGGCATCCCGGAGGAACTGGTGAAGCGGCTCATTCAGCTTTATCAGCAAGCTCTTGCGTCCAACTCTATCGTTGTTGACGAGGACGCCGCAAAAAACTCCGGACTGACTCTGGAGCTGTAAAGGGTCCAGAGTCATTTGAAGAACTGTTCGTGCGTGACTGTTCGTATTATCTCTCTATCGGTATGACATGGGAGCAATACTGGAACGGAGACGTGTGGATGGTGAACATTTATAGGGAGGCTGATAGACGTCGTATGGAGCGAACAAATGCGGAGTCCCATTTGATGGGAATGTACATTTATGAGGCTTTGTGCGACGTCTCCCCCATTCTTCATGCTTTTGCCAAAAATGGTGCAAAACCGATAGAGTATCGAACGGAGCCATATCCTTTGTTTGGGAAAGATAAGCCCAAAGAGAAATCTGAACAGCAGGAAGAGCGGGACGCATTGTTTGCAAAGGCGTATATGAGCCAGATGGTAAGGGCCGGAAAGAGCTGGGGGAAGAAATAGCGTCCCCGTTGCACCTTGAAAACTTCATAGAGATAGCGGAAACCTCGATACGCCAAGAAATAAAACGGCCCTCCGCCTATTCCTAAGCGGAGGGCGATTATTAAATTTCAGAACTTAAAATCTGAGGTTGAGTAATCATCAAACATGATGTTCCCACTTGCATGTATATCTTCTACTACTTCTGGCAATTCATCAAATCTGACCTCAACAAGATTTTCTTGATTTGCTGATATTGAATGGCTTGTGATATGTCCACTATCAACCCCATTTACATGCAAGTCAAAAAATCCAATTGTTAGATTTTGGCCCGTTTTATTGACAACAGAAAAAACTATTGCAGATTTTGGAACATCCAGATTATCAGCGGCATACACCGTTTCATACTCCACTACACCATTATATACTATAGAAATTTTATTGTCACTATACAAAGTATCGCCAATATTTAAGTCTCTTCTCTGACTTAATTCTTCATCTAATTCCTTTTGAGCATCCTGTTTAGTGGAGTCTACATCTTCTTTTGTTATAACAACAAGTTCACTTTTGTCATTCATGGTATCACAAAAAGCTATATCATCTCCGCTTTTGTATTCCTGGATTTGAATAGAAGTTTGGAAATTTTTCTCATCTGATGGACAATTGAAGATAACTGTCCCAAGGCATTTATACACAGATTGATTATTCTCGCAAATAATTTCAATCAATCGATCTACATCAATTGCACATACACTCGGGTCGTCCTGTCTTGCGTTCTCTCCGACAAAAGATATTTCTAAGTTATAGTAGTTACCCGTTTCATTGATTGACTCAATATCGACACGAAAACTTCTATTTTGCAAAAATGCGTTTTTCACATCTTCCGTGCTTGCAATTTCTGGATTGTTAGAATCTGATATATCATGATATTCATGTTCAGTACTCTCGCCACATGACGTTAACCCGATAATCATTAAAAAGGCAAATAGTACAGGAAAAAATTTCTTCATTTTAATCGCCCCCCTCATTATATGATACATCACACAACGGAAGGAAATCAATCAAAATCTTCGCTATCTCTATGAAGTTTGAGGTAGCGGAATTTTATATTTTAGTGCCAAGTGCTTTATTGCCAAGTGCCAATATAGAAAGGTGGTGGCAATATGGCCGTAGATATTGATAGCCTGCAAATTGAAATCGAGGCGACGTCCAGTGATGCAGCAAAGAAGATCGAGGCGCTTACTACTGCATTGACCGGGTTAAAAACCGCGGCTAAAGGAGGGGCGGGGCTTACAACCACCACAAAGCAGTTAAAGGCACTTTCGGAAGCAGCAAAGCTAATCAATGGCGCAAATCTGAATAGTGGGAAAATAAAAGAGTTCACGGCTGCAATGAATAGCTTGGCTGGTATCCAAAAAGCAAGCGGCCTTTCCTCCGCGATCAACGCACTAAAGAAACTTCCTGAGATTAGTGCGTCGCTCGAAAAGACAGACCTTGGTAAATTCGCAAAGCAGATGGAGCAGGTGGCCGCTGCTGTGCGACCGCTAGCGACAGAAATGCAGAAGGTATCCAATGGATTTTCAGCATTTCCGATCAGAATTCAGAGGCTTATTCAGAGCAACGCAAGTCTGACGGCATCAAATAGCAGAGCGGCAAGAAGTTTTGGCGTTCTTGGAACTGGTATCAGTTCTGCGGCAGCTAAATTTAGTATCTATTATTTAGCATTTAAGCGACTTGCCGATGTTATTTCCGGCTGGATAAAGTCGGCTAATGACTACGTTGAGACAGTCAATTTGTTTCAGGTCTCCATGGGTGAGTTTTATGACGAAGCCTATAACTATGCCATGCTGGTCAATGACCGACTTGGCATCGACCCCGAAGAGTGGATGCGTGCGCAAGGCGTGTTCATGTCTATGGCAAACGGTTTTGGGTTAGCACGGCAACAAGCTTATGACCTAAGCGAGGGCTTGACAGAACTGGCCTATGACCTGAGTTCTCTATATAACGAGGACACAGAACAGTCGGTCTTACGTTTGCAGTCTGCTCTTGCTGGCGAAATTGAGCCCATCCGTCGCTTAGGTATCTCAATTAGTCAGGCCACCTTACAGGAATATGCGCTTGCTCATGGCATTGATGAAAGCGTTATGTCTATGACAGAACAGGAAAAGGCATTACTGCGGAGCCTGGTTCTGATGGAGGGGGCCTCCCGGATCGGGGCTATTGGAGATTTCGCAAAAACCTTGGAATCCCCCGCAAATGCTATGAGAGTGCTGCGCCAGCAAATTACTCAGCTTGGTCGAGCGATTGGCACGGTGTTTGTCCCTATCCTCATTCAGGTAATTCCATGGGTTCAAGCATTTGTTGAGATATTGACGGAAGCAATTCAACGGTTTGCTGTTCTGGTCGGATTTGAAATGCCGGAATGGGAGACCAATGATTGGGGAGAAGATATCAAAGAAAATGCTGACTCCGCTGCCGATTCCGTTGGCGATACAACTGACGAATTAAAAAAGCTAAAGCAGCAGCTTTTAGGAATCGATGAACTAAATATCATCGGGGCATCCAACGAAATCAAATTGGATACTGGAGAAGCTGGAAAATGGACCGATGATCTTGAAATCCCGAATATTTGGGACAAAACCGCCCTTGATGCGTTAAAAAAGCAAGTGGACGAAATCAAACCTGTTTTGAAAGACTTGCTTGACAACTATATCATTCCCATCGGTTCTGCACTGCTTGCGTGGAGAATTGCAAGGACGTTGTTTACAGATATCGGCCGCCTTAAGGCTTTGCTAGGCGGGTTGATGTTCACGGTAGGTATTTCTTTGCTGATTGACAGTGTAAAAGACATTCTTTTTGGGGATGGACTAACATGGGAAAACATCCTAAAAGGCGCAGCTGGAGGAGCACTTGCTGGGGCTGGACTTGGCCTACTTTTGGCTAAGAAACTTGGCCTCACTTGGGCTGGTGGAATGCTGCTTGGAGCTGTTGTCGGTCTTGGACTTTCCTTGATGGTCATGTCCATTGCCTCTCAAATCAAAGACGGACTGAACTTTGGGAATGTCCTTTTAGGTGCTATTGGCGGTGCATTGGCTGGAGGAGCGCTTGGCGGATACTTTGCATTCAGAAAAAATCTAAATCCTGCGCAAGGGGTTCTTGGTGGCATAATTGCAGGAATTGGCGTGTCTCTCTTGATTTCGTCTATCACGTCGATTCTTCAAGATGGTCTTAACATTGGAAATGGGATCATGGGCCTCATTGGCGGAGCTTTGGCTGGATTTGGCATCGGCGCAGTCATTGCTGGAGGAGCTGGAGCCGCTTTTGGGCTAGTAATCGGAGTTGGATTATCTCTTGTGATTATGGGAATTACTGCACAAATTAAAGAGGGCGCTGCAACTCTTTCTGGTGGACTGATGACAATACTCGGGTCTGTATTAACTGGTGCGGGAATCGGCTCCGTTGTTCCTGTTATTGGTACTGCCGCTGGTGCCGTTATCGGACTTGGTGTTGGCATTGTTCTCGAAATTGTTGGTATAGAAGCGGCAGCAAATGCGGCGTATGCGGCGTCAGAAGATTTTGCAATCATGGCGGACATTCTTGACCGTTGCACAGAAGCGTCTGAACGCACAGACCAAGCGTTTAATAATATGAAAAATCGTTTAGAAGATTTTGATTCGTCTATTGCTGATTTCCAAGTTGCCAGACAGCTTGCAGACGAAATTTATGCCATTAACGATAATGCAAATGCATCTGCTTATGAATTAGATCAAATGGCGGTAAAAGTTCAAGTCCTGAACGATTTGAACATTGATGGGCTACATTTGGAAATTGATGAAACAACACAACGAGTTAAAGAAAGTAAAGCCGCCGTTGACGAGCTGATTGATTCTTTGGAGCGAGAGGCCAAAATGGAAGCCCTGCGAGAAATGCTTGTTGAGAGTTATAAAGAGCAATATCAGGCAATGCGTGATATGCAACAGGCGGCAAAGGATTATGATGCGGCCGCAGAAGCATTAAATAACACACAAAAAGAACTCAACGAAACAGACATTTTCAGTTGGGGGAAAGCCAGAGAACTTGTCGCTGCAAGAGAGAAAGAAACCGAAGCGGCAAAAGCCGCACAGGAAACATACATGCAATCGGTTCAGCTATACAGTGATCTTCAAAGTGAAACTCAAGGTCTTACAGATTCTATTATTGGGTTAAAGCAAGAAGAATCTGGAGTTGGAGACGCCGGTATTGATGGAATGGAAGATTTGAAAACGGAAATCAATCATTTTAGCCAATCTATTGATATGAGCCAGTTTGAAAATCTAGGAAAGCAAATGGCAGATAACATGTATAAGGGATTCACCAGTTCTGGCCTGCTGCAAGATGCCATCAAAAATCTCGGGAATGGCGCATCGTATAGTTCGGAAAATTCTTCCTCCCGTTCGGCCAACAGCTATTCTGTTCAGGATATCACTGCATACGCCTCCGGCGGCTTCCCCGAGCATGGGCAAATGTTCATTGCCCGTGAGGATGGGCCTGAGCTAGTTGGTCAAATGGGCAACCGAGCAGCGGTGGCGAACAATGACCAAATCGTTGACGGTATCGCTTCTGCTAATACCGGAGTCATCAATGCGGTCATGGCAATCGGTGCAATGATTACTAAGGCAGTCAACGATAAAGATACAACAGTTTCTCTGGATGGCCGTCAGGTGTCGAGGAGCCTGTACAAATACAACCAACAGACGCAGCGAGAAAAGGGCTCTCCCATTACATGAAAGGCAGGATAAAACGTGACATTGACTGTAAACGGAACGGATTTGACGCCTTATATTGCGTTCGGCGGCGTACAGTGGCAAAGGGCTGATGTAGACGGCCCAAATGCCACACGCTCAATCGATGATGCGTTTCTTACGAGAGATCGGATAGCCATAAAATATCGATTGGATATTACTTGCCGCCCATTGACGCTAGAAGAAGCAAGCCTCGTTCTCTCCTCTATTCTGCCCGAGTATGTCACAGTTACATATACAGACCCTATGGAGGGCGGAGATGTAACAAAGCAAATGTATTCAAACAACATCCCCGCCCAATTCCTAATCAAGACCAGAAATGGGAAAGAGTTATGGGGTGGAATCACATTCCCTCTGATTGAAAGGTAAAGAAATGGCAGTTAATCGAATTCTCGTTGGTGATATAGAAATAACGGGGATTTATAATCTGACGTCCGGAAACGTCAATTTAACTACTTCTCTTTTAAACGATGTCCTGGAAATGGACACGCTTGATTGTGACTTTAATAGTCAACTGGATAGTTCCACAATCTTGGCTACCATTGGGGAAAAGGTGGTTTACTACCATGGAGATCAGCAAAGACAAACCCTCTATGTAGATAGTATCAAACGAACTGGGCCTAGTTCCTATCATCTGTATGCGATATCAGCGGTATCCAAGCTAGACACTATGCTCCATCCCGGCGGAATTTACACCGGACAGACCGCAGAATCAATCATAAAGAATATTTGCGGTGAAATCCCCGTTATTGTAAAAAGCAATCTAAAGAATGTTAAGGTGTATGGATGGCTCCCCTATTGTAGCCCACCGAACAGCTCCGCACGAGACAATCTCAATCAAGTCCTGTTTGCTATTGGCGCTTGTCTTACTACCGATTTGAATGGTGTTTTGCGAGTGGAGACGTTTTGGGACGGAACCATATCGACAATAGATGCGAAAAAGACGGACATGGTTGGCTCAGTTACAGATAATCAAAAAATTAGCGCGATCTCTGTCATTGAACATCAGTTTGCGGAAGGACAAGAAAGCCAGGAGTTGTTTAATGGCACAGCTCAGAACGGCGATCTAATCATTTTCAATGAGCCGATGCATACCCTGTCTGCTTCCGGATTTTCCGTTTTGGAAAGCGGAGCAAACTACGCAAAAATCTCTGCCGGTACAGGGACGCTTACGGGGCTGAAATATATCCACAACAAGCGAAAAATTGCAAAGGTAATCAATGAAAATGTACCTGAAAATGAAAAAGGCAAAGAGAATGCCACACTTGTTTCTTTAGTGAATTCAGTTGCGGTTGCTGAACGGCTAGCGAGCTTCTATGCTTGCAATAAAACGCTTCAAGCTTCGTTTCTGACCGAAAAGGAAAAGCCCGGACAAGTTGTAAAGGTCATGGACCCATACGATCACGAAATCGTTTCTGCTTGTATTGAGTCGATGGATGTAAACATGTCCTCAACACTGAAAGCGAATGCCGAAATGCGAATTGGATTTATTCCCTCGCAAGTTGATGATTTCAAAACATTTGATGAACGCATCGTACTCACCGGATCAGGGACTTATCAAATTCCTACTGAAACAACTTTGATCCGCTATGTTTTGATCAGCGGGGCCCAGGGCGGCCATTGCGGGCAAAAAGGCGGGGATGTCGGTACATCACCGTCCGTATCCTGGACCAATCCTCCACCATTTGAGAACCAGTTACGCGGCTGCGGACTTGCAAATGGCGGAGCGGGCGGAGAAGGTGGCGCACCGGGCGCGGGGGCCAGAATCCTTGAAGGGGCTCTGGATATCTCCGGGATAGACTCTATTGTATATAGCTGCGGCGTTGGTGGCCTGGGAGCCTCCTATAACCCGAATGATCCGGAGGGCGCTCTTGGAAGCGACACAACGCTTGGTTCTGCAACCACGGCTGGAGCACAAGCCTCAGAGGCCGGATACACAGATCCCATCACCGGGGAAAAATACGGAGGGACCGGTGACCAAGGAATCCCTGGAGGAAAAGGCGCAGGAAAGGCGGCCACAGTTACAACCATCAACAGTGATACTGTCCAGCTCTTTGATCCAGCCGAAAACGTTACCGATGAGGACGGCAATACCTGGAACGGAGGCTTGACCGAAACTGACCCGGATGATCCAGAACGTGTTGCTATGAAGACGCGAGAGAATGACGGCGCCTACATTTGGTATAGCCGAGGTTTAGGTGCAGGTGCAGCTGCCGGTAAAAATGGTAATGGCCCCGGACCCGATGCATCGGTGTCTGTACGATCTTCATCAATTAAGGCTACTGCTGCATCTGGTGTAAATGGCGCGACACCAACCTTGACGCCCAAAAAGCCTGCCCAGTATGGCAAAGGTGGCCGCGGTGGTTATGGCGGCGGCGGTGCCAGCTCAGGAGGACTTGCCGTTGGCTCCACAGATTCCTCGGATTACACGGTATCAATCACCGCCGGAACCGGGGGAATCGGCGGTAATGGCGGTACTGGTGGCCCTGGCGGGGATGGCTGCATCATCCTATATATCAGCCGCCGCGTTCCTGTGGAACGCGGGCCTCTGGTAACATCGGACACAAAATGGTTTTTAGACAAGCATGGCAGAAGATTCATCACGTGAGGAGGTACAAATGGCAACGATTGAAGAACTCGCTGCAAAAGTTGCTGAACTCGAACAGCAGATGGCAGCAATCACGGCCCCGCCTACCGAGTATTACACCAGTGCATACAGTGGAGAGGAAATTGATGCAGCTGTCAAAAAAGTATCTGAAGGATTGGCTGGCGGCGTGACCTCCTTCAATGGCCGGCGTGGCGTGGTGGTGCCCCAGTCCGGGGACTACAACGCCACACAGATCCCGGTGAGCGGAGAGCCGGAGGCGGAGACCGTTGCGACGGCTTTGTCTAATAAGGCGCCCGCGGGGTTTGGCTTTGGGGATGCGGTGCAGAGCATTGAAACCACCAGCGCAGGAGAATCCTATGAGACATACTGCGCCAAGGTAGACGCCGTACTGGACGGGATGCCTGACAAGACCGCAAAACTGGTGCTGGCCTATCCGCCTGCGGTGTACGGCAAAGCGGGTACTACGATATCGCTCTTATATAAGGGTGACGCCAACTATGCAGTGCTATCCAATATCGGCAGTGCAGACACGGCGCTGTGCGGATGGCGGATGTTCAAGCAACGGTATCCCTCATCGTCGAGTCCAGCAGTTTGGATGCCGTTTGAATGGGAACATCCGCCCATGCGAACCGGCATCGAGTACCGCACCACTGAGCGCCACAATAACAAACCAGTCTACAAGAAAGCCGTAAATACCGGGGCTCTCTCTGCGGGAACATCCAAGTCTGTAGCGCATGGAGTACAAGACATTGGGCTACGGTTATCCGCACTGTACGGATTAAACAACGATGGAGATAATCTGGTTGGCAATCCGGGTATCACTGGTATTTTAGTTGACGGATCGAACATCACCATAACGACAGCGGCGGGATTCAGCACGAGCAATTCCTGGGTTGTTATCGCCTACACCAAAACTACGGATTAGGAGGGCACATGAAGATCATCAAATATCAGTTGGAAACAGAGATCAACTATGGCACTCCCGAGGAGCCGGACATTGAGACGCTACTTTCTCCTGTTACTGTGACCTATACGGAGGAAGCCTATGCTATCGCCCAGGATGAAGCCTATCAAGGGCAGATTACCGTGGAGGATGATGGAGTCCCTGTGCCGCCTCCCACAGCTCAGGAACAACTGCGGGCAGATGTGGATTTCTTGGCAGCTATGCAGGGGGTGGCGTTGTGACAGTGTATGATATGGCGAGGGCCTACTATCCCCGCCTTTGGGACGATGGCCGTTTGGATCAGCTGGTAGCCGCCGGGCGGCTGTCTGCCGAGGAAGCCACACAAATCAGGGCTGATTTGCAAGCTCCGGCATCTGCGGCCAAGTAATGGCACTGGGAAAACGCTCCTGTTGGGGCACATCCCGCAGGGCCTGCCGGTATGTTTTGACCGCCTCCAGCGACTGCGCGTCCAACGGGGAATCCGGCAGTACCGCCCAGTCCGTGGCCGCCAATAGCCGGTCACGCCGCGCCCGGATTTCGTCCGTGGTATCCGCCACCTCCTCCACGGTGACCTCACCCTGCCATGCCTCAGACAAGGCCAGCTGGTAGTCGGCCTCCGTGGCGTAAGGCATGGAGACGTCGGATAGTACGGTTTCCATCATCGGCTTCTCCGGCGTTCCGTGGTTGGTCTCCGTAGCCAGCTTATATTTCAGGATCTTCATGCGCTCCTCCTCAATCGGTTGTTTTTGTGTAACGCAAAACCAGATATACATAGTTTGCGGACACATCCGTATTTGTCGTGATTCGGATATTGGAGGCATTGATCTGAATATTATCAACCCCAGAGGCTTCGATCAAATTAGCGCCTCCCATCATCCCTGTGTATGAGACGAGCTGGCTGAAATTCTCTATCCCATGAGAGACGTCTTTGTATGTGGCATTCGGTGCTTGGCCGAAACTAATTGCTTTGGCATACACAGGTTTGCTGTTGTATTGCTCCACGGTGCGGTACTCGACGCCCAACTGCATGGGGGGATTTACGTATTCCCACGGAGTCCACACACCATCTACAGCATATCTGACAAAATGATCCGGTTGACCTAATGCGTTCCAAGCGTCTTGGCGGATCATGCCACCCGCCCCAGTGCGGGATGATACGAGTAGCCAGCCATAAAAGTTGGATGAAGGTCCATTTGATGAGCCTGCGCAACTATACCAGCCCGAGAGCACAGCTTGATTGAGGTCAGTCACAGGAGCTGCTGCGGCCCCCAGCCCATATCCAGCGGGCGCCTTATTAGACTAAGACACCCTCCTGCTATACTGGTGCGGGAGGTGTTGCGTATGGACGCAAAGACGGAGCTGGAGCGGAGGCTGGTAGGACTGGCCCCCGGTATGGAGACGGAGATCAGACAAGTCCTGGAGGCGTACCGGATTACCTGGGCAGAGACAGGCGGCGCCCTGGCGCTCCGTGAGCGGATCGAGTCATTCCTGGCGGCGAAGCGGATCGACGGCCTGTCCCCCAAAACGCTGAAAGACTATGGCCTTGTGCTGCGGTCTTTTGCGCGGAATGTAGACAGGCCGCCGGAGGAGATCACCGCCGACGATGTCCGGCGGTATCTGGCCGGACTGTCGGAGCGAGGGCTGAAGAACGGGAGCATCGTCACCCACGCCAACACGCTGCGGAGCTTTTTCGCATGGCTGGAGCTGGAGGACGTGATCGGGAAAAGCCCCATGCGGAGGATCAGGAGCCGGAGCGTGGACCGGACGGCGGCTCGCCGCCCTCTGACAGAGGCGGAACTGAGCCAACTGCGGAAGGGCTGCCGGAACATCCGGGACCAGGCGCTGGTAGAATTCCTGTCCTCCAGCGGCTGCCGGTTGAGCGAGGCGGCAGGGATTCGTGCGGAGCAGGTGGATTGGAAGCAGAGGAGTGTACGCGTGCTGGGAAAGGGGCGGAAGGCGCGGACGGTGTTCTTCTCCGTCCGGGCTGGACAGCTTCTGCGGGAATACCTGAGTCAGCGGGAGGGCGGAGACGCGCTTTTCGCGGCGGTCAGAGCGCCATGGCCCCCTTTGACGCCGGGAGGTATTGAGAAAGCCCTGGCACGAATCGGGCAGCGGGCCGGGCTGGAACGGCGGGTCCACCCCCACATCCTGCGGCATACCTTTGCCACGCAGGCCCTGAAAGGCGGGATGGCGCTGCCGGTGATTCAACAGCTCCTGGGGCATGAGGACCCCAAAACCACCATGATCTACGCCGCGATTCTGCCGGAGGCTGCGCGGCGGGCATATAGGAAAACATTTGACCGAAAGGAGAACGACCATGAATGAAACGACTGTGACCACGGTAAAGGCCGCCATCGCGGCGGCGGTGGCTACCATGACGGCCCTGTGGGGCTGGTTCGGGTGGCTGGTGATCGCCTGGGTGCTGCTGATGCTGGCGGATTGGCTGATCGGCAGCGCGGCGGCAGCCAAGGAGGGGCGCTGGTCCAGCGCCAAGATGCGGGAGGGCGCCTGGCACAAAGGCGGGATGATCCTGGTGGTGTGCATCGCCCTGGTGGCGGACTGGCTGATCGGGAGCATCCTGGGGCATATCCCGGCGGTGTCCCTGCCATTTACATATTCTGTTTTGCTAGGGCCGCTGGTGATCGTCTGGTACATCATCGGAGAGCTGGGTTCCCTGGCGGAGCACGCCGTTACCTTTGGGGCACCTGTCCCCTCCTGGCTGCGGAACATTTTGGAGATCGGCAAAAATGCCGTGGACGCCGCCGGGGAGAGCATCGCCGGCGAGGGCGGCGGAGACGATCCGAAGGAAAGCGAAAACACCAAAAACGAATAGGCATCAAGCCGCTGTGCGGTTGATATTAAATTTTGAAAAGGAGATTTTGAACATGAAGACTGTGGAAGAAGTGCTGCAGAAGTACACCCTGGGCGAGGCCGGTAAGGACGAGACCAACGACGGTCTGAAGGAATTGGGCTCTCCCCTGCGCCTGAACCCTGACCGGAATGTGATTACCCCGGAGGAGCTGGCGGAGACCCGTGTGGGCGAGACCCCTGCTGAGGCCAACGGATGGGGCATTCTGGACCACGGCGTGGGCAGCCTGGAAAAGGTCCATGTGGTGAACGGCCGCACGGTGGACGTGGACATGGGACATGAGGCCGCCTATGTCTACATCGCCGGGCGCAAGTACCGCCTGCGGAGCGATGTGCTGACGGAGGAAGACTGATGAAGACATACATCGGGACCAAGATCATCCAGGCGGAGCCGGCGTTCCGGATCGATGGGGAGATTTATCCTGAGAGCGGTCCGGTCCCAAGAAGCATGAACCGCGAGGAAGGCTACCGGGTCCATTACCCGGACGGATACGAGAGCTGGAGCCCCAAGGATGTGTTCGAGCAGGCCTATCTGCCGCTGACCGTCAACCCCGATCTGCGGACAGACGCTCCCAGCATCAGTCAGCAGATGGTGGATGACTTCATCCTGGAGACCTGGACGCAGACCATGGGAGACAAGACCACAGTGGTCCGGGCCCTTCTGCGGAACGGGTTCGAGATTGTGGAGAGTTCTGCCTGCGTCAGCGCGGAGAACTACGACGAGAAGCTGGGCCGGGAAATCTGCCTGGGGAAGATCAAGGACAAGGTGTGGTTCCTGCTGGGCTTCCTGCTGCAGACCGCGGTACATGGCGTGAAGAAGGCGAAAACGGAGGCAGGCAGGCCGGCCTACGCCATGACCTTCGGCATGGCCATTGAGGCGGCCAAGAAGGGCAAACGCATTGCCCGGAAGGGCTGGAACGGAAAAGGCCAGTATGTGGAGCTGGCAAAGGCCATCAGTTACAAAAGCCCCACCGGCGCGGTGGTGAATGCGGAGCACGACGCCATTGGGAACCAGGCGCTGGCCTTCGTGGGCACCTCCGGCGTGCAGATGGGCTGGCTGGCCTCCCAGGCAGATATGCTGGCGGACGACTGGGAGATTGTGGAGGGCTGATATGGTCCATATTGAGAGGACGCCGCTGAAGATGATCCTGCGGGCGGTGGTCTACCAGAACACGGAGAAGCTGTCCCTTTCGGAGATCGTGGAGCGGGAGAAGCCGGACCTTGCCATGACAGGAGCGTTTTACAATCCTGCCGAATGGGCGCCGGTGTGCCCGGTGAAGGCGGGCGGGACCGTCCTGTTTGCGGATCAGCAGTACAGCTACTGGGCCCTGGGCTGGGACGTGGGAGCCGACATGCTCCCCGTCCTGGTCCCCCCCGGCGGGGAGAGCGACTGCCGGAACTATGTGGCAAACTGCCTGCTGGTCCGGGCGGGACGGCCCCAGCAGAAGCTGACCTACAACGCCGACGTAGGCGGCCGGCGGGGCCGGGTGGCCGTGGGCCTGACGAAGGATACCTGGATCACCTATGGGGCGTCCGACGGCTCCAGCGGAGCCATGACGCCGGAGGAACTGCGGGACTACATGGCGGGCCAGGGCTGTCAATTCGCCGTGATGATGGACGGCGGAGGCAAGGTCAATCTGTATGTGAAGAGCGAGAACGTCCTGATCCAGGGCAAGGACCCCAGCCAGAACCTGATCCTGCTGTACCTGGACGACGGAGAAACGGAGGAAGCACCTGTGAGCGAGAAAAAGACGGTTTGCCTGGACCCGGGCCACGACGCAAGCAACCTGGCCAACAAGAGCCCGGACGGCACCTACTATGAGCACGAGTTCGCCCTGGACATGGGGAACCGGATCAAGGCCATCCTGGAGCGGTACGGTGTGGCCGTGACGATGACCCGCACCGGCGGCGAGGCGGTGAGCCTGGCCCAGCGGTGCAAGATCGCCAACAACATCCGGGGGCTGGACCTGTTTGTGAGCCTGCACTCCAATGCGGCGGCGGGCAGCGGCTGGTCCTCCGCCTCCGGGTGGAGCGCCTATGTGTTCAGCAAGACCAGCGGCGGATATACCGCGGCGCAGAGCATCCTGGAGGCGGTGAGGGCAGCGGGGATCGCGGTGCGGTCCACCCCCATCGTGGAAGCCCCGTCCCTCTACGTGCTGAAAGGGACGGTGGCGCCGGCGGTGCTGATCGAGCACGGCTTCCACACCAACGAGGGCGACGTGAAAAACCTGCGGAACAGCAGCTACCGGCAAAGATTGGCGGAGGCAGAGGCCCGCGGCATCCTGGACTACCTGGGTATTGCCTGGGAGGAAGAGGACGCACCGGAGCCGGCAGAGCCGACGGAGGCTGAAAAAGCGGTGGAGTGGATCACCAGTGAGGGCATTATGCTGGGCAACAGCGCCGGGGACCTGATGCTGGATCAGGGCATGACCCGCAAACAGTTCGCCGTCATGCTGTACCGGTATCACAAAAAATTCCATCCAACATAAACGGACGAGGGGCCGGCCGGTGCGGCCGGCCCCGTTTCTTACAGGAGGCGAGACGACGTGCCATCCAACTGGCTGTACATCGACAGCAACTTCCCCACGTTCACCGGGGATGAGAACCTGAAAGAGCAGGTCACCACAATCCAAAACTACATGTATATGCTGGTGGAGCAGCTGCGGTACACCCTGCACAACCTGGATCTCTCCAACATGAACGAGGCGGCGGTGGACGACTGGGAGAACGCCATCACCGAGCCCATCTACATCCATCTGGAGGACAGCGACGAACGGATTACCCAGCTTGCCATCACGGCGGCGGGGCTGTCTGCCCGGATGGAGGACGCGGAGGGGAACATCACCACCCTGCAGGCCACAGCCACGGGACTGGCCGCGCAGATCACAGACGCCGAGGGAGACATCGCGGCCCTGCAGGTGACGGCCGACGGCCTTTCCAGCACGGTTGCCAACCAGGCGGGGCAGATCAGCAGCCTGCAGCAGACGGTGGGCAGCTTCTCCCTTTCTGTGAGCAATGGGGAGAGCAGCTCCACCATCTACCTGTCCGCAAACGGGGCCGTGATCGACTCCGCCCGGGTGACGTTCACCGGAATGGTCCTCTTCGCGGATCTGGAGACCTCCGGCGCCACCACCATCAACGGCGACAACATCACCACGGGGACCATCTTCGCGGACATCATCCACCTGGGCGGACAGATGGACGTGTACCGGACGGCCAGCGGGTTCTCCCTGGGCGGTTATATCGGATACATGTCCGGCATGACGGCTTCGGGGAGTTCCACGGCGGGCATCGCCATTGCCAGCAGCAACGAGGCGGCGGTGGTGATCTGCACCACCAACGGCGCCCGGATGGGATATGACGGCGTCTCCACGGTGGTGTGCACCAGTACGCAGGTGTCCATCACCGGGGACACGGTATTCATCAACGGGGAGCCGGCCGCAACATCCGACGCGCGATTGAAGACGGAGAAGCAGTACGATGTGGAGAAATACCTGGGCGTCTTTGACCGGCTGAAGCCCTGCACTTTCGTCTATGAGGGGCACAAGCGCCGCCACCTGGGCCTGATTGCCCAGGAGGTGCAGGAGGCCCTGGCGGACGAGGGTATCCCGGAGAGCGACTTCGCGGCCCTGTGCACAGAGCCGCCCGGCGAGGAACGGCCGGACGGCCTCTATACCCTGCGCTATGGAGAGATTCAGATTATGGCGATTGCCAAAATCCAGCAGATGGCGGAGGAGATAGCAGAACTGAAAGAACAAGTGGCGGCCCTGTCGGCCGGGAAGGAGTAAGACATGAAAATAACGCTGATGGAGGCCGTCATGGCCAACCTGGCGGCGGAGGAGGTCGGGCGGCAGGCCGTCCCCTACTCCCTGGCTCTGGCCCTGATGAAGGTCAAACAGGCCACGGCGGCGGAAGCGGAGACCTTCGCGGCGGAGGAGCGGAAGCTGGTGGAGAAGTTCGCAGCCAAGGACGAGGACGGAAACATCCGCGTGGCCCAGGGGCGATTCACCTTCCGCGCCCCCGGAGAGCGGGGAGAATACGAGGAGCAGCACCGACAGCTTGCCGAGACGCCGGCAGAGATCCGTTTTACGAAGCTGCGGGCGCCGGCGCCGGACACGATCTCCGTAAAATCACTGGAGGTCCTATCCCGATTCATCGACTTCCGAGGAGGTGACAGAAAGTGAGACTGCCGCAGGTATCCTATGCCGACGGGATCAAGACCGCCAAACAGGACGAGTTCGCCGGCCTGAACCACAACCTGGGCGCCAAGGACGGGGAGCTGTGGGATATGCGAAACCTGTGCAGCGACTACTCTCCCCTGCTGGCGACCAGGTCGCGGCGGATGCTGTACAAGACGCTGCAGGACCCCGGCGGTCTGTTCTGCTGGGACAAGCTGTGCTGGGTGGACGGGACCACGTTCTACTATGATGGTGTGGCCAAGGGGACTGTGACAGCCGGCCGGAAGACCTTCACCGCCCTGGGAGCCTACATCGTGATCTTCCCGGACAAGGCATACTACAACACGGCGGCGGACGAGTTCGGCAATCTGGAGGCCACCTGGACCGGTGCCTCCCTCACCTTCACCAACGGGAAACTGTATGAAGAGGACGCGGAGGCCAACTGCATCCAGGCGGAGGGCGTCAACTGGGAGGACTACTTCAAGGCTGGGGACGCCGTGACCATCGCGGGATGCACGAAGCACACAGAGAACAACAAAACCCCGGTGATCCGGGAGATCGACGGGGACAAGCTGTACTTCTACGAATACATCTTCACCCTGGATGGCGAGGACGGTGTGACGCCCTACACCGAAACCGGGGAGCTTTCGGTCTCCCGGACAGTGCCGGACCTGCTGTTCGTCTGCGAGAACGAGAACCGCCTGTGGGGCTGCGACAAGACCACCATTTACGCCTCCAAGCTGGGGGACATCTTCAACTGGAATGTGTACGAGGGACTGGCGACGGACAGCTATTCCGTAGACACCGGCAGCGCCGGCAGCTTCACGGCATGTATCTCCTTTCTGGGGTATCCCATCTTCTTCAAGGAGGACCACATCTACAAGGTGTACGGCTCCATCCCAACCAATTTTGAAGTGATGGGCAGCGCCACCCTGGGCGTGGCGGCCGGCAGTGACCGGAGCCTGGCGATTGCCGGAGAGATTCTGTTCTACCACTCCCGGGCGGGGATCATGGCCTACTCCGGGGGCATCCCCCAGCCGGTGGGGGCGGCGTTTGGAGTGGAGCGGTTCGAGGACGCCGTGGGCGGGTCCGATGGGCTCAAATACTACGTCTCCATGGCCGGGAAGGACGGCGCCTATCTCCTGTATGTCTACGACACCCAGCGGGGGGCGTGGCACATCGAGGACGCCACCCAGTCCACACACTTTGCCCGCTGCGCCGGAAATCTCTATCTGCTGGACGAGGGCGGGAACATTTGGATCACCGGGAACATCCAGAATCCGCCGGAAGAGGCAACAATGGAGGATGCCTTTGACTGGATGGCGGAGTTTGCCGACTGGTGCGAGGACAGTCCAAACAAGAAGGGCGTCTCCAAGCTCCTGCTGCGGCTGGAGGTGGACGAGGGCGCGGAAGTGCAGCTCTTCATCATGTTCGATTCGACGGGCGAATGGATCGCGGTAAACGGGACGCTGGAGGGCGGTGTGAAACGAAGCTACACCCTCCCCATCGTGCCGCGGCGCGGGGACCATTACCGGATCAAACTGGAAGGGCACGGCGGCTGCCGGGTATATTCTCTGGCACGGGAGTATTACGACGGGAGCAGCCTGAAATCTCTACCGGGAAGACAGTGAGGAGGAAAGATCATGCCGAATTTCACCTATGACGGATTTCTGACAGCGGCCAGCAACGCCGGCCTGCTGGGGGAGTTCTCTCAGGCGGACCTGGACACGGCCAGAAAATACCCGGAGTTCGGATACTCCATCCTGGGGCTGAAACAGGACATCCACAAGGCGACCACGCCGGAGGCAAAGCTGCTGGCCAACGAGGCGGCCAACCAGCTCCGGTCCAGCTACGGCGGGTACACCGGCGGAAAATACGGTGCGGACTACATCTCGGACGGGAAGATCCCGAACCAGATCGACAGCGTGCTGGACAAGATCAACGGCTTCGGGAGCTTCACCTTTGACCAGGAGCGCCCCAGCTATGAGAACCAGTACGCGGAACAGCAGCAGGCGCTGCTGGACGCCATCATCAACCGGCCGGACTTCTCCTGGAGCAAGGAGGATGACCCCCAGTGGAGCAGCTACAAGAAGTCCTATTTGCGGGAGGGAGACCGGGCCACCGCAAACGCACTGGGCCAGGCGGCAGCGGCCAGCGGAGGACGGCCCTCCACGGCGGCTCTCACGGCGGCCACCCAGGCCGGGGACTACTACGCGACCCAGCTGAACGACATCATCCCTACGCTGTACCAGCAGGCATACGACCGCTACCTGAACGAGTACAACATGAGCCTGCAGGATCTGAATGCGGTCAACACGCAGGAGCAGCTGGACTATGCCAAGTACCTGGACCAGCTGGGACAGTTCAACACGGACCGGAACTTTGCCTTCAACCAGTATCTCTCCGACTTCGATATTCTGCAGAACCAACTGGCCTCCCTCCAGGGGCAGGACAGCGTGGATTACAACCGCTGGATGGACAAGGTGGGGCTGTACGAGCAAAAGCAGGCGGAGGAAACGGACCTGGCCCGGGCCCAGGTGGATGCCATTCTGGCCGCCGGCGGAAGCCCCAGCGCGGATCTGGTGGGCGCCTCCGGATACGGGAGCGAGTATGTCCAGGCCCTGGAGGAAGCCTACCGGCGGCAGGCTGCCCAGCAGGCAGCCGGCGGAGGCGGTCGGTCCAGCAGTTCCGGAGGCGGGAAGTCCAAGATGACGCTGACCACGGCCAAACAGGCAGCAAACGCCGGCGTCTTTTCGGACGACGTTCTGGCTGTCTTGCGGGAGAACGGGTATACAGACGAGATGCTGAAGGCGATCTATGGATACGAGCCAAACAGCGGCGGAAGCGGAACGATCACAGACGCCTCTCAGCTGGGGGCTGCGGCGCTGAATATCGCGAACGCCATGAGCCGGGTTAATTCTCCGTCGCAGTTGGGGACGTGGGCCGAAAGAATCTCTGATGCGCTGGATGACGGCAAGATCACAGAGGCGGAAGCGGAGTTCCTGCTGGATGCAATCGGCTATTAAGGAGGCAGAACATGGCGAAATTATCTGTACAGGAACGGCTGGAACGCCTTAGAGAAGCAGGAAGGAAGCAGAGCGGCCAGGGAGGACAGCAGTCCTCCCCCGCTCCGGCTGCGACATCCGGGAGAACTACGGCCGGAATGACCGTCCGGGAGCGGCTGAACAGGCTCAAAGAAGCGGGGAGACAGCAGTCCCCCTCCCTGCCGACGGTGACCAGTCAAGCGGCGGGCGAAACCGCCGGAAGAAAAAAGGCTGGGAGGCCAACAACTGCCGGAAAGCCGGGAAAGATCACATCCCCGGCACGGGAGGCGGAGCGCCGGGCGGAGGAGCTGCGGACGCTGCGGGACGAGGCCCAGCAGGAATTCCTGAATTTCCGGGGTGCGGAGATCACCGCAGGGGCTGCGGGGATGCCCACAGAGTCGTATGCCGGGCAGAGATACCGCACGGCGGAGGAAGCCTACCGCGCCCGGCAGGATTACGACAGGCAGCTTGCGGAACTCCGAAACCGCTATTATCAGGAGGAAAACGAACAGCAGCGGGCGCGGCTGGCGGAAGATGCCTCCATGCAGGCCAGCTTTGCCCGGGCGGACGAGATCAGGGGCGCACTGAACCGCATCCAGACCCTGGAGCAGACCCGGGTGGCGGCACCGGGCCCCGTGACGGAGGATGCCGTCAACCAGGCTGTGCGGGAGATCGCCGGGCAGTACGGATTGTCCCGGGAGGACAGCCGGAATCTGACCACCGTCCGGAAGGCGCTGGAGGCGCAGCTGCTGGAAGAGACGGACCGCATCAGCGCGGCGGGCTATGACTACGAGCGCATGACGGAGTACCAGAAGCGGCAGGAGCGGGCGGCGGAGGCGGAGCGCCAGCGGCAGCAGACGGAAGCGTGGGCGGACGAGCATCCGGTCCTGGCCTCCCTCGCCTCCGTGGGCGCATCGGCCCTGCAGGCTGTCGACATCCCCCGCCTGATCGCCACTGGAGGCGGAAGCGAGGACGACCTGCGGACCTATACCCCGGCAGACCCGAACGCGGCCATCATCAGCAATTTTGTAACCGGGGTACGGGACACGGTGTCCAAGAAGATCGCGGATAACACAGACTGGGAGCTGTTCGGCCAGAACGTGGCGTCCTTCCTCTACAACACCGGCATGTCCATCGGAGACAGCGCCTCCCAAGTGGCGCTGCTGGGACCGTGGGCAACGTACCTGATGGGCGCCAGCGCGGCCAGCCAGCAGGCCGTGAACGTGCTGGAGCGGGGCGGCAGCAATTCCCAGGCGTTCTGGGGCGGTCTGGCCGCCGGCGCGGCGGAGGCGGTGTTCGAGCGGTTCAGCATTGAGAAGCTGCTGGAGGCCAAGACCATCAACAGCGTGAAGGACCTGCTGCGGGCAACTGCCCAGCAGGCGGGCACGGAGGCCAGTGAGGAAATGCTGACGGAGATCGCCAACATCCTGTCGGACACCGCCATCATGGGGGAATCCTCCGACTTCGAGCAGCTGGTGACGCAGTACCAGCTGATGGGCATGGACGAGGACGAGGCCCGGAAGCAGGCGTACCTGGACAGCGTGGCGCAGGTGGTATGGGCCGGCGTGGGCGGCGCTCTGTCCGGCATGGCCATGGGCGGCGCCACCAGCGGCGTGGACCTGGCCGGGCGGAATATCCGGCAGGGTATTCGGGACTACCAAGCGAGACCGGCCGACAGCGCCTATGACGTGATGCGAGAAAAGGGAATGTTCTCCCCGGAGGCTAGAGAGGCCGTGCAGGCGGCGGAACGCAGGCGGGGTGTGACGGAGGCCGTGGACCGGGCAGCCTGGATGATGGACCCGTGGAACCGGAGATCCCGGCGGGAGTACCTGAAGAACCGCGGGAGGGGCCAAGATGCAGAAGAAGCGCCACCGGCGTCCCAGCAGGCGCAGAGCCCGCAGGCCACGCAGGCGGTGCCTGCGGGCACACAAACCGCCGCCCCGGAAGGGGCGGCGCAGGTGCAGCAGGATCAGGCGCAGCCGGCAGGGCGGCAAACGCAGGCCACGCCGGCGGCGGACCCTGTGATCCAGACCCTGGAGAGCGGGGGGCGAGTGGACCGGGCCACGCTTTCCGACGAGCAGTTCGCAGCCCTGGCAGAACGGGGTGACATGGACGTGGATGCCGGCGGAAGGGTCTATCAGGTTGACCCTGCCCAGCATATTGACCAGCGCAGCAGCGAGGATATGGGAGACCGGAGGATCAACGCCTTCCAGTTCGACCATCCGGAGGTGCACCGGTATTACAGCGAGGCGGCGGCGGAGCTGCTGAATGAGCTCTCTGTCACAGAAAAGGGCGGGCAGACCCTTCGCCTGGGCGATTACCAGACCGGGTATGAATACCGGAGGACCAAGCGGGCAGCGCCGGAGCGGATCACCGTGCTGCTGGACGACTACGGCCTCTCTTACGATCAAATCGAGAAAGCCCTGGACGCCATCATTCACAACCACGGCCAGGAGAACATCGCCGCTGCAAAGCGGGTGGAGTTCGTGCTGGACGATATGCTGACAAACGGCTATCAGTCCATGGATGGATATATCCCACCCAACCAGGACTACATCAATGCAAAAGCAAGTATTGCCGGATACGTAGAGACTGCAGAGGGCGGAAGCGGGTATCTGGACGGGATCGACGAAGCGCCGGTGACGGCGGAAAGGATGGAGCAGAATGGACAGCAGGGAGCAGAGCCGGGAGACGGCGTATCTGATGGAGACCTCGGACGGCTTTCTGGTACGGGTGCCGGAGAGCAAACTGGAGGCGTGGAAACAGGCGCAGAAAGAGGCAGAGGCCCCGCTGACACCTACCGAGCAGCGCGTGAAAGACAAAATTCTGTCCATGATCTACGGGGAGAACCGGTAAGCAGCCAGGACCTGGGACTGCCGCGGGGCACGGACGCCAAAACGCTTCAGGTCATTCCGGAGAGCGCCTGGGATGACGGCCTGCGGGCCACAGCGGACCGGGTGCGGGAAGAGACGGGGCTGGATACCGTGTTCGTGACCGGCGGCATCCAGATCGGGACGCCGGACGGCGCCCGGCTGGTCCGGGGTGTATTCACCGGGGACCGGATCATCGTGCAGGCGGACAACATCCGGGTGACGCCGGACCAGATCGCGGACCATGAGATTTTCCATGACCGGGCGGCACAGACGCCGGGCCTGATCCGGGAGCTGGAGGACCGCGTCCGGGAACAGTATGGGCCGGAAGATCTGGGCCGTGTGGTGGAGCAATATATCCGGAAGCTGCGGGGCGTGATCTCCGTTACGGAAAACGCCGGCGAGGACGGCACACAGGCGGAGGCATGGGCCATTCTGGAGGAAATTTTCGCGGACGCCTACGCCGGGATCAACGCCTTCTCCGTCCACGCGGAGCGGTTCAACGAGACCGTGGAGCAGACCATGACAGAGCGGGGCGTGGGCCGTGGCAGCCAGAACGCCGCGGCAACAGACCGGACCACCGGCCCCCCGGCGGAAGGCCGCTACAGCTTCGGCGGGGAGAACGCCAGGCGGGCGGACCTGGACGCCCTGGACCGGGCCAAGGAGATGGAGCGCCAGGGCGTGGCCATGGAGAACATCTTCCGGGAGACCGGGTGGTACACCGGCGCGGACGGCAAATGGCGGTTCGAGATCGACGATTCCGGCATGGAGTACAGCCGCTGGGGAGACCTGAACCGGAGCGACCGGGCGGAGTATGCCCGCTTCCGGGAACTGGAGGGAAAGTTCATCGACGGGACCATCACCCAGGAGGAACAGACGGAGCTGCGCCAGCTGCTCGACCAGGGGCACGGCCCGGGCCGGGCGGAGGAACAGCAGACGCTGCGGCTGGCCGACTTCCTGCGCCATGACGAGCTTTATCAAAACTACCCCCAGCTGCGGCAGGCGGCCCTGCGGTTTGCGGACCTGCCGGAGGGGACACACGGTTCCTACAACACGGGGACCAACACCATCACCCTGAACAACTCCCTGCGTGACGCGCCGGAGGACACCCTGGTACACGAGATTCAGCACGCCATCCAGAGCGCGGAGGGATTTTCCGGCGGGAGCAGCCCGGAATACTGGGCCAGACGGGAATATGAGACGGGCGACCTGGTTTCAAATCGCCTACAGCAGGAGTACGACCAAATCCTGAACGGATTGGGCCGGGAGGATCAAAACAAGTACATCCGATATACGGAACTGGAGCGGGAATTGGAGCGCCTTTTCCTGGCTGATTCAAATACGGAAGCGGGGCGGCGGTATGACCGGCTGGAGGCCGAGCAGGACGCCATCTATGAAGAGCTCTATCCGAACGCGTGGTTCCGGCAGCTGCTGGACCTGAGCCACCGCATGGAGGACACCGCCGGAGAGTACCGCAGGATGTACGAGAACACCGCGGGCGAGATCGAGGCCCGGGATGTGACGGCCCGGCGCCAGCTGACGCCGGAGCAGCGGCGGCAGACCATGCCCAACACCGGGGACGAGAACACGGTGTTCTCGGACTCGGATGCCTTTTTCTCCGCGGAGACAGACACCGACGCGCTGAAAGAGCGGCAGATGCAGATCATTCAGGAGACAAACCCGGCGGATGACGACTACCACACATGGATCCGGAGCGCGGAGGAGATCAAGACGTTCCGGGAGTCCATAGAGGACCCGGAGTGGGCAGAGTACGACGAATACAACCCGGACTTCACGCGCGCCATGGCGGAGGAGGCCCTGGAGAGCGGAGAGATCGAGGTGTTCAGTTCCTACCCCATTGAGGCGGGCGGATTCGTCTCGCCGTCCAGGATGGAGGCGGAGAGCTATTCCGGGAACGGACGGGTTTACAGTAAGACAGTCCCGCTGACGGACGTGGCGTGGATCGACCCTACCCAGGGGCAGTATGCGCCGGTTGACAGGACCATGTACTCCATGAGCGAGCCAACTGACGCCCAGCAGGACGAGGCGGAGCGGCTGCTCTTCCAGGGCGTGGACGCGGACACCATCCGAGAGATGACCGGCCTGGAGCGGACGGAGGACCATGGCTGGCGGTTCACTGTTGACACCACCCCGGAGGCGGCGTATGATGGCGGCAGAACGACAGATCAGCAAGGAGGACTGGACGATGGGCAAAATGAATATGACCTTCGAGGAGTTCATGGAGAAAATGTACGGAGGCGAGAAGCCGGAGAAACTATCCCAGGAAGACCTAGATCGGCTCAAAGGAGAAATGCAGCAGGTAGCCAAACGGATGAAGGAGGAAGGCGTGCAGCCCCCGCCTCCTGGGCACGAGGACGTGTAATTGACCGCCCGTCTCGGGCGGCGGGAATTGCGGCTGAAAATGCGGGCCGGTACGGAGCGGACGCATTTGTGGTAGAGGATGCCGCCATCAAGGAAAGAAATCCCAAAGCCTGGGCGTTGACCAGCGGCGGGAGTATCTATATCTCTGACAGCATCCCGGCAGAACTGGCGGATGTGGTGGGATACCATGAAGCGATTCACGCTGCAAAGCAGACGGGAAATGACCGGTATCTGGACTTTCTCGAAAATACTGGGGAATATATTAGCCTGTCTAGTGATCGAACCGCAGAAGTCATGGGAATGATAATCAAGCAACGTTTCCATGGCAGCAAGAGCCTGTTCGACCTAACACCGCAGGAACAGACGACGGCTTTTGACGAGCTGAACGCCGTTGTCTGGGGATTCCACAAGGCAGACCAGGAAAACGCCCGGGAGCAGTTCGCGGATATGTTCCAGGACTACGATGCCTACATCGCGGACCTGGACGCCGCCATGGAGAGCGGCGCGGAGCCGGAGGTCCCTGGCCTCTCCCTCCCCACTCTGGACGACGAGGACATCCGCTACAGCATGGACGAGGACACCGCGGCGGAGCCGTCGGACAATCCCCCGCTCTCTCCGGATCAGAGCGGGCGGAGCGATCTGCACCGGCCGCGGGGCATGAGCGACGAGCAGTACAACCGGCTGAACGAGCGGTGGAAAAACCGGCCCGTCGACTGGCGGGAAACGCTGGCGCCGGAGGGCTTCGACAGCATCGATGATTACACGGCGGCCCTGGAGGCCGCGGCGGAGGAACGGATGCGGAACCGGAGCCGGGAGGAATTCGAGGGCTCTGACGCTCTGAAGGACCTGGGCATCCGGATTGCCAACAGCGTGGGCCTGTATGGGAACACCCAACAGCTGATCGAGAATGACCGGGCGGCCAAGTCCATCCGAAAGGAGATCAAGCGGGCGGAGCGACGGCTGCAGGCCACGGATGCGGAGAAGAACTTCGCCTCCGGCGTGGCGGCGGGCATCTACGGCGAGGCGGACATCCCGCCCAGCATGGACGCGGACACGGTGATGGAGCTGGCGGACTACTACTGGGCGGAGAAGGCCGTGCAGAACGACCTGATCCGGGAGCAGCGCACCAAGATCAACCGGAACCTGGACGAGCGGGTGCGGCGGCTGATGGACGGCGTGGACGACGCCAAGACGAAGGTCCCGGCGGCCGTCATCATGCGGAACCGGACCCCGGAACGGAATATGCGGCGGATCTTCGGCAACGCCAAGGGCGACGAGATCAACGACTACCTCTTCCGGCCTGTCCAGGACAACGAGGCGGAGCGCATCCGCTTCGTGAACCGAATGCACAACGAGGTCCGGACCTTCAAAGATCGGAACGGAAAGGACCGGCGGCTGAACAAGGAAAAACGGGCCCTGGTGCAGCTGGTGATCGAGGGCCGGGCGGCGGAGGACGCCGTGAACGCCATGGAGCGGAGCCGGGATATTCAAAACGCGGCGGAGAACATCAAGAACGCCCGGAAGCTGGCAGGAAAAGACGACCTTGCGAAGCGGCGGCAGGCGGAGATCGACGCCTCCGTGGATGAAGCGAGGGAATTCAACCTGGGGACGGACGAGCGGCGGCTGGCGATTCAGTACAGCCGGTGGCTGGAAACCCAGGAACGGCTGCAAGGCGCGGACACCACCATCATCGGGAACGCGGTGGAGAAGTACCGGGAGCTGTTCAACCAGCTCTACGACGCGGCCAACGATTTTTTGGTGGCCCACGGCTACGAGCCCATCGGCTTCATCCGGGGGTACGCGCCCCATCTCCAGAGCCAGGAGACCCAAGAGCGGTTCAACAACGCATTGGAGCGCATGGGAATCAACCGGGAGATCGGGAAGCTCCCCACCTCCATTGCGGGGAGAACGAAAAATTTCAAGCCGAATATGCCGTGGAACGGCTTTTTCAAGAACCGAAACAGCCAGGGAGAATTTCTGGATCCGGACATTGCGGAAGGATTCGAGAAGTATGTGGACTCCATGTCGGACGTGCTCTATCACACGGACGACATTATGCGGACCCGGGCCTTTGTGCGGTATTTCAGAAGAACCTATGCCCCGGAGGAAATCCGGAACCAGCTGGAGCAGGCGGACGCGCTGCGATACGCGCAGGCGGACCAGCAGGCGTCCTTCCTGCGGGACAAGGGGAAGCTGTCCTACACATCCGCGCCGACCTATGAGGACGTACACCAGGCCATGGAGCAGTATGTGGAGGATCAGTACCAGGCCATCGAAAACCTGACGCTGTATGGAGACCTGGCGGTGTTTCTGGACGACTACGCAAACAACCTGGCAAACAAGCAGCTGTTCGAGGACCGGGCCATGGAGAAGAGCTTCGGGCGGACCTCTCTCAACGCCATCAGCAAAGTACACCGGGCTTTTGCCAGGGCGCAGGTGTCCGCCAACCTGTCTTCCGCCCTGAACCAGGGCGGCCAGCTGCCCATTATCCTTGCGGAAAACGGGGCGCGGAACGTGGCCCAGGCGCTGATCGAGCTGCGGAGCAAGGACCTGAAAAGCTGGGCGGCGGGCAGCGACTTCCTGACGGAGAAAAAGGGGATCAACTACATCGTGACGAGCTGGAAGGACCGGGCGATCACCGGAGCCTTCAAGCCGCTGGAAATCGCGGACGGCATCGTATCCACCCTGGCGGTGCGGAGCCGGTATTTGAAGGAGGTCCGGGCCGGGAAGAGCGCGGCGGAGGCCATGCGCCTTGCGGACCGGTTCGGCCGGGAGGTCATGGCAAGCCGGGCCAAGGGCAGCGTGCCTCTGGCGTTCCGGTCCAAGGACTTTCTCAACCAGATGGTGCACATGTTCCAGCTGGAGGCCCTGAACAACTGGGAGCACGTCATTCAGGACCTGGGGAACCGGGACTTCCGGGAAATGGCCCGGGCAAAGGGGAAACGGGCAGCGGCCGGGTCTCTGGCGGCTGTCCTGGTAAAGATCATACTGGGGGCTTTCCTGCTGAACCGGATCGACGAGGAGCTGTACGGCGGGACGCCGGCGCCGTTCGACGTTCTGGGCCTTGCGGGAAACCTTTTTGCCGGCGGCCTGGGGCTGACGCAGATGGACCTGCTGAGGACCCTGGTGGACAACGTCTGGGAGCGGCTGACCGGAGAGCGGCTGTTCGACACGGACCCGGAGCTGAACGAATTCGACGCCGCTGCCGGATGGGATGACTTTGTTTGGAATGGGCTCAATGAGATTCCGTTCGCAAGCAACGTGGCGGCATTGGCGGGTATGGGCGACCGGACGCTGCCCATGCCGGATTTGAGCAACCTGGCAGACCTGCCGGGGACCATTGCGGAGGACGGCCTGTTCTCCTGGGAGGTGGCGCGGCAGCTGGCGGGCCTGGCTGGAGATGTTCTGCCGGGCGGCCGGCAAATCGAAAAGTCCATCCAAGGCGGGGAAGCACTGCTCCGCGGCGGATACTACAGGGGCAGCGGAGAAAATCGGCGGCTACAATTCCCGGTAGAGCAGGATTTCTGGAGCATTGTGCGGGGAACCCTGTTCGGGCGGTCTGCCCTGGACGAAAGCCGAGACTTCTACGCCTCCGGGCAGACGGGCCTCTCTGCGAACCAGACGAAGGCATACGAGCAGATCGTGGACATGGGCGCGGATCCGGAGCCCGTCTATCAGGCGATCCAGGGGTGGCGGGCCGCAGAGAACGACGAGGACCTGAATTCTTACGGGAGAGGCGTTGCCAAGCGGGACGCCATCACGGAGGCAGACCTGACAGACGAGCAGAAGCTGGCTCTGTACCGTAGACTGAGCGACGCGGACAGCAGCACGCCGGACCACTTCCGGGCGATGATGGACACCGGACTCTCCTGGGAGGAGATCATGGAGGCATACGACCAGTACCAATTTCTGAACAGCGACGAAGACGTGCCGGAGGCCGACAGACTGTCGGCCTCGGAGAAAGCCACGGAGTTTGCCAGCTGGGTGGACCGGCAGAACTACACGGAGGACCAGGCGGAGACCGTCAAGGAGGCACTGCGCTATTGGCAGATGATCCCCGCGGAGGTCAGCGAGAAGATCCTTCTGGCTCAGGAATACGGGGTATCCGACAGCAGCCGGAGAGCTGCGGCGGACGAGATCGACCGGCTGAAGGGTGACGGGAACAGCGTCACGCAGGATATGGCGGCAGAGGCGCTCGAGAACATGCCGGGCCTGGACAACCGGGAACGGGCCATCCTGTGGCAGCTCCAGAACAAGTCCTGGAAATGGAACAAGAACCCCTTCGACAAACGGGTGGGCCGGGAGGTCTACGACCGGATGCACGAAGAGGACGAGGATTGATGAAGAGAGCCCCCGGGGATGATCCCCGGGGGCTCTCTATTATCCGGAAGTGCCGTGCCACCTCCATGCTCTGCGGAAACCGGCGGCCTCGGCTTCTGCAACGGTATCCACATATTTTTCGCCACGGTCTGGTATAATACGCACCCTATCATATTGCTGGTCAAACGGAAGATGATAGATCCGTTCACCGGAAGAAGAGATATTGCACTTTATCATTGGATAATCTTCGAGGGGGATTCTATCGCGCACAACAATTCCAAGGTGTTTCGCGCACTTTGCGGCCATATCCGAAAGAGGCGCAGAGGAATAAATTGCCGGAATGACTTTGACCCCTGGATTTTTAATTTGATAAAGCACGGATGTTCCATGTAACTGAAATACAGTGTTTTCTCGAACGAAGCTCTCTTTTCTATATCTCTTACACTGGATAATCACAACGCTGTTACCAAGCGTGGCAATCAGATCGCGTCCCATGTCCTCCAAACGTTCTGTAGCCCCGTTATATTGGACAGCATAGCCAGCAATCTCGTACTGATAGCCGATGAACCGCTCATAAGCGATCCCGGCTTCCCAGGGATTTTTTCTGTATTGCTTATAGCGATCCAATGCGAGTTGATATTTTTCCACGTCAGAAAGAGCGGCATATTCATCATCGGATAGCCAGCGACGGAGCAACTCTTTTTCTGTAGCATCTCCAACAGAGGTTGCTTCTACAATCTCCGTTATCTCGGATGGCGTCAATTCTTTGAAGTCAAGAAGCCAGGGGAAATGGGATTCGTAGACTAGGAGCTGGTGCTCGGTCAACTTCAATCGCTCAACAAGTTCCTTCTTCTCCCGGCCAAGGCGCGAAACATCTTCGGCAGCACGTGGAGCGGGACGAGTTTTGTTAAGAAGGTTTTGCGCCAACTTTTGATCGAAAGTTTCAAAGTATTCCGCAATTAGAGAAGAAAGCCAAGGATAAGTCTGAGACTTTTCTTCGAGAAGGTTTTTAACGAGGAGCCGAGTTTCTTTTAACTTTCGCATCTCCGCGGACACTTCCTCCTTAGACCGCAGAAGCGACTCTTTTTCGGAAGCGTTCTTTTGGGCAACACTTTCTAACTTTTTCTGAAAATCATGGTTCATTTGGTCTGCCAACTTCTCGGCATTTTTTTTCACAGAGCGACACCAAACTAAATATACGATAACAGCAATCCAAAAAAAGTAAAAAAGAAAGTATAAAATTGATTCTATGTCAAAGGGCAAAGAAACATCCCCTTTTCTGTTGTTTTATGGGATATTACCATGACTATATCGCCAAATAATGGTAAAGTCAACTGAGATACTGAAGATTCCCATAAAAAGTGAGGGAACGGCGTGAAGGCAAACGATTATGAAGGGCGGCGGAATATCTCAGGCGAGCGGGTACGCATGAAGCGGCTGTCCATGCGCCTCTCTCAAGCGGCGCTGGCGGCGAAGGTTCAGACCGAAGGCGTGGTCCTGGAGCAAGACGCCATCAGCCGGATCGAACTCGGGGACCGGATGGTGCAGGATTATGAGCTTTGGGCGCTGTCCAGCGTGCTGGGCGTCTCCGCTGACTGGCTTTTGTGCGGCGATATGATCTGAACGAAAAAATTTCTCCCATAGGCTATAAGCCTATGGGAGCGTTTTTTTATGACTTGGAAGGGATTGACAAATTCCGGCTTTTTATGGATTATTAAATTAAACTGACAAGGAGGCGGACGTGCTATGGAGCGGCAGTATAGTCACTTGACCTGGAAAAACCGGCTGAAAATCAGGCGGATGCTGGATGAACGGCGCAAGCCGAAGGAGATCGCCGATGCGCTCCACGTGCACACCTCCACCATCTACCGGGAGATCAAGCGGGGGCAGACGTGGCAAATGACCAGTGAGTGGGAGTATGTGCAAAAAAACTGCCCGGAGACCGCGGAGCGGAAATATCGGGAGAACCTGCAGGCCAAGGGGCCGGACTTAAAAATCGGAAATGACCATGCCCTGGCCTCCTATCTGGAAGAGAAGATCGGGAAGGAGCACTATTCCCCGGCGGCGGCACTAGCCAAGATCAAGGAAGAAGGCCGGATCTTCTCTGTGGAGATCAGCGAATGGACGCTTTACAGCTACATTGACAAGGGCGTGTTCGCCACCATCACCAACAAAAGCCTGCCCACGGGGAAGAAAAAGAAGCATCCATACAGGAAGGTGCAGGAGGCTCGGCTGCCGAAAGGGGACGGGATCGAGGATCGCTCCGAAGAGATCAACAGCCGGAAGACGTTCGGGCATTGGGAGATGGACACTGTGGTCTCCGCCAGGCGGTCCAAGAAGCGGCTGCTTGTTCTGACAGAGCGACTGACCCGCTGGGAGATCATCGAGCTGATGAAGGACGGAACCAGCGCCAGCGTGGTGGCCGCGCTGAACCGGATGGAGCGGAAGCTGGGCTCCGCCGCGTTTCGGGAGATGTTCCGGTCTATCACCATCGACAACGGTGTGGAGTTCGCGGACTGTGCCGGCATGGAATCCTCCTGCCGGAGAAGCGGCGCCCGCACCCATGTCTACTACTGCCACCCGTACTCTGCCTACGAGCGCGGCAGCAACGAGAACGCCAACCGGATTATCCGGCGCTTCCTGCCGAAAGGAACGGACTTCTCGAACCTGACCCGGCAGAAGGTGAAAGAGATCGAGGCCTGGATGAACAACTACCCGCGGGAGAAGCTGGGGTGGAAGAGCGCAAACAGGGCCTTTGCGGAACACGCAAGGGCCCTGTCGATAGATATTCAGAAACTGTGAATAAAAATTTTTCTGATTTTTTCGCACTTAGCTATTGACTTTTCATAGGCAAGATAGTAGATTAAGTGCAGAAGAAGTCAGACGACTTTCTTCTGCATATTTTTTATGTCGGAGGCGGAACGAGGTGAACGAAATGGAGGCTACGGTACAGAGGAAAACCCTGACCATGGAGGACCGAAAGGTCCTTGCGGAAATGTGGGCGGCCGGAGAGCGGGCTGCCGTGATCGCCGTAAAACTGGGCGTCTGCCCGGATACTGTGTACAAGGAATTGAAGCGCGGATACACCGGGACGCTGAACGAGTTAAGCCGGCCGGCCTATGACCCGGCACGGGGACAGGCAGAGTATCAGCGGCGGCTTAGAAACCGCGGCCGCTGGCGGCGGGACAAGGAGGAGCACCATGGAGCAGAAGCAGAGACCTGATGAAACCGGGAAGACGGAGCGAAAGCCCATCTCCGTGGAGGAAGCGAACAGCCGGGCATATCAAATCGGGCTGCAATCTGATTGCATCATCAAACTGGAAAAACGGGCCGGGGAAAACCGGTATCAGCGGCATTTTAAGGCATCCAGCGCGTCGGCACTGTTGAACGGGATGGCCGTCCTGATACGGGATTACGCAGAAACACTGAACCTGTCGGTTGTGGAGGTCTTGTCAGTCCTTGCTGTTGTGCTGACCATGCCGACAATCCAGGAAAAAAACAGAGAATCGGAGGACCAGTGATATGGAGCAGCAGTTTTTCACGATCCGGATCGAGCGACAGGAGACCCGCATGGAGCGCCTGGAGCGGCGGAAGAGAGAGACCCGGAAAAGTATTTTCGCCGCCGTGCTTGCCGTCCTCGCGGCGGCAGCCCTGTTCGCCGCACTGGCGGCCACAGAGCCGGTGATTGTTGCGACAAAAGAGGCGGAGCAGGAACTCCAGCCGGTGGTGCTGATCGTGCCGGAGGCAGAGGTATGAGTGATAAGGAAGCTCGTCTGTTTGAGGTGCAGCACCCGGAGCGCCCCGCCGTACAGGTACAGGCGGTGGACCGGCTGCGGGCCATCGCGGCGGCGGCGCGTGAATGGGGAGACCGGTGGACAGAGGTCGCCAGAGACTGCGAGGTCTCCGACCTGGGGCCGGCGCCGGAGCAGAAGCGGAAAAGCAGGAGGACGACATGATTCATGAAAAGGGACTTTGCAAGGTGCTTTCGGCCGCCTACAAGGGCGGCGGATATTCCGTGATCCCAGTCCGGCGGCAGGTGGAGACCGTCGCCAGGTCCTGGCGGCGGAACGAGATCATCCTGAACGGCGCCACCTGGGCGGTGCGCTGCCTGACGGAGGACCTGCCGAAAGAGGCGGCTGTCCAGATCGTCAAGGACGTGGGGTATATGCCGATGGAGCCGGTGAGCGTCCAGAAGAGCCAGCCGAATCAGACCATGCTGGAAGATGTGGCCGACATACGGGAGAGCCAGCTTGAAGAGCTGCGGGACGGATCGTCCGTCATGGTGAAGATCCCCGTGATTTTCCGGGACCGCTGGCAGTTGTACCAGACAACAACCGGCGCGGTCTATGCCTTCGACACGGAGCTGCTGAAGCTGATCGACTTCAAGGAAGTATCGCCGGAGTGCCGGATTACGCCGCATGGCAACATGGCTATGTTCTTATGGGAAGACGAGATGGTATTTCTGGCGCCGGGGCGGTTCTCCCGGGAGAACGAGGAAAAGATCCTCTACATAGCAGGGATGGACTGGGAGAATCAGGTGGAGGCCGACGATCCCGTGGTGAACCTGAACCTGTTCAACGCGGACCAGGACGAGCCCCTTCTGACGCCGGAGGAATGATGTGGAAATGGAGAATCAGGAATACTACTTCGACGTGTCATATCAGCGCAGCGAGGACGGGCCTGTGGGCATGATCTGTCTGCCTGATATCGGCAGCGTAATGGAGTGGATGCAGAGGAATGGCGAGAGCATCCACTTCGCCCTCCTGCTGAAAATGCCGGGAAACGCGGACGGCCTCGTGGATCGGGAGGTATGAGATGGAAAGCAGATTTGAGAGGATTACAGAATCTCCGGACGCCCTGGCTGCTGTGCTGGCTTCTATCCCAACGGCGGACGCACCGTGGGATATAGCATTCGAGCGGGCCTTCTGCGCGGGCTGCGCCCTGGAAAACTGCGATGGCTGCCCACACAAAAATCTGGATCGGATTAAGTGGTGGCTGGAGCAGCAGACGGCGAAAGCCTTTTTGACCAGGAAGGGTGAGCGATCCGGGTGGTTTTCCATGTCCAAGAAGCAGGAATTGGTGGACAAGCTGGGTCCTATTGAGCACCAGGCGGAAGAACTGCTTGAGGAGCTATGCGGCAACTACTGCAGATACACCAGCGCCGCCAGCGGAAAGACCGGGGATGAACTGTTGGATATTTGCGAGGACTGCCCGTTGTCCAGGTTGAGAGATTTGATCGGAGTATAGGCAATGGGAAAAATCAGGTGCCCGGAGTGCAGATACCGGGCAGCAAAGTTTTCGGACTACACCTGTGACTATGCGGGGATCACGGGCCATACGAGGCGGGCCGTCCCGCCGGAGCGGTGCAGGCATTTTGAGCCGGAGCAGCCGCCGGAGGCCGCAAAGCGTGCGAAGCCGAAAGGGCCCGCCATCGCCATCAACCCAAGCCGTCGGCGGACCCGGTACGACTGGGAGAAGGCTAAAATGCTTTACGACCAGAAGTGGAGCGATTCAAAGATCGCGGCCGCCATGGGATGTGATGTCAACAGCGTTCTCGCCTGGCGGAAGCGGGAGAAGCTGCCGCCATGGCCGCGCTCGGTGCAGATTGTGGCGCGGAAGGAAGTGGTGGTGTGAAAATACCGGATGATGTGTTTACGACCCGTTGCCGCTACTGCGGTCATGGGCAGACGGGAGCGGAAAATAAAGAAATCCCGGATGATAAACTGTTTATTCACTTTTGGGCAAAGCAATCGCCGTGCAGGATCATCGGGATTGCACAATGTGATAAGGTCCAAGGCGAGTGTCTGGACTTCAAGCCTAACCCGATGTTTGGAATTTGCGAATACTGCACTTTCACAAACAGTTTTCATCCCGGATTTTGTACAGCACCCAGCGGGCCGGTGAACAAGCGGCGGGTATTCCTGGGGTGGAGTGGAATCGGGGATTACTACTCTGTCCACGCGCTTTTCACCTGTGATCGCTATCGAGTGAATGAACTGTGGAAGGACCTAATCCTAAAAAATGCCGTAGAGGGCCATGCTCCGGCTAATTTTGACCCGGAGACTTGGGAGGCACTGGAGCACATCGACGGGACGCCGACGGCAAAAAGGTGGGCGGACCTGCAAGCCAAACGAAAGGCAGAACTGGAGGCAGAGGTAGAAAAAGAGGCGGGAAAAAGGGCAGAGCTGGAGCAAAAACAAATTTCCATGTTTGAAGACTACTAAATTGAAAACGGAATAAGGTGCGTGTATGAGAATCGAAGACCTTCCGCCGTGGGCGCAGGCTCAGGCGGCGAACCAGATCATGGCGCGGCAGCGGAGGAACAACGGCAGGAGCCGGCCCCCCTCCCCTGCCCTGTCGGACGATGAAGAAGAGATGCCGCGGCGGGCGGCATCCAAATACCACAACCGGAAGGCCGCCCGGATCACGGCGGCGGGAAACATTCTGGAATTTGACAGCCAGAAGGAGGCGCGGCGGTATGACGAGCTGGCGCTGCTGCTGGCGGCCGGGAAGATTCGGGACTTGAAGCTCCAGCCGGAGTTCACCCTGCAGGAGGCATACACCACCCTGGAGGGCGTGCGGGTCCGGGCCATCCGGTACAGGGCAGACTTTTCCTACGAACGGGCCACGGAGCCGGACTGCTGCGGAGAGGTCCACTGGCTGCGTGTGGTAGAGGATGTAAAGAGCGAAGCCACCAAAACCAGGGTATACGCCATCAAGCGGAAGCTGATGCGCGAGCGGCTGGGTATTGATGTGCGGGAAGTGTGACATGTGCAGGCTGATTTGTGGGGACTGCATGGAACTGTTGCCAGAAATCCAGGACGGGAGCGTCGACATGGTACTTTGCGACATGCCATACGGCTCTACGCAGAATACCTGGGACCAGAAGCTGCCGCTAGACAAGCTCTGGGAGCAGTACAGCAGGATTGTCAAGGAGCACGGCGCCATCTGCCTGTTCGCGGACGGAATGTTTCTGGCGGACCTGATGAAAAGCAACCGAAAAATGTGGCGGTATAACCTGATTTGGGACAAAGTGATCCCTACGGGGTTTCTAAACGCCAACCGGATGCCATGGCGGCGGACGGAGGAGATTGCGGTGTTCTACCGAAAGCAGCCGCTCTACCATCCCCAAAAGGTGCCGGGGAAGCCGAACCACAGCAAGGGGCGGGCCGTCGGGAACCGGGCGGGCCAACGCTTTCAGAACCGGGACTATGGGGACTACGCCGTGGTGGACAACAGCAAAGACTTGGGCACATGGAAGCATCCGACATCCTTGATCTCTATCCCGAAGCCACACGCCTCTAAGTGCCTTCACCCGACGGAGAAACCGGTGGCGCTGTGTGAGTGGCTGATCCGTACGTACACAGACCCCGGGGAGACTGTGCTGGACAACTGCATGGGAAGCGGCTCCACCGGCGTGGCCTGCATAAGAACCGGGCGGAATTTTATAGGGATAGAAAAGAACCCGGGGGATTTCGCCGCGGCGGAGAAACGGATCGCGCAGGCGAAAGTGGATATGGGAGGCATCACATAAATGGAACATCTCCGTTTTTGCGGTTCCCTCAACATTGCTTGCGGCTATGCCGGTGAGCAGGGATTCTGCACGCTGACCAGATGCCCCGTGGTTCTGGACGAGTTCCAGGCCATGCGGAGGCACCAGGGGCCAACAGGGCCGAAGGGCCGGCCGGACGGATACGGCAATGCGGGAGGCAACATGATGAAGTCAACGTGCAGGGGCTGCGGAGCGCCCATTGTGTGGATCAGAACGGCGGCCGGGAAATCCATGCCCTGCGATGCGGAGCCGGCGCTGTACAAGGCCCGGGAGGGCGCGGCGGGTAAGATCATAACCGGGAACGGGACGGTGCTGTCTGCGGACATCGGCGGACTGGCCGCATTTGAGCCTGACGGCGTGGGGCATGTGAGCCATTTTGCCACATGTCCGGCGGCGGAACAATTTCGGAGAAAGGGAGCCGGAAGGAGGGGTGAGGATGGACAGGAAAATGGAGTGCCCGATTTGCAAGAAGAAAGCAGTGTTTGTAGGCGTCCATGATGATGAAGGCAATTATCACGGACTGATGGGATGCGAATATGAAAACGCTCCATGGAGCGGACTGTCGTATGCCTTACATCACGAAGGATGGGGAGACTGCCCACTATGCACTGATGGCGCAGAAAGCACAATGGGCGGGATGCTATTTGATACAGCCGAAGAAGCAATCTCCGCCCTGTCCCCGCCGAACGAGCCGCTGACCATTGAGCAGTTGCGGGAGATGGATGGGGAGCCGGTGTGGATTGTGGAGCAACCTGACTGGGGGCACTGGGAGCTATCAGCAGATGCGGAGGATTATCTGGCAAACCGTGACCAAGATTTTTACGGGTTGAAACACGATGACCCTGCGGGACGCTACGGGCTGCATGTGCTGGGGTGGCTCGCCTACCGCCGCCCGCCGGAGGGAGAGGAGGAGCGTCATGGCGATTAAGAACTACACGACCGAGGTAGAGGTCTATAAGAGTTTAGGAGAAATTCAAGGGGCGCTCGCCGGCCATGGCGCCAGAAAGGTCATGGTGGACTATAATGCCGCCGGCCAGCCCACCGGCATCATGTTTGCCATCGAAACTCCGGCCGGGCCTCGTGGCTTCTGCCTCCCTGCCAATATTGACGGGGTACGGACAGTATTTACCCAGCAGAAGGTGAAAGCCAAGCCGGGTCAAGCCGAGCGCACCGCATGGCGCAACGTCCGGGACTGGGTCATGGCGCAGATGGCGATTATTGAAGCCGGGCAAGTGCAAATGGAAGAGGTATTTCTGCCCTATCTGACTGACAGTAGCGGTCAAACGCTATATCAGCTATACCAGAGAGGCCGGTTGTCCCTCGGCCCTGGGGAGGGGTGACCATGGAACGGTTGACTTACTGGAACGAGGAATATGGTTGCTGGTCATATCATGGGCCAAGCGGTGAAGCAGCAAAGCGCCTCGCAGCCTACGAGGACACGGGGCTGGAGCCGGAGGAAATCTTTTCTGCCGTGGATATGGCAAAAATCGCCTGTGCGCTGCATGAGCTTAATGCCTACAAGGAGCTCGGCTCCATTGACTGTCTCCGCAAGCTGGCTGGTGGCCCGGGAGAGACATCAACCATCACCAATGGGGGTAAAATCCGGGCCATGGACGATGACAGACTGGCGCAAGAGATTCTGCGCCGCTGGCGGGCAGAAATGGAGGCGGGAAAGTTTGAGGATATTTCCACTCGGTGGTGTGACATGAAGGGTGGATGCGTCAGCAGTAAGGGATACCCACGCCCCTGCACGGAAGATCGTCTGCTGGCCTGCATCAAACGATGGCTCCAGCAGCCAGCGGAGGGGTAGGGATTGAGGTGTGAAGATCTTATCATGCGGCGCCGGGATGCAGTCATCGGCCCTGCATCTGATGAGCTGCGAAAACGCCCTGGCAAAGATACGGGGAGAACCGCCTGTATGGCCCCAGGTGCCGATTTACGACATATCCATATTCTGCGATTTGGGATTCGAGCCGCCTTGGGTGAAAAAGCAGGTCGAATTCCTGGCAAACGCCGGTCATTCTTGCGGGGTGCCACTTGTGATTCTGGATTCTCCGCTCTACACCGACTTTATGGAGAATTTCGGGGAAAGGCGGACGATCAGCATCCCGTGGTGGACCATCAAGGAGGACGGCCACAAAAGCAAGATGCCTCGCAACTGCACCATCGACTACAAGGTAGAGCTGATCTCCAAGTACGTCCGGTGGGAGCTGCTTGGCTACAAAAAGGGGCAGCGGCTCCGGGAGGAAGACAAGAAGGCCCACGAGATGCACATGGGCTTCAGCGCGGAGGAGTCACGCCGGTGTAAGGAGAGCCCCAACCCCATGTTCGTCAACAAGTTCCCCTTGGTGGAGATGGGTCTGACCCGGGCGGATAACTTTGCCTACATCAAGGATGTATGGGGCTTGGAGACCAAGGCTTCGGCCTGCTCGTTCTGCCCGTTCCACAAGAATTACTTCTTCAAATTCCTGCGGGAGAATGAGCCGGAGCAATACGCCCAGGTTGTGGGCGTCGATGAACTGCTGCGGGACAAAAATCCGAAGCCGCCTATGGATTCCGACTTGTTCATATCGAGAAGTCGAAAGCGGCTCATGGATCTGACCGACGAGGATTGCAACGACGCTGAGTGCTTTGAATACTGCGGAATGCAGATTTGGAATGGATTTTGATTTGAGAAGATTCGATACTATGGAGCTTTGGAGGAGGAGAAAGATATGGACGAGCTGATTCGGAGGGTTGACGTGGCGCGGCCGCTCCTGGAGAAATACCGGGAAGTGAAGCGGCAAGCGGAGAGGGCTCGGAATCTGAGGAACCTGGGCTCTTGTCTTGCATTCCGGTCAGATATGGAGACTTTGAGAGCGTGCATCCAGATTGCCGTTGAAGCCCCGGCCATGGGAGAGGCCGGCGGAATGATCCAAGAGGCCGCTGTCCGGCGGCCAGTCCTGCAGGATGCCCTGGTGATGTATGGGCAGCAGGCGCAGATTGACATGATGCTGGAAGAGATGGCGGAGCTCTCCAAAGCACTGTTGAAACTGCGGAGAGCAAAGAAACACGAGATCACGGAGCCTCTGTTTCTCGTAAAGAACGTGGAGGAAGAGATAGCAGATGTGCAGATCGTCTTGAACCAAATGAAGCTGCTGTTTCCGGGTTGGGGGATCTGGATGCAGGCAAAGTTACAGAGGCTGGAGGAGCGGATCGAGAAAGAGAGGTGGGCGGATGCAGACGAAGGAAGAACTGCTGGAGATCGAGCAGCGGCTGCTGGTGGAGATGGGCCGGCGGTACGGCGCCCACCTGGAGAAGGCGGCTGCGGCGCGGCGGGCCCGGTCCAGGGAGAGAGCGAGGCGGGCACGTGAAGCGGCGATCCAGGGAATACGAACGGCTGGCGGCGATGGCGGCGGAGGCCAAGCGCCGCGGGCTCTCCTACGGCCAGCTGATGGCCGGCACAACGGAGTATGAGCGAAACCAGATCGTGCAGAAAAGGCGGAAAACATAAACGAAAGGAGGTGCCGCGGGTGTTTCGGTACAAGAAGTCCATTCCGGTGAGCTATGAGTGGCAGGGATACATATACTTCACTTCCCTGCTTTACTGGGAGTTACCGAAGCGGACACAGGAGAAGATCCTGAATTTGTGTATCGCCGCCGGGAAAGAAAACTACCAGGCGCTGTTCGAGTTTGTGACAACGGACGCGGGCGCACAGGCGGTCTGCCTGCGGCACCACCTCTCCCCCTCTACGTTGGAACGAGCCGTGCGGAGATACTACGAGGCGTTCCCACGGAAGATTTGACATGCAGGCAACCGGGTCACTCCCGGCGGCCTGCGTCTTCCCCTTATCTATGACCACATCCCGGTAAGGGTCACGCCCGCGAAAGCGGGTGCTCCGAAGATCAAGGGGACCCCGCTGCGCCCCGCGCAGTGGGGAGAGGAGACGCAAGGGAGCGGGCATTGTTTTCGCATTGGGGTCCCCGCCACGCCTGCGTGGTGGGGAGAGCCGGAGCAGCGAAGTGAGCGAGTTCTGACCAGAATGGCCGGAACGAGGGATGCGGAGCTTGTGACGGCGAGGGAAACGGAGCCGAGCGGACTTTGCGGCGACGAGGTGAGCCGGGCCCCTCCCCTGCCGTCCGTGTTGACGGCTGCGTTCCTACGTGGAGAGAGCGGCGGTGGGGGATTCTATGCCGCGCTGCGGGCGCATGAGCCGGGCGGGGCCTGCAAAACGAGATTCCGGTTTAAGTCACATCAAAAAGCCACCAACGCCCTGGCCGCCAGTACACGAGCACTGAGGTCCTCCGAAGTGGAGGGGAGCCAAAATGTGCCGCCGTCAATGCTGGGGACGGCACCAACGAGGGGCCCTGCGTAGACGATCAGACGAAAAGGCTTTCCGGATCATATACATATTAACATTCGCGCGCACGCGCGAATGTGGGCTTGGTAAGGGCCTAAGTTTTCACCAATAAAGCAGATAAAAGCAGAAAGAGGCAATGGGGGACCCCGCCACGCCCCGCGTGGTGGGGAGAGGACGAGCCCCGGAATGAGTGAGACCTGCCGCGGGCGGCAGGGTGAGCGATATGGAGGAGGCGAGGACGACATGGATGGGTACTGGATCGTCCGGACGTATGAGGCGGGCAACGTGGGAGAAAAAACAAAATTTTTCGTCCCAGGTGCCCGCCCCACGAGATCACAGCGCCGCCTGCGGGACGCCGCCCGGAAGCAGGCACAGAACGAGTACAGCGCGGAGAAGGCGCTGGCCCGCCTGCTCAACGCGAACTTCACAGAGGGCGACCTGCTGGTGGGCCTGGACTATTCGGACGAGGGACTGGCGCGGCTGGAGGCCTGGGCTCTCCGGCAGGGCCTGCCCATGGAGACCGAGGAAGAGCGGCTGGACACCATGCGGGCGGCGGCAGAGCACGAGCTGCAGCTGATGATCCGGCGGGTGAAGCGGGAACTGGACAAGCTGGGACTCCCGCTGCGGTACGTGGCCGTCACCTCCGACATGGACGGAGACACCGGGGAGACGGTACGGGTGCATCATCACTTGGTGGTAGACCAGGCGGTGCGGGACGTGTTCGTGGAAAAGTGGGCGGGCCTGGGCGGCGTGGACTGGAAGCCACTCTCCCCGCAGATGGACTACACGCCCCTGGCCTCCTACCTGATCCGGCAGGTGCGGCGGGTGCCGGATCACAAGAAGTACATCTCCAGCCGGAATCTGCTCCGGGTGGAGCCGAAGGACCGGATCGCCATGAGCGAGGCGGAGGTGCGCGTGCCGAAGGGCGGCGTGCTACTGTTTCGGGAGGCGTACCACCCCGGCCTGTCCCAGTACATTCGGTACATCCTGCCGGAGAACCGCAGAAGGGTTCCCGCCGGAGCCCAGCGGAGCGGGTCCGGCGGGAAGAGGACGAGCGCCCAAGCCCCGAATAGGGGCGCGGAAGTGCCCTTGGGGTGCAAGGAAGCGGGCGGAGTTTTACCCGCAAGGGGTATGCGGCATCCGTATGGAAGCAAAGCTCCCGACGGCTGCCCAATCTCCACAGGAGGAAACGGAGCTAAGCGGACTTTGCGAGGACGACGGCCGCCTGGAAGGACGGGAAAAACGGAATAGGCGGTGGAGGCCCGGGAATTTTCCTCGGGCCTGAAAGCCGTGGAATTTTTCGACACGACAACGCGCGCACGGGGGCGGGTATGCCCTCGCACGCGCGTACACGCGCGCACCTGCGCGCGCGAGGGGACAATGCGCCTGTATCCTTTGCAGGACAAGGGATACAGGCGTTTTTTGCGCTCAAAAAGTTGACGGTTCGACGCATGGTCACCCTGTTATACTGGTATTAGAGACCGGGGCGGGAGATGCGGAGGTGACGAGGACGTGGGAAGGCCCAGAAAGTACACGCCGCGGACGCTTAAAAGGGATGTAGAGCGGTATTTTGCTTCCATCACCCGGAAGGTGCGCATCACAGAGCCAGTGCCCACCGGCCGGTACGACGACAAAGGGCACATGATTTTTGAACAGGTGCCGGTGAAGAACTCCCTGGAAGAGGAAGTCTGGGTCACAGAGTACATCGTGCCGCCGGAGATCGCGGCGCTGTGCGAGTTCCTGGAGATCGACCGGAGCACCTGGGCCAACTACCGGGACCCGGACAAAAACCCGGAGTTCGTGGAGATCACCCAGCAGGTCTACGAGCGGATGAAGGCGTGGAACGAGCGGGAGCTGCTGACGCGGCCCGGCAAAGACATCAAGGGAATTGTCTTCAACCTGGAAAACAACTACGGATACCGGGAGCGGCACGACCTGGACTTCTCCAGCAAGGGGATCGAGGAATACCTGCAGAAGCTGGAAGAGGCCGGCGGGGGTGGCAGTTTATGAACATCCTGAACGTGCGGGAGTATATCGAGACGTTCCTGAAAATCCGCACGAAGGACGGAACCCTGATGCCGCTGCGGCTCAATCAGCCGCAGGATCGGATGTACCAGGCGGTCAAATCCCAGTGGGACGCCGGAAAGCCGGTGCGGATCATCGTCCTCAAAGCCCGGCAGATGGGGTTTTCCACCCTGACGGAGGCCATCATTTTCGCTATTACGGCCACCCGGTTCTATACCGACTGCATGATCGTCGCACACAAAGACGAGGCCACCGCCAACCTGTTCCGAATGTCCCTGCGTTACTACGAGAATCTGCCGGAGCCGATGAAACCCATGCGGAAGGCAAGCAACGCCCACGAGCTGGTCTTTGATAAGCCGGCCCACTACAAGGGCCGCCGGCCGGGCCTGGGGAGCTCCATCAAGTGCGCCACGGCAGGCGGCAGCGGTGTCGGCCGATCTGCCACGCTCCGGTGCCTCCACCTGTCCGAGTTCGCCTTCTGGCCGGGAGACAAGCGGGAGACGCTGGCGGGTTTGTCCCAGGCGGTGCCGGACAAGCCGGGGACCATGATTATCATCGAATCCACCGCCAACGGATACGACGAGTTCAAAAATCGGTGGGACGCGGCGGTGGAAGCCCAGCGGCGGGGCGAGGACGGCTACCTGCCCATCTTCTTTGCCTGGTACGAGATGGAGGAATACCGCCGGACCCCTCCCCCGGGATTTGAACGGACGCCGGAGGAGCAGGAACTGGCCGAAACCTTCCATCTGGACGACGAGCAGCTGGCCTGGCGGCGGTGGTGCATCGCCGCTAACTGCGGCGGAGACCTGGATCTGTTTCATCAGGAGTACCCGTCCACACCGGACGAGGCGTTTATTTCCACCGGCCGCTGCGTCTTCGACAAGGCGGAGATCGTGCTGCGGCGGGAGCAGGTGCGGGAGCTCCCCTGGGAACGGGGCGAGTTCCGTGCCAGGAAAGACGCAGCTGGAAAAATCGTCGGCTGGGATTGGGTACGGGACCCAAGAGGCGCTGTCCGCATCCTGAAAAAGCCGGAGAACGGCGTGCCCTATGTGATCGGCGGGGACACTGCCGGCACCGGAAGCGACTGGTTTGTGGGCCAGGTGCTGGACAACCGGACGGGAGAGCAGGTGGCGGTGCTCCACCACCAGTTTGGGGAGCGGATGTACGCCGAGCAGATGTACTGCCTGGGGATGTACTACAACACCGCCCTGATCGGTGTGGAGACCAACTACTCCACGTACCCGGAGATGAAACTGGAGGATTTGGGATACCCGAACCTGTACGTGCGGGAGCGCCTGGACAACTACACCGGAAAGATGGTGCCGGCCTTTGGCTTTGAGACCACGACCGTCACCAGGCCGGTGATTGTGGATGGGCTGAAAGACGCGGCCAGGGAGCACCTGGAGACCATCAATGACTACGAGACGTTGGGCGAGATGCTGACGTTCATTTATGACGAAAACTGGAAACCACAGGCGGAAGAGGGCGCTCACGACGATCTGGTGATGGCGCTGGCCATTGCCCACAAGATCAGGGTTCAGCAGCGGACCAGCGTGGAGCGGACCGCGGCGGCGGGGACTGCCGTGTGGACGCAGGATATGTGGGATGACTTTGACCGGGCGGACCCCCAGGGGCGGGAGCTCCTGCTGAAACTCTGGGGTACCCCGCGGAGATAGGAGAGCACGATGAAAACGAGAAAAGCGGCAGTCAGGCCGGCAAAACTGGATATTTGGCAGCGGAGGCTGGCGGACAGCGACGCAGCCTGGAAGCCGGAGATGGAGCGCATGGACCGGCGGGAGCACCTGTACAGCGGGGACCGGGAGCTCCGCGCCCTGACAAAGGGGGATGAGGGGCAGAAGGCTCCCCATATCCGGAATATCGTCTTTGAGAACATTGAGAGTCAGGTTTCCTCCGCCATTCCCTCCCCCAAGGTGACGCCGCGGCGGAAGGAGGACGAGGGGCTGGCAGACAAGATCGAGCACTGGCTGCGCTGCGAGCTGGACCGCCTGCCCTTCGAGACCATCAACGACCAGGCGGAGCGGACAGTCCCCATCCAGGGCGGCGTAGGCTTCCTGGTGGCCTGGGACAACCGGAAGCGGACCCACGACACGGTAGGCGAAGAGGAAGTGGCGATGCTGCATCCGAAGCAGTTCGCCCCGCAGCCCGGCATCTACACCGGCATCCAGGACATGGATTGGTTCATCGTCCGCCAGGCCGCCACGAAGGAGAGCATCCGGCGCCGGTACGGCGTGAATGTGGAAAACGAGGGCGAGCAGGAGCCCCAGGTGCGGGGCACCGGCGATGAAGACACGGCGGACGACGCTGTGACGATGTACATCGGCTACGCCAAAAACGACCAGGGCGGGATCGACCGCTATGTGTGGGTCAACGACATCGAGCTGGAGGACCTGGAGAACTACCAGGCGCGGCGTGTGCCGGTCTGTGCCCACTGCGGCCGGGTACGCCCCCTCCCCGGGCAGATCATCCAGAACCGGCAGGCCGTGGCGGAGACAGCGGAGACCAGGAAGCAGATCGCGGGCCGGGCCCTGGCCCTGCAGCTGGCGCAGGAGGTGGCGGCCGGTATCGGCGGAGGCCTGGAAGCCATGGCGGCGGAGGTGGCAGCAGAGCCGCCGGAGGCTGAGGCAGAACGGTACGACGGCGGACCATGCCCATGGTGCGGGAGCACGAACTGGACCACCAAAGAGCAGGAGTACGAAGAAGTGATCCTGCCCATCACCAACAGTTCCGGCCTGACGATTCCGGGCCAGCATCCGGAGATCGACGAGAACGGCCGGTCGGTCATGCGGCCTACCCGGATCCCTTTCTACCGGCCGGACGTGTTCCCGGTGGTGCTGCAGAAGAGCGTGAGCGTCTATGGCCAACTGCTGGGAAACAGCGACGTGGACGTGATTGAGGACCAGCAGAACACCACCAACCGCATGGAAAAAAAGATCATCGACCGTCTGGTGAAGGCAGGGACCCGGATTACGCTGCCGGCCAAAGCGACGCTGCGGACGGACCCGGTGGACGGAGAGCGATGGTTCCTGGATTCCCCGGCCGACAAGGCCATGATCGACGTGTACCAGTTTTCCGGAGACCTGCAGTACGAGCTGACGTACCTGGCGACGGTCTATGAAGAGGCCCGGCAGGTCCTGGGCATCACAGACAGCTTCCAGGGCCGGACGGACCCAACGGCCACCAGCGGAAAGGCCAAGGAGTTTTCCGCCGCACAGGCGGCGGGGCGCTTGGAGAGCAAGCGGACCATGAAGCAGGCGGCATACGCCCAGCTGTTCGAGCTGATGTTCAAGTTCTGGCTGGCGTACTCGGACGAGCCCCGGCCCATCAGCTACAAGGACAACGAGGGGAACACGGTCTTTGAGGAGATCAGCCGGTACGACTTCTTGAAGCAGGACGAGGATGGGCAGTTCTACTGGGACGACCAGTTCCTGTTCAGCTGTGACACCTCTGCCCCGCTGGCTTCCAACCGGGAGGCCATGTGGCAGGAGACTCGGATGAACCTGCAGACCGGGGCATTCGGCGATCCCAGCAGCACGGAGACGCTGATCCTGTTTTGGAGCAAGATGGAGGAGCTGCACTACCCCGGGGCCGGGTCCACCAAGAAATACCTGGAAGAGCGGTTGCGGCGGGAACAGCAGCAGGCCGCCCAGGCCCAGCAGATACAGCTCCAGATACTGGCCATGCAGGCCCAGCAGCGAGGGCGGCGGGACGCCGCATCCACAGTCAACCAAGGCAATCAGACGCCGACGGGTAGGTAAAAGGGCCCCCACCACGCGGGGCGTGGTGGGAAGAGGACGAACGACGGAGTGAGCGATATTCCCCGTGCACGGGGAATTGAGCGATATGGAGTCCGTGAGGACGAACGCATGAGAACGCGGGAAAATCTCAATCTGCAAGAAAGGAGGCGGCACCTGCATGAAGAACGGCGGCAAGCGCGGCGGCTTCGGCTACGTGGGCCGGATCAAGAACTCCGGGCCCCAGGTGGTACAGGCCCCCATCCAGACCACTGTGTCCAAGAAGGGCACAGTGAAGACGGGCAACGACCTCCGGAGCGGCAAGAAGTAACGGAGATCGAATAATCCGGGGCCGGGAGTGGCCCACCATTACGCAAGCCAACAGCGGGAAAATGGCAGCCGGCCAGAGGCCGGAACGGAGGCATTATGGCCGGATTTGAAGAGAGCGATCTGTATGCTGCGTTCGGGCTGGAGCAGCCCGCAGGCGGGAACGAACCGGGAGCCGCCGAACCGGGAGCGCAGGAAGGACAGGCACGGGGCACGGAGCCCGGAACGGGCGAAGCCCAGGAGCCGGCGCAGACCCAGGAGCAGGACCCCTCCCGGGATCAGGGAGACGGTGGGGCCCAGGGCGGCGCCGGCGGTGCCAGGGACGTTTCCGGAGCGTCCCAGGCAGAGGGCGGGCAGGAAGGAGAGCCCGCCCAGCAGACCAAGGAGCAGCCCCCGCAAGGGGGACGCGGCATCCGTAATGAGGCAGAGCCTCAAACGGCTGCCCAGCGGGCGGAGAATGCAGCCCGCCGGCGGCGGGAAGAGCAGCAGGCCGCCATTGACGCCGCCGTGAAAATGGCGGTGGAGGACGAGAGGGCCAGAACCAAAGGGCAGATGGAGGCCTTCTTTGCCAAGGCGGGGATGAAAAACACCGTCACCGGCAAGCCCATCACCACCCTGGAGGAGTTTGACGCCTGGCAGGCGGACTATGAAGCCGCCAGACTACAGAAGGACCTGAAGGCCGGGAAGCTGACACCGGAGGCCCTGCGGTCCGCGGTGGAACAGACGCCGGCGATCCAGGCGCTGAAAAAGCAGCAGGAGCAGCGGGCGGCGGAGGACGAGCAGCGCAGACAGGCTGAGGCCAAGGCCCGGGTGGACGCGGAGCTCGCGGAAATCCACAAGCTGGACCCCGCTATCAACACGGTGGAGGACCTGTTGTCCATGCCCGACGCCAAGGCGTTCTACGACCTGGTGCGCAAGGGCAACAGCTTCCTGGACGCCTACCGGCTGGCCAACTTTGACCGGCTGCAGGCGGCCCGGGCGGAAGCGGCCCGGCAGCAGGCCATGAACAACGCCAGGGGCAAGGACCACCTGACCGGCACCGGGACCCCCCAGGGGACCGGGGCGGCCACGGTGCCGCCGGACGAGATGCAGGCATTCAAGCTCTTCAATCCGACGGCCACGGAGGCGGAGATCACCGCCTGGTACAACAAGCACAAGAAATGAGCGGCGCCCCGGGAGACCGAGGCAGCGTGAAAAGGAGGAAACCATGTTTCAGCCCTGGAAAAGCGACAACGGGGCTGTGCTCCCCTGGGAGTATCTGCCGGCGGAGGCCGGCACCTACCACGTGGGGCAGGCCCTGAACCTGGACGCCACCACCGGCCATCTGGAGGCCGTGGCGGCGGACCTGGATACCACTCCCCCCTACATCTGCAACGCGGAGGTAAAGGTGGAGACCGCGGGGACCCCCATCCCCGTGTCCCGGACGAGCCGGGACGTGATCTATGAGACCACCCTGCAGGCGGCGGCCGCGGGCACCGTGGCGGGCAGTCGGCTGGTGGTCAAGAGCGGCGGCACGCAGGTGGGCGCCGGGGACGGCACCTTTGAGGTGGTCAGCCTGGACGGCACCACGGCAGGCAGCATCGTTCGCGGCCGATTCGTGGACCCGAAGCCCGCGGCGGGCGGCGGTGGCTAATCACCGACCTGCCGAGAAAGGAGAAACAAGACAATGCCTATTAGACTTACATTTTCCGAGGGGTCTGGCCTGAATGACAGCGTGTACGGCAAGTGCCAGGCCCCCATCCGGATGTTCCTGGAGAAGCGGGGCGAGGCCTTCGAGCAGGAGAGCGTCGTGGAGCGGCTGTTCCTGATGGGTACATCCGAGAACTACGGCGACCTGCTGACCAGCATGACCGCCATGGCGGGCTTTGAGCCCGTGGGTGAGAACGGCGCCTATCCCGAGGACTCCATGCAGGAGGGCTATCAGAAGCTGCTGGTGTATGAGACCTGGAAGGATTCCTTCTCCATCTCCAAGGAGATGATCGAGGACTCCAAGCTGATGGACCTGCGCAAGCAGCCGGGGGCCTTTATGACCAGCTATCACCGGACCCGGGAACTGTTCGGCGCGGCCCTGTACGGCGGCGCCATCAAGGCGGCCACTACGGCGCAGTTCAAGGGCAAGACCTTTGACATCACCACGGCGGACGGCCAGCCGCTGTTCTCCGCGGCACACCCCGCCAAGGTGTCCGGCCCCGCCCAGTGCAACCTGTTCAAGGACGCCTTCTCCGTGGATGCCCTGGGCCAGATGGAGACGGCCATGCAGATTTTCTGCGGCGACACGGAGGAGATTCTGGACGTGTCCCCGGACACCATCCTGATCCCCGATCTGGCCAGCCTGAAGAAGGATGTGTTCGCGGCCATCGGCGCCGACAAGGACCCGGCCACCAGCAACAACGCCTTCAACTATCAGTTCGGCCGCTGGACCGTGATCTGCTGGCCCTATCTGAACAAGTTCATCACGGCCGGCACCGCGCCCTGGATCCTGCTGGACAGCAAGTACAACGAGCAGTACGGCGGCGCTGTGTGGAACGACCGGATTCCGCTGGCGGTGCGGAGCACCATCGACGAGAACACCGACGCCAACGTGTGGCGGGGCCGTTCCCGCTGGAACGCCACGTTCAACGACTGGCGGTTCGCCGCCATCGGCGGCATCTCCACGGGAGAAGAGCTCCCCGACTAAGCAACACCCGAAGCGGGCGAAGGTACGCCTCCGCCCGCTTTTCCACAAGGAGGCAACCATGAAAATCTGCGTGTACGCCATCGCCAAAAACGAAGAGCAGTTCGTGGACCGCTGGATGGACTCCATGCGGGAGGCGGACTGGGTGTGCGTGCTGGACACCGGGAGCACGGACCGGACCGTGGAAAAGCTGGCGGACCGGGGCGCCGTGGTGCGGCAGGAGGCTGTCAGCCCCTGGCGGTTTGATGCGGCCCGCAACCGCTCCATGGAGCTGATCCCGCCGGACACGGACATCTGCGTGTGCACGGACCTGGACGAGGTGTTTCGGCCCGGCTGGCGGAAGCTGCTGGAGAATGCCTGGGAGCCGGGAGCAGAACAGCTCCGGTACACCTATATCTGGAGCTTCGGCCCCCGCGGAACGCCGGGCACTACGTTCCTGCAGGAGAAAATCCACGCCCCCGGCGTGTTCCGCTGGCATCATCCGGTACATGAAGTGCTGCGGAGGACAGACGGGCAGCGCACCTGGAAGACAGCGGTATGTCCGGAGATCGTGCTGGAGCACTATCCGGACCCGAAGAAAAGCCGGGCGGAGTATCTGCCGCTGCTGGAACTGTCCGTCCGGGAGGATCCGGAGGACGACCGGAACGCCCACTATCTGGGGCGGGAGTATATGTTCCACGGACTGTACGCGGAGGCCATCCCGGTGCTGAAGCGCCACCTGGAAATGCCCGGAGCCGTGTGGCAGCCGGAGCGGTGCGCCTCCATGCGCTTTCTCTCCCGGTGCTATCTGTCTATGGGCGACAGGCGGCAGGGCATGGTGTGGGCGCTGCGGGCCATCGCAGAGGCACCGGAGCTGCGGGAGCCCTGGGTACAGGCGCAGGAGGCAGCCTACGCGGCGGAGGACTGGGAGGGCGTGGTCTACTACGGCCGGCGGGCCGTGGACATCACCGAACGGTCCGGCTTCTATATCAACGAGGACAGGGCCTGGGGCGCCTATCCCTGGGACGCCATGGCGTATGCCTGCTACCGGATCGGGGATCTGCGGGCGGCAGGAGCATACGGAGAGCAGGCGCTGCTGGAGGAACCGGACAACCCGCGGCTGCTGGAGAACATGCGCTTCTATGTGGGAAACAAGGGAGGCGGATACGAATGAAGGTCAAGGATGCCATCGCGGCGGCGGATGCCGTGAAACCCAACGCTTTCAGCGAGGAGACGAAGTTCCAGTGGCTGCGCCGCATGGAAGGCTGCCTGCAGGCGGAGGTCTTTTTGATGGCGCCGGCGCAGATCCGGGAGCTGGACTTGCAATATCCGGCGGATATGGACCGGGAGCTGTTGGTGGATCCTCCCTACGACGATCTCTATCCGCTGTATCTGCAGGCCAGGATCGACGCGGAGAACGGAGAGTATAACAAGTACGCGGACTCCATGACCATTTACAACAGCGCGTACACGGCGTTTGTGTGCTGGTTCTGCCAGCTATACGATCCTGCGGAGGGATATTACGGCGAGGAGGCGAGACGGCATGAGGTGGAGTGAGCGCGGCGGACCGCCGTACAACAACCCTCCCTACTATCTTTCGGCCTACGGCCTTGCGGTGAAGCACGGCTTCAAGGGAACGGAGGAGGAATACCTGGCATCCCTGAAGGGAGAGACCGGGGAGACGGGTCCCACCGGACCCACAGGAGCACAGGGGCCGACAGGTCCCATTGGAGAAACCGGACCAACTGGGCCGGTTGGACCGACAGGCGCGGCCGGAGCGGCAGGTCCCACCGGCCCCACAGGAGCCCAGGGGCAGACAGGCCCTGCCGGAGAAGCCGGGCCAACGGGACCGACAGGCCCGACAGGAGAAACCGGAGCCACAGGTCCCGCGGGGCCAATGGGGCCCACGGGACCGGCAGGCGGCCCCACCGGCCCGACAGGACCTGCGGGGCCCAGCGGACAGGCCGGTGCGGCCGGCCCGACAGGACCAACGGGGCCCGCCGGAGCGGCTGGTCCAACAGGCCCCACCGGTCCGGCGGGAGAAAACGGCGTGACCTCCTTCAATGGCCGGCGTGGCGTGGTGGTGCCCCAGTCCGGGGAC
>ENA-UBDJ01000079-UBDJ01000079.1-human-gut-metagenome-genome-assembly--contig:-NODE-79-length-50591-cov-26.084098_pt1 | contig 50591 bp, 48 predicted proteins | sample MGYA00244279_ERZ654774 | MGnify/ENA primary metagenome ERZ654774 (study PRJEB26926, sample SAMN06164701) | human gut metagenome | biome: ENVO:00009003; feature: ENVO:2100002; material: ENVO:00002003...
ATTTTGCACTCGTAAAAACTACTCATTTAAATTTCTCCTTTCAAATCCTTCCTCGCCGGTCATCAGCTCGATACACCTCAGTGCAAGCATCAGCTTGACATCGTGATTTCTTGTGCTGTTGATCTCACATCTCAGCTCGTCCGACCTTCGTATATTCTCCTGGTATCCGACCTCTGCCTCGTGATTTTTCCTTGTTTTGTCTGCGTCCTTGCGATAATCACAAAGATATGCGTCCTTACGCTCTTTGCAAAGTCCCTTCGGAAGCTGACCGCTGCGGTAGATACTGCCGAGCTGTGACAGCTTATCAAAGTATTTATACTCGGCAGGCGGAAAGTCGGTATAATCAAGCGTGTTTTCGTATGCCATATGCTCCAGCTTTTCAAATGTTGCCGGATCATTGAAATTTATCTTCTTCATAATCATTCGGTGTAAGGTGGTGAAGGGTTTTGCCCGTTTTCCAACACCTTTTATATATATTTATTTTTTTCATTTTCCGTATGAAAGGTTAGAAAAACCCTTAAACCCTTCACCACCCTTCACCCTCCTTTCAGCTTATAGCTATTCCGATGTAACAATTACCATTTTTTGCTCGCACCTTAGGATACTTTTTCGACAATTCAACACCAAACTTCGTATTTGACATCTTATACTCGTTATTGTCATCGCACCACTGCGCATACGCCGCATAAAGCACGTTAGCCTGCGCATAGCAGTCCTTGCCCTCTGTACACCTGTCCTCGACAAAAGCGGAGATAACATCCATCTCTCTGCGGTACTCCTTGACCATAGCGACTACCGCCTTCGGCATATGCAGCCCCTCAGCCTGATACAGTACGCACCCCTCTACTGCCCAGCGGAAGATAGCGGGCAGCTCACGGCACAGCTTATATTTAAGACGTGGGTCTTTCTTTTCTTCGGGTATTTGTACAGTGAACGGTATCATATGCACTCTGCGCCAGATACCTGTGTCTGTGCCTCTGATTATCGGCTTATGATTAGTTGCCATCCACAGTTTGAATTCGGGCTTGAACTCAAACTCATCGCCGTACAGCTTGCGGGCAGTAACTATATCATCGCCTGTAAGCTGCTTCAGCAGACCCTCGTTGATACGCACGCCCTCGTTAGGCTCTACAGACGTAACAAACCTTGCGCCTTTAAGACGTGCTATATCGCTGTTTATGGCACTGCTCTGATTACTGCGTACCATTATTGTTTCCGGCTGGATATTGCTTGCGTAGTCGCCCATAATTGCACGGATAATATCAAGAAACGTTGATTTACCGTTTCTGCCCGTGCCGAACAAGAAGAATACGCACTGCTCCGCCGTTGAGCCTGTCAGCGAATAGCCGACCGCCTTCTGAACATATCGTATAAGGTCCTTGTCGCCGCCGAATATCTCGTCAAGAAATTTCAGCCACTGCGGACAGTCGGCGTTGCTCGTGTACTCTGCCGACGTGATACGGGTGAAGTATGCTTCCGGCTTATGCTCACTCAGCGTACCGCTTTTCAGGTCAAGAACACCGCTCGGAGTATTAAGCACCATCTTGTACTTATCCATCTGTGCCGGCACGATTGGAACGTGGTGCTGTGCTTCTTTAAGCATTGCCGATTTTGACTTGTTGCTTCGGCTTGATTTCAGGTGTTTTTCAAAGCTCTTTGCCATATCTCCGCCGTCCTCAGCGTCCATCTGCTCATATGCCTTAGCCTCTGCCTTCATCGCAAGTACAGCCTTATCGGCTATGCGCTCTATTGTTCCGCTGTTGTCGTAGCACCACTTCCTGCCGTCATAATACAGCCAGCGCTTGTCTGTATAACTGTAGCGGATCTCCTTGCCGAATAAGTCTATAAGCCGTTCTGCGTTCCCTGTATCGTCAAACGTGTACAGCTTTACAGGCTCGTCCTGTGCTGTATCGAGCTTTGCGTGTACAACAGAGCTTTCACCTGTGAACCTTGCCGTAAACTGCGGTGATTTCTGTGCCGGTTCGTATACCTTCTCACAGTCGGCTATGGCTTTTTGTATCGTTATTGCACCGTAGGTACTGCCCGACTGCCGTCTGTCCCATTTCTCACGCATAAGCCCCGACTGTCTGTATATACAGTCCATCATATCCGCATCACACCTGCACCAGAACGCAAGCATATTACAAAGCGCCATATCAGCCTCAGACTGTGACACATATCCTGAATAATCGCCCTGCATAAGCGCATTGAAGCGTGGTGCGTTCTTTGCTTTTCCGGCGAGAGTTATAATATCATTTGCGGTTGCCGGAAGTGCCGGCACATAAGCACGGGGTACAGCGGAAGGCTCACGCCCTCCGCCTATGTACTTTTCGTGCAATGCCTTGATAGCCTCTGTGCATTCGTTTATATCCATATATTCGGCGCACGGATTGCCCGTCATAACGAAAAATCTGCCTGTTTCGTACATTTCGACATTGCCTCGTCTGCGTCCCTGCTTCGGCAGGTTTCCTTTGCAGATTATGTGAATGCCTTTGCCGGACTGCGACAGCTCGGTATATGACTGGAGTGTTGTTATAAATTCGGTGATAATGTTGTTTTCGCCGGTTTTGAATGCGGCTATCTCGTCACCCACTCCGTCAATATCCACACCGAAATACTCGCAGTTTCCGAACATGAATCCGACACCTGCAAAACCTGCCGAAGCCGCTACAGCCGTATTGAAATCCGACCATGTGGACGGATCGTTGGAGCGGGCAAGTTCGCCCGTATGAGGATTGATCGGAAGTTTTTTTATCTTACCGCCTGCCTCATCGGGTACAGCCTGCCAGCACACCCAGTTTGAGAGCTTTTTAAGCTCATTGGGAATATATTCGTACATTATTTCCCCCATCAGAACGGATAGTCACCGTCATCTTCCGTAACTGCTTCCGTTGTTGTGGTTGCCGCAAAGCTCTCGTTTTTCGGCGCTGATACGGTATCGGCGGTCACGGCGGTCTTGAACTTATGCTTGCAGTCGGGGTGCTGTGTCGGTTCAAGATAGCTTACCTTTTCTCTTGTGGTGCCCTTATCGTCCGTTTCGTGCTTTACTACAGCTATCACACACTTGCCGACAAGATCGTCGCAGTATTCCGCAAGATCCTTGTATTCCTTGCCGTCAGTGAGCTTTGCGGCCTTGCCTACTGCCATAAGTCTGCCGAACGTATAACCGTTTACCGCAAGGTCTTCCTTTGTAGGCTCTTTAGCCTTCCATATTTGATAAAACAAGCAGGCGTTGCCGTATTTCTGCTCCGGAATATCATTCCTTATCGTCAGTCTGAAGCTCAGCGATGTACTGCCGCTCTTATATGTTTTCTCGTCTACGCTTGTGATTATCGTTTCATATCTGCCTTCGGGCTTGAGCGCACTCGTAGCCGCTGAATTGTTCTGTGAAAATGCCATATTATTTATCCTCCGTTATAAGTCTTATTGCGTCTTCTGTGCTTCTGCATATACCTGCAACAGCACCCGAACGACGCATTTTTTCAATAAAATTCTTCTGTTCGGGGCGAATACGTCCCGTTTTTGTCTTTACCTCTATGAATATTGCCTTTCCGTCCGACTGCCTTACGCCGAACAGGTCTGAAAATCCGACCGGTACGCCCGTGTCAAAATATCTGCCGTCAAATGTTCTGCCCTTGCCGACGTTAATGCGGAATATCACACAACCGTTCTCGGACAGCGCACGTCTGACAGCATTCTGGATACTGTGTTCTTCTGTCAATAGATAAAACCTCTCTTTCTTGCTTCGTAAAACGCCCAGCCCCTCTGATACCCTTTCTTTTTTGCGTATGCAAGCAGATCGGAATAGGACGAACAATCATCGGGACTGCTGAAATCCAGCCTGAAGCCCTCGATATGAATAAGCTCGGTGCTTTCGCTTGTTTCTATCTCACGGCTCTTTACCGGGAAAACATATCCGCAGTGAGGGCAGATACAGGGCTGACCGGGTGGCGGCGCTCCGAATGTATAGTAACATTCGGGACACTGTTTCACCTTTTCGGCATTCTCCGCAGCTTCTTTCTTTATGTTGCGCTTGCGCTTTTCAAGCGACCACAGGCGGTCATCATCGGGCATTCCGAAGCGTGCGTAATTGCCGACATGATCAAGAATTATCGCACGCTTGCCCGGTCGATAGCGCATACATCTCATTGACTGCTGAATGTACAGCGTAAGAGATTGAGTGGGACGGAGCAATATCGCACATTCGCAGTCGGGAACGTCAAAGCCCTCCGATATTAAATCGACATTGCAAAGTATCGTTATCCGTCCTGCTCTGAAATCCGAAATAATACGATTACGCTCTGCATCGGGAGTTGTACCGTCAATGTGTACGGCGTTTATGCCTGCTTCTCGGAACGCTTCGGCGGTAGCGAGCGAGTGCTTAACACTTGAGCAGTAGCAGACGGCTTTCTTACCGTCTGCAAGCTGTCTGTAGTATCCGATAACATCACCGAATACAGCCTTTTTGATCATTGCCTTTTCAACGTCTGCCGTAACAAACTCGCCCATTTTGATATGAAGCCCCGATAAGTCGGCTACGGACGGTGCATAGTAGTCATACGGTGCAAGACAGTTGTGATCAATAAGCCATTTGGTAGACGGCCCGATTATCAGCTTGTCGTTGACATCACCCAGACCGTCACCGTTGAGGCGGACAGGCGTTGCCGTTACCCCCACACGAAGCACATCGGGGAAAGCGTCATAGATTTTCTTGTACGACAGCGCAAGGCTGTGGTGATTTTCGTCTGTAATGATAAGCGCAGGCTTTGACAGTTTTTTTATCCGCCGTGCTGCCGTCTGCACCATCATCACGTCACAGTAGTTCATATCAACGCCCCAGCGTATGAACGTCCTTATTATCTGCTGAACAAGCTCCTGCCTGTGTACAAGAAACAATACCTTTTTCCCGTTGAATGTAGTCCGCCGTGCTATCTCTGCTACTATCACCGACTTACCGCCGCCGCACCCGAGAACAATGCAGGGAGCGTGATAACCCTCACGCCACGCCTGCCTTGTCTGCTCGACAAGCTCACTCTGATACGGTCTTAGCGGCATTCTGCTTTTCGACCTCCTTCTTTGCACACGCTATGCACAGCTTTCTGCCGAATTTTGCAACCGAGCTTTCAACCATTTCCGCTACCGTATGCTTAGGTGTCGGCATAATGACAGCGCCGCATTCTTCACATCTGTCGGGCTCTGCACCCTCGCTGAGCCATGCGCCGAGCTGAGTACCTAAATCTTCGGTGATAACGCCCGACCACTTATCGAGGAATGTTGTGTCTTTTGAAAGACTTGCGATATGCTCCCTGTTTATCTGAAATGCTATGTCAAATTCATACTCGGTGTTATCACGCTGCACCGGCGCAAGTCCTATCTTGACGGGAACGGTCTTGCCCCTGTCGTTGATTTCCATAGCATAGCCCATCTTGGTACGCAGTGTAATGATTGTGTGGCAGTTGACCGACAGTATGGTATTGACAAGATTGTTCTGTATCTTTCCTGCCTCGTCCCATGCGGTATAATCGTTCTTTCCCTGACGCTGTGCTATCTGTGATTTGATGTCAAGCACTCCGCCCTCGTTATCCCATGCGTGTGAAAAGCTGTCCACTATTATTACGCCGTCCTCCCCGACCGCCTCAGCCGCCTGTCTGACGTACTCTATGTACTTTTCGGGCGAATACGGCGGTGTAAGCGGGGCATAGAGAAATTCTCCCGTGCCGAGATCGTGACGATCGGCATAGAATCTGCCACGCTCGTGTTCTGTATCTATAAGGGCAACCTTGCCCCAGTTGCCCGTTATGCCCTTTGCGAGATAGAGCGACGAAAGCGTTTTACCGCTTCCCGACGGTCCCATGACCGCAATTCTCGCCTTTGATTTCTTTCTTGTTACGGGTGTAAATATATTGCTCATAGCTACCTCACTTTATCGTTATATACGGCTTTTTCTCAAGATGTACGGCAGGGAGCTTTTCTCCGCTGTCGAGCAGCTTCTTGACCTCTGACTTGCATATGGTCGGTTTGCTGTACTTTATCAGCAATTCGTTGAATGTTTCGGCATAGTCAATAAACTGCCGCTCATCGTCAATAACCACACTGTCACGTCCCTCTGAGAACGTTATTTTTGCTCTCGGCATATCGACCTTTTTCAGCCTCATTGCCTGCATATCCTGTAACAGACGCTTTTTCAGAAACTCTGCCTTTTTGCGCTTTGTCTTTGCTCTTGCCGTCTGTTCCTTAGCTTCAAGCTCGTGGTTGTCTGCCTCACGCTCAAGGGATTTTATGAAGCAGGCGATGTTTTCGGCCTTTTCACTGAACTCACCCTCGATGCCTTCGAGAGTGTCAAACCACATCGTCAGCATATCGGCCTTGTATGCTTCAAGGTCAGCAATGACCTTGCCGTCATCGTCTATATACTCACCGTCAGCATTGGTGTCAGGTTCGTAGTCATTTATAGCGTCAAACGCATCGAAAAGTTCGGCAAACCTGCCGGTTATATCATATAATGTACTGCTCATACGATTTCCTCCGTCATTTTCTCGAAAAACTGCTTTGCCTTTGTCACGAATAATTCGTGATTACTGTCTTCGGAATTATTGTCGATGAAATCGCAGAGCCGTTTTGCCGCATCAATAGCTGTTGCAAGGTACGCTTTAAATGTTTCCTTGCTGTCGGGTACGCTCACCGTAAGCTCTGACTGCTCACGCTTAGCGGCTTCAAGTTGACTGCGGAGATCTTCAAGTTTCTTTTCGCTTTCGGCCTTCAGGTTATTCATTTGCTCAGTATGCTCACGGTTTAAGCGGATAGTGTCCTGTAATGCGTCCTCCTGCACCTTGTCAAGCTGCTGCTCATAAGTCTTGCAGATATTATCAAACGCTGTCTTGTCCATAACGCCGTCCTTAGCCGGCTCGACAGCAACTTCAACAGGACGGTTTTCAAGCTCCTTTATCTCGGCTTCGAGCGCCGCTATCTGCTGTGACAGTGCGTTCTTGGCTTTTTCAAGTGATTTTGCCTGCTGAGCGGCGGCGGATGCTTCGGCTTCGGCGGCCGACTTATCGGCTACCGCCTTATCCTTTTCCGCTCTTATCTGCCTTATCTGCTGTTCAAGCTCACGGACGGAGGTGTTTTCAAGGTCGGTGTTCTCGGTTATTTCTGTACGTTCTTCTTCAGAAAGGGAAGATAAAAGATAGAGTTTTTTCACTCCGATTTGTGTCCCCGGGGACACAAAATCAGACGGCAATTTCTCTATTACTTCTATATAACGATAAACCTGTCTGCGTTTGATTCCTGTTTCCTTTTCGCAGTAATCCTCGAATGTGTTATACCCCAGTTCCTTATAGAGCTTGCTGTCCCTCATCTCTTTAAAGCCTATGCACATCTCATACAGGCTCTGCTGTGCTACCTGTGCCGCCGCTTTAATGTGATAGTTAAGGTTTACTGCCTTGACATAATCGTCTGTTACCGCCTTTTCTGTATCCGCAGGCGGTGTGCGAAGTCCGGGAATTATCATGTTGTTTTCCTCCTTGATTTTGTTTTTGATTTTTTCGCCGCAATACCGTCAAGGTACTGCTGATATTTCTTCTCTACATTGATTATTTCCTGTGGCTTTTCCTGCCCGCCGTTTGTAACCCAGTTGTTTTTATAACCTCTGCACTGGACTATTTTATAGTCGTTTGATACCTCCATCGTGTAGTACGGCTCGTCCGGTGCGGATTTTCGACGAAGAAACATAATCGTCAGCTTGCCGGTTGCGTGCCTTTCGGCGTAGCCGCCGACACAATGGCTTAGTTTCTGACCTTCGACGACTATTTCGTCCGTGCTGTCAGGCTGACGGATAAAGTATTCATCGGTTGCAAACTCAAGCATTTTCCGCTTCAACTTCAGAGCGTTCAGCTGCTTGGCCAGTTTAGCGTTTTTCTTTGCTTTTTCTTCAAGCTCCCGTGCCTGTCGCATAGCTTCTGCACGGTCGTGAGCCGCTTTCAGATTTTTCGGAAAGCATATCTGTCTGTCGCTGAAATCGGCGTTGAAGCTCTGCATTATACGGACATAATCCGAATAATCATCGATATTTACATTCTGCTTTAAAATGTACTTCGCAATTTCGTATTTGTCGGTCTTGAGTTTTCTCTTGAGGCTGTCGAGTGTGCCAAATGAATATCCTATATGTTTATTTATTTCTATAAGACGGTCAAGGCTGGTAATCTTAGAAAATTCTTCTTTTATTCTAAGATAGTCTCTGTACCCGATTTGCCCTTTGCGAATCGCCCGCATAACATCTTTTGTTACGCCGAGCATTTTGTGCGGTTCGGTTTCAGCCCAGTTGATCATGTCTTCATTGTACTTAACACTGCTATATAAGCCACACTTAATGAGTGCCTCAACATTTTTGTGTGCCTGCCAGAATTTCAGATATGATATGCTTCCGAAGTTCTCGCTTATTGCCGAATGAGCACAAGCTGTTCCTTTTAATGCAGGAAAATTAACGAAGCTGTAACTGCTATAATTGGGAAATACAGGCTCGCTAAATTCCGCTCGTAGCCCCCAGCCTGTCACTACCTTTGCGTAGTAACCGTTTTTACTCTTCCATGCGTATTTAGGACCATAACGGAACGCTTGATTTGCCGTGAATAAATACCGCTGAACCTCATTGATTGCAATATGCGGCATAATTTCACGAGCGTTAAAAAGCAGCGTAACCGTATAAAACCGTATGTACAGATTATCGGTCTTGTCGTCTGACAGAAACACTCCGACATTTGATTTGCACTCAACAACCGAGCCGTGAAAATTGTGATAATTGTATATCGCAGTGACAGTTTCGTCACAGCTTGTACAGAAAGTAGTCTGCCTATGTTTAACTGAGCTGTCATACTCACCGGGATACAGCTTTTCTTCGCATGCCGTGCAATATGCTGTGCCGCCATTATCTATAATAAGATACTTCATCGGCAACGTCTTTCTAATTTCACGTTCAAGCTCTGCTGTAAGCGGCGGGAAATTGTCTGTATAGCTTTCGGCTTCTTTTCTTGTCATATTGCCGCACCTCAGAAATCGAGCAGGCTGTCAAGGTCAAGCTGTAGCTTGCCGCTGTCTGCTTCTGTGGAAGTTTTGCTGTTGCTGAATCCGTTATCACCGAGATCAAGTGTCATAGTGCATTTTATATCCGCACCGGGAAAGTAAAACGCAACAGCACGCTTGTATACTTCGAGATCTTCGAGACTTGCGCCTGCACCTTTGACCGTTGCCTTGAGGCAGTCGGCAAAAGACTTGCCTGACTGCTCTATGGCCTGTTTAAACTCTGCATTCTGCTCGCAGAATTTGCAGATAGTCCTTAAAACAGCGTTTTTTACTACTGTTTCATACTTGCCGAGCTTTGCGTCTGTCAGCTCAGCTGTAAGTTTTTCTTTCATATCCATTGACTTTTTCCTTTGCCAGTGTTATACTGGTGTTGTGTAAAATTTGCTTTGCTCCCTCCGGGGAGCTCTTTTTTTATTCTTCTTCGATGCTTTCGACATCGTACCCGCATTCCGGGCAACACGGTAATGTTTCCCAAGCCGGCGCGCCGTGACACTCGCCACGATACTCGGTGTAGTGTCCAAGCTCTGATGCTGAGCCCGTCCAGTCGCAACGTTCGCATTTATACACGCTTCTTCCCTCTCTTTCTTCGTATCTCCGCTACCTGCTGTGCTCTGCGGAAGTGTACCTTGTCGGCGAGCTTCTGACCGTCCTTGAGTGACCGCCACTCACCGTAGCTCAATCCTGCTCTTGCCGCTTCATCGGCATCACGCTCGAGGAGGGCGTTAGGGTTATTTGCTTTCACTTGCTTTTCTTCTTTTTATTGATTTTCCGTGTGACCTCTGGGATAGAATCACCGCACACGATGTTGCTTGCAAGCAGCTGAGCCGCCATTATCCCTGACAAAGCGGGTGACTTTGGGAATTTCGCTATGTACATATCAAATAGCCGTTGTCTTGCTTCTATAACGTTGTCCATCTGAATATCAATACCGTAAACGCTTTTTAGTGCTATCAACCCGTCCTGCCAGTTTTTGCACAATTCAAGCTTTCGTGCAAGTATTTCTGCCAAGAAATTCCCCGTGCCACAGGCGGGCTCAAGAAATGTTGTGTCTATGCTCGCCCACATTTCTTCGGGTACCAAATCGCACATATCCTTGACGATGTGTGCCGGCGTAAAAACCTCGCCGAAATCACTTACACGCTGTTTACTTTTTATCAGCTTCTCAGTCATCGTGTACAAGCACCTCCGAGCGACTTGCCATAAAAGCGTCAAGCTTTTCGTACTTGCCTGATGATAAACATTTCAGCGACCATTTTCCCTTGCGCATTTCTACAAAGTAGTAGTAGATGCTGCTTATTTCGTTGTCTTCGCCTTGGAACTTCAGGGTATCGTACTCGTAGATTTTCTTGCCGTTCTTGTCTTTAAAGCCTGTAAATCCGGGAGCAAGATTAGCACCGAGCCAGTCGAAAGCCTTTATTCCCGACTGTTTCCATTCTTCAAGGAGCTTGCAACATTCTTCTTCCGTGCTATTCATCAGCACATCGTAGTTAGTCATCATCTCTTGTGACCTCCTATCATATCCCTATACCATACCTTCATAAGCCACCCCAGCCCGTACCAGACCGCAACAGCGACTATTGCAACGGGTAACATCTCGCCGCCTACAGCGAGGTATCCACGCTCTTGGAAAGCCACATCCATAAACAGCAGAGCTGTTATGTTGCACGCAAGAGCCGTTACAATTGCCTGTACTGCTCTTGCGAGTATGTACAGGATAACTTGTTTCTTCATTACGCTTGTCCCTCCATATAATTTCTCAGTACCGATTTCTCAACGAACCAGTACTTTCCTACCTTCTTTGCACCGGGTATCTTGCCCAGTCTGCAGTACCTTGTGACTTCGGGTATCGTGATACCCATAAGCCCTGCAAGGTACTCCTGCGACAGCATCACGGGCAAGAAGTCCCAGTTGCGTACTTGCGTCTTAATGCTTGCCATTGTGTACCTCTTTTTCCTTGCGTCTTACGCTGTCTTGTCCTTTACCTTATCGCCGTATGCCATTGATATAGCAAGCAGTTGCGCCGCTGTCGCATTTATCAGTGCGGCGGCAAGTTTTTTCTCGTGCTCTGGGAGCTTCTCATAGAGCTCGGTTGCGATTTTTACATCATCATTTTTCGTCATATTTATACCTCCTTTACATTATTTCCTTGCTGTGGTATAATCACCTCGAAAGGAGGTGATTATATGTTTGAGATAACTGGTATCGACGAGTTTCAAAAGGAAATCGCCAAATTTGAAGAACGTCTTGATAAGCTTTCGGAAAAAACATCAATCAAATTTTCTGAAATGTTTACTTCCGAGTTTATGTCACAGTATACTGATTTCGCAACGCTTGACGAAATGCTTGACAATTTTGGCTATGCGGATTTCTCTCAGGAAGAGTTTGAAGCAATACCTGATGATGAAATCAATGCAAAAGTTGCAAGCCACACAAAGTTTTCTACTTTTCAAGAAATGCTTGACAAAGGTTGCGAACTGTACTGTGAGCGACAGCTTATGATTTAATCTTCAACCTTAAGCGAGCCGATGATCTCCTTTGCTTCTTTAAGTAAAGAGAGTAAGCGGCTCACTTTTTCTTCTGCCTCGTCAAGAGCGCTTGTGTCAACGTTTATCGTCAGCGGCTTCATTTTGCTCACCTCGCTTTCTGTGATTTTTATTATAGCACCATTTTTACTACAAGTCAACAATTTCATAGCATTAAATTTACTGTTTTATAGCCAAAGTTTACCGCTTGCTTTTGTGCTAATTGCACAATTACTGCTATTTTGTCACTCGGCCAATAAATTTTGTGTTGACGAGTAGCATTATTTTTGCTATAATATAACCAAAGGAGGTGATACAGTGAAAGAGCAGTTACAGCAGTTGCGAAAATCAAGAGGCTTGACGCAAGACGATTTAGCGGAAATACTCGGTATAAGTCTTAGTTCTTATCAAAAATACGAGCGAGATGCTATCAGTCCTTCGTATGAAACACTATGCAAAATCGCCGACTTTTACCATGTAACTACAGATTACTTGCTCGGCCGTGAGCCTGCAACTGACCCTTTTGATATGTTACAATTGCCCGAAGATCAGAAAAGCGTTATGGAACGATTTGCAAGCTTTCCCGACGATGTAAGAGCGATAATTCTCGATGCTATCAAAGAGCTTGCAGAAGCGGCAAAGAAACGTCAGAAGTTAGACACTACAACAGCATATACAGCGGCTCGTGACGGAGATGCCCCGGGAACAGTTGAATTGCCAAACGAAAAAGTAACTCAGTTGTTAAATGCAGAAACCAAAAACAACGATTACTAATCCCATTGATTAAAAATCACCTCGTGTCGCATAATAGACATGAGGTGATAAATCTATGGAAATTAAACGATACAACATTGTCAGGAACACCTGCTGGAAGTGCCTTATAGAATGCAATGTTCGTACTCTCCTACACCGCTCGGTGAAATATGCACGCACTACGGCATAGGTATAGTCAACGACAGCGACGTAAAGCTTCTCCGTGAGGACGAAAGCGGAAGGATTGTGTGCGTCAGCAATACGATACGCATAATCGTCAACGACAGACACCCTATACAGCGCAGAAGATACACGATAGCTCATGAGCTCGGGCATTATCTGCTGGGGCATCTCGGCACTGATGTTTCACAGTTAAACCGCAGGCGTTACGATATAAAACCGGGCAAAGAGAGCGAAGCAGACGCATTTGCCGCTCGTCTTCTTGCTCCTGCGTGTGTCCTTTGGGCGCTGGATCTGCACACTGCAGACGAGATAGCAGGACTGTGCAATATGTCAGTACGAGCGGCAGGCTACAGAGCGGAAAGAATGAAAAAACTGTACCAGAAGAACAACTTTTTGAAATCTCCGCTTGAAAAAAAAGTCTACGAACAATTTAAGCCATTTATAAAGGAAAACACCCGCCACTAAAGGCGGGTACATAGGAGGTGGAGGTCAGAATGGCACGGATAAAAAACAAAGCCCGTGATGACGGGCGCTTGCAGTCTAAGGTGTACATCGGCACCAAGAACGGCAAGAAACAGTATAAGTATGTGTATGCTACAAACACGAAAGAACTTGAGCAGAAAGTACAGGAGCTGAAAACAAAACTGAATAAAGGTCTTGACCTCACGGCCGACCGTGATACTTTCGGCTACTGGGGCGAAAAATGGCTGAAGCTGAAAAAGATAGAAGTATCGGTTAAACGCTATGAAGCATACTCAAAACGTTTTGAAAATCTTGAACCTATACACGATTTTAATATATCTAAGCTGAAAGCTACAGACATTCAGGATATAATACTTGACTGCGCCGGTGAGCCGTCTGAAAAAACTGGAAAGCCATACGCAAAGCAAACTTTAGTTGAAATCCGAAATGTCGCAAAACAAATTATACAACTTGCAATCGAAAATCGAGTGCTTGACTACAACTGCGCATCTGCGGTAAAGATACCTAAGACGGCAGAAAAATCCACTCGTAGAGCTCTGACCGAAGAGGAGCAGTCCTGGATAACCGATACCCCGCACAGAGCACAGACAGCCGCTATGATTATGATGTATGCGGGCTTGCGCAGAGGTGAGCTGCTCGCTCTGACGTGGCAGGATATTGACCTTGATGCGCATACTATAAAGGTTGAACGCTCTGTGTCGATGATAAAAGGCAAGCCGCACATAAAAGAAGGTGGCAAAACTGATGCGGCGACAAGAACAGTATATATCCCCGGTAAGCTTGTCAACTACCTTAGAAGCACTGTGCACAACCCGATTGGACTTGTGTGTCCCACAGTCAAAGGCTCTTTGATGACCGAAACAGGATTTAGCCGTATGTGGGAAAGCTATCTTAACGATTTAAACATCAAGTACGGTAACTGGGCAGACTGTATGCAGACAAGCGGAAAATGCCCGTCAAAGTATGCGCCGATAGAAAAGCCGTTCTTGATACCTCATATTACTCCGCACTGGCTCAGGCACACTTTCATCACTTTGATGTACCTCGCAGGGGTAGACGTTTTGACGGCAAAAGAACAAGCAGGACACGCTGATATAAAAACTACGATGGCTATATATACACACCTTGATGAAAAATACAAAAAGAAAAGTATCAACAAGCTGGACGAGTACCTTGAAAGCATAAGTTAAAAAGTAGGGGTGTCAAATGGGGGTGTCAAAAAAATTACATTTCGCATAGCAAAGCCATTTATAAGGCTTTTGTGTTCTCATTCGTAATGAGCAGGTCGCAGGTTCGAGTCCCGTCACAAGCTCCATAAAAATAACCGCCCGGATTTAATGCCCGGGCGGTTTATCTGTTTATAACGCTTGTGTTCCGATTCTTATCATAATCTTTCTGATACGCTTTTTAACGGCAGTATACTTCTATTAATCTGCATTTTTCTGCAAATTTGCAATGCTCCTGCCGACAAGCCCTCTTTACAAGCTTGCAGCGTTCCCGAAAGTTCGCATAACCAGTTACGCTATCTTTTTTAGGGTGTCGGCATTTTACCGATACCTCAGGTGCGTAATATTTCGGAACGTACCGCTTGACATTTAAGGTTAAATAGCTTATAATATCAGTAATACAGGTGTTTCATCTGTACAAAAAGAGGTGGTCCTCTGCTATTTTGGCGGGGGGTTACCTCTTTTTTTACGTCAAACTTCACAAAAACCGCCCGGATTTAATGCCCGGGCGGTTTATCTGTTTATAACGCTTGTGTTCCGATTCTTATCATATTCTTTCCGATACGCTTTTTAACAGCAGTATGCTTTTATCAATCTGCATTTTTCAGCAAATTTGCAATGCTCCTGCCTGCAAGCTCGGCTGAGTATCGCACCTGCTCAATATCGTTTGCCAACGCTCCGAATTCTATAACCAGTGAAGCCTCAGCCAGATCCTGATTATAAAACCGATAATCGAAAAGCATAGGTCGTGTTATGCCTTTGTTATCTTTTTCTATCGCATTTTGCAAATATGACGCAAAGCGGAGGTTATCCATATAATCCGGCAATATATCCGTGCCATCGTCACATCCGCATATTATCATTATCTGTGCCGCTTTTCTGCCGTTGATTTCTGCAACGGGAGCTATTCTCACATCTCCGTCCGCTATTCCGTCACGGTGAATATCCAGCACTATTTTTATTGACGGATACTCTTTCAGCAACTCCTCTGTTCGTTCCCTGCTTCTTGAATAAGAGTAGTTGTAAACCGGATCGTCAAAGACCGTTCCGTCGTGCAGCGTGCTTATTCCGTTATCAGCAAGCGTCTGCGCAAGCACCGCCCCTACTCCCACAACACTGTTTGCAGGGCAAAGCGATCTGCCGTCATAATCGGTATCGTAATATCCGTCGCTGTCACGCTCATAGCTTTCGGTCGTATGCGTATGTATTATAAGCACCTGAGGTTCGTTGCTGTCCGACAGCGTGACAGAAGGCTTTTTCTCAGCCTCAGCACCTATAAGCTCCGACGGCAGCTTGGTGCAGTTTCTTATCTGACCGTTTTCGAGGTCTATTACATTGTCGCCGCCAATCTTCCCGTAGTGCTTCTCCTTGACCGTACCGTCCTTTGCCGTATACTGCGTAAGATCGTCCTTGTCCTTTCTTATGTTGACGGAAATCAGCCGTGTTTTTACATCGGCGGGAGCGTCGACCGGCACCAGCGTTTCACCGGAAATATCCTGCGTACTGCTTGACGGATTATCGGTCGCAGGCGCTTTCTGCTCCTGCTTTTCAGTCTTTGTTTCATTGTCCGGTTTCTCTGTGCAAGGCTCGGATAAAACCGTATCTTCATCCCTGCCGTCAAATTCGTTTACAGGAACAGCAAGCATAACGCTCAGTGCGGTAAGCTGTCTTAGTCCGTCTGAAACGCTTTTGCCGCTTACCGCTCCGGTTACGGCGTTTTCAGCTACGCCCGTCAGGGTAAACGATAATACCGCCGCAGTAAGCCCTATGCCAAGAACCTTTACAATACCTTTGTTTTTATTGCCTCTCATAAGCCTTTCCTTTCGCCAGGTGTTTTCTCGGTTGGATTTTTCTTGTTACAGCTTATGATTCATTTTCCGCAAATATTCAGGAATAATTCATCAGCATTGATATGTCGCTGTATGACAGTGACGGACACAGACTGCGGTTCAGCGCACAGGATATTATATGTGCGTACCTGCTTATCTCGGCATCTATATCATATCTTGTCACAAAAAATCTGTCGTTATCGCTTTCATACTCCATAGTGGTGGGAACGCCTACAGCGATTACCGGTATGCCTGCCGCCGCTCTGTCAAGACGATTCCTGTTGCCTGCGGTACTGCCCGGCGTTATGCCGGTATCCGTGACCTGTATGCTCCTGCAAAGGCGCTCCGGCTCACTGCACGCAAGGCTGTCTATCGCTACAATATAGTCTGCTTTTATCTTCTCCGCACAGAATATTGCGTGAAAGACGCTGTCTATACCGGAATTTGCCGAAACATCCGTCCTTATTACCGACACATTCCCTATTCCGTCCGCATTGTGCATACTTTCTATGAAATGCGAGGTCGCAAGTACCCTGCCTGCCGCTCTCCAGCCAAGACTGTCAGACGCTACAGACGGGTTTCCAAGCCCCGTGACAAGACATTTTCCTTCCGGAAGGAGCTTGTTAAGCACCGTACACAGCGCATGGATCTGACCATCCGCATAAGGAACGTCCGTACTGTCTACGGTAAAATATCTTCCGCAGGGGCGGTTAAAAAGAGCGGTTTCCTTTTCGGAAACGATTATTTCGGTTATCTTTTCTCCGTAAAGCTCATAGCTTTCACATCTTATTCCGTTTTTGCCCTTTACAAACTCCGCCGCCATATCTGTTCTTCCCGTAAGCCGCATAAAATTTCCTCCCGAAGAATTTTTTCAAAAAAATCGTAAAAAAGTATTGCATTTTCGTTTTGGACGTGCTATAATAAAGCGTATTGTGAAATATAACTATGATTATATGTAGATCTGTATAAAGGAGGTGCCGTAAGTGCCTAACATTAAATCTGCCAAGAAGAGAGTTTTAGTATCTGCTACAAAGCAGGCTCGCAATAAGGCTGACAAGACCGCTCTTAAGACTATTCTGAAGAAGGTTGACGCTGATACTAATGCTGACAACGTTAAGGTTGCAGTTAAAGCAGTTGATAAGGCAGCAGCAAAGGGTATTATCCACAAGAACGCTGCAGCTAGAAAGAAATCTCAGCTTGCTAAGAAGTTAAACGCTGTTTCCTGAGAATAACGATTTAACGTAACGCTCCTGCGGGAGCGTTTTCTTTTTTGTGTTAATTGCGGTGATACAAAAGCATCGGCTTGCATTATTATGTGCCGATGCTCTTTTTTTATCCCGAAATGCTTTTTACCGTATATCCGTTATCAAGCCAGTAGTCGATGACATCGGGCAGTATCGCCGTATTTGTTTCGGATACCGCATGGAGAAGATATACAGCCCCGTTGTGCGTTGCGGAGGTTATTCGCCTGTATGCCGTATCCCTGTCGGGCTGAGCATCCGTATTCCAGTCGTTGTATGCAAAGGACCACAGCACAGTATCATAACCCATATTTTTGGCAATGCGTAATGTTCTGACCGAAAATTCTCCTCGAGGGGGACGCATCGTAACGGTTTTGTATCCGCCGAAATTATCGGAAATATAAGTTTCAAGTCCGTGTATTTCTTCAAACACCATATCATCGCTTATATCCGGCAGTGACGGGTGGGTACAGCTGTGATTTCCGACCTCGTGACCCTCGTTTATCATACGGCTCACAAGCTCAGGACTGCTTTTTACATAATCAAGCGTCACATAGAACGTTGCCGTAACCTTCTTTTCCTTCAGAATATCCAGTATTTTTCCGGTACAGCCGTTTTCATAGCCCTCGTCAAACGTAAGGCAAATTGTCTTGTCATCTTTGCCGAATATGAATCTTCCGCCGTATGACCCGTATTTTTCCTGCGCCTGTGTCGCTCCTACAGGGCGGTTATCGCTATCGGTTTCATAGCCCTGACCGTAGCAGACCTTTTCACTGCCGTCTGTCAGAAAAGCCGTTTCGGCAGGCGTTCTGCCTCCCCTGCCGTTACGTCCGGTGCTTTGTCCGACAGTATTCTTATCGGACGTGCATCCGCACATGGACATTGCCGTCAATACCGTAAATACTGCGGCAGATATTTTTCTGTGCAAAAAAATCACTCCTTTACAGATATAGTATCCGTAAAGGAGCGGTTGTAATTCATTGAAATAAATGGCGGTTTTCATCAGCTGCCGAGATAAGTCTTGACCATTGCCTGCAAAAGCTCGTCACGATCAATATGACGGATCAGGCTGCGGGCGTTGTTATATGTAGTTATATAGGTAGGATCTTCGGACAGAATATAGCCGACGAGCTGATTTATAGGATTATAGCCCTTCTCCTTGAGCGCACCGTAAACCGTTGTCAGTATTTCCTTCATCTCGTTTTCTCTTTCATCCTTGAGCGAAAACGGCATAGTTTTGTCGATCATCAATATCAGTCCTTTCGTTAATATCTTTTAAAAACCGAAATTATTTTAAGGTTGTTATACTATTATACACTACCGTTCAATAAAATACAATAGCCGATAGCAAATTTTCGTTAAAATCACCAATAGCGGTTCTCATTTTTGGGTAATTGATAAAACTTTACAATTCGCTATTGAATTAATGAATAATTTTTGGTATAATAACAATAACCAGATTTTTCAGGGGGTACAATAATGGCAGAACAGAAAAAATCGCCATCTACAAACGGCGAATTCAAAACCTCTCCGCTCGGCTTCGACAAAGCCGAAGTAATGGCATACATAGTACAGCACAACAAAGAGCGTAAAGCCCTTAAGGAAGAAAATGAAGAGCTGAAAAGAGCACTCGAAGAAAAACAGCAGACGAATGAAGGTCAGAACAATGAGCTTACAGCAGAGCTTGAAAAGAAAAAGGCTGAGCTTGACGCACAGATCCTTGAAAGCAGAAAGCAGGTTCTTGACGAAAGACGCAAGCTGGCTCAGACCGAAAAAGAACTGCACGTTATGCAGGACAAATACTCTGCCCTGACAGAAGAATTCGCAGAATTCAAAAAACAGGCGGCAGCAAAAATAGATAAAGCAAAGCACAGCGGCGGAACGATTGACCCCGCTCAGCTTGCAGAAATTTCCGCAAAAGCAAATGCCGATGCAAACGCTGTAATAAATGACGCTCAGAGCAAAGCGAACGAGATTATCACAGCCGCAAAGGCATATTTTGCCGATACAGTAAAGAAAACATACGATTACAAGCAGTCTGTGCTTGAAAAGGCGGACACATTCGCAAACGGCGTTACATCAGGTGCGGCGGCTGCTCCCGCAATAGATATTCAGACTGTTCTTGCCGGCATAACCGCCTCAGTAAATGAAGCCGTTGAAAAGGCACTTGCCGGAGCGAATGCCGTAAACGATGCGGTAGCAAAGGCTGTTGAAGATACAAAGGCTGTGAACGATGTACTCGCTAAGGCTGTTGAAGAAGCCTCACAGACAGAAACAGCCACTGATAACACGGCTGACGTTCCCAAAGAAAAGCTGTCCGATGATGAGGAGCTTATCAACGCAAAGAGCGAGCTTGAAAATATCGGCGGACTTGACGAGAGCGAGCTTGACGCCTACGCTCCTATGGAAATCGAGCCGTATAGCTTCGAGCTTAAGCTGGATATGCCGGCTCAGACGGACAATAACGATGACGACGATATGCTGACAGACAACAACGGTCTGCTCAGCTCATTTGAGATAGTTTCGGGTGACGATGACATTTCTGCGGATAACGTAGATACCGGCGATCTGCTCGTTGAGGAAACTCCTGCGGCAGATGATATAGCCGATCTGCTTGCAGAGGAGCCTGTTGTAGCATCTGCTCCCAAAGCCGATACTGCTCCTGTTGCGGATGATTTCACCGACCTTCTCGCAGAAGAACCTGCTCCTGCTCCCGTAGCTAAGGCAGAACCTGCTCCTGCAGCCGATGATTTCAGCGACCTTCTTGCAGAAGAGCCTGCTCCTGCTCCCGCAGCTAAGGCAGAGCCTGCTCCTGTTGCCGATGATTTCAGCGACCTTCTTGCAGATGAGCCTGCACCTGCCCCCGCAGCTAAGGCAGAGCCTGCTCCTGCAGCCGATGATTTCAGCGACCTTCTTGCAGATGAGCCTGCTCCTGCTCCCGCAGCTAAGGCAGAGCCTGCTCCTGCAGCCGATGATTTCAGCGACCTGCTCGCAGAAGAGCCTGCTCCTGCAGCTAAGACCGAACGGGCTGTCGACCGTAGCGGCGATAAACCTAAGGAAAAGCTGAATGAAAGTCGTTCAATGGGTGTTGCCGGCAAGGAAGAAAAGGTGAACGATCCCTGGAAGGATCTCGAAGCACAGATGAACGGCATGACGATCACTCCTCCCCCTGCACAAAAGCAGACGGACGATGACGGAATGACTTCTTCGTTTGACGATCCTACCGCTCCCGCAGCTTCCGCTAAGGAAGAAAAGATTGATATGTCCGATTATTCATCAATGCTCGGAGGAATTAATGACAATATGACCACCAACACGGCACAGTACGATCCTTCGTGGGATCTCAAGATGATGGAAGGTCTTAACGACAATGACGATGACGACGAGATGAGCTCGGATAACGTGGGATTCTTCGACCTTTAATCAAAAGTAAATATCATATGCCGGGAAGTGTACGCTTTCCGGCATAATAAATTCAATGCGAACAGGAGTACAAACTTGGAACTTAACACAAGCGAACTTAAAGAAAAGGCAAAAACGCTCAGAGCCGGCGACAAGATAGAGCTGAGCGGTACTGTATACACCTCCCGTGACGCCGCACACAAGCGTATAAAACAGCTTATCGACGAAGGCGGCGAACTGCCCTTTGAAATAGACGGTGCGGCTATTTACTACGCAGGTCCGACCGGCACTAAAGAAGGTATGGCAATAGGCTCATGCGGTCCTACGACATCCGGCAGAATGGACCCCTACGCTCCCCTGCTGCTCGATATGGGGTTATCCGCAATGATAGGAAAGGGAGAACGCAAGCCTGCCGTAGTAGACGCCATAAAACGCAACGGTGCGGTATACTTCTGTGCCATAGGCGGTGCAGGCGCACTCGCCTGTCAGTGCATAACCGAGTGTGAGGTAATAGCCTTTGAGGATCTTGGCTGTGAAAGTGTGAAAAAGCTGACTTTCGACAAATTCCCTCTTATCGTTGCAATAGATGCTGTCGGCGGTAACATTTTTGAAACCGGCAGAAAGCAGTACGCAGAGGTCTGATTTAAGGATTTTTATATAAAATATCACGGCGTTTTTGAAGAACGAAAAAAATCGAAAAAAATTTTAAAAAAGTGTTGACAAACGCAAAGCGCTGTGATATAATATAAAAGTCGCTGATACAGAGCGACAAAAACAGAAAGATATGGCGGTATAGCTCAGTTGGCTAGAGCACTTGGTTCATACCCAGGGTGTCGTTGGTTCAAATCCGACTGCCGCTACCATTTCTACGGCCCGTTGGTCAAGCGGTTAAGACATCGCCCTTTCACGGCGGAATCATGGGTTCGATTCCCGTACGGGTCACCACAAAGCCTCGCAGAGAGATCTGCGAGGCTTTTGTTTTATGTTTTTCGGCAAAACAGATATTTAAGCATCTCGTTTTGTTGAATACCCGGATATTATATGTTATAATAACCTTAGGCACATAATCCGCCGTCAGCGGATTATGCCGTACAAAAGTACGACCGACAGATAACCGCCGGATATTTCCACTCTTTCAGAAGGAGGAGCAATTTATGAAAAAAACAATTAAGTTTGACAATATGCAGACAATCACAGTTATAACTAAAGAGAGCCCTGAACATTCAGTTTCAGCAAATGATGCCGAAATGGACAAAAGAGCCCGTGAAGCTGTAAGAGCAGCTATCAACCGTGCAACCACTTGTAAAAAACCGATTGCAATGTATGATAAGCAAAGGAAACAAGCATATATAGCAACACCCGACGGAGAGAAAAAATATGTCTGAAAGAAAACCGATGGTTCTTGTTTTTGCCGGTCCTAACGGTTCAGGTAAAAGTACCGTTACGACATATTTTGACAAGGTCGGCACATATACAAACGCTGATGATATTGTTGCGGCTACCGGAATGGATAATATGGAAGCGGCTCGTCTTGTCGATAAAATGAGATACCGATCTATTGAGCAAAAAGAAGATTTTACTTTTGAAACCGTTCTTTCTTCACACTATAAACTTGATATTCTGAAGAAAGCAAAAGAAGAGGGATATTTCATCAAGTGTTTCTTCATATTAACTGTAGATGCATCTGTAAACGTTGCCAGAGTGTCAGCCAGAGTTGCCTCAGGCGGACACAATGTTGATGAAAAATCAATCAGAGCACGGTATAGCAAATCTCTTGGCAACATTAAAGAACTTATGAAAATATGTGACATAATGCATGTTCACGATAATACAATCGAGCCTGTAAGGATCATACGAAAACACAAAGATGAAATTTCCATATATCCAAACGATTTGTGGAGCGAACAAATGATACTGAATTTACTTTGATTCTAAATGCAATCACGTCTTTTTTCTCTACTCTTTGCAATGAAAATTTGACATACCCATATCAAAAATCGGAATGCCCGTAAATATTGACATACCCATAAAAAAGTGATATAAATTAGTCGTAAAAGCAGATAATAATGTCTGTAATTTCTTATCATTCTACGGAGGTGTTTCAATTATGATGGGAAGACTGAGAGCGATGCGTGAGCCGCTCAAATATGTACAGGGCAGAGATGCACTGCTTAAATTTCACGAAGAAATGGGTTATATGGGCAAGCGCTGGCTGTTTGTATGCTCAAACAGCGGTTACAAGGCATGCCACGATAAAATAGAAAAGAGCTTTGAAGGGCTTGACGACTACAGACGTTATGAGATATTCGGCGGAATATCCAGCAACGGCGAAATAAATAAGATGAAGGCTATTGTAGAGCAGGACAACATTGATACGGTAGTAGCTGTAGGCGGCGGCAGTGCCGTTGATACAGCAAAGGCTACCGCATACTACAGCGGAAAGCACATTGTGATAGTGCCTACAGTTGCGGCTACGGATGCTCCCTGCACGGGACTTTCCGTAATTTACAATGATGACCACAGCTTCGATAAATATCTGTTCTACCCCACAAATCCTGACGCTGTAATGGTCGACACGACCGTTATCGCAAATGCGCCTGTCAAGTTCCTTATCGCAGGTATGGGTGATGCGCTCGGCACATATTTCGAGGGTCGTGCTTCTATCCGCACTGAATCCGCAAGCCTTGAGGGTACGGGCATCACAAGAGCAGGTCAGGCGCTTGCTCGTCTTTGCTATGACACGCTCCGTGAATACGGCAAGCAGGCTATCGAGGCTTGTAAGGTACACGCCGTTACTCCCGCACTTGAAAATATCGTTGAAGCTAACGTTTACCTTTCAGGTGTCGGCGCCGATAACGTAAACTGTGCCGCCGCTCACTCATTCTACAACGGCGTTACTTCTCTCGGCATAAAGCACGCAGATCACGGCTGCTGCGTTGCACTTGGCACGCTTGTACAGCTTGTGCTTGAGGGTGCGCCTAAAGAGGAGTTCAAGGAAGTTCAGGACTTCTGCCTTGAGGTCGGTCTTCCCGTAACGCTTGAAGAAATCGGCGTTACAACTCCTGAGCAGGTAAAGACTATTTCCGAGAACGCTTGTATCCCCGGCGAAACTATCCACAACCTCGCAGGCGATGTACAGCCCGTTGAACTGTATGACGCTATTATGCAGGCTGACGCTATGGGTAAGATTGCACTCGGCAAATAAGCATAACAAAAATAAAAACACCGACCCTTTAGCACTATGCGAAAAGGGTCGGTGTTTTGTTTTGCTGAGTATGCCGACAATGGCTTTAAGCCTTTCAAGGTTTTAATATCGGCATAAAACAAAACCGCATCGTTCTGATGCGGTTTTAATGGCTGGGGTGGAAGGATTTGAAAATAACGTTTTGTGTTGTTCTGATAGTTACTGTTTATACCTTGCTGACACCGCATTATTACTGGTTTTGCTGTTGCTTTAATCACGTTGTCGCTCGATTGTCAAACTTCAAAAATTTCGTGTATTCGTGTAGAATTCGTGTAGAAATCCACTTGCATTTACAAGAAAGATGTGGTATAATCATAAATGTAACGGGGTGGGTTTTGTCCGTTTTTAAGTTTCATATATTTGATTCCTGATTCTTTTGTGGGAAAAAGTCGTACAGCAATGTACGGCTTTTTTCTTTATATAAAAAAACAAGACACACATTTCTGTGTGCCTTGCATTCAATCCAAACGTAGCCAATCTTTGAGGAGGTGATCCGGCTACGTTTTTATTATAGCTTATTATTCTTCGGAAGCCAACCATTTTGTTATCTGTTTTGATGTATAACCGAATTTTTTGATGATTTTCTTCCTCATTTCGTTAAACTTTTTCTTATCGGTTTTGTACAGCTCACGCATTAAAGGTTTAAGCACTTTTGTAATTGCCGACTTTATTGAGCTTTCAGCCTTTTCTTCTGCTTCGTCAGCAGTAAGCTCCTTGTTATCAGCTTCTGCCTGCATTATCAGCGATACAGCCTTTGTGGACACCATATCGTCATATGCTGTGTTGTAGTCAGACTCGTTGCCGTCCTGCAGAGCCTTGACTAAATCATCGGCTGTGTAGAGCGATTCGGTATTGGTGTCCTCATTTAAGTCGCTTGCTGTAGATGTGTCTGCTTCGGTTTCGTAACTCTTAAGAGCCTCGTTTACTTCAGTGTCGCTCATATTGTCGACCGTCAGCTTGGATATGCCTGCTTCGATAAGCTGTGTACGGTTTTCCTGTGCCTTGCTGATTTTGTTTGCTCTCGCATTTACACAAGCTGTCCAGAAATCCTTCGACAGAGCCGTTGTATCCGCAAGGTTTCTCACAATTTCTACAGCCGTTTTAACATCTCCGCTTATTCTTGCTTTAGCCGCCTTATCGACATCCGCATTGAACATCTTGTTGCCCTTGCTGTCATCAATTATTTTTGACTTTAACCGTTGTTCAATTTCTTTCTGTGTCTTGCCGAGCCTGTCATATTCGTTCTGCATTTCGGCTTCATCGTTTTTCATCACAGCGTTGTACAGAGCTTCGTATCTCTCCGTAGCGGGCGTTGCCTGTGATGCTCGGAAGATAGGATCTCCGAAGATGTCAATGATAGTGTCAATTTCTCTCAAAACGTTATATACAGGTAATCCGGTGAGCTGCGACAGGTATCTTGTGAGCTTATAAGCGCTCTGAAGATTAAGCGCCTTGTCAAGATTGTCTTTCTGAGCGTACTCAACAGCCTGCTGAACAAACTGTATAATGCCAGTAACGGCGGACATATCCATGCGCTCAACATCATAACCATCTAAAACAGAGAAAATATCCTTAACAAACGGAATGATACTCAGCGGGTTCAGCGTTGACAGTAAATCACTCGAGAAAGAGCTGAACCATTTCTCCCACCATTCGTCATCACCTGTATCACGGAAAGCCATAACAATAGCTTTTGCCGCCGCCGCTAAAACGTTTGCCATTACGCAGGATGCGTATACTCGGATCAACCTTTTTGTAGCGTTAGGCTTTTTGTTTTTTACATCAACGATAGCGATTCTGAGCAGATTTGCTGACTTAAGAGGCTCTGCCATAAAGGACATATCCATCTTAACTAAAGCGTTCTTGCTTCGCAATATCATAGGTCTGTGAAGAACGCTGTCAACCACCTGTGTCTGATCAACAACATCGTCAAACTTTTCCTTTGTAATGCTGTAAAATTCTTCTGAATTAACCTTTACTTCCGGGTGATACTTTTTTGTCCACAGCTTTGTAGCCTCCCATATTGCTCCCCATGTAACATCATCGGCAAGTCCGGCAGGCTTCATAGCCATTTCAACGATCTTATCCTTTGCAGTGCTTCTGCCTGTGATAATTTCGTCCATTGATTTGCTCATATTAGTTTCAAAAAAGCCTTGCGATTTCCACCATGCAATCTCTGAATGTGCCTGAGCTTCTTGTACCGACTTTTTGATGTGCGTAGCTGATATTGCTATTCCCTCTGTGATTAAATCGAGCGACAGTTCGGTGCAGGCTCTCGCAATTGCCGTAGGTTGCTGTACAACGACTGACAGGTTACCAGCTATAGCTGCCGCCTTTTGAGCAGACGTAAGTACACTTGATATTTCACCGCCGTAATTTCCCGTAGGCTTGTTGCGATTGATATCACGCACAAGCTCAATAAAATACTTGCTACCGTTCGTGCCGAATTTGTTAAGCATAGACTGCTTTACGCTTTCGCCTGTTTCACGATTGTTGTAATTAAACCATCTCATGCCGTCAGCAACAGCTCCTGCGTAAGCACTGTAACTGCTCATTTCCTCAATGTGCTGTCTTGTAACGCTAAAAATATCTCCCACGTCAATGGAATTATTTGCGTTCTTGACAAGGCTTTTTGTCATGCCGTAGTTAAGCACTGAATAAAGTCCGGTGTCCCCACCCGAATTCTGATCGTTTGTTCGTATCTTCGTGTCAGATGACTTTATTGGGAAGTAGTTTCTTTCTGTAAACTTTGCATAGCCATACATAGCCATGCTCACTTCATTGCCCCATTCTGCACAAGTGGTAGCCATAAACTGCTGTAGCCTATCAGCCATAGCTATTTCAGTACTGTTAAGATTTTTCAGTAGGCTCGAAAGCTCGTCAGGTGAAATCATCACAGGCTTTATTTGCCGCTTGCCTTTAAGATCTGTCGGTCTGATACCGCCTTTGTAGATGTGTTCGAGTGCTTGTTCACGTTTCGACAAACAATACAGCGACATAAGCTGTGCTCTTGACATTGCTATTTCGCCGTGCGATACGGTATAGGTTTTGTAATCGTCCACAAGGTGTTTTATTTGCTTGTCTGTATAGCCACTGTCTTTACGCACTTTCGCAAAATAATTTTGTGCTTCGTGCGTGTGCTTGATAAAAGAATTTAAACCCGAGCGGAACGCTTTATAAATCTCGAACGCCGAATTGCCCATGCCGTTATAATAGCTCCTTGCGTCAAGCATTTGAGAGTTGATATAAGTATCAACCGCTCCGACAACCTGCGCCGCTTTGTTTTTGTTGAACGGATTTCTTGTTTTATCCGTTGCCATTTCAGCTATAGAACTCTCGGCAAGTGTTGATATTCTTTGAGTGATGTTTGCGGAAAGCGCCTTGTCTGCGGTTCTGACAGCATAGCGCAACGCCTTAAGCATATTGTGCAGTGCTTCCAACTCTTCTGTATTCATATCAGATACAGCTTTTACGCCACTATTTGCATATCTTCCAAAGTATTCTTTCATCTTTTTAATGTTGGATATTAGGTCAGGGTCAAAATTATACAACTGCTCGTTGCTTGAACCATCGTCCTTGTTTCCATACATTGAATAATTCAAAATGAAATTTTCAAGCGCTGTCAGTTGATTGTTCAATTTCTCAGCAACCTTTGTAACCTCGCCTGTTTTAGCTGCTTTCTCCTTTGATGCTTTACTTATAAGGTCAATGTTTGCAAGCACGTTTGCAACGGTTTCCTTATACACTTCAGGAATGTGATGTTCTTTGCTGTTTGATGTTAAGTCTTTGTACAACTTTTTGTACTCGGCAGTTATCCTTGCTCTCAGTTCAGATTTGGCAGCGTTTTCTCTCTTCTCTCTCTGCTGTTCTCTGTAACGTTCACGCAGAGCCTTGAGCTTTTCATCACGGTCAGCTCTGACTTCTTTCAGTTTCTTGTCCTTAGCATCACGCAGATTTTTAATATCGTTATCGTACTTATCGTTTTTCTCCTTGCGTAACTTAGCTATAGCTTCGTTTTTCTCGTCACGCAGAGCCTTGAGCTTGTCATCGTAAAATGCTTTTGCTTTCGCCCTTTCAGCCTTGCGTAATTCGGCTCTCGCTATACGGTTTTCGTTGATAACCTTCTGCAGTTTTGCTTCGTATTTGTCGGCAAACGTTTTAACTTCGGGAGTATCAAAGTAATCGTCAAATATCTGCCACGCTAACTCGCTTGCCACTTCAGCAACAGAATCTCCGAAGGGATTTTCTATTCTCGGCTTTGTTGCTTCTATAAAGCTGACAAGCTGTTCAAGACATTCTCCCTCAGATACGTTTGTATCAAACTGTCCCGGTGCAAGCTCTGCAAGCTCCTGCACAAGCATATCTACTGTTTGACCGTGACTTTCTTTGTTGGTAGTCAATTTCATTCTGCCGAACATTGACTTGCGGAAGGTGTTGTAATCACCGTACAGAGATTCTATCTCAGCTTTAGTTGCATCGTCAACGTAAATTCTCGCTGAACGAATAATGTCAAGCTCATCCTTGAATGTATCACGCATTTCAGTGTTCAGCGTTTCCGACTTGTTGACTAGCTGTGATGCAAGCTCAAACATTGCCTTGTTTGCTTCTTCGGCATTTGCATCTTCATTCGCAATGTACTCAAAAATCTGCTTGAGTTTTGCAGACACTTCTTCAACATTGGCTTTGCTCTTGTATTCTCTGATATATCTCTTGGCAAGTTTGCTTACTGCTTCGGCATCTACAGTGTGACCGCTTGTCAATTCCATCTCTTTTTTTAACGCTTCTATCTGTGCCTTGAGATCGTTGTTTTCCTGTTTGAGCATTTCATATTCAGCAGAAGCCTGTTCGGAGATTGAAAACTTAACATCGTCAAGCGAATTGAGCTTTGCCGTTCTGTCTTCCTCGTTGCCATCTTCGTACTCGACAATCTGAATACCGTAGTCAGCAAGCTGTTTCTTTATATTCTCGTCCAGTGTTTCCGGCACAACAGCATACTTGACTTCATCGAAGCGTACCGCTCTCTGTGGCTTGGCTTCAAAATATCCTGTCGGCATTTCCATAATGCCGTGAACAAGGTTTACGATATCATCTACAGCCGTGTCGGTTATATCGGGATAATACTCCTTTAGATAGCTCTTTATGCCTGACTTTGTTTTTGACTCTCTTACTGCATTGACAATATTACCTGCGACAATATCACTATCAATGAAATCGTTACCAGAGTAATCGGTTTTGATTGCCTTAGTCACTTCGCTAAGCTGTTCAGCAAAGCCACTTTTTATGTTTGAATATTCGTCATCGCTCATTTTTTGCAAACGAGCTGAGTCTGATTTCAATTTATCAATAGACGAGTATTCTTTCTGTGCCACGCCCCATATTCCCATGCCACCAAAAAGAGTGTCACCATTCATTTCAGAACGCATTACTTTAACAACGTTCTCAAGAGTTTCTTCGTAATGGAGCGCATCAAAGTTTCGAGTTCTTCCGCTTGGTGTGTAAAAATCTTTACCGTTCCATATGCCACTCTTTTCTTCAGCACCTTTAAACAGTCCGTCAATCCATTTTCGATACTCAGACCGGTCAACACTATCACGAATAGCTTTATCTGTTGCTTCATAGTCGATATCTTCTGTGACGGTAATACCTTTGTTGTGCTTGTATTTTAATGCTTTTGCTAACGAAGATACAAAAGTAAACGTCTTTGTGTTTGCTACCTTTGCTTCAGCTTCGTCAATGCTCATTCCGGTACTTCTGTAGTATTTTTTAAACGCCTCTGTAACCTCATCGTGATACTTGTTGAAAAATGCTTTTCTTATTTGCAAAGGATTTTCACCGTTCCTTGCTGCTATTTCTTCTATTCTATTTCCGAATGTTGAAAGCAGTTGCTTTGACAAGGCAATTTCTTGCTCGTTAAGTGTCTGTTTTTCTTCTCTCTTAATAACATTGCCAATAACATCTTCGCCGTGATCGAGCCTGTATATCTGCATCATGTCAACATCATTGTATAATTTATCGAGCATTTTTTGCTCACCACCATCGCTATTGAGAGTGTCCTCAAGTGTGACACTGTAGCGATACATATCTCTGACTTTTTCTCCATACTGTTCGTATAAGTCATAGTATTTTTTTCGTGCCTTGTCCGCTATTTTTTCGTTGACTTTATAATCTATGCTGGGATAGGTAGGTGTCCACGCATCACCACCGTAAACCTTATTTCTTTTATCAGATTTCGGATCAATCGTTGATTTATCAAAGACAAAGGAGCATTCACCATAATTTTCGTGTCCCATATCAGCTTTTGTGACTGCTATTGAGGGCATCGGGAAGCCACCGAGCTTCAGTGACTTGGCAAGCTTATCGGTATAGATATTGTGAACTGCTATGAGGTTATCTTTTTCTTCGACAGGCTCGGAGAGTGAGAATTTGTTGTCACTACCGTCTTTGTTATTTTCAAACACCTCAGCATATCTGTTGTAATTTTTGTAATCACTCTTCTGAGCTTCACGCTTTGCTTCAATTTGCTCTGTCGATAAGAAGTTATCCGGCACATATTTTAAAAACCTTTTGTCAGTGGGGTTGACATTTGCAAAAAGTTGTGATAAACTGATAGCAGAATCAGCTACCAGCGGAGTAGAGTCGGTCGTTGAACCGAGAAGACTCTCCGTCATGACGGCTGATTCTTTTATTTTGCTTAATACAACATTTAAATATAACCCATTTGGTTGATTTTCAAAATTTTTGACTTCAAGTTGTACAGGAACAACATTCGATTTATCGCTAAAGGCAGATATTAACACATATGTTTTCTTTAAATTCTCATTGCGCTTATAGTTTTTATGTACTTCTATAAGTTCTGAGTTTTCAACAAGATTATCAAGACAAGTAAGCATCACAGCGTAATCAGCATAATTACCACCATATTCACCTTGATGATGTAAACTAACATCAAGATTTTTCTTTGAAAAGCCGAAATCAAAATCAATATTGCTGTTTTTGTAATTGACATTGTGTATTCCGAGCATTTCCGCAATTCTTTTGATCGGCTTTTTAGCTTCTTTGGTGCTGAAGTTTTTATATGCTTTGATGTCTATATCGGACACTTTGCTCATGTCGGGCTTTGAAATAACTATAGACTTATCTTTAAGCTCTTCGTAACGTTCCTGTTCCGACATATCTTCTGTAATGGAAAATTTTGTTCCGCTTTCTGTAGCGGATTTTTTTGTATCTTGTTTAACTGCCGAACTCTTAGCATGATTATCAACCGCCGCTTTTAAGCCATCCTCCCACAGATTCTTAAATTCCTCAAGAGCCTTCGCATCTTCGGAGAGCTTGCCGGCGATAAGATGGTTTACATCACCGCTCTTAAGATAATTCTTGATAGCTTCAATAATGCTCTTTAACGCATCAACAAACTTCTCTGCAAACGTTCTGTTCTCGCCACAGATTTCCTTGACAAAGGCTTCATCAGTAAACAAATCCTCAACGAAGTCAGCATTCTTCAAAAGTGCCTCTGCAACATCGGCTGTCATTTCTTCTGTAAGGTCATAGATGTTATCTAACTTGTAACTGCTTGCGTAACGGTCGAGATATTCTTCAAGTGTACCGTTGCGAGTCAGCCATTCCACCACATACTTTGCCATAGCATTAAATTCTTCGGGAGCATTTATGCGGATGTAGTGTACGGATTCGTGTAACGATGTTGCGGCAACGTTGCCTTCTCCGATATCAAGCACAATCTCGCCCTTTGTGGAGTTGATCGAGCCTATAGCCGTTCTTCCGTTCTGCTTGTTGTTGTAGCCGTTTGTGCTGTCAACAAGCGTTACCGTATATCCGGTTATTTTTGATATTGTTCTTGCAAGTCGCTTATGTGCTTTTGTGGCTGTACCATTTGTTTCATTCTTTACAGATGCTTTATCAAGTCGCTTTGCCTGTCTGCTCTGTAATTTTTTTAACTCATCGTCATACTTTGCCTTCTGTTCCTGTGCTACAGCATTGCCTGTTTCGGCAAGATATTTCGCTGTGCTTTCGCCTATGTTATTAACCATAGTCTGTGCGGTTTTTGCTATGTTCTCATAGCTCAAGCCTGTTCTTGCAGCCGAGTTTACTCCGGCAAAACTTCTCGCATACTCACCAACGGAGATATTGCCCGTGTATCCACCTATAAACGCCGATGCAGTTTTCGCATCGTATTCAGAAGCATACGAAAGCAGAGCAGTAGTAACTTCATCCGTGTTAAGACTCTGTGCCTCCTGCGTTGTGCCGTTTGACAGATTTACATACACTTCGCCGTTTTCAACGTGATCTATGCCTGTTATCTTAACAGACTCATCACCTATCTGTGCCGTGAATGTAGGTGTGCCTGAGAGATTGTTATCATACTGCTTTTCAGTGAGGAAATTCTGTGTTGCGTTATAAATGCGTTGCGTTCTTGCAAGATTCTCTGCTGTTTCAGAGCCTTCGTCTATCGCACTTACAGTTTCAAAGATGCCGTCTTTTGAAGCCTGCACAAGCTCATCGGCTTTCATCTTTGTGAAATCTTTTCCTGTTATGTAACTTAAGGCCGGCAATGTTCCGCTTGTATTCGTTGCCGTTTTTGCTTCATCTGCAGTTATTTCTTCGCCCTGTAATAGCTTGCGTACAACAGTAGATATTTCTTTTTTCTGTTCTTCACTGGCGTTCTGCGTGAACGGAGCAATCAGAGCCTCCGCTTGAGTATCGGCGTATTTGCTTATTAACGGCTGTGCCATATTTGCAAGTTTTGAGAGTTTTGAGTTAGAAACTTTTTTAAGAGATTTAGTGTTGCTGTCCTTTACCACTTGCTCTCTAAGTTTTGTGTATTCCTTCGCAAAGTCTGTATCGGGATATGCTTTCGCTATGTGGTCAAGATCGCCTGTCTGTATACCGTAACGCATATAATCGGCGGCATAAATGTTGCTTACGATTTTGTTTGTGGCAACGTTAACGCCACCACCGACAAATCCACCCATAGCACCACCTACAGCACCACCGATAAATTCTTCCCACGATCTTTTGGGATTAAATACGCCACTGCCGTCATCAGCCATTGAATACCAAGCCATAGTCGGAGCATACACAGCTTTTGCGATAAGCTGTCCTGCGATACCTTGCGTTACTTCTTCAAGTCCTTCTTCTTTAAACGAACTACCGATTCCTTTAAGCCAATCCTTGATAGCGCCTTTGTTTTCGGGAATTTTTTCAATACCTCCGCCAAGCTCTATCATTGAATTTGTGAAGCCTGTTCCGAGCAGTGTGATAAGAGCCTGTGTGTCATCAGCACCACTCGCTATGGCATCGTTATACGCACTGCCGCCTTCACGGATAAATGTCCAATAAAAGTTAGGATTCTTCAGTGCTGAAAGAATGGCTGTCTTTGCTTTTGTTGCGACAGCTTTAGCAATTTCTTTTTTTGCCATATCCGCTGTGATTTTTGTTCCTGCTTCCGCAGCAAGTGAAGCACCGCCTGTTGCATAAGCCATTCCTAAACTTATTGCTGTATCTGGAATAATGCTTTGTTCAAATTTAGTCAAGCCACCGATAATTTTGCCGTACTTTCTGTTGTGGTACTTTTCAAGAGCCAAGTCTTTTACTGCAGCTTGATTATTGAAGTATTCAACAGCTTTCTGCGGATTATCACCAAAAGCACCAAAATCGAGTGCATCAATGACTCCGTAAACAGATGTCCATAAATCATCGCCCCACTTTTGAAAAGATTCAGCAGTAGAACTTGCTATCTGTCCAAAAGCGTTTTGATTCTGCATATAGTCGCTGAGTTTCTGTGCCTGTGCCTGCTGTTCATTGTACTTCTGAACGGCATTATCGACATCGATTCGGTACAGAGGATCGTTTTCGTAACGGTCTTTTTCTCTTTTTGCTTCGTTTGCCTGCTGTACATACCGCATTTTTTCGAAGAAATCTTGAGGCAGTATCTGCTTTGCAAAATTCATTTTCGTCTGTTCGGGCGATGAATGAATAGTCGCTTTGCTTTCAAGATATTCGTTTTCTTCGTCCTGCGTAGCGAAAATAGGTATATCTGCTCCGTTTGTTAAAACTATGTGATATCTGCCATTGTCATTTTCATCAGAATAAATTTCTTTGATTTTATCTGTCGAAGCAGTGGCATTCTTTACTGCTGTGTCCTCGTCATAATTTAACAATATCTGCTGTTTTCTGCTCTTGTTGTAATCTTCGGCGTTACCAAACTGCGAATAATACTTATCTATCTGATTGTTCAGTTTGCTATCATATTCTCTTCTCTGCTGTGTATTCTGATAAGCTGCCTTCGCTTTCTCGTTAAGTCTTGCGTACTGTTCGGCATACTTCTTGTTCTCGTTGTTGTACACTGCATTGGAACGTTCTTTAACTTTGTTGCGTGTTTCACTGTCGATGTACATACCGTCAGCAAGATTATTTGCAACAAGGTTTTCGGGAGTCATTACAGTATAATTGTCTGCACTCGGCTTGTTTACCTGAGAGTATGCGTTCCTGTAGTTTTCAACGCCATTGTAGTATTCCTGTGCTTTCTTCGGTAGATAGCTATTCTGATAGTGCTGCTTTGCCATTTCGAAAGCGGCATCATTTTTATTGTAGCTTGCGTTACTGCGGTCAAGTTTGGACGAATCAATATCGCCCATTATATTCTGCGTTTTCTTGCGTTCTTCGTGTTTCGCAATGTTTGCCCTTATACGTTTGAGTCTTTCTTCGTCCATCCTCAAAACCTCCGTTTATTTCTTGCTGTTTGCTTTCTTTGCCTTCTTGTTATCATCCAACCACTGCTGACGGGATGTAGACCAGTTGTTTGAATCGGATAACAGGCTCTTATAATCACTGTATCGTTTGTTATCTTCAGCAATTGCGTTTGCGTTTGACTGTATTCCTGTCGAACCTATCGTTCCCCAAGAATTAACGCCTTTGATCGTTGAGTTGTCTATCAGCTCAGGGTGCAGTGAATAAATCAAATCTGTCAGAGAGCCTTCGCCAATCGATGCTTCGTCCGCCCATTCCCAAAAGCCGTCCTTATCGCCGTATGACTGGAATAAGGCTTCCGCAACTTCTGACGGATTATCTTTAACGTTGAAATAATCGTCATAGTCGGTAAGAAACTTGTACGCTTTGTCGGGATCGAAGTATGTATCATCTTCAGATTCTTTCTGTGCTGATCCGATTGCCTTTGAGATGTTCATAGCGTAATTTTTCTCCCATTGATCATCGCTCACAGCATCTCTCTGTTTCTGATAATCAAACTGCTTCTGCCACTGATCATCGCCCACGTTATCACGGTACTGGTTATAGTTAAACGTTTTCTGCCACTGGTCATCGCTTACACTGTCACGTTCCTTCTGATAGTTAAAGTTTCTGTCATCCTTTGCATCTCCGACATCATCTCTATACTTTCCGTAATCGAAATTACGTTCGTTGTTATACGCATTGTAATAGAAATCTCTATCATTGAGATAATCACTCATCTTATCACGGTATCTGCTGTAGTCTGTAGAGTCAAGGTTTGTCAGCAGATTGTTCTGATTGTAAAGATCGTTTGTTTCGTCACGATAACGTTCGTATGCTCTCTGCTCAAGCTCAGGTATCTTATCGTTAAGCTGTTGCATATAACTGTTATATGCCTGCTGTCCTGCCGTTGTAGCATAGCTGTTGCCGTAACCGCCTGTCAGCAGAGCCGCATTGCCCATCGTGTCCTGCATAGCTGTCTGACCGTTGCGTGTGTACATATCCTTGTACTGATTGTACAGTGTGTCCTTGTTTGCATCGTAGCTGAACTGCTTACGATTGAGAATGTTGTTAAGGTTATCGTTTATCAGGTTATCATACTTGCCAGTGTAAGCGGACGGCTTCTCGCTGTTGTGTACGGTATATGCCTGTTTCGCTGCGTTGACCGCATTGGAAGGTTTGTAGCCTGTGCCGTTGGTGGTCGAACTGCTGTTAGTGTTGAATCTTTTCCTTACTGTTGCCATAGTTATCCCTCCTAATATTTAAGCTCTGCTGTGGCAGGCATACGCTCTCTGTTATAGTGTGTAGCGTAGCTGTTGTACAGAGCCGTAAACGTTGCTGTGTCATTGTTGTAACGTTCGTACTCTGCGTTGTAATAATCTATCTTAACGCATAAATACTGCATATAGATTTCGTCATATGGAGCAGGAACAAACAGCTTATCGTCTGCAAATGTTTCTGAATCCATATCCGTAAATTCGATATTCGTTGTATCGTGTGTTTTGTATATCTCGTTATATACTGTCTGTTCAAGCTGACGAATCCATTCCGTTTTTGTTGCTTTCGGGATCTGATTCGGACGTAACGTGTCAGCTTTTGTAATTGCTTCGTTTGCTGTCATTGTTCCTCCTGTAAACAAAATAAGCGGCGGCGAATTACCGCCACCGCCGTTTTGCGACTTGCTTATATGCTCTGAGAACGTGATACCACGTTTGATATAAACGCTTCTGCCTTCTGCTTCTGTGCTTCGCTACGTTCAATTACCTCTGCTACCATACGAGGAACTGAAACAGTAACGCCACGTTCAACAAGATACGTTCTGCCGTTTACTCCTACAAAGACCGGGTCTTTGTAGTTTTTTGCATCCTTGAAGAGTTTGATGTCAACCATCTCTTCGGGATCGTATTCAGGCACAACGTTCTTTATCTCAGATGCTGCTGCTTTTGTTGCCATACTGGATTACCTCCATTTAGTTTGCTTCGATCTTGTTTGAGTATCTCTTTACGCAAGATTCGATTCTTACCATATACTCGTCTGACAGGATTTCCGCTGTCTTTGTTGCCTTCCAACCTACGCTTGAACGCTGATTGAGAGGATCATCGCCGTAGCCGAGCTGCTTGATGATATGCTCAAGACCGCCGCCTGTTACATCGGTTACCGCATAAGCGTGTGAGCCGATAACAAGTGTTGAGAATATAGCTGTGTAGTGCTTCTCATAGTATGTGTCAGCCGTTACTGCACTGCCCGGCGTTACCGAAGCGGCAGCGTATGTGTCACTCGACTTGGTGTAATATGTCTTGCCTGCTACGAACTTTGTGTCCTTTGTAAGTGCGTAAAATTCAGGACAACCATCTTCAGCAAATATCTTTGCTTCTGTTGATTCAACGAATCTTACACCGCCGATTGTACCGATTTCGCCCTGATAGATGTTTTCGGGATTCTTATACTGGTGGATAGACACCCAATCGTCTGATCTCATAAGAGCATACGATACAAACGGATGAATGATAGCAACAAATTCGCCACCGCTGATGCCGTCAGCATTCATACTCTTAAGCTGTGCTACCGCTCTGAAGATGGTGTCAACTGTCAGCTCTGAGTCAAGCGTTAACGCTTTTCTTGAAAGCACTTCGCTACCGTCTGCCTTATCAGCATAGATAACGTTTGTGCCTGCGTTTACAATCTCTCTTGTGATTGTGTCAAGTGTTCTGCCCGACTGACTACCGAGTAACTTTGTAGACTGTACAACGTTGTCATCGATAGTAGTAAGCTGAAGCATATCAGACAGCTTGATATAGTCACCAAACTGATTGATTGTTGCTTCCTTTGTGCTTACAGATAAATTGTTGCCAGTAGGAGTAACACCTTCGGTAAGAGGAGTAAGTGCCTTGGGAAGTGCCGCATACTTACGGAACTCGATAGTCTTACCGTTGTTCTTAGGGATGGGATACTTATCGCCGAACTGATCGTGTACCAGTTTAGGCTCGGCATTGTCTATAAGGGTATCCTCATAGAAAGTTTTCATCTCTGCTGACAGAGATTCCTGTGTAGTTACCTGTGTATCGAACATACGCAGGTTAAGTAAAAATCTGTGCATATGTGTACCTCTTTCTTTCCGTTAAGAAGAAGAAGTTACAGCCGTATTTTTTCGCCTCTTGCAACACGCTTGGCGATTTCCTCTCTGTCGGCTTTTGTCCACTTGTGAGGATCAGCCTTAAACGTAAAGCCTGCCTGTGAACTTCCTGCACTTTCGTCAGGTCTTAAGCCTTTAGAGCGGATATTGTTTACCGTCTGCTGCTGCACTGCCTGTGCAGTACGCTGTGTCGCTGTGCTGATCGCACTCTGAACGATTTCGTCCTGATGTATAACCTGATATGCGGTCTTGACATCTATGCCTCTTGTCAGAAGCCCGAAGAAGTCCTTGTTCTGCATCTCAGTGTTAAGATCGAGATTCGGATATTCGTTCCTTGCGAAATCAGCCTGCATACTCCACTCGGCATACTTGGCATCAAACTCTTTCCGTCTGTCTTCTTCTTGCCTAATAGCCTGAAGCTGTGCGTTTTCTGCTTCAAGCCGCTTCATCTTTTTGTACTGCTCAACTGGCATTCCTGCTTCATCAGCTGCCGTTTCATAGTACGACTCATCATCGGCAACTGCTTTAAGTATTCCATCGGTATCAGTCGGATCGAGTCCATACTTTACAGCTACAGCATTCATAACCGACTGCATCTTGTCATTGGATTTCTTCAACGCCGAATGATCTTTAAATCTACGTTTTACTGCGTTTTCGATTTCTCGATTGATGAAATCTTTGCCTTCGCCGTTACGGTACTCATTATATCTCGACTGTGCATCATCCTGCGTATCTGCAGATGTGCTTTCGGTAGTACCTGTAGGCTGGTTGCCGTAAACAACATTGCTTAAATCGTTGCCGTTATTCGCGCCGGAGGAAGCGCTTTCCACTCCTGATGTTGCTGTGCCAGTGCCATCTCCTGCGCCTGAAGAAGCACCGCCTGCACTATCAAACATCTTCAAATTCAGTTTGAAAATCATCTATTTTCACCTTTCTGCAGTCTATTCCTGCGAGTCATTACTGTAAGTATATCACATTGTTTTTGACTTTGCTTGTGTCGTAGCACTGATTTAATCATAAACTATCTTCACAATATTGGGATAGCTGTCTGATATCAGTGAGAAACCGCTCAGAATGGCTTCTATGCCATTTTTGACATCGTCATAGTCTGTTGTATAGCTTGCCACAAAGAAACCGTCTTTGAGCGTTATATCGCCTATCTGAGTCTTGTCCGAATTATTGTACAGATAATATGCGATTGTCTGTGCTATAGTGCTTACCGCCGCACAGACGAGATTACCATCGTCTACGTGAGCTTCGTATGCGTGACCGTCACAGATTATCTTATGACCGTTTTTATTGCGTTTGATTGTTATCTTTGTCATACTTTCCTCACTGGCTGATGTTTGTTACGTTCTGTGCTCTTTCTCTTGCCTTGTCGACTGTGCTGTTTTCTGCGGCATCATCAAAAATTTTTGCAAGCTGTGAGCTGTCACCGCTCGACTGTTGTGCTTGCCCGCTCGGCATCGGCTGTCCCGCTCCCTGCGATTGTGGCATTTGACCGGTTATAACTGCCTGTAGCTGTGCTACTTGCTGTTGCAACTGCATTATCTGCTGATACATAGTGCCATTCTGCTGTACTCGCTGTATGACTTCCTGCTTGCCGTCAAAGTCCATCATATCAAGGCAAGCAAGGACTTGGTCGGAAAGTTGAGGATTGAAGAAGCCCAAACCGAACAACTCTTTTGCAAACTCGTTCTGCGATGCTTTTGAGAACGGAGAACGTCTGCTCGCCTTGCAAGTGATATCAAATATAGGTTCTCTTTCGCCTAAATCGAAGCCGTCTATACTGCCTGCTGACTGCGGTACAAGTCCGCTGTTGTCGAACTGCACAAACTGTTGTGAGCCGTCTTTACCGGTAATACGGAAGTACCTTTGTGTATCATAGAACTGTCGCATAAGCTCTATAACAAGATAGCACATCTTCGTGTACGCATAATATGTACTCTTGAGCATATCTCTTGACAATTTTGAGCCTGCTTCCTGTAGCGCCGCAATAGCAGATGCCGCCGTGATACCGCTTGTTGTACCCCCCTGTGAAAAATCTCTGTTACCGCTCGTTTCTTTAAGCTCGTCAATCTTGAGCTGTAGAACATTCATAACCGCATTGTCAAGAGGCTCAACCTTTATCTCGCGAATATCCTCATCGGTCAGATTACCCGCAACATGCACAAAGCGTTTTCTCTGGTCCGCAAATTCATCTTCGTTTATACTGCCGTTCGCCTTAATGAAGTACCGTTTATTCGTCATCTTGACCGTATGTTCAAGCACTACCTGATTCAGCTTATCTATGTACATCTGACAATCCTTCATAATGTCGATGTAGCCAAAGCCACACGGAGAGCCTTCTACACGGAACATTGTGTCAATTACAAACGGATACTCGCCGTGATCGTAGAAGCCTCTGTCGGCATATTCGGGATCGTTCTCACTTGCGTACAGTACGGTATCTCCACAGAATTTGCAGTAATGCAGTTTGCACTTAGTGCCATCCCAAACCTTGTAGTACCAATCGACAACCGTTGACATCTCGCTTGTATCTACGTTGTCATCGTACTTGTACTTGCTTACGGCAATCGCATCACCGCCTGATTTGTTCGCAAATTCGGGATATCTCTGCTTGAGAGCCTCTGTGTCCTCAAGCGATAGATAAAACAGATTCGGAGATTTCTGTATGTCGGATACGCCCGACTCCCAATACAGATTAAGCAAGTCGATATTGCAGATGTCAATATCACCTATGCCGTTATCTTTTCGGCTGTTCCACAGGACAGCCTGACACATAGAGCCACCTTTGAGTTTCTGCCACCATCCGTCCGAGTATGTCTGCTCATAATCGTTATGCTCAAGCACAACAGGCAGTACATCCGATAGTGTTTGTGCGGTCTGCTCATCGCTTAACTCTCTCGGCAGTATGGTAGGCTCAGGGTAGTTATCCATAGCATCTGCGTGTTTGTTTGCAAGCGAATTAAAAAGCCAAGCGGACACAGGACGAGGTCTAAGAGGATCGGATTCTACAGCAGATGCAGAGTCTGACAACTCTCCCCAGTGTCGCATCTTCCACCACTGCTCATTGGATATGATACGCTTTTCAAGGTTTGCCTTGCCTTGCTTGTATCTGTTGAGTATCTCCTGTGCCTCGTGTATTTCCTTTGTGCTTATCTTCTTGCCGTCATCATTCGGCACTCTGCCATCTGTGGTTTCAACGGTCTGTGTGCCATCTTCGTTTGCATTTTCCGTCACAGACTCAGCAAGCTGTCCTTTTTTCTTTGCTCGGAACCCTGCTCGGAACTTTGCGATTTCTTCTTCAAGATTCATTTTCTGTCCTTTCTCCTTGCTGTGCAAGAATCATATGTGCTTCTTCGCTGTCATCAGGTACTACAATTGCACCTTCGAGTTTCTCGTCCTCTGTTTCGACACCACCAAGAACGAACGTTTCATCTTCAAATATCTGCATATAAGCTCCTTTCATCTGCTGTTTGTGTATCGTATCATAAATGATAACGCAGTTGTGCCTGTCATTGACATCGTGATAGAGCCGTTGTCAAGAGTAACGCTTTCCGATGAGCCGTTGCTTATAGTTAACATTACACGTTCTATGCTTGCGGTCGGCGATAACGCAAATACCTTGCGGTTTCGCACAGGATTTGTTGCGTTATCGTAATATGCCTCGATTTCCACCACCCCAAAGCCTTCACCGTATGTTGCATACGCAAATGTTTTCGGGCTGTCCGCTGTTACACTGCCGTATACAACAACATCTGTGTCGCACTTCCAAGCCGACCAAGTGCCATTTGCACACCAACGTGTGTATGTTCGTTGCCTTGTTGCCGATGTATATTTCTGCACAGTGTGATATGCATTGGTTGAAACATAACGTATGTTTGTTGTCACAATTTCAAACGGTTCGTTCACACTGACAGGACGATTTGTTATGTTTTCTGAACTTGCCACACTACAGAAACACCGCAAACTCTTGCCTTTGTCTGTAAGCTGATTTAGCTTGTAATCGTTCAAGTCTACGGTTTGTCCTGTTATGTCAACGGCTTTAAGATACGTTTTCGCATCCATATCTTCGGCTGTAACCGCTCCGACTTCAGCAGCTGTGTATGTAGGCTTGCTTTCTGCCTTTGCCCACGCAGGCACTGACGGATCTGTTTCTTCCGTCAGGTATGCCGGCATATCTGTAATGTCAGATACTGTGTGCTTATGCCCTGTGTCCGCTTTGCTGTCAAGTGCTGTCTGCGTTGCTGTCGATATAGGCTTGTCTGCATCCGCTGTATTGTCAACGTTGCCAAGCCCTATCTCACTTGCTGTATATGTCGGCTTATCCGATTGCTTTGCCCAATCGGATATGTCGGTCGATTTAAGATAGCCTGACAAATCGACTTTATGGTCGGTTTCGCCGAGATATTTATACTCTTTGTCTTTCCAGACATATTGCTTGAACGCTGTATTGTCCTCATTAGGTATCAAGTAAAGTATGTCTTCTTCTGCAGAGTGTGTACTTGGTAGCTCGCCCGACAAAAAACACAGGCTGTTAGGCACTAACAAAGTGTATTTTTCTTCCGACAAATCAAACATCGAACGCTCGCTTGCAGTTAAGCAAACAGCCGCATTATATTCTGCCTTGCTTGCAAACGGGATGTATCCTGTCTTCAGATTTCTATCTTGCGGCGTACCCGATGTGTCGCAGTAGTATAAATGGGCTTCACAGACAACATAGCCGTATGGAAATTTAGTTGTTGGTGCATTTATACTTTTCCATTTAAGATATATAGTTGTATTGTAAAGATATGTAGCACTGTAAGCAGCCGATGAATAATTTAGCTCTTTACACTCTACCTTAACACTAAAAGTGCCTGTATCGTTGTTGATAGTCGGTTTTATTAATTCAAACGTTGCGTTATCGGTCACCGCTGCCGATGTAGAAGTATACCAATGCGGAACAACAATATAACTTTCTGGAAAATCTGGAGCAGTCGAGCAATATTTTATCGTGTCACAGATGATGTCCGAAGCCACACTGCCGTAATAATATCCTTGCTTCTTTGACTCCACAGGAATGTATTTATGCAGCATCATTTTTGAAGCTCCGCTGAGAAACAAAGAAGCAGGAGGGTAGACATCGGTACTGAGTGTTCCGTCTGTTTCTACATTCAGCCCTTCGCCTATTTTTACTATACCTGCTTTTTGTGTGGTAGCCGGCTGTACCGATATTTTGGTAACGGAAGAACCGGGAACTCTGCCTTCCGAAAACTCTGTAGTAATGCCGCTTCCGATTTTCACGATTCCTGCCGTTTGACTACTTGCTCCGGGTATATCAAGCTGATCCCAATCGTTAATTTCAAGGCTGTCGCTTAAATATAACGTTAAAAATCCGCTGTCAGACACTGACATTCCTCGTCCGATTATTACTCCACCAAGTGTAGTTTTTGTAGCAGGAGGGAATGTGCCACCTTTAACTACTGACAATGTGCCGTCTTCCGAAATCTCAAGATCAGTGCCAACTTTGATAACTCCTGCTTTTGTGGAAGAGGCTATTTCTCCTACACCGCCGTCTGCTGTTACTTTTCCCGAAACATGAAGATTACCGTAATGGTCAAGCACTAACGCATCACTTCTATCGTAATATTCGCCGTTGCCGACAACGAATAGCTTATCTTGCGTTTTGTTGTATCGACCAAAAGCCGCTCCGTTGATATAGTTAGTTGTTGCACCAAAACCGTGTGCAAAGGAATACTCTGCGTTTGCTTCGCTGTGATATCCGCCTGCGTGACTGTTATTTCCTTTTGATACAGAGCCATTGCCTTCAGCATGAGAATACATACCTGATGCGATAGTTTCGCTTCCTTCTGCGTGAGATACCCATCCTGTTGCTTTGGTATTGCTGCCTTCTGCGTGACTTGTGTAACCGCTTGCTTCGGTGCTATAGCCCTCTGCGTGTGCGTTGTCATTACTGGTTACTGTGCTATATCCCTCTGCGTGACTGTGCAGCCCTTTTGCAGATGTCCGATATCCCTCTGCGTGAGAATACGGAACAGTCGCTACGTTGTTTTCATAGTCGTTAAAAATTTCACTGTACCACTGTGTTGTGAACTTTCCGACATCGCTTCCCGACTCGGATGTTGCTTGGTAAATCATATTTACCGTCTGCTCGTTATCAGCACTGGTATCGTTGTACTCCTCGATGATGCTTGCAAACGCAAACTTTGTACGCTCCGTAAGCGTTGACACATACTGCTCAAGGTCTGCAATACGCTGTGACTCGCTCGCCGATTTGTTCGGAGCAAAGCTGATGTTAATGTTTTCCGCCAATTTCGCTCCCCCCCTCCGTATCAATAAACAAGCCGTAAAGCGTTAAGCATGGCTGTGCCGTTGCATCAGGACCCGTTGCCAGTTTGCCGCTGATCTTGATGCGTAATCGCTGACACCGCATCGGTATAGTCGGTATCAGTGTAACAACGTTGTTATCGGCTTCTTCTGCTGTTCCGTCATAGCTGTATACCGTCTGCCAATCGCCTCCGTCATACTGTACGGATACGGTAAACTGCACAGAGGATACCCCTTGCTGATGCCATTCCTCAACCGACATTGTCAGCTTCTTGATGACCGTATGCATAGCCTTGCGTGAGTAACTGCTTGTCGATGTCAACTCGCCCCTGCATAACTCGCCTGTAACAGCTTCAAATGCGGTTTCTTCCGACCTTGCCGACATTCCCACATCCGTTGTCAGCATCACCTTTTGCATAGCTTTGTTGCTGTCTTTTGTGATAGCGTACAAGCTACCGCTAAAGTTATGCATAGATATCACGTTGGGCAGTGTGCGATTGTACCATACGTTGTGCAGCTTGTCATAGTAAAACACCGTACCGTCTGACATAGCCATAACGATATAGCGATCATCTGCCGTACCGCAGGCTGTCCTGCTGTCCCGGTCTACGCATAGCTTGCCGTCAAAGCGTGACGAGGCAGAGCCGTTAAACGTAAATATGCCTTCAGGTGCTTTGTAGTACAGCAATCCCTCACTGATGCAGAGCGATTTTGCACTGCCTTTTTGCACTCCTCTGACCGTGTATGTAGTGACCGTAAAGTTTGATGCCTTCGTGCCGTAAACGCTGTGTACGCAATCCTCCTTGAAGAACAGAACACAGCCATTAAACACGCAAGCCCCTGTAAAATCGCCGTCTGTACCGACCGTTGCCGCCCAGGAGTCAGTGCTGATGCCACTGTATGCTCCCCATACCAACGGCTCTCCGAGTTTTGAGCAGTATATCTCGTGATTTTTTGATGAGCATCCCCACAGGCGATTGTTGTACTCAACAACGTAGTCAAGGTCGGGAAAAAGCCGCTGTATCGTTGCGTTCTGCACGGACACAGCCACTTGCTGAGATTGTGTCACCTTGTTGTTTGTGATGTAAAAATAACGTGTGTTCGGGAACTCCGTTGTATCAAAGTTAATCGACTTCATGCCGCTTGCTGTGTACGCTTCTACAGCTATGGATGTTATCGTTACTTGCTTTTTGTACTGTCTGCCTGCATAAGTGTAGGTAAGCTGTACGGCATCTCCAACAGCAAGTTTTGATGCCTCCACGTCCGCTTCGGGTACATCAAGATACAACAGCTTGTATATAGAAACCGTAGGCTTGGTCTGATTTTGATTGTACTCGGTCAGCTTTCCTGTGATTGCTGTGCCGTTTGCCGTAATCACAGAGCCTTCCGTTTTGGCTGTGTTAATTACTATCCAGTCAGGTAGTATAACGATATACGCACCGATGTTGACAAGCGTTTTATCGCCTGCCGACAAGCCCTCTATCGCCGTAAGTGTGCCTTTACCGTCAAGGTATATACCGTCTGCTGTGGTATATACCAGTATCCCGTTACGGTATGTATACCCGGTAATCTCGCCTGATGACACTATGTCGCTGTATGCATACGGCAGACAAGTCCGCAGTGCAGGATATGCCGTAAGGTCAAAGCCGTTAAGTCTATCCCACTCTCCGAGTGGCGTTCCGTTTGCTCGGTTGATGCCTCCGAACGTAGTTGCAGAGCGGATTCGTGAGCTTGGCGTGTCACGGATATAAGTGCTTTCCATAGGTTTTCAACCCCTTTCAAATTGCGGTTAAATGTTATAAAAGCTATAGTTTTTGGATACTCGCTGATCAAGCGGATCATCGCCTCTCGGTACGCTTGCCGACACTGTCGGAGCGGCTATCGGATGATCCATCAAGACATATCTGCACTCGTCATAGATATGATCCTCCTGCGTTGTGTCGATATCCTCAACGTGTACATCGTCATACACCAAAGCAGGAATGGTTCTCAGAAATCCCTTGCAAGTGCTAAAACAGTAGAACTTAGGCAATCCATCGGCATTAAATGCAAGCCTGTAGTGATACTGCATCTTGCCTGCTATCCTTGCGTTATCACCGGGCGACCATAGCACAAAGTTTGGTGCTTTGGACATAATGTCGGCAACACTCTCGCCTCTGCTCCTGTCAAAGATAGACGGGTCTGCAATCCCTGTGATAGTCTTGCCTCGCAGGTTCTCGTCCTCGCTCTCGATACGCCGTATCTCCGATGCTATCTCCGCAGGATTTAGCTTTAAGCCTGTGTTGGCTACATCGGTACAGCCGTAGTACTCTCTGATGCGATAGACCGTATCGCTCTCGTCAATCGCATACCATCCCACCGAGAATGGCTTTGCATAGCCAAAATCAAAACCTCTGACGATTACCCAATGCTGTGGTATCTTAAACGGCGATATAACGTGTGTCCACTGTCTGTCGACATAGTGTGTCGGATCATCCTGCCACTCGGCAAACACCTGACCGCTGAAGCTATCCCAATTGCCGTATAGCAGAGCATCTCGCTCTGCCTGCGGAAGCATTGCTAAACTTGCAAGATATGCAGGATCATTTGCAAGTAACCTTTTGTTGTCAAAGACACTTGCAGGTACAAATATCCTGCTACGCTGATAAGTATGTGCCTGTCCTGCCGTATCTGTGACCGTGTATGTGTCGATGATGGGTGTCATCGGCTTTGCGGCTGTGATAAAGCGTTGCTTTACCCATCCGTGACCGACACCGCCGGGATTGGCTGTAGCCCTCATATAGACCCGTGTTCCTGCCCCACTCGGACGGTTACGGGAGAACATATAGCTGTACTCGTCCCATGTAAAGTGTGTAAGCTCGTCAAAGCCGATAAAGTCATACTGCTGACCTTGATACTTGGTGCGGTCTTGTACCCTCTGCATCGCTCCAAAGTATATCCTCGCTCCCGAAGGAAACTGCCAAACGTGCTTGGAAGCGTTGTATACTGCGGTCGGGAAGGCTCGCTTATATATGGCTGTAGATCGGCTCTCTAACTCGGCTAACTGCGGAAATGTCTTACGCAGTATCAGTGCCTTATAGTGCGGTATATGCACTTGCCGCAGAGCCTCTGCAAGCAGTGCATCCGACTTGCCACCGCCTGCTGCTCCTCCGTATAGTGCCTCATACTCAGGACGGCTTAAAAAGACCGCTTGCTTGGGCTGTGGTGTCCATATCGTGTTACTGCTCATCATCATCACCACAAGATGCAGTATGCTCAGGTGGTGGAGCTATCGTTTTTATAGCATCCGCTACCACTTCGGGCAAGACTACTACGCCGCCGCTCTGAGTATCGCTCTCTGCTTCTTTACGTCGATCCCTCCAAAGATCTGGTCGGCGATTTTTGAGCCAAAAGATTTGGGCTGTAGTATCAGGTGGCACTTCCTTCTCGACCGCAGATACAGGCACTAAGTTACCATCACTGTCCGCTTTATAGGACACTTCCTTTGTCTTATATCCTGTTGCCTTACGAAACAAAGCATTCTCAACTATAGTATCAGCAACTTCTTTTCCGCTTTTTAAGGCTTCGCCTATGGTATCAGGATACTTTTTCTTCCATTCGCAAAGCGTGGCTATGTGCAGATCTATCTTTTCGCATATCTCGGCATCGGTCAATCCTCTTCTCGCCCACCCGGCAAGAAGGATCAGCCCTTCTTCCGTCAGCCAATATCCAACTTTCGATTTTCCCACCTTTTCGCCCCCTTTTTAGTTGTACGTATATATGATATCACACAATTCTATTTTCTGCTTGTGTCATACAAAATCCCCCGACAGAGCCGTATCAAACTCCGCCGGGGGATAACTATTATACTTATTTTTTCAGATACTTAACGTCTATCGGCGACTGTATGTCAAAAACGCCCGTAGTATCCTTGCCGAGTACAGCACGATTGCCGACAATTTCATCAACAATCCACGTTTTTTCAAGTAGCCAGCCTGTAAGGACCTTAGTTCCGCCGTGCCATGTAGCTCCCTGCTTTATTTTCACACGGTCGCCCACACGGATCTCTGCCGCAGGCTTGCTGTCAGCAGTCTTACTGTCTATATCATCAACTTTTACCCAGCCAGTTACGGCATTACAGCCTTTCGGCGTGGTAATACGCACTCTGCCGTTTACCGCATCATCTGCGGTGTGTATGTAGTATGTGCCCGTCAAATGATTTGCAGGCTGTGAAGTCGTCGATGAACCATACAGCGCAGTATTTTTCAGCTGTACTGCGTCACCTGCCTGGTATGTCTTTGTGGTGGGCGTAGTAGGCTTTGACGGCTTTGTGGGGGCATCTGCGCTGCTGTGTGTCTTGTACCAGTAGTTCGTCTTTGCAGGGTAGTCAATAAAGCAGATATCCGCATCAACATCTTTGCCGCCGATGTTTTCAACGCCCCATTGCCATATCAGCTGACCGAAATCAAATTGACTAGGTATTTCGGGATCATGCGTCCAGTTTGCGAGCCATATATCTATACCATCCAGACGGTCACTGTCGTAATAGTTTAACATCCATGACGGATTGGCATAAATACCTGACGGCAGACCGATAGCGGTCATTTCAGTGCAGAATTTGCGTGCCATATCAGTACGCTGTGCAGTCGTCATATCATCTATCTGCTTCTGCTCCTCCATATCAAAGAACACAGGATATGTAGGCTTTAAGCCTTTTACAGCTTTCTTGCAAGCGGCAAGCTCTGCCCTAAATGTTTCGTCAGACGTTGCCTCGAAATACCAGTACAGACCATAAGGTATGTTACGCTTCAGGCACTCTGAAAGGTTCTGCCTGAAATAGCTGTCCTCGTCTGAGCGTATGCCGGCACGGATAATAACGTACTTCACACCTGCCTTGATGGCGGCATCAAAGTCAAACTTCTCTTGAGCTCTGCTGATATCTATGCCCTTAATTTTCAGTGCCATTGCCGTTTCCTCCATTACCACTGTCAGCAAGTCCTTCGCCAATGATATAGGCAATAACCGCCGCTCCCGACATAATGCATCCGCTCACGGTATTTGCTGTTTCTTCTGCACCGCCGAATGCGATAATCAGACCGGTAACGAAGCCTGCGACAGCAAGCCACAGCTTTCTGCTTGTAAGTTTTCTTTTCCAATTAATTTTCATACTGCTTTCCTTTCTTCTTCGAGGTCTGCAATTCTGTGATTTGCGACCTTGATTTCCTCATCGACTACAGCTCCTCGCTGTTCCAGTTTATAAACCCGGTCGATAACCTGATTGTGCTTATCTACCTTTTTTTCGAGCTGATCTATGCGGTATGTAGTCAGCTTTGCGCTTGCAAGTATGCCGATCAGCGCACCTGCAAGGGAAAAGCATCCCGATATTACAGCATTTACGATTGTTGTATCCACGATAATACCTCCAATCTGATCGTTGCTATTATCATATCACATAAAAATTATCTTTGCTTGTGTCCTAGCATCCGAGTTCCGAAAGCAACTGATAATACGGGCAACTATCATATCCACATTTATCAACCCTCTTACAAAAAGCATATTGCCATTTCTTTGCGTCTTCGCCGCTGTCAAAGCGAAGAAGCGTAGACGATCCCTTGACAATGCCCGAACATGATACAGATGATCTCCAGGCATTTATCAGATATGGGCATTCGTATGTTCTATCACTCACTTTCTTCCTTCCCTTCCGTTATAGCTTCCGGGAAATGCACCACATCGCCATGATTTACTTTAAAAGCACCTGTACATATTCTCGGATAACCGTCTTTTTTGCTTGTACCGAAAGTCGTTAGTGCCACGACTTCGTCACATTCATCAGCGAGTATTAGTGTTATTACTTTCATAGTGCCTCCTTTGTTGAGATATCCTCATCGCAAAAATCTTTTGCAGGACAGGATTTGCAGCATTCTGCTATCGGCTCTTCACAGTAAAATCCGCATTCTTTCACCAATGCGATTCTGTCTTTCGGATTGAACCAATCCATTTCCGATTTTCCATCAACGTAATACTTGTCCATTTCAGGCACTCGGCTGACTTCAATATCACAGAAATTTGCGTCCTCACAGCTGCTTGTGCATAATGCAAGCGATTTTGCTTTGCCTCGTGTTTCGGCGAAAACAACTGCAGAAGCTGTTTCATATTTTTCATTTACAATCCAGGCTTTCATGTTTCCTCCTTAGGCGCTTCTGGAAGCGGCATCCAATGAGTAACCCGTGCACGCCCTCTATGGATAAAATGATCGATAGACCAATATCCTTTATCGATGTTTCGTATTCCTTTTTGTGACACAGTGCATACTAACACCTCTTCCTGATCCGGCGGAAGCTTGTCCTCCCACTTTATCCACTTCGGTATTACTTGCCCACAAAACAAGCAGGTTTCCGTTGCGGGTTTGCGTTTACTACTCGTTACCTGCTTACTTATCGGC